>Ga0129306_1001049_pt1 | contig 35465 bp, 29 predicted proteins | sample P827metagenome_FD_94438 | JGI IMG/M metagenome (GOLD analysis project Ga0129306, IMG submission 94438) | Capybara group fecal microbial communities from Wisconsin, USA - P827 metagenome | ecosystem: Host-associated > Mammals > Digestive system > Large intestine > Fecal | place: USA: Wisconsin...
CCATAAGATATGCCGATATGGCTCAATTGGCAGAGCAGCTGATTTGTAATCAGCAGGTTTTCGGTTCGAGTCCGAATATCGGCTCTTTTTTTTGGAAGGTTTCCCGAGTGGCCAAAGGGGGCAGACTGTAAATCTGTTGCGCAACGCTTCGGTGGTTCGAATCCACCACCTTCCATTTTTTTATCGACGCGGGGTGGAGCAGTCTGGAAGCTCGTCGGGCTCATAACCCGAAGGTCATAGGTTCAAATCCTATCCCCGCTACTAAGATCGAACAAACGCCCATCGACTTCGCTACGCTTCGTCGATGTCCGTGGATTCGCTTACGCGAACCCACTCACGTTCGTAGACAAAACGTCTATTGCAAGTAAACTTGCATATCCGTTTTGCCACTCACATGCGTTTGTTCTTGTCTCTAACCCTTCGCCCAGATAGCTCAGTTGGTAGAGCAGAGGACTGAAAATCCTCGTGTCGCTGGTTCGATTCCGGCTCTGGGCACACAGCCTCGATTTTTCGGGGCTTTTATTAAAAATTGCGGATTTTCCGCGAGTTTTAATTCTGTAACGTTTTTACAAAACCTTGTTTCTGCCTTGCACGGCGGAGGCCAAAAAGTCCATAAGGAGGTGCAAAAGATGAATAAGTATGAGATCGCGTTAGTTCTTAGCTCTAAGATTGATGACGAGGCAAGAACTGCTACTCTCGAGAGAGTAAAGAACCGTGTCGCTAAGTCTGGAAGTACTATCACAGATATCGACGACAAGGGTAAGCAGAGACTTGCATACGAGATTCAGGATATGTTAGAGGGCTATTACTATTTCGTACATTTCGAAGGCCCAGAAGATGCTCCAGCATTTATCGAAAGACATCTTCGAATCTACGAGAACGTCATCAGATTCTTAATCGTTAAGCAGGACGCTTAGTTAGAATAAGGAGGATTCCTGATGAACAAAGTAATTTTAATGGGTCGTCTTACAAGAGATCCAGATGTTAGATATTCGAATTCACAGAGTGGCGATCAGCTTGCAATAGCTAGATACACACTTGCAGTAGACAGACGTTTTGCTAGAAGAAATGGTTCTGATGATCAGCAGACAGCAGATTTCATCTCATGTGTTGCATTCGGTAGACAGGGAGAATTCGCTGAGAAGTACCTGCATCAGGGTACAAAGATTGCTGTTACAGGACGCATCCAGACTGGTTCTTATACAAATAAGGACGGTCAGAAGGTTTATACAACAGAGGTAGTAGTTGAAGAGCAGGAATTTGCTGAAAGTAAGGCAAGCTCAGACTCACAGGGTGGTGGATATGTTCCACAGGATGCCCCATCTACTGACGCTGCAAGCGCAGAGGGATTTATGAACATTCCTCAGGGCGTAAATGATGATCTGCCATTTAAGAAGTAATGGAGGATGAAATAATGCCATATAATAACAAAGAGGGCGGAGCAGCCCCTATGAGAAGAAGACCTATGCATAGAAGAAGAAAGGTCTGCGTATTCTGCTCAGATGAGAATCAGAAGATTGATTACAAGGATGCTAACTTACTTAGAAAGTACATCTCTGAGAGAGGAAAGATTCTTCCTCGTCGTATCACAGGTAACTGTGCAAAGCACCAGAGAGAGCTTACAGTAGCTGTTAAGAGAGCTAGACAGATAGCACTCATCCCTTACGTAATCGAGTAATAAAATGACATTTAATGACGTGGTAATCACCAGATTGCCACGTTATTTTTCATTTGAAGATATATTCTTTTTATAAAACTATAAAATACTTGAATATTACAGTATATGGTGTTTAAATGATTATTAACATCAAAGGTATCTAAGGTACGTCGACGGCAAAAGCTTGCTTTTTTATGAAAGGAGGCGTTAGTCGTCGTGTTTAGAAATAGCAAGGAATTAGAATTAAGTAATTCACAATATGACAGAGCAACATATATTAATCATGATTTGATATTTTCGAATCAATATATTGAAGCAATTAAGAAACTTGGGGAAAACAAGTATGTTACAAAGAGTATAATAGCATCAACAAGAGCTATGTTGACGCATCATCATGGTGACAAGTACGAAGATTTGTATTTTATAGATACAGAAACTAACAAGATTCGGAAAAGGACGGATTATAAAAAGGAAACACAAAAAGTAGAACCATCAAAATCGATGATGAGAATGCTGAAGGATAATCCAAATATAATAGGCATTCACAATCATCCCACAAGTGCTCCGCCAAGCATTGGTGATATTATTGTTTGTGCAGAAAGAAAGTATAAATATGGTCTGGTAATATGCCATAATGGTACAATTTATCAGTATAAAGTCTTTCCGAATTATAATGTTTATAGGGTAGATTCCTCGTTGAATATTTTTTCTATGGAAGAGGCTTCTCTGATAAATATTATATATGATAAAGAGGAATTAAAATATAGACATAACAAAAACATGAGTAATCTTATAGATAACCTATTAGGTGTTGGTGTTGAGCTTAAGGAGGTGTTGTGGTATGGCGAAAACCTATAACGATTTATATAATTCGATTACAAAGAAACTCGGATTTCGACCAGAAGAATACAAACCTAAATATCCACATACTGAGGATGATAATTATGTAAGCCCTCTAAGTGTCCTTTCTGTGGAAGAACTACAATTTTTGTTAGATAATAAGTTTTTTGGTAATGCTTAAGAGTACTCTGTGGACGCCGTTTGGCGTCCACTTTTTTATGCAAGAAAACGCTTTGAAAACATAGTGTTATGTGGTAAAATGTAGTTTGAATTTTTACGTCCACCAACAGCGATTTTTCGGGGCGGACAGAAGGATGGAAAAACATGAAATTCACGAAGATGCATGGCATTGGAAATGATTATGTATATGTAAACGCAATAGAGGAAAATATAGATGATCCGTCATCACTCGCAGTGCTTGTCAGTGACAGGCATTTTGGCATCGGCTCCGATGGCCTGATACTCATACGTGCAAGTGAGAAGGCGGATTTTATGATGGATATGTACAATGCAGATGGCTCCCGTGGCATGATGTGTGGAAATGGAATCCGCTGCGTTGGAAAGTATGTTTATGATCACGGCCTGACTGATAAAAAGATTGTAACAATCGAGACTTTGTCGGGCGTAAAGACATTGAACCTTACAGTTAAACCTGTTGATGAGGTTGAAGGATATAAAGCAGTTTCAAACAATGGCTATGTTGTATCAGCTACAACGGTAAACATGGGTTCACCAATCTTTGAACCGGACAAGATACCAATCATTACGTCAGAGGGCTTTGTACCGGCAAAGCTTTCAAAGGTGATCGAAGTTAACCCTGTAAAAGACGTTGGAATGAATCCGGATGAGAAGGTTGCAATAAGAATGTCCATCGTAGTAGAGGATTCCTTCTATTCAGGAACTTGCATTTCCATGGGAAATCCACACTGCGTAGTATTCGTTGATGACGTGGACAACTTCCCAGTTGAGAAGCAGGGACCACTCTTTGAAAATAACAGACTATTCCCTGAACGTATCAATACAGAGTTCGTTCAGATAATAGATAAAGAGCATGTAAAAATGCGTGTGTGGGAGCGCGGTTCAGGCGAGACCCTAGCCTGTGGAACTGGCGCTTGCGCAGTAGCAGTAGCGTGTGTACTTAATGGACACACCGAAGATGAAGTAACAGTGTCCCTTCTCGGCGGCGACTTAAAGATCCGCTGGGATCGTAGTGAAAATCTAGTATTTATGACAGGACCAGCAACGACTGTCTACGAAGGAACCTTCGAGTTCTAGACCCTAAGTAACATTTGAAAGGGAGAAATTATGATAAAGGTAAATCAGGATTATTTAAAGTTACCAGGCAGCTATTTATTCTCGACGATCGCTAAGAAGGTTAATGCTTTCAGCGAGGCTAACCCAGATAAGAAGATTATCAGACTTGGTATTGGCGATGTAACCCAGCCACTTTGCCCAGCAGTTATCGAAGCTCTGCACAGTGCAGTAGATGAGATGGCAAGTGCAGAAACATTTATGGGCTACGCTCCAGACCTTGGATACAGCTTCTTGAGAGAGACAATAGTTGAGAAGGCATTTAAGCCGCTGGGCGCTGATGTTAAGGCTGACGAGGTATTTGTCAGCGACGGCGCAAAGTCAGACTCAGGAAATATTCAGGAGATTTTTGCGAAGGATGTTAAGGTTGCGGTATGCGACCCTGTATACCCTGTTTACGTAGATACAAATGTTATGGCCGGCAGAACCGGAACATACGATGCAGAGACAGGACTTTGGAGCGATGTCATCTATATGCCATGTACAGCAGCGAATGGCTATGCGCCTGAGCTTCCAAAGGGACAGGACGGTTTCGGCAGTGATAATCGTGTGCCAGACCTTATTTACCTCTGCTTCCCTAACAACCCAACTGGAGCAACCATCACTAAGGACGCTCTTCAGGAATGGGTGGATTATGCGAATAAAGTAAATGCAGTCATCATCTATGATGCTGCTTATGAAGCTTATATTTCCGAGGCGAATGTTCCTCATAGCATCTATGAGTGCGAGGGCGCTCGTACATGTGCAATCGAAATCAGATCCTTCTCAAAGAATGCTGGTTTCACAGGAACAAGACTTGGATACACAGTAATTCCAAAGGACATCAAGGACGCCGATGGCAATATGCTCCACTCACTGTGGGCTAGACGCCACGGAACAAAGTTCAACGGTGCTCCATACATCGTGCAGAAGGCTGGCGAGGCTGTTTTCTCAGAAGAAGGACAGAGACAGACAAACGAGCAGATTGCATATTATATGAAGAATGCAAAATACATTCTGGAAGGTCTGAAGAGTGCGGGCTACACAGTGTCAGGCGGCGTTAACGCACCTTACATCTGGCTCAAGACTCCAGACAATATGACGAGCTGGGAATTCTTCGACTTCCTTCTTGAGAAGGCAAATGTAGTCGGAACTCCGGGTTCAGGCTTCGGACCAAGCGGTGAAGGACACTTCAGACTTACTGCATTTGGAAGTTACGAGAACACTGTTGAAGCAATCGACAGAATAAAGAATCTGTAAATAACTAAGAAAATTGCCCCATCGTCTTTTGGGGAAATGATGGGACGTACGAAAGGACAGAAGGTATGAAAGTTGTAATGCTTGCCGGAGGTTACGGCACAAGAATAAGCGAGGAAAGTCACCTCAAGCCAAAGCCAATGATTGAGATTGGTGGTAAGCCAATACTTTGGCACATAATGAAGGAATATTCCTACTACGGATTTAATGAGTTTGTAATCTGTGCTGGATATAAGCAGCACGTGATCAAGGAATGGTTTGCAAACTATTATCTTCACAACTCAGATATTACATTCGACTTTTCAAATGACAACAAGATGACCGTTCACAGTAACGTTGCAGAGCCTTGGAAGGTTACAATCGTAGATACAGGCCTCAACACAATGACAGGTGGACGTATTAAGAGGATCAAAGACTATGTTGGCGACGAAACATTCATGCTGACATATGGAGATGGCGTTTGCGATATCAACATCAAAGAACTCCTTGAGTTCCATAAGAGCCACGGCAAGATAGCAACTATCACAGCTATCCAGCTGACACAGAGATTCGGAATCCTAGACATTGAGGATGACAATACAATCTCAAGCTTCAGAGAGAAGTCAGATGATGACAGCGCTCGTATAAATGGTGGATATATGGTTCTTGAACCTGAAGTATTCAAATACCTTGAAGACGATACAACAGTATTCGAGCAGGGACCTATGAAGCAGATGGCTGCAGATGGCCAGCTCGTAGCATACCAGTACGACGGATATTGGCAGTGCATGGATACAAAACGTGAAATGGACAAGCTGAACGAACTTATCGAAACAAACAAAGCCCCATGGATGAAATGGGGTTGATATCATGTCACGTAGTGACATGGCACTAGATGAAAAACTAAGGATAAAAATATGACAAAAAAAGACTTAGAATTTTACAAAGGAAAGAAGGTTCTCATAACCGGCCATACCGGTTTCAAGGGCTCCTGGCTTTGCCAGATCCTCATTGGAGCAGGTGCAGAGGTGACGGGTTATTCTCTTGAACCACCAACAACTCCAAGCCTCTTCGAAGAAGCAGGCATTGCCGAGAAAATCAATCATGTAATTGGAGATATAAGAGACCGCGAGAAGCTCATGCAGGTTTTCGCTGAGGTTCAGCCAGAGATAGTTCTTCACCTGGCAGCTCAGCCAATAGTTCGCGAGTCCTACAAAGACCCTGTTGGCACATATGAGACAAACGTTATGGGAACAGTTAACATATGCGAGGCAGTGCGCCAGACAAAGAGTGTTAAGTCCTTCCTAAACGTAACAACTGATAAGGTTTATAAGAATAATGAATGGAGCTGGGGCTACAGAGAGAACGAGCCACTGGATGGCTACGACCCATATTCGAACTCAAAGTCCTGCTCAGAGCTGGTAACTCACAGCTACATCAATTCATTCTACAAATACATGGACGTTGCAGTATCAACTGCAAGAGCTGGAAATGTAATCGGCGGAGGGGATTTTGCTCCTGATAGAATAATCCCTGACTGCGTTAGAGCAGCAGAGAAAATGATCAAAACAGGAAATCCTGAGGATGGAACCATCATAGTTCGTAACCCTTATTCAACCCGTCCATATCAGCACGTGCTTGAGCCGCTCAATATGTACCTTACAATTGCTAAGGCTCAGTATGAAGATAAGGAAAAAGCAGGCTTCTACAATGTAGGACCTGATGACTGCGACTGTGTAACAACAGGCGATATAGTAAATATGTTCTGCGCATCCTGGAATGCAAAGACAAGTGATGGCAAGGACTGGGGCTCAGTATCTTGGATCAACAAGCATGACGGCGGCCCTCACGAAGCAAACTTCCTGAAACTCGACTGCTCGCTAGTAAAGAGCGTATTTGGCTGGAAGCCGGTATGGAACATCGACAAGGCGATTGAGATGGTCGTGCAGTTCTCAAAGCGCCGAATTGCCGATCCTGCCTCAGTTGCAGAAGAAATGCGGGCTGAGATAGAAGAATTCTTCAAATAATAAAATAAAAGAGGAAAAGATAAAAATGGCAAAGTGGAATAATGAACAAGAAGCAAGAGAAGAGATAAAGAGCCTGGTTGCAGATTATTACAACCAGTTCAAAAAGCCAGAACAGGAGAAACCTTTTGAGGAAGGCGACAGAGTAGCTTATGCATCAAGAGTCTATGATGAGAAGGAAATGATGTCCCTCACAGATGCAACTCTTGATTTCTGGTTAACAACAGGAAGATTTTCAGACGAGTTTGAAAAGAACTTCGCTGAGTGGATTGGAGTAAAGTTTGCAAACCTCGTAAACAGTGGTTCTTCAGCAAACCTTCTTGCTTTCATGACACTTACATCTCCACTTCTTGGAGATAGACAGGTTAAGCCAGGAGACGAGGTTATTACAGTTGCTGCAGGATTCCCTACAACAGTAACACCAATTCTCCAGTACGGTGCAGTTCCTGTCTTCGTGGACGTTAAGCTTCCAGAATACAACATAGACCCTTCACTTCTTGAAGGTGCTCTTTCAAATAAGACTAAGGCTGTGATGATTGCTCACACACTTGGAAATCCATTCGATCTAAAAGCTGTTAAGGAGTTCTGCGATAAGAACAACCTCTGGCTCGTTGAGGATAACTGTGATGCCCTCGGTACAAAGTACACTATCGATGGCACAACAAAGTTCTCCGGAACATGGGGTGATATCGGAACAAGCAGCTTCTATCCACCACATCACATGACAATGGGTGAGGGCGGATGCGTTTATACAGATAATCCACTTCTCAACAAAATAACAAAGAGTCTTCGTGACTGGGGACGCGATTGCGTTTGCCCATCAGGAAGAGATAATTTCTGTGGACATAGATTCGACGGCCAGTATGGCAAGCTTCCTGCAGGATACGATCACAAGTATGTATACAGTCACTTTGGATACAACCTCAAAGTTACAGATATGCAGGCTGCAGTAGGTGTTGAACAGCTGAAGAAATTCCCAAGCTTCATCGAGAAGAGAAAAGCTAACTGGAAATATCTTAGAGAAGCTCTTGCAGACCTCGAGGATAAGCTTATTCTTCCGGAGGCAACAGAGAATTCAGAACCATCATGGTTCGGCTTCCTCATCAGCGTTAAGCCAGAATCTGGGCTTAAGAGAAATGAAGTCACAAAGTATATCGAGGAGCATAATGTTCAGACAAGACTTCTCTTCAGCGGAAACCTCACACTTCACCCATGCTTTGACCAGATAAGAGGAACAGATGCTTACAGAGTAGCAAGCTCCCTTGATACAACTAACTTCATTATGGAGAATAGCTTCTGGGTAGGAGTTTATCCAGGAATGACAGAAGAGAAACTTGCTTACATGAGCAAAGTGATTCATGAAGCTGTAGCAAAATAAGTCAACGGGACAGATAAAATGAAAAACGCGATAGTTACTGGCGCAACGGGTATGATAGGCTCCCACATAGTTAAGGTACTACTTCAGCAGGGAGTTAATGTAACAGCTATCATCCGCCCGATGTCAGAGAAAATAAAAAACTTAGAACGTGCCGAACAGAAGGCTGGCGAGGAGGTTCTTCTTGGAAAGACCGAGGTGACTGAGCCGGGCAAACTCAGTATAGTTGAGTGCAGCCTGGATGAGCTCTCGACCCTGAGAGATAAGCTTGGATGGGAACATGATACCTTCTTCCACTCAGGATGGGCTTATACTTTCGGAACAGGAAGAAACGAGGCGGCTAAGCAGGCAGATAATATAAAGGCAACACTGGATGCTGTGCATCTTGCATACGAAGCGGGTTGTAAAACCTTCGTTGGAGCGGGTTCACAGGCAGAATTCGGAATAGTAAGTGGAAAGCTTTCAGACGAGCTTCCAAAGGATCCTATCATTGGATACGGAATAGCTAAGCTCGCTGCAGGAAAGCTTGCAGGACTTGAATGCAAGCATCTTGGAATGAAGTTCAATTGGTGCAGAATTCTCAGCTGCTACGGTCCTGGTGATAATGAGTACACTATGGTCATGTCTGCGGTCAAGACAATGCTGAAGGGCGAGAGAATGAAGTTCACCCCTGCAGAGCAGGTTTGGGACTATATGTACGCAGAGGACTGTGCAAAAGCCCTCGTAGCAGTAGCTGAAAAGGGAGTTGACCAGAAGTATTATACAGTGGGTTCTGGCGAACAGAGACTCCTTAGAGAATATATCTATGCAATAAGAGATGCCATTGACCCAACACTGGATGTTGGAATAGGCGAAATGGAATACTATCCGGACCAGGTTATGCACCTGGCAGCGGATATAACAGAACTTGTAGCTGATACAGGCTACAAACCAGAGACAACTTTCGAAGAGGGCATCCGAAAGACCATCGAAGCTGTCAAGGAATCAGAAGGATCAACCGAATTATAGAAATAATAGAGGACAAACTATGTTGAAGAAAAAAGTAAGCGTCATGATACCGTGCTACAACGAAGAAGAAAATGTAGTACCTATGAGTAATGAAATTAAAGAATTATTCGAGAACAAGCTCCCCCAGTATGATTATGAGCTTCTCTTCATTGACAACGATTCTTCAGACAACACTCGTCCGCTTCTGCGTGAGATATGCAAGCGTAACAAGCATGTTAAGGCTATCTTCAATGCAAAGAATTTCGGACAGTTCAATTCGCCATATTATGGAATGCTCCAGACCACAGGCGACTGTGTTATCACAATGGTCTGCGACTTCCAGGATCCGCTGGACCTCATCCCTCAGTATCTTGAGGCATGGGAAGAGGGTTACAAGATAGCAATCGGAATTAAGACTTCAAGTAAAGAGAACAAGCTTATGTACGCTCTCAGATCCAGCTACTACAAGTTTGTTAAAAAGTTCTCAGACGTAGAACAGATAGAACACTTCACAGGTTCGGGTCTTTATGACAGAGAGTTTGTAGAGGTTCTCAGAAACCTCAACGACCCAACCCCATTCATGCGTGGTATAGTTGCAGAGCTTGGCTTTGCAAGAAAAGAAATAGAGTATGAGCAGCCAAAGCGTAGAGCCGGTAAGACACATAATAACTTTTATACACTCTACGATGCAGCGATGCTGTCCATCACTTCCTACACAAAGATCGGCCTCAGAATATGCACCTTCTTCGGCGCATTTGTATCACTGGTCAGCGTGATAGTAGGAATTGTTTATCTGGTAATGAAGCTGCTCAACTGGTATAAGTTCGATGCTGGTATGGCACCACTTATCATCCTTATGTCCTTCCTTGGAGCGGTACAAATCTTTTCCATCGGATTCATGGGTGAGTACATAATGAGCATGAATAAAAGAATAATGAACCGTCCTCTCGTAATCGAAGAGGAAAGAATTAATTTCGAGAATGACAAGGAAGTGCGAACAACGATAAGGTAGCGTAATGAATAAATATAAAAGGATATACAGCATTGCTTCACAGCTGACAATAGTTTTGTTATACCCTGCTATATTTCATATAGCCGCATATTTGGGAAATGCAAGCCTGCATAAAAATGAAGGCTTAAAGCTCTTTCCAATGGCTTGTTTCATAATGCTTGGAATAGCCTTAATTACATCAGTAGTAATGATTTTCCTGGCGGGCAGAGATAAGTCATCAGATAATGCGGAAACAGAAGAGGCTAAAACCTCTTCCAATAAAACAAGGGATATAATAGCGCTAAGCATAGTGGCAATCGTATCCTTGGCACTGCGTTTTCCGATGATTGGAACATTCCAGAGATGGGATGCGGGTGAATACTTTTACACAGTTGGAACATCCGTTAAGGATTATGCATTCACACTCGGTAGTTTCTTTCACCAGTTCACAATAGCATATCATCTGAATTACGGATTTAGTTCGTTCATAGCAATTCCACTATTCATTTCTAATAGAAATGTGGTCTTATATACACTGTGGCAGATTGGATTTTCCGTTCTGGCAGTAATGGCGCTATATGCGGTCTTCAGAAAAACAGCTCGTATGAGCGAAGTAAAAGCCGCTCTTGCAGCGCTTCTGGTTGGGGCGGTTCCTGTATTTTTAGGACTGTCAGTATATTGCACGCCAGATTATTATGTGGCATTATTCTTTATTTTCGCTTTATATTTTGGGGCATATAAGAAACATATCCTCGAAGCTTTTATGATCATAATGATGTGCTTCTCAAAGGAAATGGGAGCGTTAATAGTTTTTGGCTTCTATGGAGCTAGAATTATTTATAGATTCATAAATCCTCGTGAAGAGAATGGTAAAAAGAAGTATGTGTCCTCTGATTTTTTTGTGGCATTTTTCACGGGGGTCATATTCGTACTCGGATATATCCTAAAGGGCGCCAATTGGTCTGAAAAAGTAGAAGCGGTAACGGGTGTTGACCGTATACGGATAGGATTTAGTTATCCGTATGTATCACATAATATAAAGCTTTTCCTTTTTGCGAATTTTGCCTGGATAATTAGTACCTGTCTCCTGACAAGTATACTGGTGGTTGTTATAAGATATATAGTCAGCAGACGCAAAGGAAAGACTAGTGGAACTGCTGATAAAAAAACGGAAAAAGACCGAGTCCTGCTGGTGGTTGGTTTGATTGGGTCGCTGACTTTCTTCGGTAGCTTCGGCGTATTTGTGGAAATGCCGCTTATGGAAAGGTATATTACTTTTTTTGCAGTGGCACTGGCTATGGTCACTATATTAATGTCTGATATTATGGTAGAGGGCATAAAACATAGGTGGATTGGAACTATATACAGTGTAGTTATTGCATTTCTAATTGTTCTACTTACGATAGAAAGCTTTATAACTATAGATCCTTTTACCAGGCATTTTTTTAAACAGGTATCCATCGGCTACCACACCATGAGTTATGAGTATATAGTTATGAACTACTTTGGTGACGGACTGGTAACAAACTACCAGTATGCATGGCTTGATAAGGCATTTGATAAAACTCTTGAAGATATCGGATACGATGGCACGGAGGTTGTTTACTTCCCGTCGGCAGAACAAGGCCCTGAGACCGGTGTTCATTTTGAAGGTAATTCTGGATATACATTTATAGCCTGGTTCCCGGAGAAAGGACATAGAGAAATCTGCGATCCTTATGTAAAGGGCAGTGAGGGATTAAAAATAGAGAGTATTTGGGAATACGAGGAAGGATCGGCGGATCAGGGATACATAAAAGACGAGTATCTTTATGAAGACAGAATGACGGACCGTGCTACTCTTTGTTTCATTCCTTACTTTGAGGAGGTTGGAATCACAGAAGAACCGTATCTCAAAAGTGCCGGCCTTTACTACTATATCGGCGATAAAGAAGAAAGCACAGCATACCGTGGAACCATCTATCATTATCCTATGATAATTCACGATAACTATATAGATGGAACAACCATTGGTGATGTCGCAAGTGGTCTAGCTAACGGCAGTATCGACTATGATCCAAGCCTCAAACCAAGCGACGAAGTAGAAGAATACTATAATGACTATCTGAAAAGAGTAGGCATAACTGAACAGGAATTCTGTGATGAGTACCTGAAGATTGATAAAGAGACTTATAGAAAATGTAAATGTGTGATAAGTCAGATGGACTAAGAAAATCCAGTTCTGACATTGTTTTAGGAAGACATATGGAAACAGAAGGTAAATCAAAAAAGAATAGAACAGTTCTGATGATAATAGCTATCTTCTGTATCTATATGCTGATCCAGATGCGATACATAGGTGAGACATGGTTCGACCCAGACGAGCTGGATATTTACGGCACAGGCTTCGAGATGTTTAAGGGCAAAGTCCTTTACTCAGAGATAGCATCTCAGCATATGCCATGGTCCTATGTGATAAGCATGATTTTCTATGCACTGGGTGCTCATAACACAGTCCTTCAAAGACTTTATTTTTACATCATGTTTGCTGCATTCTGGACAGCGTTTATCTTTATCTACAAAAAACATGTAAACAAATGGGTTCTATTTTTGCAACCCTTTGCATATTTTGCTATAATACAACATCTTGACTTCGGTACTCAGATTCTTTCTGAGAATATCGCGGTAATTGGAGCTCAGATGCTCTTGCTGGAATTCCTGATGTTCCTTGATAAAAGAGAGGTCAGTCTGGCAAGCTGCATCCGGATCAGCCTGGGAGTAATCCTTACTTTCGGAGTATCCTTTGTTGATATCTATGCAGTCTTCTATATGGTTATAGGAGTTATCCTACTGGAAATTGCCTGGTATAGAAACAAAGTCAAGAAAACAAAAACAGATAATATAGTAAAAACATATACAAGGCTGGTTGCAGTAGTTGCTCTCCCATGGATAGCACTACTAATATATATGTTGGCCACACACTCTGTTGGAGCGTTTATAAAGGATGCCTACACAGTAAACAGGGAATACTACCCAAGATATATGGCCAATATCGGCGCCGAACCAATGAATATGTTCGATGTGGGAATAACAAGAATAGCAGAGTATATAAACCAATTCTCCTTTGAAGGATTTAACACTCTGTATATCCTGAAACTCTTTATTGTAGGATGCCTTATTTTCACTTCCTACAAGCTTGTAAAAACAAAAGGATGGATAGCAGGAATTACAGTATTCATGTTTGTCTCATCCTTGGGAATAAGAGGACTTTACAGCTTCCATACAGTGACTTTTATTGGAGCGGCTACTCTGGTAACAGTATATGCAATGGTCACTTACCTATATGAAAGCAAAGAGGCTTTCGAGAAGAAGAACGAAGGAATGAAGTTCCTTCTCGTTTTTATGAGCTGTCTCTTTGTAGCATCCTTCTCAGAAAACCTTCATAGTATTTTCCACTTCATAAAGATGGAAGATATGAATGGTTACAAGAAAGAGTGTGAGATTGTAAAAATTATCACAGATGAAGACGAGAGAATTTGGCAGACAAATGTTTGCAATTCAGTGTCCTGGGGATCTCTCAGAGTAACCAAGGGTCCAACAATCAGTACACCTTGGATGTGGGATGCCGTAGGTTCAGAAAAATTTGAAGCCTACAAAGAAAGTCCTGCCCGAGTAATAATATTCGAAGATAACTACGAATCCTGGGGTAACAAAATGTCAGACTACGCCCCAGAAGCTTATACATACATAAAAGAAAACTACACCTACATCCCTGACTCAAACCAGGTCTGGGTATTAAATAGCTACTACGATGAAGCGTGTAGCAAACTTGGAATAAATTAATGTCGTCCCAAAGGAGAAAAAATGTCAGAAGAAATGAAAGCAGCAACAACAGCAAGCGATAGACTTAAGAGCATTAAGGTAGACAAGACTGCTATGGATGAAAAAATAAAAGAGAATGTGCAAAAGATAAAGAAAGAAGAAAAACCAGCAAAGAAGAGCCAAAGCTTCGAGCTGAATAAGAAAACCATCTTCTTTGCAATCGGCATATTCCTCCTCTTCGTATTCATCCAACTAAAATACATGTACGAAGTATGGTTCGATCCAGACGAGATGGATATCTACACCGTCGCATTCGAACTTGTTAAAGGAAAAGTTCTCTACCGCGACCTTGCTTCTCAGCATATGCCTATCACTTATTTCTTAAGTGCACTCTTTTGGCATCTGGGAGCCCATACAGTTGCAATGCAGAGGCTTTACTTCTACATCATGTTCGCTGCGTTCTGGACAGCCTTCATCTTTATCTACAGAGAATATGTTAATAAATGGGTATTTATCTTAATGCCTTTTGTATATCATGCAATGCTTCAGCACTATGACTTTGCTACACAAATCCTTTCAGAGCACGTGGCAATAATAGGTGCAGAGATATTCTTGCTTGAGTTCCTGGTATTCCTCAAAAAGAGGGATATAGACTTGGGAAGCTGTATACGAATGAGCATAGCGGTTCTGCTATCCTTCGGAACAGCATTTATGAATATCTTCCCTCTGTTCTATCTTGGACTTGGAGTTCTCTTACTCGAGATCAAGTGGGGAAGAGAGCGCGGAGACAGCGCTAAGACATGGTGGACCACTATGCTAAAGCGTTATGGCAGACTTTTCGGAATAGTAGCTATCCCATGGGTTATCATGATCATTTACATGTTAGCAACTCATTCATTCCATGATTTTGGATTCTGTGCTTATACAATCAACAGGCTGTACTATCCAAAGTATATGGCAGGTCTGGGTGGAAACGTACTTTCCTCTTTTGTGGCCCCTATTACTCAGCTTTCCGAACATCTATTCGGATTCGGACTTAATGTTATCGGACTTATATACATAGCAGAAGTTTTCCTTCTTGGATGCGGAATTTACCTTGCATACAGAAAGGGAAGAACTAATGGATTTATTGCAGGAGTTACAGTATATCTATTTGTTTTCTCATTTGGTACAAGAGGCTTCTACAACTATCACGGCGCAACATTCATTGGAATGATTTCACTTGTTGGTGCCTATGTATTTGTTACATATATGTTTAAGAACTGGCAGAAGTACGATAAGAGATCAGTCTTCTCAAAAGATGCTATCGCAGTTATCTCTGTTCTATTCTGCTTAATATACGTTACTGACCTTCCTCTTATGATTAACTTCATAAAGGGATATGAAACTAACTTCTATGAGGCTGATACAGACATAGTTGATGCAATCACAGATGAGGATGAAAGGATTTGGCAGACAAATGTTTGCGATTCTATTCCATGGGTAACCAAGCAGGTGACAACTGGTCCTGCGGTAAGTACACCTTGGATGTGGGAGGCAGTAGGTTCTCACGATATAGATGAGTTTACAGCTAATCCAGCAAGAGTGGTTATGTTCCAGATCGGTTATGAATCCTGGGGCTACAACATGGCTGACTATGCACCAGAAGCTTATTACTTTATTGTAAATAATTATACATATGTTCCTGGCTCAACTCAGATTTGGGTACTTAATAGCTATTATGAGGAAGCTTGTCAGAAGCTTGGAATTGACCCTAACGCGGAGAACGATTCTGGCCTTAGCTGTACACCTTTTACGGTTGACCCTACAGAGATGCCGGGAATGACAGAAGAAGACCGTAAAAAGGCTGTAGAGGCGGCTGAGAAGGGTGAAACAGAAACAGTTACACCTGAGACAGAAGAACCAGCCACTGAAGAAGTAACAGAAGAGCCTACAACAGAGGCAACAACCGAAGCCACTACTGAGGCTACAACAGAAGAAATTGAAGAAGAGTCCGACGGACCGTCAAGTGATGAATCGACAGGCAACGGCCCTGGAGATGTTACAGTATCACCTGGAGATAACAATTCCAATGGAGTTGATGCAAATACAGAAGGAGCAGTTCAAGCCCCTGACGGAAGCTGGGTAATACCAGATGACAGCGATGGACCAGGACAGTAAGAAACATAAAGTAAATACAAAAAACAAATAAATAGGAGAAAAAAAATGGGAAAGATAACAGTAGAAGATTGTTTAGTGGATGGAGTAGCAATTGAAGGTTTAAAAGTAATAACACCAACGGTATTTGGAGATGATAGGGGTTACTTTGTAGAAACTTACAACGAGAATGATATGAAGGCAGCTGGTATGGACTATGTATTTGTTCAGGATAATCAGAGTGCTTCAAAGAAAGGAGTTCTCCGTGGACTTCATTTCCAGAAAGAATTCCCACAGGATAAGCTTGTAAGAGTTGTTAATGGTGAAGTATTCGACGTTGCAGTAGACCTCAGACCAGGTAGTGCAACCTTTGGAAAGTGGTACGGTGTACTTCTTTCAGCAGAAAACAAGAAACAGTTTATGATACCAAAGAACTTTGCTCATGGATTCATAGTTCTTTCAGATTATGCAGAGTTCTGCTATAAATGCACAGACTTCTATCATCCAAACGATGAAGGCGGACTTCTATGGAAGGACCCAGAAATAGGAGTTGAGTGGCCAATGCCAGAAGGAATGACAGAGGCAGACCTTACACTTTCTGATAAAGATCAGAAGTGGGACGGAATCGCAGCATATAAAAGAGAAAGAGGCCTTTAAGCCTTCCCCTTGAGGGGAAGGTGTCAGCGAAGCTGACGGATGAGGTGTATAAATGAAAAAGAAAAAATTACTACGAATTCTTTTCGTACTAGTAATAGTAATTTTAAATTTAATAATATTCTGGAAAATAGACTACTCTGACATCGATACCAAGGGTGCCAGCTTCGTAGTCAAACTTCTCAGCAACAAAGACGACGAGTACCAGATATATTACTGCAATGCCGGAGAAGACTTTGTTGAGGCAAACAGCAAAACTGTTTCTTATACAGGCTTCAGCGAGATGCAGAAGGATGTAGAAACAAATGACGCGGTCGAATTTTCGACAGGATATGAGCAGATACTTCGCTTTGATATGCCTCTTGACTATGATAATCTGAGATTCGACTTCGGAAGAATACCTGGAAAAACTATAGTATATGAGATGTACATAGAGCTGGCAGGGTATAGGTATGAGATCCCATTAACTCAACTAGCTGAGGAAGATAATTTTGTAGCTCTAAAGAGTAGAGAGTATAGAAGTGCGGAAGAAGAAACAGTAGAGATGTTTATAGTCGAGTCTGATGATGTCGACTCAAATATGCTTATTGAGTATCATAAAGATCAGCTCCTTGAGAAGTATCAAGAGGCTAATAAAACAAAAACTTTGATTCTTGATATCGTCATATGTGTAGTTATGGATATTATAGCTATCTATGTGCTACGACATTTCTTCTCGCTTATAGACATACCAGTTGAGATATATCAGAACAGAAAGCTGGCACTTACACTTGCAAAAAATGATTTCAAAACAAAGTATGCCGGCTCATATCTTGGTATGATCTGGGCATTCATACAACCAGTTGTTACAATACTTGTTTACTGGTTTGTTTTCTCTGTAGGACTTAAAGCAGGAAATGTGGGAGAGTATCCTTTCGTACTTTTTATAGTAGTGGGCATCATTCCATGGTTTTTCTTCTCAGACTCCCTGAATGGAGGAACAAATGCACTTACAGACTATAACTATTTAGTTAAAAAGGTAGTTTTCAACATAGACATTCTTCCTTTTGTAAAGGTTATGTCAGCATTTTTTGTCCATTGTTTCTTTATAGGATTTGCGCTTATTTTATGCACATGTATGGGCTATCACCCTACTATTTATTCTGTGCAGCTGATATATTATATCATATGTAACTTTGTGTTCGTGCTGGGACTCTCATATCTTAGTTCGGCGATAGTTGTTTTCTTTAGGGACTTAGGACAGTTTATAAATATCTTCATCCTTCAGGTTGGAGTGTGGCTCACACCTATTATGTGGAATGCTAACGCGATGCTTAGTCCTATAGCACTAAAAATCTTCAAGCTGAACCCTATGTACTATATAGTAAGCGGGTTTAGAGATAGTATGCTGGATAAGCAGTGGTTTTGGCAGGGAGATACACTTCTCTGGACCATATACTTTTGGATGATAACCATCCTTGTTTTCGGACTTGGAGTTAAAGTATTTAGAAGACTAAAAGTTCACTTTGCGGATGTATTGTAGAAAATACTATCGTATTTTTGATATGCAAAAAGGAAAAGGAAATAATGTCAGAAGAGATAGCAATTCGAATAGATGATGTCTCAAAACTTTATAAATTGTATGATAAGCCAACGGATAGGCTTAAAGAATCACTAGGTTTATCGAAAGCTAAGAAGTATAAGGAACACTATGCTTTACGAAACGTTAGCTTCGATGTAAAGAAGGGTGAATGTGTTGGTATTATCGGAACAAATGGTGCCGGTAAGTCCACAATTCTTAAGATTATAACAGGTGTTCTTAATCCAACGGCTGGTAATGTTGAGATAAATGGTCGTATATCAGCTCTTCTTGAGCTTGGAGCGGGTTTCAATATGGAGTATACTGGAATAGAAAATGTATACCTTAATGGAACTATGATAGGTTTCAGCAGAGAAGAGATAGATGCAAAACTTCAAGACATTCTTGATTTTGCTGACATCGGAGACTTTGTGAATCAACCTGTTAAAACATACTCATCGGGTATGTTTGTGCGACTGGCATTTGCTGTGGCTATTAACATTGATCCTGAGATACTTATTGTTGATGAAGCGCTTTCGGTTGGTGATGTGTTCTTCCAGTTGAAGTGTTTTAAGAAATTTGAAGAGTTTAAGCAAAATGGAAAAACAATTCTCTTTGTTAGCCACGATCTTTCTAGTATAGAAAAGTATTGTGATAAGGCTATCCTTATGGATCATGGTAAAAATGTTGCAGAGGGAACCCCGATAGATATAATAAATAAATATAAGAAGATTATGACAGGAATGACCGTGGCAGAGATGGAAGAGCAGGAAAAAAATAGGCAAGAAGAAATTGAGGCTAAGGCTGCTAAGAATACGGTCATAGATGATGAAATAAAAGACTCTGATAATAGTATAGATGGAAAAAACATAGTTGAGACGGATGAGGGCGATATAAATGAAGTAGATAGTCCTAGTGATGAATCCTGGAAGTCGCATCTTGAAATCAATCCAAATCTTGATGAATATGGAGCTATGGATGCAAAAATTATAGATTTCGGGATATTTGACGATGAGGGCAACATTACCACTAACATTATCAAAGGATCTAGTTTTACCATAAAGTCCAAGGTTCAGTTTAATAAGGATATAGAAGACCCAATCTTTACGTATACATTTAAAACGCTCAAGGGTCAAGATATAACGGGTTCAAACACTATGTACGAGAAAGTAAGCATTGGAACAGCGCATTCAGGAGATGTATATGTGGCCAGCTTTACTCAAGATATGAACCTTCAGGGAGGCGAATACCTCCTCTCAATGAGTTGCACAAGCTTTGTAAATGGAGACCTTGTAGCCCATGATAGGATGTATGATGTACTAAATATAACAGTTGTGTCGGATAAGAATACAGTTGGATTCTATGATATGAACTCCATTGCTACAATAAAAAAGGTTTCTACTTGAGAAAACGCGGTTTGGCAGACGATTTCACGAATATAGAGAAACAAATATCTCTCAAAGAAGCTGGTTAATGAGGTGCTTTATGAGTAACTACGAAGAACTCCTTAATATAGTAAAAACTGAAGAGGATCTGGAAGAGTTCTTAACCCATGAGAATAAGTATGAATATCTATACAACTTCTCAAACATCCGAAAGAACGTACTTGAGTGGTATGATTTTAAGCCTAATGCTAGACTGCTTGAATTGGGAGCGGAATGTGGGGCAATTACAGGGCTTTTTTGCGATAGAGTGAAGGAAGTTGTTGCAGTTGATGAAGATGAGAAAAAATGTGAAGTAAATATCGCGAGAAATTCCAAGAAAGGTAATCTTAAAGTAAGAAAAAGCCTTGATAGCTTAAGTCCTAGGAAAAAGAAAGATGAACAGGATGTAGATATAATTAATGGCAAGTACGATTATGTGACAATAATAGGAAATTTTTCTGTTGATAAATTGAAGATTGCAAAACAGTATCTTAAGCCAAGTGGAAGGTTATTTTTGGCTATAGAAAATAAATATGGAATCAAGTATTGGTCTGGCGATAAAAGACCGAATACATACACGAGAATGCAACTTATTGGTCTTCTCAGAATGGAAGGGTATCAAATAGAAGAGGGTTATTATCCTATACCTGACCATGTATTCCCGATGGAAATTTATTCTTCAAAGAATCTTCCTAGGGTTGGAGATATTAGTACAGTGTCGCCATCATTTATTAATGATAAAGTTTTGTCACTTGATGAGATAAAAACATACGATATGGTCATTAAGGATGGAAAGTTTGAAGAGTATGCTAATTCTTTCATTGTTATCGCTAAAGTAGTAAAATAACACTTCTATGATAATGATGATTGCAATAAAGGAAGTAAAAATGTCGGAATTGCTATATATTAAATATAATTCTCATAGGAAACCACAATACCAGTTATCTACGCGGGTAGTGTTGCAGAATAGCGTAAAAAAGGTAATTAAGAAACCTATAGTGCAGGCTGCTAGTAGTCAAATAACTGCGATTAAGGATAATTATGAAAAACTAAAAAAGTATTATAAGAATATAAAAATGCTTCCTTACACTGTAGTTGGTGACGGATTGGAGTTTAATTATATTCAAGGAGAATCAGTATTATCAGGGATTAATTTTGAAAAGAATGATATAAAAACCATATGTTCAAAACTTATGGATATTATGGCTGAACTTATGGACATTAATGAGGATTATATCTGTGATTTTGAAGAAACTGATAAATTTAAATTGGTTTTTCCTGATAAGCATCCTAGTGGAAAAGCAATAAAGATTTGTAATTTGGATAGTATATTTAGTAACTTCATCAGAACAGCTGAAGGACTTTTTTGCATTGATTATGAATGGGTTCTAGACTTTCCAATTCCAATTAATTTTATAAAATACAGAATGATGCACTACCTATATGATGAGCATATAGCTTATCTAAAAAATAAAGCATCTTTTTATGAATTTATCAGTTGTTTAAATCTAGAAGAGGATGAAATTAGATTATATGAAAAAATGGAACTGGATTTTCAGTATCTAGTTCATGGAGAAAATGTTAAGTATATCTACCTAGAGAATTATAAAAAGAGAATGATAAGTAGCGATAAGGCTTATCAACTCATAGATTCAAAGGATAAACATATAGATAACCTGAATGAATTAATTGCCTCAAAGGAGTCCGTTATTGAATCAAAGGATAATCATATACATAATCTAGATGATATAATAGAAACTAAAGATAGCGTAATAAGAGATAAAGAAGATATTATAGAAAATAAAGAAAAAACTATAGACGCTATTCAAGAAGCTAATGATAAGTTGAATAAGGATTTAATTGAACATTCCAGGCTCTTAAGTGATAAAATTAGGGAAGTCGAATCTTTATCTATAAAGCTTAATAAGGTAAAAAGAAGTCTAACAAATCCTGCCTATGGTACATATACTCTATGTAAGTATGCATGCAAAAAGATTGCAAATAAGTTAGATAATATAAAAAAGGTGTCTGATGAAAGGAAGGAAACAAAAAGAATAGAAAAGAAGGCAGAGGATGATAGAAAAAAGTTTGAAGAACTAGTGAAATATACTGAAGGAGATTATGAAGGATGGATCACTAGGCAAGAGAGCAAGTACACAAATGGAGAGCTGTTCGAGTATAATCCTTTAATATCAATTGTAGTTCCAGTGTATAATGTTGAGGATAGACATCTCATTCCTTGTATAGAATCTGTTAAGAATCAGACTTACACTAATTGGGAGCTGATTCTAGTAGATGATTGTTCATCATATGAAAATGTGAAAAAGACACTTAGAAAAAAGAGTAGATGGAATAAGGATATACATACTATTTTCAGACAAGAGAACGGAGGTATCTCCAAATGTACAAACACGGGAATTGATGCATCAAATGGTGAATATATTGCATTTATGGATTGCGACGATACTATAGCACCTTTTGCACTTTATGAGGTTGTAAAAAAACTGAATGAAGAAAGCTATGATTTTATATATAGTGATGAAGATAAAATAAACGACGATGGCACCAATAGACATGATCCCTTTTTTAAGCCTGATTGGTCGCCAGATACACTTATGTCATATATGTATACTTCTCATTTAGGGGTATATAAAGCAAGTATAGTAAAAGAACTTAATGGAATTAATGCTGAATACGATGGTTGTCAGGATTATGATCTAACACTACGCTTTACTGAAATTACTCAGAAAGTTGGACATATACCTAAAATATTGTACCATTGGCGAGAAAGAAAAGAATCAACAGCATTAAATCCAGAGGCTAAGAGCTATGTAAAGGATAGAACTGAGGCGTGTAAAAAAGCTGCGCTTGAAAGGAGAGGAATTAGTGGAGAACTAGAATGGATAGATGACATCTATCAATTCAGGGTTCATTACATACCAGAGGGTAATCCTTTAGTAAGTATTATTATTCCTTCAAAGGATAATCCTGTAATATTAGAGCAGTGCCTAAGCTCGCTTAGAGATAAAACAAACTACAATAACTATGAAATTACAATAGTCGATAACGGAAGTAATGTACAAAACAAAGAAGTGTACGAAATGCTTTGTGCTAAGTATAAATGTAGATATCATTATGAAAAAAAAGATTTTAATTTTTCATATATGTGTAACACAGGCGCTAGGATATCGAAGGGTGAGTATTTATTATTTTTAAATGATGATATAGAAATCAGGGATGGTATATGGCTCGAAAGAATGCTAGGACAAGCAGAACTAGCTCATGTAGGTGCAGTTGGAGCGAAATTATTATATCCGAATACCACACTTATTCAGCATGATGGTGTTATAAGCATAGAAAGTGGTCCAGTTCACGAATTTGCCAAGATGGATGATGAAGAGAGTTATTACTTTAATAGAAATAGACTCGACTTTAATGTCCTGGCGGTAACGGCTGCGTGTTTAATGGTAAAAAGGGACAAGTTTGATGAAATAGGTGGTTTTGATGAGGAACTTCCTGTGGCCTATAATGACATAGATATATGTATGAAGCTGGTGAAATCAGGATATTTTAATGTCATAAGAAATGATGCTATCCTTAATCATCATGAATCGATTAGTCGTGGTGATGATGCTTTGGATCCTAAGAAGTTCGATAGACTTATGAAAGAACAAGAAAAGCTATATGAAAAACATCCTGGTTTCAAAAAGAAGGATCCTTTCTATAATCCAAATCTTGTTCAGACAGATTGTGACTCGTCATATAATTATGATATAGAGAATGACTATAGTGTTTCAATAGTAGATTCGTCACAATATGAAATTGATGAAACTATAAGGTATGGAATAGATATAGCTCGAAATGATTGGTGTATATATATCGAAGGCTGGGCATTTAAAGAAGCATATGATGATAATATAAACCTAGATACAAAAATTTTTCTTGAGGGAAAAGACAGATCATATATTCTTAAAACTGCAAGAGTAAGACGTGAGGATGTTGTAAAAACGTTTAGTGATGAGAATTGCATAAGTTTTTGCGGTTTTAAATGCAGAATTGAAAGAGGTAAGATAGAGAATGGCGATTATACAATAAAAGTTCTGTGTAATAATCAGTTGTCGACTCTCTCAAGGATTAATGTTGGTAGTAAAAATAACATCACAATTTGATGCATGGATTGATAGATGAATAATTAATATAGATATTACTATACAAATTATGAAAAAGAGAAAAACAAAATGAAAGAAGTGTTAATACTAATTCCGGCATATAATGAGGAAGCAAACATAAAAAAAGTTGTAGAAAAACTAATAAATGATTATTCAGAGTATGATTATATGATAGTTAATGATGGATCAGCTGATTCGACTTTAAAGATCTGCAGAGATAATGGATATAATGTTATAGATTTTCCAATTAACCTAGGTCTCGAATGTGGAGTAGTTGCTGGAATGAAATACGCATATCGAAGGGGCTATAAATATATAATTCAGTTTGATGCTGACGGACAACATTTACCGGAATATATAGCACCTATGTATGAAAAAATCGAAGAAGGTTATGATGTTGTAATTGGTTCGAGATTTGTAACAAAAAAGAAACCTTTCAGTGCCAGAATGATAGGAAGCAGGCTAATATCAGGAGCAATAAAGTTGACCGCAGGAAAGAGAATAAAAGATCCTACATCAGGTATGAGGATGTACAACCGTAGATGTATGGAGGCTTTCTCAAAGGAAATAAATTATGGTCCGGAGCCAGATACTATCTCTTATCTGATGAAGAACGGATACAAGGTAGAAGAGGTTCAGGCCGAGATGCAGGAAAGAATGGCTGGTAGCAGTTATCTTACTCTTACTCGTTCAATTGCATATATGACAAAAATGCTTATTTCTATTTTAATTATTCAGAATTTTAGAAAAAAAACAAATTAGTTATACGAGGTATACAGTATGTCGTTGGTACTTAGAATATTTCTTATAGTGGTTTCTTTTATATCAATAATATATGTGATTAGAAGAATCAGAAAAGCAAAACTTAGGATAGATTATTCACTTTTCTGGATAATTGTTTCTGTTCTGATTATGCTGCTTGCCATATTCCCTGGTATTGCTATTAAACTTGCAACTATGATGGGAGTTATGTCGGCAGTTAATCTCATATATCTTGTTATGATCTTTATTTTACTTTTACATAATTTTAGTATGACTATGAAAATATCATCATTAGATAGTAAGATAAATAACCTGACTGAGGAAATAGCAATTAGAGAAAAGATGAATACTGAAAAAAAAGAGGAAGAATATGACAGCTAAAACAAGTGGTTTAGTTTCAATCATTCTATTATCATATAAGAACTTAAATGGTGTATATGAGACATTAGATAGTATATTTATGCAGGATTATCCATCTATAGAAATTATTCTCTCTGATGATGGTACACCAGAGTATGACAACGAAAAAAACAATATTAAAGAATATATAGATAACAATAAAGAATCAAATATAAAAAGTGTGATTTTTGACCACTCGGCTGAGAATCAAGGTACTGTAAAGAATGCAAATGGTGGTATCAAAAAGTCCAGTGGAGAGTATATAAAACTGTTAGCTTCAGAAGATGTATTTGCTAGCAGTACAGCAATTAGTGATTATGTTGATTTTATAGAAAAAGAAGGTTCTTTAGTTATTTTTGGAAAGATTAGAGGAATCACAGCTGCGGGTAAATATGTAGATGAGCTTTTAGCCTGTGAATCCGATTATGAGCTTCTTAGATCATTTGGATTAAAGAGACAAAGAGATAGACTGTTTGCAAGAAACTACCTTCCTGCTCCTGCTGCGTTTTTTAAAAGAGAAGTGTTTGATAAGTGTGGTTTTTTTGATGAAGATATAAGACTTATTGAGGACTATCCTTATTGGATAAAGCTTACAAAACATAGAATCCTCTTCAAGTATATGGATAGGATAACCGTAAATTGCAGAATGTCTGGAGTTTCAAGCTCTGGAAATTATAGTGAGATGTTTATGAAGGATATGTTTGTTATTTATAACAAGTATATCTTTCCTTATGATAAAAGGTTTAAAAAGTTTCAAGGGATTTACAATAAACTGAAGAAAGATGGATTGCAGTTCTATATGGAAAAGGCACGCCTTCAAAAGTATAGTGCGGGTAAGAAGCTATGGGTTTGTTTAAGATATTCTCCTTTCTTTGTTTATACGAAGCTTCAGAATAAACAGATAGAAAAGAAAAATAACAAAATACTCAGGAATACTGAAAAATCAGACGATATAAAGATGATAGCTGGAGATGATTTTAGAAGGCTACAACTTCTTGAACTTGAGATGCTTGTGGAATTTGACAGAGTATGTCGAGAGAATGATATAAACTATGCTATAGTATGTGGAACACTTCTTGGTGCAGTAAGACATAAAGGTTTTATCCCTTGGGATGATGCTGCTGATATTGCGATGCTTAGAGAGGATTATGAGAAGTTCAAACGTGTGGCTGATCAGATGGACCAAAGTATTTGCTTCTTCCAGGATCATGACACAGATCCAGAATATAGATGGGGATATGGAAAACTTAGAAAAACAGGAACTACATATATCCGTGTTGGTCAGAAACACTTGAAGTGTAAAACTGGGGTATATGTTGATGTAATGCCAATGGATGATATTCCTAGGAGTTATTTAGGCCAAGTTTTTAATGATTTCCATTGTTTTATTTTAAGAAAACTTCTTTGGTCAGAAGTAGGTAAGTTAGATAAGAGTACTAATGCTCTGACAAGAGGATGGTACAGATTATTATCTCATATATCATCTAAATGGATTTTCTCTAGAATAGATAGGATGGCAAAGAAGAGTAATAGCTCTTCAGATAATCTGGTCAGAGTTCTAATGCTGCCAACAGGAGCGAAAGAAAGAAAACAGCAGAAGTATTCTGATGAGAAGATTAAACGTAGTGAAATGTACGGAGTTCCTAAGTCATGGTATGTAGATACCAAGGATTATGAATTTGAAGGCCATATGTTTAGGGGGATTGGGGATTATGATACATATCTGAAATCTAGATATGGAAATTATATGGAGCTTCCACCTGAGGAAAAGAGAGTCGGCAAGGCTCCAGTATGTGAATACGATTTTTAATGTTTTCTAGTCTATAGACCTAGAACTATAAAGGAGAAAAATAATGAAAAAACTGTATGTGATTAGTGGTGTAACTGGAATGACTGGTAATGAGCTTGTTAGACAGCTCCTTGCTGGTGAGGATGAAGTTAAGATTATTGGTTTTGATAACTTTTATGCTTCATCTATTGAGACGGTTGCTGATTCAATAGGAGACGAAAGGTTCGATTTCTATGAGTATGATATAAATAATGCTGAAAACATGGCTGATATTAAATCAAAAGTTGCTGCTATCGTAGATCAGTTTGACGAAACAATTTATATCAACTGTGCAGCAGTAGTTCATACAGAGCATTTTTATCATGTATATGAAACGTATGAAACAAATGTTGTAGGTATGAACAACTTCCTTAGTCAGGCTATAGAAGTTGGTGCTAAGAAGTATATCAACTGCTCTACCTCAGAGGTTTATTCTATGAATTCATGGAATGAAAATGGTGGAGTAAAAGAATCTGACTTTATTACAATGGCTGTTGCCGAGCATAGTCAGAGAACAAGCTATGCAACGGGAAAACTTCTTACAGAATTCTTTATGAAGGATGCAGTAGATGAAGGAAAGATTCTTGGTTGTTCTATAAGATTTGCTAATGTTTATAGTAAGAATGAAAGATATCCTAAGCATATCATTCCATTCATAATTAATAGTTTTAAGGATAATGGAAAAGTTGTTCTCCTGGAGAATAGTCGTAAAAACCGTCGTACATTCCTTAATAACTATGATAGTTGTAGTGCGGTTCTTGCTCTTGTAAACACAGATAGTGCATTAGATGGAACAGTTTATAATGTTGCAACAGATGAAGAGATTTCTATTATTGATCTTGCAAAGAAATGTGCAACTAAGATGGGAATAGAAAATCCTGTTATTGAATTTGATGGCTACAGAGAGTCTGACCCAGAAAGAAGACTACTTTCAACAGAAAAGATTAGAACCAGAACTTCCTGGAAACCAGCTATTGATCTTGAAAAGGGTCTTGATGAGTGTCTAGAGAATTATTTAAAGAGCGTGGAATAATATGAGGATTGCAATAATTACTAACGCAGGTATATCCAGCAGATTTAATGATGGAATACCCGAATCAGAAAAGAAGCTAAAAGCTATATATTCGGAAGATGAATCCGGTAAAGATACTTTGTTCTATCATATGGTTGCTAAGTGTAATTACGCTGACAGGATAGTAGTTGTTGGCGGATACAAGTATGATGATTACAAGAATTATATAGACGAGGTACTTCCTTCTGATATTAAAGAGAAAATAGATTTAGTATATAACGAACATTATGAGGATCTGGCTTCAGGGTACAGCTTGTACATGGGTCTATGTAAAGCCTTTGAGTATTCAGATATAGAGGATATACTTTTTGTTGAGGGTGACCTTGATATAGATAAAGAATCTATGAATACAGTAATTAAAACTAAGGGTACTGTTCTCACAACCAGTCCGGAGCCTATATATGCAAATAAGGCAGTAGTGCTTTATAGGGATGGAAGTGATAATTACAAGTATGCCTTTAATAGTAGTCATGGACTTCTTAAGATAGATGATCCATTTTCTGTAATTTTAAACTCAGGTCAGTGTTGGAAGTTTAATAAGATAGATATCCTAAAAGAAGCTAATCAGAGATTTTACGACGAGGCAAAGGATGGAACTAATCTTATAATTATACAGAATTATCTTGATAATCTTTCAGAGGAACCTAAGATAATCAACCTGACGAGATGGACAAACTGTAATACACGAGATGACTATAAGAATATAAAAAAGTTTTGGGAGAACGAAGAATGAAAGCTTTAAATGAGAGACTTCGCATTGTTGAAAAACACGTAAATTCAGATAATATAAAAATAATGATCATTGGTCTTGGTAGTGTGGGTACCTATCTCCTTGATTATCTGATCAGCAGAAATGACAAGGCTATTAGTGTAGTGGTTGTAGGAAGAAACTATGCTAAGATGGAGCAGAATGTAAATATTGTCCGCGTTGCTGGAACTATCAGAGAGGTTAATAAGTCTCAGATAGAGATTGAAGCAGATGTAGACCTTAATGATATAGATAGCATAACCAAAGCTATTGAAAAACATGAACCGGACTTTATAGTTAATTCCAGTCGTGCGTATCCAGGTCTTAAGTACGGAAGTATATCTTGGGCAAATGTTAGAGCATACGGTATTTGGAGTCCACTTTCAATAAGATTTACAAAGAATATTATGGAAGCATGTGAGAAGGCTGATACTAACGCGATAGTTATTAATACATCATACTCTGATGCTGTTATTCCTTGGCTTAAGAGTGCAGGAAAGGCTTATCCTGATTTTGGTTCAGGAAACCTTAACCATTTAGTGCCTCGTATCAGATATGCAGTTGCTGATATCCTTGGTATAAAGGATTTCTGGAATGTCAAAGTAAGTTTTGCAGCTGGTCACTTCCATGATGTTTGCATTAGTAAGGAAGGACAGACAGAGGGAGTTGAACTTCCACTTAAGGTTTATTACAGAGATGAATTAAAAGATATAGATCAAAATGAGATTTTTAGCAGATGTAAAATCTCAATGCCTGTTGATGCTCAGAGAAATATGATGAATGCTTCCAGCAATTATCAGATTATTAGTGCTATCATTGAGACTATAAGAACAGGGAAAGATAAAAAAATCTTTTCACCTGGTGTCTTTGGTGAGATAGGTGGATATCCCGTAATCGTTGGATACAGATATGGTTCCATCGATACATGGATTGATGAGAGTGATTTCTCATATGAAGAGATGAATAAGGCTGACAGGGCATCTATGTACCTTGATGGTATAGAAGATGTTCGAGAGGGAAAGCTCATTTATACAGATGAACTTATTGAAAAGGCACAGAATGCTTTTGGAGCTACACTTCCAAAAGAGGTTCCATATGACAAAATAGAAGAAACAGCAAAGTTTATTATAGACGAAATAATTAATCCTCAGCTTGAGAAAAGGAAATAATTAGTTTGGGTAAATTAGGTACAGCACTAAAAAAGTTGAAGAACGCTCCCGAAGGAGTTAAAGCTTCAGTTGCTTATACTATTAGTAATGTAATACAGAATGGTATAGCATTTTTAACTGTACCTATTTTTGACAGAATGATGTCTACTACTGAATATGGTAGATCTACAGTTTATACCTCTTGGGAAGGTATACTTACGATATTCATATCTCTTTACCTGGCATATGGTTCGTTTAATACAGCAATGATAAAGTTTGAAAAAAGAAGAGAAGAATATATATCAATTGTAGATACTATTTGTATTTCTTTAGCGCTTCTTTTTGTCGCTATTTATTTTCCATTTAGGCATTTGTTTAACAGATTGTTCAAACTCCCAACTCTTTTGGTACTTCTTATGGTTACAAATATAGTGGCAAAAAACTCCTTACAGTGCTGGGGTGGAAAACAGAGATTTGAATATAAGTATAAGAAACTTGTTGCGGTGACACTTGCGATAGCAATTCTTTCTCCGCTTTTATCGTTTATACTTATCAGGAGTACAGAAACTGGGAAAGGGACAGCATTAGTTATTGGTACGGTTACCTTTTCTATATTAGTGGGAACATTCTTTACAATATATAATGCAGTGGTTGGTAAGAAGTTTTTTGACAAAGAGCTTTGGAAGTATGCGCTAAGCTTCAACATTCCACTAATTCCGTATTATTTGTCACAGACTATTTTTAATCAGAGTGATCGTATAATGATTGATCATATATGCGGTTCTGATAAAGCGGCAATTTATTATGTGGCTTATGCGATAGGAATGGTGCTTACCTTTGTACTTAATGCTATTAATAATTCCTATGTTCCTTGGATGTATGGAAAAATAAAATCTGGGGAGCGGAAGGATAATCAGAAGATGGCCTGTTATATTGAGATATTAATGGCAGTGCTTCTTTTGTTAGTTGTTATGTTTGCGCCAGAAGGAATGATGATACTTGGTGGAAAGAGATATATGAGTGCTGTTTGGGTTGTTCCACCAGTAGCCATAAGCTTACTGCTTCTTTTTATCTCACAGATGTTTATCAACGTTGAATTTTATTACGAAGAGAAGAAGCTTCTTGTTTTTGGTACTGTTTTGGCGGCGGTTCTTAATCTGGCTCTGAATGCTCTTCTTATTCCAATATTTGGATTTGTGGCAGCAGCTTATACAACCCTTGCAAGTTACTTATGTTTTGCGGGTATGAACTATTTAACTTATAAGAAAACACTTGAAAAGCATGAAGTTCCAAATGATCTTTATAATATGAAGTACGTTCTACTTATTCTGGGTGTATTTACGGCTTTGACCTTCATGATAATGCCACTTTATAACTTTATGATCATAAGATATATAGTGATTGCAGTAGCTCTTGTTATTGCACTTCTTAATATCAATCGTATTAAAAGGATAATAGACCACGTTAGAGGTAAGAGTAATGAATCTAGTGAAGCTGGCTCATAAATTATTAGATAAGCCTGTTAATGCTACTATCATTAATAGTAGTGAAAGAAAAATAAAAAAGCATCTCAAGAATTTGAAGAATACTGGGGATGTTATAAAGGTCGCATTTATAGTTCAGATGCCAGAAGTTTGGGATAAACAGCGTGATACATATGAAGCTATGGTAGAAGATGCCAGATTCGATGTATGGCTGGTAGTGGTTCCATCTTTTAACACAAAAACTCTTAAGAGAAATAATTATGGATATGAGCGGGAATACTATAGGGATAAGTATCCTGATGGTCAGTTTATAGATGCAGTTGATAATAGCGGTAAAGTAATTAACCTAAAGGATTATCATTTTGACTATGTGTTTTATGAAAGGCCTTATGACTTATACCTTCCATCAAAGCTTAGGAGTTCAAAGGTTTGTGGATTTTCAAAGGTTTGTTATATACCTTATTCTACACCTGACTTCAAAGTGCCAGATCCACTTCCAATAGAAAATATTTATAGAAGTCTATATTTTGGGTTTATTAATTCAAAGCATAGACAGGATGCTATTAATAGATATATAGAACAGCAAGGCCTTAAGAATAGGCATATAATAGATGTTGGTTATCCTATTTTAGGGTATTGTAATAGCATTCCCGAGACTGATTCTGACAAAGTGAGTATTATGTGGGGGCCAAGATGGTCTTATGATGCTGAAATGGGTGGAAGTCACTTTGTTGAATATATGTATGATTTTCCGAAACTCACTGAAAGGTTTGATAACTTAAGTCTTATAGCAAGACCGCACCCTATGACATTTCCGGAAATGGTTCGGTCTGGAAAGATGACAGAAAAAGAAGTTGAGGAGTATAAGGAATATATAGGTAAACAAGGCGTTATCCTTGATAAGAATAAGATGATAGAGGATACCTTTAAGGAGACAGATATTCTGATTTCAGACCTATCCTCAATTCTCTGGTTATTCTTCTTCACTGGAAGACCGATAATATATTGTCCTTGTAAGATTAAACTTTCTCCAGATCTTCAACAGCTAGTTGATCTGATGTATGTAGCAGAAAGCTGGGAGGATGTTTCGGGAATAATCGAAAGACTTCTTGCTGGCGAAGACGAGATGAAAGAAAAGAGAGAAGAGTTTATCAAGGACTACTTTAGAAAGTATTCAAATCCAGTCGAAAGTATAATGGAACTGATAATAGATGATTACAATAAAGCAAAGGAATAACAAATGAAAGCTTTAATACTTAATTCTGGTATGGGTAGTAGAATGGGTGTACTCACATCAGAACATCCTAAGTGTATGACCGAAATTTCTCCTAGAGAAACCATACTTAGTAGACAACTTAATCAGCTATGTGAGGCAGGTATTGAAGAGGTTGTGATGACAACTGGTTGTTTTGAACAGGTCTTGATTGATTATTGCGATAGTCTGGCGCTGCCTATTCGTATAACCTTTGTTAATAACCCTGTATATAACAAAACTAATTACATTTATTCTATTTTTTGCGCAAAGGACTATCTGGATGACGATATAATCCTCATGCATGGTGATCTTGTTTTTGAGAACGAAGTTTTTGATAAGGTTCTGGAATTTGAAGGCAGTTGTATGACGGTTAGTTCAACTCTTGAATTGCCAGAAAAAGATTTTAAAGCGGTTATATCAGATGGCGAAATAAAGAAAGTTGGGATAGAATTCTTTGATAGCGCCATGGCCGCTCAGCCACTATATAAGTTAGAGAAAAAAGATTGGAAAGTTTGGTTAGACAAGATAGCAGAATTTTGCGATAGTGGCAATACAGGGTGTTATGCTGAGAATGCTCTTAATGAAGTATCTGAAAATACCAGTATAAAGATTCTGGATTTTAAGGATTCATTATGCGCAGAGGTTGACAATCCTGAGGATTTAGAGGATGTTTCGGCGAGATTAAAAGCGGTAGAGTCTAGAACAGTATATATGTGCTTTGCTACGGATATCATTCATTCGGGTCATATCAATATAATCAAAAAGGCTAGAAGACTTGGAAGACTTACTGTGGGAATTCTTTCAGACGAAGCCATAGCAGGTTATAGAAGAGCTACTGTCCTTCCGGCAAGTGATAGAAGGGATATGTTTGAGAATATCGTTGGTGTAAGTAAAGTCGTGGATCAGGCAACTTTGTCTTATAAGGATAATCTTCTTAAGTACAAACCTGATATTGTGGTCCATGGTGATGATTGGGAAGAAGGTTTCCAGAAACCAATAAGAGAAGAGGTACTTTCTATACTCGAATCTTATGGCGGAAGACTAATTGAATATCCTTATACCAATGATAAAAAGTACAGAAAGATTGATAAAAAGATAGAAAAAATTATTTTTGCAAATCAGAGAATACTTGAAGCTAGTGAGAGTTATGCAGAAATAGATGGGTATATTCAGGAGAATAAACTGCATAACATTATGCTAGTTCATGATGATTCGTTGCAGTTCCTTAAGATACGGGAATATTTTAATAGTCTCGAAACTAGACTTGGGATAAAACTAGTTAGGTTTAGTAACTTCCGTCCCAACCCTGAATATGAATCAGCCGTAGAAGGAGTTAAATTGTTTCATGAAAATAACTGTGAAGCAATAATAGCTGTTGGTGGTGGTAGTGCCATGGATACAGCTAAGTGCATTAAGCTTTATTCTAATATGGATGATTCTAAGAATTATTTGGAACAGAAGATTATTCCAAACGATGTTCACTTGATGGCGGTTCCTACTACAGCTGGAACAGGTTCTGAAGCTACAAGGTTTGCGGTTCTTTATTACAATGGAGAAAAGCAGTCGATTACAGATGTTAGTTGTATACCTGAACTTGTTCTGATGGATGCTTCTACTTTGGAAACGCTTCCTTTATATCAAAAGAAATCCACTATGATGGATGCGCTGTGTCATGCAATAGAAAGTTTTTGGTCAGTAAATAGCACTGAGAAGAGTAGAGAGTATTCTAGAAAAGCTATTCAGGAAATAATTAAGAATAAAGATGGTTATTTAAACAATGATAAGGATTCTAACTTAGCTATGTTAAAGGCAGCTAATATAGCAGGTAAGGCAATCAATATAACCCAGACTACAGGCGGTCATGCCATGTGTTACAAGATAACAAGCCTGTTTGGAATAGCTCATGGTCATGCGGCGGCACTTTGCGACAGAAGACTTTTCCCATTTATGATTAATCATATGGATAAAACTGTGGACGAGAGAGGTAAAGGATATCTTGAGGATATCTTCCAGCAGATAGCAGAAGCTATGGGTGTAGGTTCAGCAAAAGAAGCAGCGGATTCTCTTTGTTTGATAGTTGATGAATTAGAACTTAGTATTCCGAGTCCTACTGAGGAACAGTATGATATACTAAAACGTTCTGTAAATCCAGTTAGGTTAAATAATAATCCGGTTGAATTAATGCTTGATGATATAGATGCTATTTATCATGCTATTTTTCAATGATTTGAAAAGATGGTAATTATGTGTTAAATTAGGTGGGAATAAAAATCCAGATATTAGGAGAAATAAAGATGAAGAAAGTCTATACATGTTTTTGTACAGATGTTATTCACGAGGGACATCTCAACATTATTGAAAAGGCTAAGAGCCTTGGCGAGGTGACAGTTGGAGTTCTTTGTGAATCAGAAATGATCAGGTACAATCGTTTTCCAATTAAAACAACTGAGGAGAGAATTGAGATAATCAAGGCTATCCCTGGTGTAAGTAATGTAATAGTTCAGAATACTATTATGTATGATGAGGTGATGGAACAGTTAAAACCTGATTATGTGGTACATGGTTCTAACTGGAAGTCAGCTCCTATGCAGGTGATACATAAGAACCTTCTTGATCTTACAGCAAAA
>Ga0129306_1001051_pt1 | contig 35437 bp, 31 predicted proteins | sample P827metagenome_FD_94438 | JGI IMG/M metagenome (GOLD analysis project Ga0129306, IMG submission 94438) | Capybara group fecal microbial communities from Wisconsin, USA - P827 metagenome | ecosystem: Host-associated > Mammals > Digestive system > Large intestine > Fecal | place: USA: Wisconsin...
CCAAAATTTTTTGTATTTTTAAGTACATCCGATGTCTTAAAGACAATAGAAAGTATAACCACTGGGATCACTTTTAAGATTATTTCTCTTACGACAGCACCGCTGTTGTTTAATCCCCAATCAACACCTACTAATGGTAGAAGAATCTTTAATAGTTGGTGCAGAACCTCGAAGAACACAAGTGCTATGATTGCTTTAAGGAAACCATCCTCCTGGAACCTGCTCAGGATTCCTTTTTTTTCTCCACCAGCACGGGTTTCATTTACCTTAACCATCTCTTTCATTTTTTATCCCTCCCTAGATTTGATGGTCTCATTATAGGCATTGATCCTTTCTGAAAGCCCACAGTATACCTTAATAAATCCTTAGCATTCTCATAATATAAAAAATAATGTGATGCCTCACTGTTTGAGATTCATTGTCGTGATGTTACGGAGGACTTAACAAATAGTTTAGAGTATGGTAGACTAAAACGGATATTTTGATTAGAAACAGACCACCTTGAGAGGAGATTATCTACATGCCTGTATTTGATTTTAATGAGAAGAAGGAAGAAGCAGTAAAGGCTGAAAGAAGCTATAAACTTCATTTTTCAAGTGAGAGAACCACCAGTACTCAGCATCCTATAATGATACTTGAAGATTCCGCTTCAAAGCTTGTCCATCATTCAAATGGTATGTTTGAGGCTCCGACTGTAGGTTCGGCCTTTATATATGATACAGAAGAAAAGTCGTCTCATAACATCCTTGAAATAGATGCGAGATTTGAGAATCTTCTAAAATGGCTTGGCGAGAATCATATAATGGTGCGTCTCTCAGGTCAGACTACTGAAAGAGGTTATGCGGTATACAAAATCCTTGAAACCGGAGTGGCTGTACGAGGTTCAAAGCTTTCAGGTGAAAATGGATTTTTACAGTTTATGATTGAACGACTTCTTCAAAGTGATGCGCCATCTGAAGAGACAGTTGATCTGGACGAGATAGATGATGCAGATGATATGAGACTAACAAGTATTCAGAGTATAACTGATTATCTCATGTGTGCGGGAAGTACGCTTCCGGATAATATCAGACTCTGGGCTAGACGGAATCTTGCGGTTGCCAAATCTTCAGAAGTAACACCGGAAGAGAGAAGACATGCACAGAGAGCTCTTTCAATAATGCTCAGCATTCAGTGGAAGAATACGGATTTTCAGCCAATCGATCCAGTGGAGGCAAGAAGAATCCTCGATGAAGAACTATACGGACTTGAAAGTGTAAAGCAGCGAATAATTGAAACTATAATTCAGATTAATCGTACCCATACACTGCCGGCATATGGAATACTACTGATTGGTCCTGCGGGAACAGGTAAGTCACAGATTGCATATGCAGTAGCAAGAATTCTCAAAATGTCATGGACAACCCTTGAGATGAGTTCTATAAATGATCCAGAGCAGCTGACGGGTAGTTCGCGTATATATGCAAATGCAAAACCGGGACTTATCATGGAGGCATTTGCGCATGCTGAGAGCTCTAATCTTGTATTTATCATAAATGAGCTGGATAAAGCAGCGTCAGGTAAGGGGAATGGAAATCCGGCGGATGTTCTTCTAACCCTGCTTGATAATCTGGGATTTACCGACAACTATGTTGAATGTAACATACCAACAACAGGGGTTTATCCTATAGCAACAGCAAATAACAAAGCGGATATAAGTGCACCACTGATGTCAAGATTTGCTGTTATTGAACTTCCAGATTACACACCGGAAGAAAAACGAGTAATCTTTACACGCTTTGCCATGCCAAAGGTATTAAAGAGAATTGGACTGAGAAGTGAAGAAATAGTAATAACAGAAGAAGCATTAGATGCTGTAATGGATATATTTAAGAATACATCAGGTATAAGAGATATAGAACAGGCAGCTGAACATATAGCTGCAAATGCATTATACAGAATAGAAGTAGAAAAACTGGATTCAGTTACCTACGATGCAAAAATGATACGTGATCTATTATAAAGAAAGAAACGCCCACTGGCTGATTGCCAGTGGGCGAATTTTATAAATTACTTCTTGTTTTCTTTCTTAAGTTCATTCATCTTCATTGCACGAACCTTAAGTGGAAGTCCCCAAAGTGTGATGAAGCCTTCTGCATCATGATGATCATACATATCACCTGTTGTAAATGATGCAAGTGATTCGCTGTAAAGTGAATATGGAGAAGTTGTTCCTGCTTTGATGATATTTCCCTTGTAAAGGCGAAGCTTAACTTCACCGGTTACATACTGCTGAGTTACATCAACGAAAGCTGAGATAGCTTCGCGAACAGGAGTAAACCATTTGCCTTCATATACGATGCTTGCAAGCTTGCTTCCGAGATCCTTCTTAAGAGCGATAGTATCACGATCAAGAACAAGCTCTTCAAGCTGCTGATGAGCTTCCATAAGAATTGTTCCACCAGGAGTCTCATATACTCCACGGCTCTTCATACCAACAACTCTGTTCTCAACGATATCAACGATTCCGATACCATGCTTTCCGCCGATAGTATTAAGCTCACGAATGATATCAGCAACCTTCATTTTCTTACCATTAAGAGATACAGGCATACCCTTTTCGAAGTTAATAGTAAGCTCTACATCTTCATCAGGTGCTTTTTCTGGAGTTACTCCAAGAACAAGCATATGATCGTAATTAGGAGCCTGTGCAGGATCTTCAAGTTCAAGTCCTTCGTGGCTGATATGCCATATATTTCTGTCACGGCTGTATGACTGATCTGTTCCAAAAGGAAGATCAATTCCATGAGCCTTACAATAATCTATTTCGGCCTGACGTGAATCCATCTGCCATCTGTCATCTCTCCATGGAGCAATAACCTTAATATCAGGAGCAAGAGCCTTGATACCAAGCTCGAATCTTATCTGATCATTTCCCTTACCTGTAGCACCGTGACATATTGCAACTGCATCTTCCTTACGAGCAATCTCAACAAGCTTAGCAGCGATAGTAGGTCTTGCCATAGCAGTACCCATGAGGTACTTATGCTCATATACAGCACCGGCCTGAACACATGGCATGATATAATTCTCACAGAGATCATCAACAACGTCTTCAATATAAAGCTTAGCAGCTCCTGAGAGACGTGCACGCTCCTCAAGACCATCAAGTTCTTCACCCTGACCACAGTCTATACAGCAGCAGATAACCTCATAACCATATGTTTCTTTTAACCACGGAATTACCGCAGTAGTATCAAGTCCACCTGAATAGGCTAAAACAACTTTATCCATGTTTACTGACCTCTTTTCTTCAAAAATATATTATTATTATAGGTTATAAAAACGATACACACCATAATACCTTATATTGAGCAAAAAGAAAAGCATTAATAAACAATATTTAAAGACATTTTAAGTTTGTCTTAATATACGTTGTGTATAATAAAATAAGATGATGATTTATGTTGAAACAAATGCTTTCAATGGTAAGGGGCTAGAAGAATAGTTTTGTTTCTATTCATAGTGTTTAAGATATGCTATATTAAGATAGTCGGTGAGAAACACTTATGGTGGTCAGAAAGTGAAAAGGTAAGTGTTTACAGGTGTAATTAGCAAGGAGACAAAATGAAGAAAACAATCCCAAGTGAAGAAGAATTAAAGAAGTATATACATAAGAAGATGACGATGCCATTGATGGAACATTCTTCTGAAGAAACAAAGGCAGATGTATGGAAATTCATTAAAAAGATATCGACCTATGCCCGCACACCGGGCACTTTGGCGCATTATAAAAAAATGGCTGTGTTTGCTGAAAATGATGCATTAGTCGATGTTGTTTTAGATACACTAAGGGATATGAAATATCCTTTTAGTGAAGCGGATTTTATACCGGATATCGTGGGATATTATTACTCAATTGCCATGATTTCACAGAGCATGCATAGAAGAGATGAAACGATTAAACTGCTTAATGAACTTGTTGATTATGTGATCGCTGAGCATTCGCCTAGTACTTTGCCACTTGTCAGAAATATGGATGTTCTGTCAAAAGATTATCCGGATCTGGCGAATATATTTGAGAAAGCACAAATCCTATATAAAATTGATGCTATAGATGGAGTAAAAAAAGGGGTTCGTATAGCGGTTAACAAACTTTATCCTAATTATACAAGTGAAGAAAAAGTAGAAGCAGAATATATAAATATTGAAAAACCTCAGGACGGCAAGGTGTTTGTTGAGGTAGATGAAAAAGAATTTGTCGTCAGAATAGTAGAAAAAGGAAAAAATGTTTTCACTAAAAAGTTCAAACACTACAGCTATGATTCAATCGAGTATGCCATAGTCAGAGATATTTTGTTGAGAAAGCACATGGAAGAAATGAAGCTCGAGGATATTGCGGATACAAGAGTTGTCGAAGCTATGAGAGCTGATCTTCAGAAACTATATAGTGATATTGCAATTTCAGTAATTAATAAGGAACTTACGTATATCACTGATGGATATGAAAAATATAGTAATACAAATCTTCCTCAGGAGGTCAAGGACTATCTGGAAGAAATCTATAATGATGAAGACCTGAAGGATGCATTTTTCGATTGTGATATTGAAATCTATGAAGAAGCCTGGGTTAAGGATCTTGAGGATGATGATTCCTGGTTTGAGGACCTTATGGGTACGGGAGAATCCAGTTATAAGAATATTAAACCATTTGCACGTGACGGATCAGGTGGATTATGGGTTGTATTAGATGATGAGATGATAGGATATATCGGTACTGAGGGAGAATGCGGAATCATAGCTCGTAACATAAACGAGTTCATGAATATAGTAGCAGTACAGAGAGGATACATAGATGATTTCTGCAGTGTTGATATACTAGAATCTGAGGAAGCATTTTTAGAGGAATATAAAGAAGCACCTGAGTCGGATTATAACAGGGTATTTAACAGATTTATAAAGAAGCATGGTTTTACTAAAGATTTAAAGAAAGTATATGAGTATATTATAAAAGGAATCACTGTAAAACCTTTCTTTCAGGTTGTTGCTACGGATGATGAATATTGTGACTCATATTCATTACTTGGAAGTGATGACGGACAAGAAGCACTAGAGTCACTTATCGATTTGATAGTAGGATAATGAAAGCTGGCTATAGATAAATAGTGTATGAATGATTTTATGAAAACAATTACTAAAGAACAAGCAAGAAGATTTATATTACTAAAACAAGGGCTTATAGGTCCGTACCGATATATAGGAAAAGATGGAGCATACGACTTTATTCGAGAAGCAGGATGTATTCAATATGATCCTGTAGATGTTTGTGGAAAGAATGCTGAATTAACATTACAATCTCGCGTAAAAGGATTTACTAAAAAGAATCTTCAGGATCTTTTGTATAAAGATAGATTGCTTGTGGATTATGCAGATAAAGAATTATCAATATGGCCGTCAGAGGACTGGCCATACTTTTCCTTTTATAGGGAAAGAAGTCGTCAGATGGGTGATACATTTGAAGGACTTGAAGAATTAAAGACTGAAGCAATTTCATATATTAAAGAAAATGGGCCTGTCTGTAGCGATACACTTCCTATCGAAGGTGAAATATTCTGGCATTCTTCAATGCATTGGAGCGGTCATTGGGATAAAAAATCACCTGCAGCCAGATCGGTTCTAGAACAGCTCTATACTGATGGAACTCTTTTAATTCATCATAAAAATGGAAGCCGAAAGTATTATGATCTGGCTGAAAAATACTTGTCAGCTGAGATTCTTGAGGCAGAGAACCCTTGTAGAGATGAGAGTGAATTTATGCGATGGCGTGTCCTTCGCAGAATTGGTGCTGTTGGTCTTCTGTGGGATAAGACAAGTACAGCTTTCGTTGGTATGTACCTTAAGGCGGAAGAGCGAAAGAAGATTTTATCCGAACTTGTTGAAGAAGGTAAAATTATTCCAGTTATGGTTGAAGGTGTAAAAACCCCATTTTTCTATCGGGCTGAATATGATGGAATAATGAAAGACGTTCTGGACGATAAAGCAGATTTGAAACCTAGAATGTCGTTTATTGCGCCACTAGATCCATTGATGTGGGATAAGGCATTAATCAAGGCTATATTTGATTATACATATTCCTGGGAAATATATACACCTGCTGTAAAGCGAAAGTATGGCTATTATACTCTTCCAATAGTTTACGGAGATAGATTTGTTGGACGTATAGAGGTTGTTCCTGATAAGAGCACAGAATTACTTATGGTAAAAGGATTATGGTGGGAATCTGATATTCGTGTTACAAAGAAACTTACCACCGCTTTAGAACAGACTCTTAAAAGGTTTGCCAGGTTCAATAATTGTAAAGGTTATGAAAAATGAATTACAATATTATTCCAGAAAATATAAAAAAGATTATTGAGGGCAAGCCTTATGAGCTTGATGATATTGGAAAATCTAATTCGAAGATCATGCTCTTTGACGATTTCGTTCTGAAGATTATGCCGCTGGGGATGGAAGAGGAGGAAACGGTGCAGATGGTGCGATGGCTTTCTGACAAGGTACCGGTACCAGAAATCCTCGCTTTCGAACAGGATGATGAGAAACAGTATCTACTAATGAGCAAAGTTTCAGGAGAAATGTCCTGCAGTGAATACTATTTTGAGCATCCAGATGAGATGGTAACGGTCCTTGCTGATACCTTGAAACTTCTCTGGAGTATCGATATCTCGGACTGTCCGAGGGACTGTGGTCTAGAACAGGAACTTCAAAAGGCGAAAAGACAGGTGGAAGAACACCTGTACAACCTGGAGGCTACCGAACCGGAGACCTTCGGGGAAGGTGGATTCAAAGATCCAGAGGAACTACTCCAATGGCTCTTCGAAAACAAGCCTTCCTATGAACCGGTGCTGTCCCACGGCGATTACTGTCTGCCAAATGTCTTTATTGAGAACGGAAAACTTAGCGGTCTGATCGATTTAGGAAATGCTGGCATCGCAGATAAGTGGGAAGATATCGCCATGTGTTATCGGAGCCTCAAGCACAACTTCGATGGGACCTATGGTGGAAAGGTCTATGCTGACTTCCGTCCAGAAGTGCTCTTTGAGAAGCTTGGAATCGAGCCGGATTGGGAAAAAATACGATACTATATTTTATTGGATGAATTATTCTGAAAATTATGCCACAATGCAACAAGATAGATTACACAGATAATAAGTGCAATACTTACAGTAATATACAGTTCTTTCTCTACAGTTCCGAAGAACTTGAGAGAAGCCTCTTCGTTGCTTATAGCTGAAAGAGAGTTATTGATGCTATGAAATGCAATGCATGGAATAAGGCTCTTTCCCTTGTAGAAGAGGGTTACAAGTACAAAACCGACAGCTATAGCAAAAACTATCTGAAGTAATGTTTCCAAGAGAGGTTGTCCGTTGAGCAGGTTAACTATATGACCGATTCCAAAGGTTAAAGATGAAACAATGATAGCTGATTTTATATTCTTCTTAGCCATACCTTTGAATAGAAAACCTCGAAAGATTATTTCTTCAAGAAAACCTACGCATAGCATGCTTATCATGTAGAAAGCAGTTTCGGCTATTGTATATTTTAAGGTTACTCCGAAGTAAATGCTGGAAAAGCCTATCAATATTAATGGTATATAAAACCATGCTTTGGAAAGTTTATATTCAATTTTTTGAAGACCGTACTTTTTAAATAGATCATTCTTTTTAAGCCAAGTTATGATCGCTATTGTAAAGAATACATGAAAGATCATTGAAGGTAATTTTACTATTCCGATGGTCTCTGCTATAGCTTCACAGATGCTTGTTCCAACAACATAGATGATTATACAGATGATCGCGAAGGTTACTTCATTTTTCTTATAGATTTTGTTCATAGTTTTTTCCTTTCTGAAGGTGTATTTGTTCTGTTGATGTGAATATATCGTAAGAGCGTACTTCGGTCTATAAATTGGCTTGTAAGATGCAATTTTTGTACGTGAAATGCACAGGTGGTTTATAATAAGTGAGAATCATATTGATTTAGGGGTTAATGATTAAAAATGACGAATATAGATGCAGAAATATATAGTGAATTTAAATGTAAAGCAGATAAATGTAATCATAGCTGCTGTAAGGGCTGGGAGATAGATATAGACGAAGATACTCTAGGGTATTACAAGAGCCTTGATTCAGAACTGGGGAATGAGATAAGACAGAATATTCATGAGGGAGAAGATACATTTTTCAAACTGACTGATGATAAGAAATGTCCATTCCTAAAAGATAGCGGTTTATGTAAGATAATAGAAGAATTAGGAGAGGATGGTCTATGTGATATATGTAGACTCCATCCAAGATTTTTTGAAGATATAAATGATTATAGTTTAGCTGGTGTTGGGCTAAGCTGTGAAAAAGCTTCTGAATTACTTTTTGAAAAGCATAGTCTTAACTTTATAATCTGTGATAGTGAGAAGACTATCGATTTTCAAAATCTTCTGAAATTGTTAGAGATAGATATATCGCAGGATTATTTGAACCTTACAAATAAACTTCCTGAATATCTGAATGAAGATAAGATAGAGGAACTTCTCGATATCTTTTATATTACCGAATCTATCGATTCTAACTGGAAAAATGAAGTACTACTAATAAAAAGAAATTATCCGGATTATTTAAATAACCTGGATGAACGATTTATAAAAAAATTTGAGTTAATTTATCAGTATATTCTTTTCAGACAGCTTGAACTGACTCTGGATTACGGTGTTAAGAAGATTGTAGATTATGCGATTTATAGTATTATATTCATAATGCTTTATGCAAACTCATTTCATGATGATATAGAAGCCGTAAGAAGATGGTCTGAGCAGATAGAATACAATGAAGATAATATTGATATTATTCTAAATTCTATAGAGGGGGACTAGAGATGAAGTATAAGATTATTTCGGGTAAATATGAAACTGGAAATGAAGAACAACAGATGGGATATAAAATGCTCCTTGGTGAGGACAATATTCAGTACAAGTTTGATCTATATTTTCACTGGTATAATCTTGTTCATGAGATGGGACATTGCCTTGTAGAAAAGTATGGACTAAAGCTTTCAAAGGTCCAGGAAGAGATGTATGTAAATGAGCTGGCAGTTGCTTATTACCGTTATATTGAAGAAACAGGTAGGTTAGGTGATTTGAAAACAATGCTTACAACTGTTATTGAGCACATGCCATCACCTGTTCCAGATGGTGAATCCTTTACCTCATTTTTTGAAAGCATTTGGGGGACGGAAGAACTTATGAATGTTATGACCTACGGATATTTCCAGTTGAATAGTGTTCTTGAAGCTATGAAAGCAGGCAGAGATTTTTCTGATGTCATTAGTGATTTAGGTGTTACGATTAGATCGGCTGACGTAAAAAAATGTAATGAAGATATAGTATCTAGTAATGCGGAAAAATTTCTTGCTGTAGCTATCGATAATCTAAATGCATTTGGATTAGAAGTGCCAGAGATAAGTCTTGAACTGGTGGATAATATAATGATTCAATGTGCACAGAATGAATAAAAAACGGAGACTTTTATAAATGAAGATTGGTATTATTCAAGCAAGTTCGCAGGCTGAGAAAAATGAGCTGATATACAATACGGTAAAAAAATACGCACCAAAAGGATCAGAAGTAATAAACTTTGGTTGTACTACTGAAGATAATCAAAACTATTCCTATATAGATATTTCCATCCTTGTAGGGATTTTGTTATCAAGTGGTGCTGTTGATTTTGTTGTCACTGGCTGCTCGTCAGGACAGGGCATGATGCTTGCTTGTAATAGTATGCCAGGAGTTATCTGTGGTTATGCACCTACACCAAAGGATGCTTATCTATTTGCACAGATTAACAATGGAAATGCGATATCCCTACCTCTAGGAGAAGAGTATACCTGGACAGGATATGATAATTTCGATAAAACTATAGAGGCTTTATTCTCTGAGCCATTTGGACAGGGTTATCCTAAAAGTGAAGCTATTCGTAAACTAGAGGATACAGAGAAACTAAAGACGATAAGAAAGAATGGTCAGTTTTCAATGAAAGATTTTTTAAGTACATTAGATTCTGATTTATTAGATAAAATAAAGCGAAAAAAGGATGTTATTCTATATGTGGAACAATATGGAAGAACTAAAGAGTGGTCATTAGCTTAGAGTGGTTTATTAAGACGTTATGAGTTATATACTCGTAACGTCTATTTTTTTTAATATGAATATATACATTTATGAATGAATATTTTCTCATTGACAAACGATAAGAGTGGTGTTACACTTTCTATTGATGAATAATTATTCAGTTATAAACTGGCTCTAAACAATATTTAGGAGGTTGAATATGGCAAGGATTGCTATAATTACTGGAGCAACTGGAGGTCTGGGAAATGAATTTACGCGCGTTGTTAACTCTTATGATTATATAGATGAAATCTGGGCAGTTGGTAGAAACGTAGAAAAACTAAGTACCTTAAAAGCATCTTTTGACAAGGTTATACCTATATGTGCTGATCTATCAGGTGATGGATTAGATATTCTTATACAGAAGATAGAAGATGATAAGCCGGATATCAAATATCTCATTAATAATGCCGGAATAGGTTTTCTTGGTAAATATGAAGATATGGGAATGGATCAGGTAAAAAGATTTTGTGAAATTAATTGTACTGTTCCAGCTCTTCTTATATCTGCTGTTTTACCTTATATGAAAGAAAATTCAGGAATACTAAATATATCTTCAGCCTCTTCATTTCAGCCGAATCCATATCTTGCTCTTTATTCTGCAAGTAAGGTTTTTGTTAAAAATATGTCACGTGCTCTTTATGTTGAACTTAAATCTCGCAAGATAATTGTGACTGCAGTATGTCCTGGATGGATAGATACGGATATGCTTCCTAGAGAGAAGGATGGAAAGAAGATTAAATATGCGGGAATGATAAGTTCTGAGAAGGTTGTGGAAAAGGCGCTTAAAGATAATAGGAAGGGAAAAGATATGTCAACGCCTGGTTGGTTTTCCAAATATTTCCGTATGTATTCGAAAATTACCCCAACGAAACTGGTGATGAGACAGTGGACCAGGATTATAGAACAATATATATAAAATTATATTTAACGGAGAAATCATGGACGTTTTATTCTGTTCAGGGTATAGATAATATGATATATTTGGAAATGAATACCATTATGCACGAAAGGACTGGGGTTATATGACTGAAGAAGAAAAACAGGAGCTAACTAAAAGACTTCTTGAGATAGCAAAAAAGGAAATCAGACTGAATTTTAAGAAGAGTAAAGAACCTCTGGATATAACAACTTCAAAAATTGGAGGAAAGCCAGCGGTGCCTTCTGATTTTGAGTGGCCAACTTATACAGGTGTTATTTATGGAATAGAAACTGAAAAGAAGACTAGACCACTTTCGTTTCTCGCTCAGATAAATTTGAAAGAAATAAGCGAACTGGATGATAAGAATCTCCTGCCAAAGGAAGGAATCTTAAGTTTCTTCTATGATCTTGAAACCATGACATGGGGATTTGATCCAGAGGACAAGGGTTCTGCAAGGATATTCTATTTCCCTGAAGAAACAGTTTTGCAGGCTAAAGATATTCCGGAGGAAATTGAAGAAAGGAATGTGATACCAGAGTTATCTGTTCAGTTTGAACCTCATATAAGTCTTCCTGGTTATGGAGATAAGGATGAAGAGTTAGGTCTTTCTCGTGATGAAGATCTTGATTGGGATGATTTCATGGAGTGTCGGGAAAATGCTGGTGGAGATGATAATGATGAGGTTACAAAGCTTTTCGGTTATCCAAATGTGATTCAAAATCCTATGGAAGAAGAATGTGAAGCATGTTCAAGTGGATTTAGACAAGGAAATCAGGAGGATTATGCAGCAATAACTGATGAACAAAAGAAAGAAATTGCAGAAAAAGCGAAGGACTGGATGTTATTGTTCCAGATGAGTACGATAGAGACTGATGGGTATGAATTGATGTTTGGAGACTGCGGATCAATCTATTTTTGGATCCGTAAGCAGGATCTTGAAGAACGTAGATTTGATAAAGCATGGCTTGTATTGCAGTGCTTTTAAAAAATTGATAAATCCTTATAAATAGGGCGTTGCAACGGGGATTAACATGATTGTTAATCCCCGTTGTCACATTGTTAGGCCTGCTTGGTGGTGTTTTTGAGGACGATTTTATACGATTGATTTATCAAAAATCCCAAGGAGGAACATTAAATGAAAAATCATATTTTTAATTTACTTCCATTCAATAATAGAATGGAAATGTCAGGAGCTGAATATGTGATAAAAAAGCTTCTTGCATTCATCATGATATTTTTTGTATCTGGAGTAATAGGTGAAATCATTGTTATAGCATCCTATACAGGAATGGGGTATGATCCGTTGCATGGTGTTATGCCAACAGGGGAGATTGTAGGACTGGTTCCTTTTTATGGTTACATTTTGTTTTCTATTATTACTTTACTTTATTGCAGGATTATCGAAAAAAGAAATCTCGATGATATCGGCCTGACAAGAAAAGGATTAGATTATCTCTATGGAATAGGAATTGCCATAATCATGCTAGTACTCATAACAGTTATATGCTGTATATTAGGAATTGAGTCTTTTTCAGGCATTAATACTGGTGTGAATGGTAAGGGGCTTCTGTTATGGGGGATAGCATTTGTTATTCAGGGTTCGGAAGAAGAAATTCTTTGCCGAGGCTTTTTGATGAATTCTCTCAAAAAGAGGGTATCGGTTCCACTGGCAGTATTTATAAGTTCCACTGCATTTGTTATTCCACATTTGATAATGACTTCTATTCTTGATTCAGGAGTTGTTTACTCAATAATTGGAGTAGTTAATCTGTATCTTATATCTGTTTTGTTTTCTATAATTGTTCTTTGGCGTAAGAATATATGGATTTCCTGTGGGCTTCATACTGCATGGAATTATATATTAAACTCAGTTTTAGGACTTACTGTCTCTGGAATTGATGCTCAGACAGAAGGGTTATTTGTATTTAAAATTAACAAACTGAGTATTCTTAATGGTTCAGAATATGGTTTAGAAGCCGGAATCGTAACAACAATTATAACTATAGTGATGATATGTGTTATAATCTATCTTTGGAAAGGGAAAGGTGGGGATGATTATGGAATTCAATAATAAACTTTATGAGCTTCGTAAACAAAAAGGATTCTCGCAGGAAGAACTTGCAAATCGTCTAAATGTCTCAAGACAGACGATTTCTAAATGGGAGGTTGGAGAATCAACACCTGATATGGAAAAACTCGTTGCAATAAGTGATTTATTTGAAATATCCTTGGACGAGTTAGTTTTAGATAAAAAAGAAGAAACAAATCCTTTAGCTTCTGAGCAGATTGTGAAATCTGAATTATATAGTGATATAAAAGAACACGTACTGACGGAAGATAATAAGAAAAAAACAAGGAAAGGTCTTAAGATTTTGGCCATTGGTTTTGGTGTTTTTGTTTTGATTGACATATTGACCTTCATCATATACGTTTTGATGTTTGGCCTACCGCAGTAGATATTAAATGAGGTTTTTATGAAGATAGAACATATAGCTATGTATGTAAATGATTTGGAAGCGGCCAGAGATTTCTTTGTTAAGTATCTTGTTGGTGTTTCAAATGATGGATATCATAACGAAATAACTGGATTCAGATCATACTTTATAAGCTTCGATGATGGAGCAAGACTTGAAATCATGAATAAGCCCGCTATGGAGGATTCCCCAAAGTCTGCCAATCGTACGGGATATATTCATATAGCTTTTTCGGTGGGAAGTGCTGAAGAAGTAGATCGATTGACAAAACAACTCCGTGAAGACGGATTCGAGGTACTAAGTGGACCAAGAACTACGGGGGATGGCTATTATGAGAGCTGTGTAATCGGAGTTGAGGGCAATCAGATAGAAATTACTATTTAAAGGAGAAAAATTATGGAAAACGTAAACATTGAAGGAATTGGAAATATTGAAACTGTAAAGTGGCTATTTTCAAGTGTCAATTGTCTAAGAAATGACAACTGTTTTCTTGTAGTGCAGAATTTCGACTATATGGGTTCGCTTGATGGTAGTCAGGGTCAGATCACAACTGCTAATGCTACCATTGCAGGAGCTAAAGCTGGTGGCGTGGCAGGTGGAATAGTTGGCGGATTAGTTGGAAGTGCTGTGTCAAATGCAGTAAATGAAGCAGTTCAGGAATTCCATAGTTCACTCAATGATAAACAGAGGATTGTTTTTGATACATCATTTTATGGTGGCTACTTAGTAAATATTATGGCAGATGGAGTAGGTATCATACCTCTTTCTAATGGTGGTAAACTGACTCCTTCTATAAAAAACTTTATTACAGATATAGCTAATTTTATATATTTTAGTAATGATGAGATTGAGAGCTTAAAACTTGAAAAGCTTCCTCTTAGGTTTTCGACTAAGAAGCTTGCTTTATATCTTAGGGGTATTAATAATAAGACAAGTCCTTACTGGGTTTGTCCTTCAAAGCATAAGTTGGTACCTTATCAGGAAGAAAACTTTAAGAGGCTGTTAAACGGCGAATTTGTAAGATGAGGATTTAGATGGTCCGCGGTTTCGATAACCCTTTATTTTTTGATAAAGAGAAGTTTATTGTACGAAGCCTTTCTGGTTCATATTCGCTTAAGGAAGGCGACACAGAATTGTAGGAAGGATAAACTAACGATGTTATATAGAACATTAGAAAAAAATGAGACTGAAATATTAAAAGATTTCTTATATGAGGCTATCTTCATTCCCGAAGGCGTTGAGCCACCAGACAGAAATATAATTGAACAGCCTGAGCTGGCAATGTATTATGAAAACTTTGGGGATGATAATGCGGATAATTGTATTGTCGCTGATGATAACGGTAGAGTCATTGGCGCAGTTTGGACTCGTATTATGAATGATTATGGTCATATCGATGATGAGACACCATCCTTTGCCATCTCGTTATATAAAGAATATCGTGGGCAGGGAATTGGAACCGAACTTATGAAAGAAATGCTTACGTTGCTAAAAGAACAAGGATATAAGAAAGCTTCTCTTGCAGTACAGAAGGCTAATTATGCTGTGAAAATGTACAAGAAAGTTGGGTTTAAGACAGTAGATGAGAATAGTGAAGAATATATCATGGTCTGTGATTTAAATGATACGAAGTGAGCTTGAAAATATAATAATTTGCAACTTGTACATATGAAAGTGCAACTTGTGCATATTTAAATACGCGTGTTTTCTATATCTGATAAGGTAAAGCCATCAAAGAAAAAGGAGCATTACTAAGATGAAAATTTTAAGAAGAAAACACGAATTAACAACAGAGCAGAAAAAACTTGATGCGAATCTTTGGATTATCGCACTTGCGTCAATGTTGGTATATAGCCTTTATGCGGTTATAGGTGGCAATCTGAGTTCTTTCTTCAAGGATAGCAGTATCTCAGTTTGGCCACGTCTCTTTGTATCAGCAGCTATGGAATATGGAATAGCTGGACTGGGAATCACATTGGTTTGCCTTCTCAGAAGAGAGTCATTTGCAAGCTATGGTTTAAAAAAAGAAAATGCTTTAAAAGCTATCGCTGGTGCAGTAATCAGCTTTTTACCACTTATAATATTAAAATTTGTTTCAGGTCAGTTTGAAGGATATGAGCCACTTAGTGTTATGGTTACACCTGATCTTCATAAGGCAGGAATTATTAGTACAATAATTGGTACTCTTATAATAGGTTTAGTATGGGGATTCTTTGAAGGCTTCAATTATGCAGTGATTGCTGAGATTGTTTCAAGAAGACATCCTTCAGAGAGTAAGTTTTTTGACTGGGGTGTGCTTGTTGCAGCAATTATGGGAATCCTTTTCCATCCAATACATTTTGATATTCTTGGAATAATTGATTTTATTGTTACATTTATCGCATTATATGGAATGCTGATTGTTAGAAAGCGTACAGGAAATTCATGGGGATGTGTATTTGCATTCATTTTTATCTGGAACGCATTTTAGAAGGAAATTGACAATATGAAACTTAATCTTTTTGAAGATAAAAACTTAAATGAAGAGCATGTGGATCTATATTTCACAAACATGCGTCCGGTCATTAGCCAGATTATAGATACGGTTAATTCAGAACGTCCTACATTTTCAGGACGTCCAGCAGATGAGGATTTGGATGATTGGGAAGAGACAATTCTTGATCCGGGCGATATATATTATTTCGATTATGTGGATAGAAAGCTCTTTGCATATACAGAGACAGGTGTGTTCAGGCTTATGAATACACTTGGCTCATGTGAGGAAATGCTTTGGAATTACGGGTTTGTAAGAGTTTCGAAGTCCAATCTTATAAATATATATAAGATAAAACAGCTGAAGCCGGATATTAATATGAAGGTCTATGCCTTCTTTGATAACGGAGAACGAATCTGTATAAACAGAAGTTATAAGAAAGCATTCAATGAATATCTTCAAAAAATGAGGAGGATAAATCAGTGAAAGAGTATTTTAAAAAGCTTTTTTTGGGAATATGTATAAGTTACACCGCTGTTTCGGTAACTGCTGCAGTGAGTAATGCAATAACTGGAATGGAAAATGATAATTCTAATACCTTGATAATGTTTGCATTTTGTGTTATAGCGTCTATAGTTCTTTCTTTATATTCGCTTTTTGATAACGTTAGTCCTCTGGCTATGATGATAATTCAGTATATTGCTGCATGTTTTTTCTGCGGATTATTATTGTTTGCAATAAGCAGGATAGATCCTATCTCGCCAAGAGGTTGGTTCGAATATTATAGATCCTTCACGATACCATATATTATTATTGCTGGAGTATTTTACTATATTCTATATAAAGAAGTTAAAGAACAGAATAGACTAATTCACGAGCTTCAGGAGAGTAAATAAATGGCAAAGATTTTGTTTGTTGCAGACTTTCATGGAAATATGCCTGCAACACTTGCACTTGAAAAGGAAATGGAAAAAATAAAGCCAGATGATGTGTGGTTTTTAGGAGATGCAGTAGGCAAGGGACCTGAAAATGATAAAACTCTGGATTGGGTTAGAAGTCACTGTAATCATTTCATAGCAGGTAACTGGGATGATGATGTCGTTGTGTGTTCAAAGCTTTATTATGAAAACATGATTAATGATCCATCCTATGTAGATAAGATAGGAAAAGAGAAGGCTGAATGGCTAAAGGGTAACTCTTTCTATGTGGATCAGTTAGGTAAAGAGCGTATCGATTGGCTTGAATCCTTGCCTATGGAAGATGAGGTACTTATCAGCGGAATAAATTTCAGACTATTCCATGGAAGATGGATTGATGATAACTATCATTCATATCTTTCCATGGATGAACTTCGTCCAGGGTTTACAGATACAAAGGGTGTACTTCACGGAGGATTCATTAGTGCTGATGGACATATGCCATATATTCGTTCACATGATCTGGGCTATGCCATAAATACAGGAAGTGTTGGTAATTCACTTGGTATTCCAAGGTGCCATGCGTTACTTATTGAAGGTGATCCAGGTGAATCAGAATTAACCCCGATCAGTATGAATATTATAAGCATACCATATGATAATGAGCTTGCTGCAAAGATTGCAGATGAATATGATGTTCCTAACAAGGAAGCATATAAGACAGAGTTAATGACAGGTGTTTATTCTAGATGATATAATATTTAAAATTTACGAAAAATATAAAAAAGGAGAAATAATATGAGAATGTGCATTGCAAGTGCTCCATGCAGAGCTTGAGGAATCTGTATGGAGGAGAATAATTAATCCTCAGGCTTTGCTTCTTTAATTGCATTAAATACTTACACACATAAGGAGCAAAGAAATGAATAATAAAAAACAAAATAGTTTAAGAGATTTTTACATCTTATGGAGTACTCAGAGTCTGTCGCAGTTGGGAAGTGCAATAACTAGTTTTGCACTTACACTCTGGCTCTATGATGAGACGGGATCGGCTCTTAATACAGCTGGCTTAACAATATGTAGTTATTTACCATATGTTGTAATGAGCATTTTTGCTGGCGCCATTACTGATAAGTTTGATAAGAAGAAAACCATGCTTATTTGTGATCTTTTGGCAGCAGTAAGCTCAGTGGTTGTTTTTGCTTTATATAAAATGGATTCTCTAAGTATTTGGCATCTGTATATGATCAATGCAATAAATGGTTTGATGAATACAGTTCAGCAACCTGCATCAGAAGTTGCATATACTATGGTGATTCCAAAGGATTATTATCAGAAAACTGGTGGACTTCAGTCTTTATCAAGATCATTGGTTTCAATTGGTAATCCTATAATAGCATCTGCTATATATGAACTAGCTGGACTGGATGCGGTTATAGTAGTTGATCTTTCAACGTTTGCTGTAGCATTTCTTGCGTTAGCAGTATTTATATCAATCCCCAAGGTTGATAAGAATAATGAAAACGAAGAAGGTGTATTGCAGCTTGCGAAAGAAGGACTTAAATATCTAAAACACAATCCACTTATTTTATATGTGATTCTTTTTATGTCAGGTGTGAATCTTATAGCATCTGCATTTGATGCAGTTCTCCCAGCGCTTATTATTCCGAATCCGAGAGGTGGTAAAAGTGTATTAGGTATTGTCACCTCGTGTTCAGGTGTTGCAATGGTTTTGGGAAGCCTGATCGCTACGGTTATGCCAAAACCTAAAAATCGTGTTAAGGTCATATTTTTGTCCATGCTGATCTCGTTAGGCACAGAGAATTTTGTTCTTGCTTTTTCAAGATATCCAATTCTTTGGTGCCTTGCACAGATAATAGGCTGGATATGTGTACCGATTATGAGTACGAATCAAAATGTAATCATGAGAAATTCTATTCCTGAGCATTTACAGGGAAGAGTTTATGCATGCAGAAATACACTTCAATTCTTTACGATTCCTATAGGTCTTTTTATTGGAGGCTTTATGGTAGATAAAATATGCGAACCATTTATGGCGAGTCAGGTGGGAAGTATATGGAATCTGTTTTTTGGAAGTGGTAAAGGATCTGGAGCGGCATTTATGATGTTTATTCTTGGTGTTGCCGGGGTGGTCGTTTGTCTGGTGTTTGGTAAAAAACTAAGTCAGTACAAATATACTGATGAATAGACATTGATAATCATGCGATAAACAAAAAATAGTCAAAACTAGATAATAAAACGCTACTTATTCTATGTTGTATCTTGTATTCTAAATTCAAGAGATTTAGAAAAGGAGTAGTGGTATGGATATATCTCATAGAAAAGTAACGGGTAGAGTGCAGTTTAAGGATAATTTAGGTAATCCTATCGCAAATAAAAAGGTTCATTTGAAGCAGACCAATCATAGTTTTCTTTTTGGATGTGGTGCTTTTGATTTTATTCCATTTGTAAAAAATGGAGATGAAGAGCATAAGCTGATCACAGAAAGCTGGCAGGGTATCTTTAATTATGGAACACTTCCTTTCTATTGGGGACAGTTTGAACCAGAAGAAGGAAAGCCAGATACAGATACACTTATGAAGACAGCTCAGTATATGAAGAGTAAGAATATCCAGGTAAAGGGACATCCTCTTTGCTGGCATACAGTATGTGCTGACTGGCTGATGGAATATGATAATGAAACAATCCTGAAGAAGCAGCTGGAGCGTATTGATAGAGAAGTTACAGGCTTCAAGGGTGTTATCGATATGTGGGATGTTATAAATGAAGTTGTTATAATGCCTATCTTTGACAAGTACGATAATGCTGTTACAAGACTTTGTAAAGAGCATGGAAGAGTAGGTCTTATAAAGAAGGTCTTTGATGAGGCTCATCAGTGTAATCCTGATGCAACACTACTGCTAAATGACTTCAACACCACAACAAATTATGAAATACTTATTGATGGCTGCCTAAATGCAGGTGTACCTATCAGTGCGATTGGTATTCAGTCTCATCAGCATCAAGGCTACTGGGGCAAAGAAAAACTTGAGGAAGTTCTTGATAGATTTTCTCATTTTGGACTTCCAATCCATTTTACAGAGAATACACTTATTTCCGGTGATATTATGCCAGCCTACATTGAAGATCTTAATGATTGGCAGGTTGATGAGTGGCCATCTACTCCAGAAGGAGAAGAGAGACAGGCTAAGGAGATCGAGGAGATGTATCGTATCCTCTTTGCGCATCCACTTGTAGAAGCAATCACAACCTGGGATTATCGTGATGGTGCATGGCTCAAAGCACCAAGTGGATATATCAGACTTGATAATTCACTTAAGCCATCATATAAGATGCTTCAGAAAATGGTTAAGGAAGAGTGGTGGACAGATACAGAAGTTACCACTGATGCAGAAGGTTTTGCTGAGGTTGATGCATTTAAGGGTGAGTACTTGGTTACAGCTGATGGCGTAGAAACTACCATGACATTAAAATAATTTTATTCAGTATTGACTTTTGAAAATAAGGTGATATACTGAAATCTGTTAATAAAATAAACATGATAAGCAATGGCGCTTTAGGATATTTTTCCTAAGGCGCCCTTATGCTTAAAAGGGGTTTAATAATGGATAATACTGTATTGTCTCAGGATAAGCTGCACGAAGAGTGTGGCGTTTTTGGCATCTATTCTCTTAATGAAGAAGAAGTTGCACATGACATATATTATGGACTTATTTCGTTGCAGCATCGTGGACAGGAATCAGCAGGAATTGCAGTCTCAGATACCAGTGGTGAGATGGGAAACCTAAAGCTGAAGAAGGATATGGGACTTGTAAATGAAGTCTTTAATGAGGAAGACTTAAATCATTTATCAGGAAATATCGGTGTTGGTCACGTACGATATTCAACTACTGGTGGAAGCAAAGCTGTGAATGCACAGCCAATTGCAATGAATTATATCAAGGGCAGCCTTGCGCTGGTTCATAACGGAAATATTGTTAATTCACCTGAGCTTAAAGAAGAGCAGATGAATAGAGGTCTTGCTCATTACACAACCTCAGATACAGAGGTTATTGCCTATGAAGTTATTGGCGAGAGAGTAAAGACGGGAACTATTGAAGGTGCAGTGAAAAATGCTGCTGCAAAGCTTAGAGGTGGTTACGCACTGGTTGTAATGAGTCCTCGAAAGCTTATAGGAATTAGAGATCCATTTGGAATTAAACCACTTATTTTAGGTAAAAAGAGTGATTCATATATATTCGCATCTGAAAGTGCGGCTATTACTGCTGTAGGTGGAGAGATTATCAGAGACGTTGAACCTGGAGAGATGATAGCTATCACAAAAGAAGGTATAGCGTCTGATAGATCAATGTGCCAGGAGAAGAGAGCTCACTGTATATTTGAATATATTTACTTTGCGCGTAATGATTCTGTTATGGATGGAATAGAGATTCATGATGCAAGAGTAAATGCGGGTAGAGCACTTGCTCGTAAGGCGAAGGTTGATGCGGATATAGTTGTTGGTGTTCCTGATTCAGGAATTGCTGCGGCTGAAGGTTATGCACTTGAATCTGGTATCCCTTTCGCTATAGCATTTCATAAGAATAGTTATATCGGTAGAAGTTTCATTAAGCCGACAGATAAAGAGAGACAGACTGCAGTACATATGAAACTTAGTGTTCTAAATAATGTGGTGCAGGATAAGAATATAGTAATTATAGATGATTCTATAGTCCGTGGTACAACCATGAGACAGCTGATCGAAATGTTACGTAACGCTGGAGCAAAGTCGGTACATGTAAGGATAAGTTCTCCACCATTCCTTTATCCTTGCTACTATGGTACAGATGTACCTACATCGAAGCAGCTTATAGCATCTCAGCATTCAACTGAGGATGTAAGAGTGAATATTGGAGCAGATTCGTTGGAATACCTCAGCGTGGAGGATTTCACTACAATGGTTGGTGATTTACCACTTTGTACAGCCTGCTTTACAAATGATTATCCGGTGTGATTTTATAGAAAAAGAATTTCTAAAACACACATTAAATAATTAAAGTAAAATTTATGCTTGACTTTTGAAAATAAAGTAATATACTGTTAATAGTTTTGAAAATAATATGTAAGATAAAAGCAAAGGCGCTTTGGACTTAGGTTCAGAGCGCCTTTTATGCATTTTAGGAGGATAGAGTGATGAATACAGCACTTGAGGAATTAAGAAGAAAGGGATTATATGATGCTTCATTTGAGCATGATAACTGTGGTATCGGTGCGATTGTTCAGATGGATGGAAAGAAATGTCATGCCTTGGTTGCAGACGCTCTAAGCATCGTAGAAAATCTCGAACATAGAGCTGGAAAGGACGCTGAAGGAAAGACCGGTGACGGTGTTGGTATCCTTACACAGATTCCTCATAAATTCTTTAAGAAGGTTATGTCTGAAGTTGGAGTATCTCTTGGAGATGAAAGAAGCTACGGTGTAGGTATGTTCTTCTTCCCACAGGATGATCTTGAGAGAAGACAGTCCAAGAATATGTTTGAAACAATCGTCAATAAGAGCAATGCAAAGCTTCTTGGTTGGAGAAAGGTTTCAATCAGTCCTAATGTTCTTGGAACTAAGGCAAGAGAATGCATGCCTGATATTGAACAGGTATTTATTGAGAGACCAGCAGGTCTTACAGATCTTGAGTTTGATCGCATGCTCTATATCATAAGACGTGAGTTTGAGCAGTGTAGCGTTAATACATATGTACCATCACTTTCCTGCAGAACTATCGTTTATAAGGGTATGTTCCTTGTAGGACAGCTGAGAACATTCTTCCTTGACCTTAATGATCCTGATTATGAGTCAGCTATCGCTATGGTACATTCAAGATTCTCAACTAATACAAATCCAAGCTGGAACAGAGCTCATCCTAACCGTCTGATGGTTCACAATGGTGAGATCAATACAATAAAGGGAAATGCTGATAAGATGCTTGCTCGTGAAGAGACAATGCATACAGATACATTTAGCGAAGAAGATATGACAAAGGTTCTTCCAGTTATTTCTTCAAGCGGTTCAGATTCAGCTATGCTTGATAATACACTTGAGTTCCTGATGATGAGTGGCATGGATCTTCCACTTGCTGCCAGCGTTCTTATCCCAGAACCATGGGCTCATAATGAGACTCTTACTCAGGAAGAGAGAGACTTTTATCAGTACTATGCAACAATGATGGAGCCTTGGGATGGTCCTGCATCTATCGTCTTCTCTGATGGTGATGTAATGGGTGCTATTCTTGATAGAAACGGACTTAGACCATCACGTTATGTGATCATGGACGACCGTCGTCTGATCCTTGCATCTGAGGTTGGTGTGCTTCCTCTTGATGAAAGTCACATCGTCAAGAAGGACAGACTTTATCCAGGAAAGATGCTCCTTGTAGATACGAAAGAAGGAAAGGTATTTACTGATCAGGAGATTAAAGAGAGATACGCACATAGAAATCCATTTGGCGAGTGGCTTGATATGAGTCTGCTCGAGCTTAAGAACATTAAGATTCCAAATGAGAAAGTCCCTGAAATAGATGGCGAAGAGAGACAGAAGCTTCAGAAGGCATTTGGCTATACCTATGAGAATTATCATGAAGGTATCCTGAACATGGCACTGAATGCAAAAGAGCAGATTGGTTCAATGGGTGTTGATACACCTATCGCTGCTCTATCTGATACTTACCAGCCACTGTTCTATTATTTCAAACAGCTTTTTGCTCAGGTAACAAATCCACCTATTGATGCTGAACGTGAGAAGATAGTTACATCACGTAGCGTATATGTTGGAAAGAACGGAAATCTCCTGGAAGAGAAAGCTGAAAACTGTCATGTACTTAAGATTCATAATCCAATCCTTACAGATCTGGATATGCTGAAGATAAAGCATCTTGATAAAGATGGAATCAAGGCTGCAACAGTATCTATTCTTTATTACAAGAGTACACCAATGAAGAGAGTGCTTTCACATCTCTTTGTTGAGGTAGATAAGGCTTATCGTCAGGGTGCAAGTATACTTATCCTTTCAGATAGAGGAGTAGATGAGAACCATGTAGCTATTCCATCACTTCTTGCAGTAGCTGCAGTTCATAAGCATCTTGTCGAAACAAGAAAATGTACCGCCATGTCACTTGTTCTCGAATCAGGTGAGCCACGCGAGGTTCATCATTTCGCAACTCTGCTTGGTTATGGTGCATCAGCAGTTAATCCATATCTTGCACATTCAACTATAAAGGAACTTATAGATGATGGTCTCTTAGATAAGGATTACTATGCAGCAGTTGATGATTACGATGAAGCAATAATCAGCGGAATCGTGAAGATAGCTTCAAAGATGGGAATCTCATCAATTAAGTCTTATCAGGGTAGTAAGATGTTTGAGGCAATCGGTATCTCTTCTAAGGTTATCGATGAATACTTTGATGGAACTGTTAGCCGTGTTGGCGGTATAACACTTGAAGATATAGAGAGAAAGGTTGACGAACAGCATAGTAAGGCCTTTGATCCACTGGGTCTTCCAGTTGACCTTGAACTCACAGCTGTGGGAAGACACAAGTTCAGAGCACAGGGTGAGACACATAGATATAATCCACAGACAATCCATATGCTTCAGCTTTCAACCAGAGAAGGCAACTATGAGAAGTTTAAAGAATATACCCAAATGGTAGATGCCGAGAAGACAGGTTATCTAAGAAGTCTTATGGAGTTCAATTTCCCAGCTGAGGGAATTCCTCTTGATGAGGTTGAGTCTGAAGAATCAATTATGCAGAGATTCAAGACAGGTGCTATGTCTTACGGATCAATCTCAGAGGAAGCTCACCAGACACTGGCTATAGCTATGAATCATATTCATGGTAAGTCAAACAGTGGTGAAGGTGGAGAGAGCGATGAGAGAATAGCTTCAGCTGGAACAGACAATGATAGAAGTAGTGCTATAAAGCAGGTTGCCAGTGGTAGATTTGGTGTTACAAGTAAGTATCTTGTAAGTGCTAGAGAGATCCAGATTAAGATGGCTCAGGGTGCTAAGCCGGGTGAAGGTGGACATCTTCCAGGAAAGAAGGTTTATCCATGGGTAGCAAAGACACGTCACTCAACACCAGGTGTAAGTCTTATATCACCACCACCTCATCATGACATTTACTCTATCGAGGATCTGGCACAGTTAATATATGACCTTAAGTGTTCAAATAAACAGGCAAGAATTTCTGTAAAACTTGTATCTGAAGCAGGTGTTGGTACTGTAGCAGCAGGTGTTGCCAAGGCAGGTGCACAGGTTATTCTTGTATCAGGATATGACGGCGGTACTGGAGCAGCTCCACTAAGTTCTATCCATAATGCTGGTCTTCCTTGGGAAATGGGACTTGCTGAGACACATCAGACACTGCTTCTTAACGGACTTCGTGATCAGGTAGTTGTTGAAACAGATGGTAAGCTTATGAGCGGACGTGATGTTGCTATAGCAGCAATCCTGGGAGCAGAAGAATATGGATTCGCAACAGCTCCACTTGTAACTATGGGCTGTGTAATGATGAGAGTTTGTCAGAATGATACTTGTCCTATGGGTGTAGCTACTCAGAATCCTGAGCTCAGAAAACGTTTCAAGGGTAAGCCAGAGTACGTTGAAAACTTCATGTATTTTATTGCTCGTGAGCTTCGTGAATATATGGCAAAGCTTGGAGTAAGAACTATATCTGAGTTAGTAGGTAGAACGGATCTTCTTAAGGTTAAGGATGGTCTTAAGGGTGCTGAGGCAGAGATGGATCTTAGCAGAATCCTGGCAGATATGTCTGGTATCGATAGAAATCTTCAGACATTCCATCCTGAAAAAGCTTATGACTTCAAACTTGGTGAAACAAAGGATGAGAAAGTCCTTATCAGCAAGCTTGAGAAGGATATAAAGGCTTCTGCAAGCAAGGGAATGAAGAAGAGTGTTGATATAGCATTATCAAATACAGACCGTGCATTTGGTACTCTTCTTGGTGCAGAGATTACCAGAGCTGCATCAGAAGGACTTGATAATGATTCATTAGTTATTAATTGTACCGGTGCAGGTGGACAGAGCTTTGGAGCATTTATCCCTTCAGGTCTTACACTTGATCTTGTTGGTGATAGTAATGACTACTTTGGTAAGGGTCTTTCAGGTGGAAAGCTTATTGTTCATGCTCCTGAAAATGCAGGTTACGATGCAGAAGAGAATATAATCATCGGTAACGTAGCACTTTATGGTGCAACCTCAGGTGAGGCATATATCGCGGGTGTTGCAGGTGAAAGATTCTGTGTAAGAAACTCTGGTGCTTTAGCAGTAGTTGAAGGAGTTGGAGAGCATGGATGCGAATATATGACTGGTGGATGTGCAGTAATCCTCGGACCAACAGGTAAGAACTTTGCAGCTGGTATGAGCGGCGGAGTAGCTTATGTTCTGGATGAGGAGAATACACTCTATAAGAACCTCAATAAGCAGCTTGTCCTTATGGAGAAGATCGAGGCTAAGAATGATAAAGAAAAGCTTCTTGATATGATTGAAAAGCATGTTAAGTATACTGGCTCTGAGAAGGGTAAGCGTATACTTGAGAACTTTGATGAGTATGTTGGTTACTTCAAGAAGATCATTCCTAACGATTATAAAGAAATGCTCCATCTCACAGCTCAGTTCGAAGAGCAGGGTATGGATCATGAACAGGCACAGATAGAAGCCTTCACAGAACTCGTTGGTTAAAAATATATAGAAAAAAAGGAAACGTTTTATGGGTAATATAAAAGGATTTTTGGAATACGAGAGAGTAGATGCTCCAACAGTTCCTGAGAAGGAAAGAATCTGCAACTTTGATGAATTCCATGGGAGACTTACATTAGAAGAACAGGAGAAGCAGGCAGCAAGATGTATGAACTGTGGTGTTCCATTTTGCCAGGCAGGTACGATGATCGCTGGAATGGCTGCTGGTTGTCCACTTCACAATCTTGTTCCTGAGTTAAATGAACTTGTTGAGGGAGGTAATCTTGAACTTGCATATAGACGCCTTTCTATTACGCACAGCTTCCCAGAGTTTACCTCAAGAGTATGTCCAGCTCTTTGTGAGAAGGCTTGTACCTGTGGATATCATCAGGAGGCTGTATCAACAAAGGAAAATGAAAAAGCTATCATAGAATTTGCATATGATCAGGGACTTGTTTCTGAAATTACACCTAAGGTAAGAACTGGTAAGAAGGTTGCAGTCGTAGGTAGTGGTCCTTCAGGACTTGCTGCGGCGCAGCTTCTTAATAGTCGTGGACATTCTGTTACTGTTTTTGAGAGAAGTGACCGTATCGGTGGTCTCCTTCGTTATGGTATCCCTAATATGAAGCTGGACAAGTCAGTTATTGATAGAAGAGTAAAGCTGATGGAAGAGGCTGGAATTCAGTTCCAGACCAGCGTCAATGTATGTGGATCCAAGAAAGTGGATGGAGATAGTCCTAAGGCAAAGTTTACAGATAATGTAAAGTATATATCTGCAGATAAGCTTAGAGAGGAATATGATGCTGTAGTTCTCGCTTGTGGTGCATCTAATCCACGTGATATTAATGCTCCAGGTAGAGATACAAAGGGCATATATTTTGCTGTAGACTTTTTAGGTAAAGTAACAAAGTCACTTCTTGATAGTGATTTTGATGTATTAAAGAAAAAGAAGAAGGATATATTCCCTTATAACGAAGTTTCAGGGAAAAATGTAATCGTAATAGGTGGTGGTGATACAGGAAATGACTGTGTTGGTACATGTATCAGACTAGGTGCTAAGTCTGTAACCCAGCTTGAGATGATGCCATGCCCACCAGAAGAAAGACTTGCATCAAATCCTTGGCCAGAGTGGCCTCGTGTTCTTAAGACTGATTATGGTCAGGAAGAAGCTATATATTCATTTGGATCGGATCCTAGAATTTATCAGACAACTGTTAAGGAATTTAAATCAGAAAAAGGTCATCTGAAGGAGGTTGTTCTCGTTTCTCTTGAGTCAAAGAAGGACGAGAAGACTGGTCGTATGATGATGGTACCAGTAGAGGGCAGTGAGAAGACTGTACCTGCTGAACTGGTTCTTATAGCGGCTGGATTCCTTGGTAGTGAGAGCTATGTTACAGATGGATTTGGAGTAGAGCTTGATGGAAGAACAAATGTCAAGACGGCTCCCGGCTCATATGCCGCTTTCGCATCTGATAGCAAAAATAAGGGATGTAAGATCTATACCGCGGGCGATATGCATCGCGGCCAGTCCCTTGTTGTTTGGGCAATCTCAGAAGGAAGAAATGCAGCAAGAGAAGTGGACTTTGATCTTATGGGATTCACTAATCTCTAAATACCTTGTCAGCCATCAATCAGTTTATGGCTAATAATAAAATAAAAGCGACTAACGGATAGTAATGATTTTTATCAGAACTATCCGTTTTTTATTAATTATTTCTATGACTGAATATTTATTCATTGACAAACAAAATTCAATGTGCTATCTTCTCTATAAATGAATATTTATTCAGTAAAAAAGAAAGGACGTAAATAGATATGAAGGAAGTATTACTTTCGGCAAGTAATTTATGTAAAAGCTATAAGCATAATGGAAATACAGTGAATATTATATCTGACGCCAGTCTTGAGATATATGAAGGGGATTTTACAGTAGTGATGGGATCCTCAGGCTCAGGTAAATCTACGATGATGTATGCGCTTAGCGGAATGGATAGAGCGTCGTCTGGAGAAGTAATCTATAACGGTATGGATTTAAGCAAGATGAGTGAAAGAAAACTGGCGAAATTAAGATCTGAAGAATTTGGCTATGTATTTCAACAGATTCATCTTGTAAGTAATCTCAGTATCTTTGAAAATGTGGCAGTTCCTGGATACCTTGCAAAAAAAAGCTCTGTTTCAAAGGTGAAAGATAATGCAACTAATCTCATAGAAAAGATGGGTATATCTCAGATAAAGAGTCAGCTTCCGTCACAGTGTTCTGGAGGTGAACAGCAGAGATGTGCTATAGCTAGAGCTTTGATTAATGCTCCTCATCTGCTTTTTGCAGATGAACCAACAGGTGCGCTTAATCGAAGAAATACAACGGAGGTTCTGAATCTTCTGACTGAGTGTAATCGTGATGGGCAGAGTATATTAATGGTTACACATGATATGAGAGCTGCTTTAAGGGTTGACAGGATTCTCTATATTGAGGATGGAAAGATTAAAGGAGAACTAAGTCTTCCAAAGTATAAATCGGAAGATGAAAAGGATCGAGAGAAGGAAGTGGCTGCATGGCTGGATTCCTTAGATTGGTAGGTAAGATATGGATATTTTAACATTGGTAAAATCAAATATTCGTCACAAGAAGGGGACATTTCTCTGCATCATGGTTTTTATGATGATAATATCATCATCTATAGCATCCATAGTGAGTCTCAAGAAGAATTTTAAAGAATCCATAGAGTCAGCGTATGAGCATATGGAAGGTGGAGATATTACACTTAATATCAGACGTGATTTCCTTACCGAAGAAATGATGGAAGAGGTAGAGTCACATTCTGATGTGGAAAAAGTTCTGGCTATGGATACTATCCTTTCAGACGGATATACACTTCCTGATGGATCTAGTGGCTCTTTCAATCTGTTTTTAACTGAGTATGATAGCAGAGTCGACAAGCTTTGGAAAAGCGATATGACAGGGTATGAAGAGGTTGTACCTGAGTTAAAGAAGGGTGAGATATATCTTCCTCAGGCTATCAGCAAGAGTGAGGATCTTAGTATAGGTGACAGACTTGCGATTTCATTTGGCGACAAAGAGTATGATTTCACTATAAAAGGTTTTGTGGAAGAACCAGTATGTGGAAGTGCTTTTATTCCTGTAAAATCTGGTTTTATCAGTAGCGAAGATAGTAAGGAAATAACTGAGTATCTTGAGGGAAAAGCGTTAGTTAATCCAGCAGTACGAGAGTTTCTGTATAGTATTGTATATATATACAAAGCTGATAACTGTACATTATCTGATAATCGTTTTGCTTCTGTTATCAATAATGATACTGAGATAGGAAGCTATGCTACTAGTGTTCTTACTAAAACAGATAGTATTCATTATCAGGATCTGTATCCTGATCTAACTCTTGATATATTTTTATCATATGTGATCATTCTTATTGTTATAGTTTTTGTTGTGATGTCTAACAGCATATCTACTGGAATTGAACTTCAGTATACTGATCTGGGAATCCTGAAAGCGGAGGGATTCTACAATCTTCGACTGAAGATAATCTTTTTGATTCAGTATATGCTTGCAGAAATATTTGGTGCTATTTTTGGCTTATTAATGTCTCTTTCAGTTATAAAATATCTTCCTGGATTTTTTGAGCCGATAGTAGGAATTAAGATTGATACGGGCTTAGACATTATAACAAGTGTAAGTCTGATCCTTGGAATTCTGGTTGCTTCAGCGGTATTTATCTTAATATGTTCTGAAAAAATAGGAAGGGTCTCACCTATTATGGCAATATCTGGCAGGCGAGAGGAGGGCTCTAATACGTCTTTAAAGGCAGTTCCTTTATCAGGACGGCTCATCTCTTCGAGTCTCGCTCTTAGACAGTTTATATCGGGCAGAAGACGCTATGTGGCAGCTATAGTTATAGCTACAATGCTTGTATTCTTCCTTATGACCGTGACTGGTATGACAGATGCTATAACTTCGGAAAACGCTCATAACGCAATGGGAGGAACAAATGAAGACATATCTGTTGAAGTATCTGTTCCTGAATACTCTTCAGAATATACAGATTCGGTATGGGAGAATCTTGAAAAGATAGAAAATGTCATCGAAGAATATACAGGCATTGAAGAAAAGTATCGCCTTAATGGAAAGTATATGGTTCTTGATGGAGAGAAGCTTTACTGTCTCATTTCCGAAGATGAGGAGGGCTTTACTGTGGTCAAGGGTGATGCTCCGAAAAAAGCAAATGAGATTGCCGTTGGACAGGTCTACGCAGAAGATATGGGCTACTCTATAGGTGACAAGCTTATAGTAAAGTACAGAGAAAATAGTGGTGAATATGTGATCACAGGCTTTATAGTGGGTACTAAAGATACTGGAAGATTCTTTGCAATGAGTGGTGATGCTGGAAGAACATTGGCTCCCGATATATGTCCTGAGTGGGCAGGATATAATCTGGCTGATACAGAAAGTATAGATGAAATAAGTGAGGCTCTTGAAAATGAACTTCCTGAGGATTATACGATAACGATTCATACTAGAGGTGATTCTCAAGAGGATAAGCTGATCCAGAGAGCATCTTCAGCTCTTAGAATCCTTATATATATCATGTCGGCAGTATTTGCATTTGCCTCCGTAACTATGCTTTCGACAAGAATCTTTGCATACGAAAAGACGGATATAGGAATATATAAAGCATTGGGTCTTACTTCGGATAAACTTCGCGTGCAGTTTGCTATTAGATTTCTTATTGTATCTATAATTGGAATAGCATTTGGGACTACACTTAGTCTATTATTCTCTAGTAAACTGCTTTCTTTCATGCTCAGAAGTATGGGAATTGCAGAGTTCTTTATTGATTATAGTTTCTCGACTGTAATGATACCGATCATAACAGTTGCTATATGCTTCTTCCTATTTGCTTATATTACCGCGTCTCGTGTTAAGAAGGTGGAAGTACGTACACTAATAACAGAGTGACATGAAAACTGAAACTGGAGATAAAGATGGTATATTTGTATTTAAGAATAAATAAACGAATTCAGGAACAAGACTAAGTTTCTTGTTTCTGATTTTTTTTACTTGAATTAACGATATATATTCCGATGCAGACAAGAACTAGTGAGATAAAGTGAATCCAGTTGAATCCAGCGCCTTCATTTAGGAAGACGAGAGATGTGATAACGCCGAATACTGGTGTCATAAATCCAAAGACTGCAACCTTTGAGACTGGGTTATGTTTGATCAGTGTGCTCCATAATGAATACGCAGCTGCTGAGACGAAGGCAAGGTATATTAGATATATAATACCTTTTGATGTCACTTGTTCTAATCTGCCTCCCATAAGAAGACCAGCAATTATCATAATAATGCCGCCAGCAATAAACTGATAGCCACTAAGGATGACAGGTTCTTCTGTCTTTGTATATTCTTTAAGTAGAACTGAAGAAAAGGCATAGGCTACAGTTGATAGGATTATAAAGCAGTCACCAAGAAGTATGCTGCCTTCACCTAGACTGCTGCCTGTAAGATTAACCAGAACAACGCCTGCAAACCCTATAATGCATCCTATGATCTTTCTGGTTGAAAGCTTTTCCTGTTTAAAGATAAGGCATGCTACTATAAGGGCTATAAAAACATTAGTTCCCTGTACGATAGATGCTCTTACTCCTGAAGTATGGGCCAGCCCGATATAAAAGAAAAAGTACTGTCCAACGGTCTGGAACATTGATAGTTTTAATACTGATGGGATAGATGTTTTCTTTGGGATTAGAACCTTTTTGTGAATGATACAACCAATAAGAACTGCCAGGATTCCTGCAAGTACAAAACGGATTCCTGCAAAAAGAATCTGAGTGGCCATAGCATTTGATTCTATAGCAAATTCAGAGTATCCAAGCTTTATCATTGGAAAAGCACTTCCCCATAAAAAACAGGATATAAGTGCGCCAATCCAGACGACTATAGGTTTTGTAAATATACTTGTTTCTTTTTTATCATTCATGATTTAAAACCTGATTATCTTGCTGATAAGTTATTATTCGAACAACCAACATAATATATCATATTACGCGAGTATTGAACAGATTAGAATGTATGACATAATGACGCAGATATGTGTTATAGTAAGCAGAGTTAAAGTTATATAAGGAGATATAAGATGAATATACAGATATTTGGTACAAAGAAGAGTGCGGATACCAGAAAGGCAGAAAGATTCTTCAAAGAGCGTGGTATTAAGTTCCAGTTTGTGGATTTAAAGGAAAAGGGACTTAGCAAAGGAGAGTTTAATTCTGTTAAACAGGCAGTGGGTGGTATTGATAATCTTATAGATGAGAACGCAAAGGATCAGGATACTTTGGCGATTATTAAATATATTGCAGATGAGGATAAGGAAGAAAAAATCCTTGAGAATCAGCATATACTTGTTCAGCCTATTGTACGAAATGGCAAGAAGGCTACAGTAGGTTATCAGCCTGATGTATGGAAAGGTTGGGACTAAATAAAAAGTAATACAAAAAAAATTTTAAAAAGTGTATTGACAAAAATTGAAACAAGTGTATAATACAGAAACATAAAAGGCAACGGCGTCTTAGAGAATGATCTCTGAGGCGCCTTTTCGTTTGCCGGGATCTGCCTGTTGGCAGAAGATTAGCGCGCGACAAAATAATACTTTATGAGCAATGGCGCTCTGGGCTGGATGTTATTCGGTCTGGGGCGCTTTTCTCGTATCGAAGGAGGAAGTTCAAATGACGGAAGAAATTTTAAGTGCAATCAATGGTGAAATATTTGCAGTATGGTTCCTTATTGGTGCCGCGCTGGTATTCTGGATGCAGGCTGGATTCGCGATGGTTGAATCAGGTTTCGCAAGAGCAAAGAATGCAGGTAACATTCTTATGAAAAACCTTATGGATTTCTGTATAGGATGTTGTGTATTCATAGCAATCGGTTTTAGTTTCTTACTTGGTGAAGATGTTCTTGGTTTTATAGGAAAGCCTGGATTTGATATCTTCACAACATATCAGAACTTTGACTGGTCAAATTTCGTATTTAACCTTGTGTTCTGTGCAACAACAGCAACTATTGTATCAGGTGCTATGGCAGAGAGAACTAAGTTCCTTAGCTACTGTGTATATTCAGGAATTATTTCAGCACTTGTTTATCCTATCGAAGCACATTGGATCTGGGGCGGTGGTTTCCTCGCACAGATGGGATTCCATGATTTTGCAGGTTCTTGTGCAATTCATATGGTTGGTGGTATCTCAGCACTTATCGGTGCAAAGATGGTTGGACCTCGTATTGGTAAGTTTGAGAAAGATGAAAATGGAAAGGTTACAAAGGTAAATGCTTTCCCAGGTCACAATATCGTAATCGGTGCACTCGGTGTATTCATCCTCTGGTTTGGATGGTATGGATTTAACGGTGCAGCTTGTACTTCAAAGGAACAGCTTGCATCAGTATTCTTAACAACAACTATTGCTCCTTCAATCGCAACAGTAGTATGTATGATCTTTACATGGGTTAAGTATGGTAAGCCTGATGTTTCAATGTGTCTCAATGCTTCACTTGCAGGTCTTGTAGCTATCACAGCTCCTTGTGATGTAACAGATGCATTTGGTGCAATTATAATCGGTGCAGTTGCAGGTCTTCTGGTAGTATTTGGTGTATGGCTTCTTGACTTCAAGCTTCACATCGATGATCCTGTTGGTGCTGTAGCAGTACATATGATGAATGGTATCTGGGGAACAATCGCAACTGGTCTTTTCGCAACAACATCTGCACCAGGAAATGATAGCGTAGTTGGTCTTTTCTACGGCGGTGGTTTCCATCAGTTAGGAGTTCAGTTACTTGGTTTTGCAGCAGTAGCTGCTTGGACAGCTGTAACAATGCTTATAGTATTTACAATAATTAAAGCAATCTTTGGACTTAGAGTTTCAGAAGAGGAAGAAATCGAAGGTCTTGATTCTACAGAGCATGGTCTTGCATCAGCATATTCAGGATTCAGTATCGTTGATATGTCAAGTGCAATGATGGTTGAAAATGAAAACACAAGTCTCGGAAGTGATGATTATGAAGAGGCTAGTGAAGCTAAGAAGAACGCTTCTGTTCCTGTTGTAAACGCTTCTGAAGAGATGGCTAAGGCTGGTGTTGTAGCAGATACTGGTATTAATAAGGTAGTTATTATTACAAAGCTTTCAAGATATGACAAGATTAAGAAGGCTCTCAATGCTCTTGGTGTAACAGGTATTACAGTAACTCAGGTAAGTGGTTGTGGTATCCAGAAGGGTACTGGTGAGAAGTATCGTGGAGTTGAGATGGACGTAACACTTCTTCCTAAGATCAAGCTTGAAGTAGTAGTAAGTAAGATTCCTGTAGACAGTGTAATCGAAACAGCTAAGAAGACACTTTATACTGGTAAGATCGGTGATGGTAAGATCTTCGTATATCCAGTAAGCAGAGTTGTTAAGATTAGAACTGGTGAAGAGGACTATGACGCTCTTCAGGATGTAGAGTAGTTAGCCAGGGAATTATCCCTTTATATATTATATTTCATTATGGGAGAAGCGGGATGTGTTTGCATCCCGCTTCTTTTTATATATAATAATAGGAAAAACGAAAGGTAAATACTTTATGAATCAGATTCTGGTTGTAGAGGATAATGAAGATTATCAGGAGCTTCTTGTTAATTTTTTGTCGAATTCTGGGTTTGCAGTTACAAC
>Ga0129306_1001052_pt1 | contig 35427 bp, 37 predicted proteins | sample P827metagenome_FD_94438 | JGI IMG/M metagenome (GOLD analysis project Ga0129306, IMG submission 94438) | Capybara group fecal microbial communities from Wisconsin, USA - P827 metagenome | ecosystem: Host-associated > Mammals > Digestive system > Large intestine > Fecal | place: USA: Wisconsin...
CGACATGCTCGCCAACCAGCCTATGGCCCTGTTGTTCACCTTCCTGTTTATTCTGATCTGCTTTCTGATCATCCGGGGCGGTATCAAGGACGGCATCGAGAAATTCAATAAGGTTGGTATGCCCGCCCTGTTCCTTATGCTGGTCGTAGTCATCATTCGTGCTGTGACGCTGCCCGGGGCCGTGGAGGGCCTGAAGTTCATGTTCACCCCCAACCTGACCCCCTTCACCTCCCTGGAGGGCTTCCTGAAGGTGATCTCCGTGGCCGGCGGCCAGATGTTCTTCTCCCTGTCCCTGGCTATGGGCATCACCGTGACCTACGGCTCCTATCTGAGCAAGAAAGAGGACCTGGTCAAAAACTCCCTGCTGATCATCATCTCCGACACCCTGGTGGCTATCATGGCCGGCATGGCCGTGCTGCCCGCCGCCTTCGCCTTGGGCGGAGAGGGCGCCGAAATGGCCGGCCCCAAGCTGTTGTTCATCACCCTCCAGGATGTGTTCAACGCCATGGGCCCCGCCGGTCCCCTGTTCGGCATCCTGTTCTATTTGCTGGTCTCCCTGGCTGCCATCACCTCCGCCATCGCCCTGATCGAGGTGCTGGTCACCTTCCTCATTGACCGGGACACCCTGAAAGGCCGGACGCCCAACCGCAGCCGGCTGGTGGCGCTGGTCTGTCTGGTCATCCTGGTAATGGCAGCTCTGGTAGCCGCCGACGGCCTTGGGGCCAACGGCCTGTGGGTCCCCTTCCAGGCCAGCGGCCGCAACCTCGCTGCCTCCTGGCTGGACTTTATGGACTTCATCTCCGAGGGTATCGCCATGCCTTTGGGCGCTCTGATCATGTCCCTTCTGGTGGGGTGGAAGATCGGTCCCGCAGTCATTCAGGAGGAGGTCCGTCTGGGGGACAGCCACTTCAACGGCGCGCTCTACCGTTTCTACCGCGTCTGCATCCGCTTTGTCGCCCCCATTGGGATGGCTTTCATTCTGTACGGTCAGTTGACCTCCTTCTTCGCCATCCCTTCCTGAACAACGGCCAAAAAGCGGCGTTTCCCGTACAAACCCGGGAAACGCCGCTTTTTATTTGTCACCGCAGGGAAGCTCCGACTTGCCGGTACTCCTCTGCATGGGCCAGCAGTTCTCCGGCGCTCTGGCGGAGGGTATCGCTGACCGCGCCGCCTCCCATGAGCCGGGCCAGCTCATCTTCCCGGCCCTGGCGGTCCAACCGCTCCACTCTGGTATAGGTCCGGCCGCCCCGCTCTCCCTTTTCCACCGAGAAATGGGCGTCGGCCATGGCCGCGATCTGGGGCAGATGGGTGACGCAGAGCACCTGCTTGCGCCGGGCCACGTCGGCCATTTTCTCCGCAACCTTCTGGGCCGCCCGTCCGGACACGCCGGTATCCACCTCGTCAAAGACAAGGCTGCCGATGCCATCGTCCTCCGCCAGCACGTTTTTCAGCGCCAGCATGATTCGGGCCAGCTCACCGCCCGAGGCCACCTTCTGGATGGGCTTCAGCGCCTCGCCCACGTTGGCGGACATGAGAAACTGGACCTGGTCCATCCCGGTGGTGTCCATGCCGTCCTCCCCGGCACTGGGCAGAAATTCCGTCTCGAATCGCACCTTTGGCATATCCAGCTGGCGCAGTTCCTCCTGGACCCGCTTCTGGAGGGCCAAAGCCGCCTCCTTTCGGGCGGCGGACAGGACCTCTCCCTTTTGGAGAGCGGTCTTCTTCGCCTTGGCAAGCTCCCCCTCCAGACGTGCGATGGTGTCGTCGGCGTACTGGATCTGATCCAGCTCCCGGCGGCACTGCTCCAGGTAGTCCAGCATGTCGTCCACGGTGGCGCCGTACTTCTTTTTCAGCCGGTAGATCACGTCCAGGCGGCCCTCCAGCTGGTCAAGCTCCTCAGGAGAGAAGTCCAGCTCCCGGCCCAGATCCTGAAGCATCTCCGCCACGTCCTCTGCCGCGGAGCGCAGAGCCGTCAGCTTTTCGCCCAGCTCCGCCATTTGGCCGCTGTACCGGGCGATGCTCCGCACCGCCCCCTCGGCGTCGGCGATGAGGTCGCAGGCGCCTTGGCTGTTCTCGCTGCCGGACAGGGCGAATTCCGCCGCCTGGAGGCCGTCCATCAGCTTTCCCGCGCTGCGCAGCAGGTTTTTCCGCGCGTCCAGCTCCTCGTCCTCCCCCGGCTTCAGATCGGCGCGCTCCAGCTCCCGGATCTGATAATTCAGGGTATCCACCCGGCGGGACCGCTCCGCCTCGTCCATCTCCAGGGAGGCGATCTGCTTTTTCAGCCCGGCCATCGTCTCATAGGCCTGTCGGTAATCGGCCAGCAGAGGCGCCGTTTTTCCAAAGCTGTCCAGATAGGTCAGGTGGCAGGACGGGTCCAGCAGCTGCTGGCCGTCGTGCTGGCCATGGATGTCCAGCAGCTGACGGCCCAGCTCCCGGAGCTGTGCCACCGTCAAAGGCCGCCCGTCCAGGCGGCAGGCGTTGCGCCCGTCTCCCTGGATCTCCCGCTGGAGAAGCAGCTCCTCCCCCTGGGCAAAGCCGTTTTGGGCCAGCCAGGGCAGCTCCGGCAGGCCGGTGAACACCGCCGTCACCAGGGCGGACTTGGCTCCGGTACGGATCAGCTCCCGGCTGGTCCGCTGGCCCAGCACGGCGCTGATGGCGTCGATGACGATGGATTTTCCCGCGCCGGTCTCGCCGGTCAGAACGTTGAAGCCCCGGTCAAAGCTGATGTCCGCCGACTCGATGATGGCGATATTTTCAATGTGGAGCAGTGAGAGCATACTCTCTCCTCCTTGTCCTTCTAAACGCCCTTATTTCAGCAGCTTGTGGACCTCGCTGCTGAACTGCTGGGCGGCGGCATTGTCACGCATGATCAGGATGCCCGTGTCGTCGCCGGCCAAACTGCCCACCATGCCGTGGATCTCCATACCGTCCAGAGCGGAGCAGGCCGCCGAGGCCAGGCCGGGCATGGTGCGGACCACCACGATATTCTGGGCCACGTCCACAGCGGTGACGCCTTCTTTAAAAATGTTCCGCAGCCGGGTATCCAGTCCGCTCACGGCCTTCCGCTCGGTCAGGGCGTACCGGTATCCGCCCCGGCCTGTCAGTTCCTTGACCAGCCGCAGTTCCTTGATGTCCCGGGAAATGGTGGCCTGAGTGGCGGTAAAGCCTCTGGAGCGCAATTCCTCCAGCAGCTGCTCCTGGGTCTCCACCTCCGTCATCTGGATGATATTCAAAATCTCCGCCTGACGCGCGTTTTTCATGGCGCAAACCCTCCCAATTTCTGATTGATGACTTGGTAAAAGTTGCGGTGCACCAGCTGCACCAGCTTTGTGGTATAGGTGGACCGGCTGATCTCCACCCGGTCGCCGCCAGTCAGCCGAACCGCTTTCCCGCCGTCCACTGACAAGTACAAATGCTTTCGGTTCCCCTTGGGCAGCCGGACCGTCACCAGCCTCTGAGGCGCCAGCACCATGGCGCGGGCCGCCAGACGGTGGGCGCACACAGGGGTCACGATGATGCATTGAGAGGTAGGCTCCACGATGGGGCCCCCGGCGGACATGGAATAGGCCGTGGAGCCGGTGGGTGTGGCGATGATCACGCCATCTCCCGTCATGGCGGTGACCTGGGTCTGGTCGGCCAGCACCTCCAGTTCCGCCACCCGGGCCATGGAGCCCTTGGAGAGGACAGCGTCGTTCAGCGCCAGATCCTGGCTGACCATCCGATCTCCCCGGAAGACCCGGACGTCCAGCATCATCCGCTCCTCAATGGTGTACTCTCCCCGGGCCAGCGGCGCCAGCTGGGCCAATTCGCCCCGTTCCAGCTCGGCCATAAAGCCCACGCTCCCCATGTTGACGCCCATCAGAGGAACGTTATGGAGGGTAGCGTCCCGGGCCGCGTGGAGGATCGTGCCGTCTCCGCCGAAGCAGACCAGCAGGTCCGCTTCCGGCAGCTCACGGCTCAGCGAGGACAGGGGCACCTGGCCGGGCAGCTCCAGCCGATCCCCTTTTTTGGGGGTAAAGGGCAGGCAGAGCACCGTCTTGGCCCCCGCCTTCTCCAGCACCCGCTGGGCCTCCAGCGCCGCCCGCAGTCCCCGGTCCCGATAGGGGTTGGAGCTGAGAATGATCTTCATTCCTCCCCCTCCTTCCATACGCTGTGGGACAGCTCCACCAGGGCCTTCAGATCCCCCTGGTAGGCCGGGCCTTCTCCGGCGTACAGATAGCCCAGGTACTCAATGTTGCCCTCCGGACCTTTTATTGGTGAAAAGGTAATATCCTTTACAGAAAATCCCGCATTGGCCGCATGGACCAGAAAGTGCTCCAGCACCTCCAGATGGACCTGGGGGTCCCGGACCACGCCCTTCTTGCCCACCTTTTCACGTCCCGCCTCGAACTGGGGCTTGACCAGGCAGACCCCTTCTCCCCCCGCCCGCATCAGAGGGCGCAGGGCGGGCAGAATCAGATTCAGGGAAATGAAGGACACGTCCACCGAAAAGAAATCCAGGGGCTGGGGGATCTGCTCCGCCGTCAGATAGCGGGCGTTGGTCCGCTCCATACATACCACCTGGGGATGGGTCCGCAGCCGCCAGTCCAGCTGGTTGTAGCCCACATCCACGGCGTAGACCTTTTCCGCTCCGTTCTGGAGCATACAGTCGGTAAAACCTCCGGTGGAGGCGCCGATGTCGGCGCAGACGGCTCCCTGCAAACTGATCGGCCAGCAGCTCATGGCCTTTTCCAGCTTCAGACCGCCCCGGCTCACATATCGAAGCTGCTTGCCACGCACCTCGATCTTGTCCTCCTCCTTGACCGGAGCGCCCGCCTTATCCACCTTCTGGCCGTTGACATAGACCTGACCGGCCATGATGACCGCCTGAGCCTTCTGCCGGCTCTCCGCCAGGCCCTGTTCCGTCATTGCCACATCCAATCTCTTTTTAGCCACGGCCCAGCACCTCCATTGCCTTTCGGGCGATCCCCTCGCCGTCCAGACTCAATTCCCATTTCAGGCAGCTCAGCGCTCCGTGGGTCACAAAGCGCTGGCCGCAGTTGATCAGACAGATCTTTCCCGGCACGCCGGCCTGCTCCAGGGCGGCGGCCAGCCGCTGTCCCACGCAACCCTCGGCGGCGCAGTCCTCGGCCACAAGCAATACGCCGGTCTTTCGCACCGACTCCAGGACCCGGTCAGGGACCAAGGGGGTGATCTGGTTCAGCTTGACCACCTCGGCCTCCACGCCCTGCCCGGCCAGAAGCCGGGCTCCCTCCAGCAGGTCGTTGATCTCCATTCCGTAACCGGCCAGGGTGATATCCCCGCCCTGCCGCAGGACCGTGGACGGGGCCTGGCCGCAGTCGGCGGTGTAGCTTCCCTCGCCCCCTCTGGGGTAACGGACGGCCACCGGGCCCTCCATCCTCAGGACGGCCCGCTCCAGCATTTGCTCCAGCTCCGCAAAGCTGGCAGGTGCCAGCACCGTCATGCCGGGAACACTGTTCAGATAGGCCACGTCAAAGACGCCGTGGTGGGTCTCCCCGTCCTCACCCACCAGACCTGCCCGGTCCACCCCCAACACTACATGGAGGTGGTCGATGGCCACGTCGTGGATGAGCATATCATAGGACCGCTGGAGGAAGGTGGAATAGACGGCAAAGACCGGGATCGCCCCCTGCTTTGCCATGCCAGCCGCCATGGAGACGGCGCAGCCCTCGGCAATGCCCACGTCAAAAAACCGCTCAGGGCAGGCGGCCTGGAAGTGCTCCAGCCCCGTTCCGGTGGTCATGGCCGCCGTAATGGCGCACACCCGGCAGTCCTCCCGGCCCAGCCGGGCCAGGGTCCGGCCAAAAACGGCGGAGAAGTTGTCTCCCCCCGCCTTCAGCGGCTTTCCGGTCATGGCGTCAAAGGGAGAGACGCCGTGGAACGCGTCGGGATTCTCTTCCGCAGGTAGAAAGCCTTTTCCCTTTACAGTCTTTACATGGAGCAGGACCGGCTCGTTCAGCTCCTTGGCGTACCGAAGGGTCTTGGTCAGCCGGTGCAGATCGTGGCCGTCCACCGGACCCAGGTAGTTGAATCCCATATTTTCAAACATGCTGCACGGCAGCAGGCTCTGCTTTAACGCCTGCTTCACCCGATGGGTGACCTTGTAGGCCTTCCGGCCCAGCCAGGTGGCATTCATGAACCGGCGGTAGTTCTTCTTGAAGGTCAGGTACTGGGGCTTCAGCCGCTGTCGGGCCAGATGGTCCGCCACCGCCCCCACATTGGGGGTGATGGACATGCCGTTGTCGTTCAGGATGACCAGCAGCTGCTGGCCGCACTCTCCGGCGTTGGACAGCCCCTCGTAGGCCAGCCCGCCGGTGAGGGCCCCGTCGCCGAGAAGGGCGATCACCTTATAGTCCTCCCCCAGAGCAGTCCTGGCCCGGGCCATGCCCAGAGCCACCGCCACTGAGTTGGAGGCGTGACCGGCCACAAAGGCGTCGTGGACGCTCTCCCCCGGCTTGGGGAAACCGGCGATACCGCCGTACTGCCGCAGGCCGGACATGGCCTCCCGCCGTCCGGTGATGATCTTGTGGGGGTAGCACTGGTGGCCAACGTCAAAGACCAGCCGGTCCACACTGGTATCAAAGACCCTGTGGATAGCCACCGTCAGCTCCACCGCCCCCAGATTGGAGGCCAGATGGCCGCCGGTACGGGAGACGTCCTCCACCAGCTCCTTCCGCAGGCTGGCACAAAGGGCAGCCCCCTCCCGGTCCGTCAGCTGGGCCAGGAGGGGCTTATATTCTTTTTTCTCTTGATTGGTCAAATTCGTTTCCTCCCGCCTTGGGGATCTTTATTTGGTCCTGCAAGCCATCTTCCTGGCCAGCCAGATATGGAACTCCGGCCGCTCAAAGCCCTCCAGGGCGTCAATCGCCTCCTGGGTCAGCCGCTCCACCAGGGCCTCACACCCATCCAGGCCCAGAGCCGTGACAAAGGTGCTCTTCTCATTGGCCCGGTCGGAGCCCACCGGCTTGCCCAGTTCCTGCTCAGAGCTGATAACGTCCAGCATATCGTCCCGGACCTGGAACGCCCGGCCCAGGGCCTGGGCATAGCGGCGGATCTTCTCCAGCTCCTCAGGCCCCGCCCCGGCGGCGATGCCGCCCAGCTGGGCGGCGGCTGTGATGAGAGCGCCCGTCTTCAGGCTCTGGAGCAGCTCCAGTTCCTCCCGGGTCAGGGCGTGTCCCTCCCCCGCCATATCCAGGGCCTGTCCTCCCACCATACCGGCGGGACCGGCCATTCGGGACAGGCAGAATACCGCGGCCGCCACACGGTCCGGGGGCAGCTCCGCCCCGGCCAGCTGTTCAAAGGCGGCGGTCAGCAGACCGTCCCCCGCCAGAATAGCCGTGGCTTCCCCGTATACCACATGGTTGGTGGGCCGGCCCCGGCGCAGGTCGTCGTTGTCCATGGCGGGCAGATCATCGTGGATCAGAGAATAAGTATGGATCATCTCCACCCCGCAGGCAAAGGGCAGGGCAGACTGGAGATTGCCACCGCACATGCGGCAGGTCTCCAGAGTCAGCACCGGGCGGATCCGCTTGCCTCCAGCCAGAAGGGAATACTCCATGGCCTCCTGCAAATCGGCGTAATGGGTCTCCCCCCGAAAAACATTTGCCAAATGCTCCTCGATCATGGCCTGATCCCGGGCCATCAGCAGTGTAAAGTCTTTTTCCATGTCAGCTCTCTCCCTGAAACGGTTCTTTCACCGGCTGGCCGTCCTCTCCGGCGGTCAGCAGAGTCACCTTCTGCTCCGCCTGGTCCAGCTGCTTGGTACACTCCCGCAGCAGCTTGGCCCCCTCCTCGAACAGGGTCATGGCCTGCTCCAGCGGGGCGTCTCCCCGCTCCAGCAGGGAGACGATCTCCTCCAGCCGGGCCATGGAGCCCTCAAAATCCATTTTCTTCTTCGTCGCCATGAAGATACTCCTTTCCGGCCTCTGGCTGCGGAGCCCGCAGTCTCCTAATCTCCAACTTCCTCCGCCCGGCAGTCCAACGTACCGTCAGACAGGCGCAGGGTAAAGCGATCCCCGGGGGCGGCGTCCTTCACCGAGGACAAGACTGTCCCGTCCCCCTTCTGGGCAATGGCATAGCCCCGGCCCAACACTTTCAGGGGGCTCATGGCGTCCAGGGAAGCGGCCAGCCGGGCCAGTCGCTCCTTCTGGGCCGAGACGCTCCGGTCCAAGCCGTGGACCAGGCGGCGGCTCTGGTAGTCCAGCAGCAACCGCTTGTTTTGAAAGTAGGAGGCGGGCTCGGTCATGGCGCGGTTCCCGGCCGCCCGGTCCAGCCGCTGGCGGTACTGGGCCAGCCGGTAGACCATCCCGCCCCGCAGCCGCTCCCGGTGGTGGAGCAGCGCGCCGTACACCTCGTTCTGGTCGGGCACCGCCAGCTCGGCGGCATTGGAGGGAGTGGCGGCCCGCAGGTCGGCCACAAAATCCGCAATGGTCACGTCGGGCTCATGGCCCACGGCGGAGATGACGGGGATCTCCGAGTCATAGATGGCCCGGGCCACCGCCTCTTCGTTGAAGGCCCACAGGTCCTCCATGGAGCCGCCGCCCCGGCCGGTGATGATCAGATCGGCCGCCCGCTGCCAGTTGGCCCAACGGATGGCGGCGGCGATCTCCTCCGCCGCCCCCTCGCCCTGGACCCGGACCGGCAGCACCTTGATCTGTGCCATGGGCCAACGGGCTCCCAGGATACGGAGCATATCCCGCACCGCCGCGCCGGCGGGCGAGGTCACCAGGGCGATGGTCTTGGGGAACTGCGGGACAGGCTTTTTATGCTCCCGGTCAAACAGCCCCTCCCGCGCCAGCTTTGCCTTCAGCTGTTCAAAGGCCACATGCAGGTCTCCCGCCCCCTCGGGGGTCAGGCGGACGCAGTACAGCTGGTATTGTCCGTCCCGGGGAAAGACGGTAACCCGGCCGGCGGCAATGACCTGCATCCCGTTCTGGGGCCGAAACCGCAAGGAGGCAGCATCCCCTCGGAACATGACGCACCTCAGCGCCCCCTCCCCGTCCTTCAGGGTAAAATAGTGGTGGCCGGAGGGGTACATTTTATAGTTGGAGATCTCTCCCCGGACCAGCAGACCGGACAGTACCCGGTCCCGGTCCATAAAGCCCTTGATATATTGGCCCACTTGGGTGGGCGTCAGTATGGTCGTTTCCGTTCTCATGTTCTCCGCTGCTTCTCCAATGCCCGCCAAGTCAGGATGGCGGCGCCCATGGCGTTGTCAGTAGCATACTGAGGCTGGGCGAAAATGGCCTGACAGCGCTCCTCCAACGCTCCCCGCAGCTGCCGGTTGGAGGCTACGCCCCCAGAACACAGCACCGGCAGGCCGGGCCAGCGGCTCTGTGCCTCCCGGGTAGCCCGGAGGACCACTCCGATCACTGTGTCCAGGGTAAACCGGGCGATGTTGGCAGGCTTCTCCCCCGCCGCCGCCAGCTGCTTGACCTTGTTCTCCATGCCAGACAGGGAGAAGCTCAACTCTCGGAGCTTCACCCGGTAATCCAGACAGGCGTCCGCCTGGTCATAGAGGGCGTCCAGCGCCTTTCCCGCCGGGAATTGGAGCCCCAGCAGCACGCCGGTCCGGTCGATAAGCTGGCCGGCGGAGATGTCGCTGGTGCCTCCCACGATCTCCGCTCTCACGCTGATCCCATCCGGCTCCACCCGCAGCAGCTCGGTGGTTCCTCCGGATAGGTGCCAGGCCAGGAAAGGGCGATCCAACAGCTCCAGCCGGCCAGCCGACCAGGCAGCCGCCGCCAGATGCCCCTGCTGGTGGGAATGGGCAAAAAAGGGCACTCCCAGGGTACGAGCCAGACTCTGTCCCTGGGATGCGCCCGCCAAAAAGCACGGCATATAGGAGCCCTCCACCGCCCTTGGGCGGGTGCTGGCTCCTACCGCCTCAATATTCTGAAGAAGTCCCACCTGTTCCAAACGGGAAAACAGCTCCGGCAGCCGCTTCACATGCTGGAACAGAGCGTCGCTCTGCCGCAGGCCCAGCTCGCCGGGGCGCACCTCCAGCAGGCGGCCCTCATTCCAGCCATTTTGGCCGTCAAACACCGCCGCGGAGGTGGTATAGTTGCTGGTATCCAGTCCCAGGACAGGCATAGTCAGTCCTCCGCCTCTTCCGCGGGACGGGAGGACTCCCCCTCCTCGGTTCCAAGCCCCTCCGCTTTTTCGGGCTTGGGCGGGGTGTCGGCAAACTCGGTACGGACAAAGGTGCCGAGGATGCCGTTGACAAAGGAGACTACCTCCTGGGGCTCGTAATTCTTGGCGATCTCCACCGCCTCGTTGATGGCGGCGGCGTTGGGGATATCCGGCATATACAGTACCTCGTACATGGCAGTACGCATAATAGCCGCCGCCATGCGGGGAATACGGGCGAAGGACCAGCCCACCGCGTACCGGCTGATATAGTCGTCCAGCTCCGGCCCGTGGGCAAATACGCCCAAGACAAGCTCCCTTATGTACTGCTCCTGCTTCTCGTTGGGAAACTGGGCGTACAGGGGCATTTCCTCCGCAAGCTCGGCAAAGCGCTCCGGCGTCAGCTGCCGCTTCAGCAGTTCCTCGGCACAGTCATCTCCAAAACTCAAAGAAAAGATCAGTTGCACCGCGATCTCGCGGGCGTTGCTTCTTGTCATCGTTTTTTCCTCCCATAATACCGATCCCTGTAGGTAAGGCCTCCGGCCCGGACAAAACCTGTCTGCTGTCAAGGATCGTATCAGGCCTGCGCCCGATCATACTCATTGTCACTTCTCTTATTATAAACATGTATATGCAAAAAGAAAACCCCCAATTTCCCGGAAAAATGAAAAAAAATTCTCTCTATCCAGTGTTTTCCCAGCAGCAGGCGCCCGATGTCAGAGCGGGACTCAGGAGCCCCGGAGGCAGTATGATCGCTTTGGCAGGAAAGAAAGATTTTCCCGCAAACCAAGGAGCAATGCTCTTGCGTTTTTAAGTTCGTCCAAAATATTCCGGCTCAAGATCCTCCGAAATCTGTAATTTTGAAGGATTTTTCTATATATAGCCCCAGTCCAGTTGACTGCTTTCCGCTGTTCCAATATGGGCATGGCTCTTTTCAATAGCGTGATGTATCCTTTACTTCACGCTTTTCCAGTTCCTGCATATGCAAATCTCTTTCTTCTCTGGGCATACTGCTTTTGAGGTGATTTTTTTGAAATATCCAGATTTGCAGGCCCTTCTGGCGGACGCGCCGGAGGCCAAGCAGTATTTTGACACACTGCCCGATTATGTGAAAGACCAGATCCGTACCCGCCCGCAGGGTGTGAACTCCTTCGAAAGCCTGCAAGACTATGCGGAAAACCTTCTGCGCGGCGATGACTGACGTCCCCGGGACTATGAGGAAAGGACCGGAGGGCCGGCCTGCATGTGGCCGATCCTCCGGTCCTTTGGTATCTCAATCTGTCTTTGGCAGCTGCCGCAGGGTGATCCTGGCCCCGCGGTACTGCTCCGGTATTTTTTCCAGGGGCATATTGCGGGGGACCGCGGTGGTCCCGGCCTGCTTGGCCGTCTCATAGTACCAGCACTTGAAGTCCAGGGTATCCAGCGTCTTTTGCAGCTCTGCCATCTGTGCCCGTACGGCCTGACGCTGTTTTTCGATCATCTTCAGACGCTGCTCAATGGTCTCGTCTCCCCGCATGGCCATGTCGATATAGGTCCGAATATCCTTCAGCGGCATACCGGTCTTTTTGAGACACTCGATGATCTGAAGCCACTCGTAGTCCTTTTCCTGAAACATCCGCATCCCGCCGGGAGAGCGCTCCACAAAGGGCAGGAGGCCCTCCTTGTCGTAATAGCGCAGAGTGGAGGCCGGAACGCCCAGCAGCTTCGCCATTTCTCCCACTGTATACACCATGGATCATGCCTCCCAAAGTTTTCTCCAAAACCTCTTGACTTAAAGTCAGGTTTAACTTGTATGATTAGAATGTACTTTAAGGGCATGATAGCGTCTGACGGCAAATTTGTCAACTTTGGAAATTGGGAGGACATGAGCATGCGCAAAAACGTGTTGATCTTATCCGGCAGTCCCCGCAAGGGCGGCAACTCCGATCTGCTGTGCGACGAGTTTCTGCGGGGCGCGGCGGAAGCCGGTCATCAGGTGGAGAAAATTTTTCTGCGGAGCAAAAAAGTGGCTCCCTGCAACGCCTGCTACTACTGCAAGCAGAGCGGCGGAACCTGCGCCATTCAGGACGACATGGGGGATATCCTGGACAAAATGCAGGCCGCCGATGTGATCGTCCTGGCCAGCCCGGTCTACTTCTACTCCATTGACGCCCAGATGAAGGCGGTCATTGACCGCTGTGTGGCCCGGTGGACCGAGATCCCTAACAAGGAATTTTACTACATCATGACTGCCGCCGAGGACAGCGACACGGTCATGGACTGCACGCTGGAATGTTTCCGGGGCTTTGCCGCCTGCCTGGACGGAGCGCAGGAAAAGGGCGTCATCGAGGGCAGGGGCGTATATGAGGCGGGCGCTGTCCGCGCCACCCGGTACATGCAGGAAGCCTACGAGATGGGCAAGAATCTGTAAAGAAAAACATGGCGGCGGTCTCAGAGGCCGCAAACATAAAAGGAGATTACAAACATGGAATATGTGACACTTCAAAACGGCGTAAACATGCCCATTTTGGGCTATGGCGTATATCAGGTGACACAGGATGAGTGCGAGCGATGTGTGCTGGACGCCCTGGAGGTGGGCTACCGCTCCATCGACACCGCCCAGAGCTACTTCAATGAGGAACAGGTGGGCAGCGCCATCCACAAATCCGGTATCCCCCGTGAGGATATTTTTCTGACTACCAAGGTCTGGATCGAGCACTACGGCTATGAACCGGCAAATGCCTCCGTGCTGCGCTCCATGGAGAAGCTGCAGACCAATTATCTGGATCTGGTCCTGCTGCACCAGCCCTTCGCCGACGCTTACGGCGCCTGGCGCGCCCTGGAGGAGCTGTACGAGGCGGGGACGATCCGGGCCATCGGCATTTCCAACTTCTACACAGACCGCATGGTGGACTTCGCCTCCTTCAACCGCATCAAGCCCATGGTCAACCAGGTGGAGACCCACATCTTCAACCAGCAGAAGGCCGCCAAGGAGTGGATGGACAAGTACGGCGTTCAAATCGAGGCCTGGGCCCCCTTCGGCGAGGGCCGGGGCGGCACCTTTGAAAATCCGGTCATTTCCGGCATCGCCGCTAAACACGGCAAGACCCCCGCTCAGGTCATGCTGCGCTGGCACATCCAGCGGGGCGTGGTCGTGATCCCAAAGTCCACCCACAAAGCGCGCATGGAGGAAAACTTCCGGGTATTCGACTTTGCTCTGACCCGTGAGGAAATGGACGCCATCGGGGCGCTGGACAAGGCGGAAAGCGCCTTTTTCTCCCATCAGGACCCTGCCATGGTGGAGTGGTTCGTACAGATGGTGGAGGAACGCAAGCATCAGCACAACAGCGCCCAGGAAAAGAAACGCTGGTAAGGCCCCGCCGGAGCTGTCATAAGCCACCCACGGTCAGGGAACTATTTTACGGATGGATCCTCCCCCCTGACGATCGGATTTATCTGACAAAAGACCAATGCAGCCACAGGCAAAGCCTGTGGCTGCATTGGTTTTGGCCGAGACGGCCCCGACAGTACATCGCCCGCGGAGGTGTTTCCCGTCAGTCAACGCTCCCCTCCCCTGCCGGCCGGATGGGGATCTGTATTTCGGTGACGAACTGGGACGTGTCGTTGGTCAGACCGAAGTCGATCATGGTGACCTCCTTGGAAAAGCCAGCCACCTGATAGCCGTGCTCGGCCAGATATTGCATCAAAATATCGTAGTATTCCGCCGCTCTCTCATGGGAGCCCCGGAACCGGACCACCGCGCAGAGCTCTTCGGGCAAAAGCATGGTGTGCCCCACATGGTCGTCCTCGTCGTCCAAAATGAGAAACACCCCTTCATACAGGTCATACCGTCTCCCCTCCAGGGCCTCCCGGGACAGGCCGATCCCCACCTTGCCCAGAAAAATGGTGGTGCCTTCCTCGTCCTGTTCCAGCTCCCGGATATAGAGCTCCAGATCCAGGGGGCTGTGCAGGGTAAACGACCGCTTGAGGAAGGCGATCCTGCGGGGCGGCTTTCGCTCCACTGTAATGTCGTCCAGCGTGGCGGAGGCCGCGGCGGCGATCTGGGCCAGCCGGTTGTCGATCTTCGTCTCGATACGCGCCAGCTGCTTCCGGCGGCGCCGCACCTCCTCCTTCTGCTGGAGTAGCAGCTCGCAGATGCCGTCGATCTGCCGGTTCTCGATGAACTGCCCGATTTGCTCCAGAGGAATGTCCAGCTCCCTCAGATAGCGGATGGTGTTCAGGCACTCAAATTGGCGGGTGCTGTAATAGCGGTAGCCGCTGTCCGGGTCGGTATACTCGGGACGCAGCAGTCCGATCCTGTCATAGTGGCGCAGGGTGCTGACGCTGACATGAAACAGTCTGGCGATCTCCCCGATTTGAAACAGTTCGTTTTTCATCGTTCTCCCCCCCCTCGGGCCGCACAAAGGTTTCTGCCCTGCTATTTTACCATGGGGGCCTTGACTCTGCAACTGTTGCAGGGTTTATGCTTTGCCCGAACTTAGAATGGCTTTTCCGGCCCACGTCCTGACGGGAGATGCGAACATGAATGCAAACGACCTGACCCATGGCGGCGTATTCAAAAATTTGGTGCGCTTTTCACTGCCCTACCTCCTTTCCTGCTTTTTGCAGACCTTTTACGGCCTTGCCGATCTGTTCATCACCGGACAATTCAACGGTGCGTCCGCTATAACCGCCGTGTCCGTGGGCAGTCAGGTCACCCACATGCTGACCGTCATCATTGTGGGTCTGGCCATGGGCAGCACGGTGGCCATCAGCCGCTCCATCGGCGCGGGAGACCGCCGCGCCGCCTCCAGCTGCATCGGCAGCACAGCCGTCATCTTCACTGTCTTTTCCCTGGCCGCCACCGCCCTGCTGCTGCTGTTTACCGACGGCATCCTGGCCGCGCTGTCCACGCCGGCGGAGGCGGTGCCGGAAGCCAAACAGTATCTGACCGTCTGTTTTGCCGCCGTCCCCTTTATCACCGCCTATAACGTGATCAGCAGTATATTCCGGGGCCTCGGAGACACCAAACGGCCCATGTATTTTGTGGCCGTGGCGGGCGTGGTCAATGTGGGTCTGGATTACCTGTTGATCGGTCCCATGGGGATGGGAGCCATGGGCGCGGCCCTGGCCACCGTTCTGGCCCAGGGACTCAGCGTGGTCATGGCTCTGGCCTGCATGGTGCGGATGGAACTGGGCGTCTCCCTGTCCAAAGAGGACTTCCGGGGCTCCCACCGCCATTTTGCCGCCATTCTCAAAGTGGGTCTGCCCATCGCGTTACAGGACGGCCTGATCCAGATCGCCTTTCTGGTCATCACGGTGATCGCCAACAAACGGGGACTGGACGTGGCCGCCGCCGTGGGCATCGTGGAAAAGGTCATCTGTTTCCTGTTCCTGGTCCCCTCCGCCATGCTGTCCTCGGTCTCCGCCATCGCGGCGCAGAACGCCGGCGCAGGTTTTCACCAACGGAGCCGCAAGACGCTGGCCTGCGGCATTGGGCTCAGCGTGGCCGTGGGCGCGGTCTTTGCGCTCCTGTGTCAATTTTGGGCGGAGCCTATCCTGTGTCTTTTTGCCCGGGAAGAGCCGCTTGTCATCGCCATGGGCGCCCAGTACCTGCGGGCTTATGTACTGGACTGCGTCATCGCGGGCATCCACTTCTGCTTCAGCGGGTACTTCTGCGCCTACCAGCGGCCCCTGATCTCCTTCGGACACAATCTGGCCTCCATCCTGCTGGTACGCATCCCGGGCGCCTACCTGGCCTCCCTCTGGTTTCCCGACTCCCTGTACCCCATGGGGCTGGCGGCGCCGCTGGGCTCGCTGCTGTCGTCCATCATCTGTGTGGCCGCTTATGCATGGCTGACCAGGCGCGGAGCCTGGGAGGACCGCCGGGAATAAGCGCCTGACCCCTGCAAAGTTTCACATAATCCCCGGCGGGATGGGCATTCTAGTCCCGAGGTGATTTGGATGGATCCACGCCGCGCAAGACAACGGGACCCAAAGCAGTCCGACAAGGAAGAAAAGCCCATTTCAGCGGTCTATCCTGTGATTGACAACGACCTGGCCCGGGATAATATTGAAAACGACATCCCGGCCGCCGATCTGGAGGACCTCTGATCCGACGCAATGACAAACGAGGTGTGTGAAATGGATCACAATGACTTGCCTCTGGGGTTCGGCTTTGCCCTGGCCCAGAACCCGGAGGCTATGAAAACCTTTTCCGATCTCCCGGAATCCAAACGGTCCGAGATCCTGCAAAAGGCCCGGATGGTATCCTCCAAGGGCGAGATGCAGTCTCTGGTCAACACGCTGTCCGCCCAGGGGTAAGGAGGGGTCCGCATGGCAAAAAAGGGAATGGCCCGTCCGGAGTGGACCCACACGAAGCCCCACAACGACCTTCCTCCCGTCCCCCAGATCCAGGGCAAGGCACGGCACGGCAAAAAACACGTCAAGCCTATTGTCAGCGGAACCGGTGGCCCGGAGCTTCGGGTCTATCACAGTCCGGAGGACGGCGGCTCCTCCCCCGGGCTTTGACATGGAAACCCACCGCTTAACAGTCTCCCGGCCGCCCCAGCGCACCATAACGGTATTCTTCGAGATTTGACAGCTCACGGCGCTGGTATTGCCGTGTACAAACAAGACCTCCTGCCGCGGCTTGATCCCGCGACAGGAGGTCTCGTTTATTATGGTCCGTTTTTACCGGACCGGTTCCAATCTGCAACAGGTCCTTTCAGGCACAGTTCGTGCGCTTGCATTACGTTACAGCGCGCGGGAAGCCGGGAGCGATGGGAACAAATTACTTGTCCACACCCACAGCCTTGCCGTCCTGACGGGGATCGCCGATGCCGTACAGAGTGCCGTCCTCCATGAACATGATGGACTGCATGGCGCCGGAAGCGGCGGTCTTGATATCGCCGTGGCCCATCTCAGTCAGAGCGGCCGCGGTTTCCTCGGTAACAGCGTACTCCTCGTAGCCCTTCAGAGCGTTCTCATACTGGAAGTTGTTCTTGTTGCTGCAGTTCCAGATCTTGGGCACGCAGACAGCAGTCTTCAGATCCATCTTGTGGTCGATGACGCGGGAGATGACCTCAGCAACACCGGAGAAGATGCGGGAGCCGCCGGGAGTACCCAGAACCATGAAGGGAGAGCCGTCTTCCTTCAGGACCACAGTGGGAGACATGGAGGACAGAGGCTTCTTGCCGGGCTCGACCTTGTTGACGGACTCGGCATCGGTGGAGAAGTCGTCCATCTGGTTGTTCATCATAAAGCCGCAGCCCTTGACCATAACGCCGGAACCAAAGTAGTAGTTGATGGTCTTGGTGATGGCGACGCAGTTGCCGTCAGCGTCGGCGATGGAGAAGTGGGTGGTATCGGTGTGCTCATAGGGGCTGGGATCGTCGGGAGCAGCCACTTCCATGGCGGTGTCCAGGTTGATGGACTTGGCGCGCAGGTCGGCGTAATCCTGGCTGGTCAGGCCGCCCAGAGGCACGTCGGTGAAGGCGGTGTCGGCCATGTACTGGGCACGGTCGGCAAAGGCCAGCTTGAAGGTCTCGGCAAACAGGTGGCAGTACTCAGGAGAGTTGACCTCCAGGGCGCCGACATCAAAGTTCTCCAGAATGTTCAGGATCTCGATCAGGTGGGTACCACCGGAGGAGGGAGGCGGAGAGGAGATGATCTGATAGCCGCGATACTCGCCGGTGACGGGAGTGATAGCCTGGGCCTCGTAGTTGGCCAGATCCTCCAGAGTCATCACGCCGTCATACTCAGCCAGACTGTCAACGACGGCCTGAGCGACCTCGCCGGTGTAGAAGGCGTCGGCGCCCTCGTCAGCGATCTTCTGCAGGGTCTTGGCCAGGTCGGGGTTGGTGATGACGTCGCCGGCCTCGTAGGGCAGGCCGTTCTCGTCCCAATAGACCTTCTGCATCTCGGGGAACTGCAGGGCGGTCTCATAGGCGTCAGCGATGGCGTTGGCGCAGTACTGAGACACGGTGAAGCCCTCGGTGGCGATGCGGATAGCGGGCTCCATGACCTCCTGGCGGCTCATGGTTCCGTAGTTGTCCAGCATGTACAGCAGGCCGGCGACCTCACCGGGCACGCCGGAGGCCAGACCGCCGGAACGGGTGTTGCCGTTGCTCTCGCCGTTGGCGTCCACATAGAGATCCAGAGTGGCGGCCGCGGGAGCGACCTCACGGAAGTCGATGAAGTAGTTCTCGCCCTCGGCGGTGTGGATGGTGGCCAGACCGCCGCCGCCCAGACCGGAGGTAAAGGGCTCGCAGACGCCCAGAGCAAAGCCCATGGCCACAGCGGCGTCGACGGCGTTGCCGCCCTTCTTCAGGATCTCGGCGCCTACCTGGGACACCTCGTACTTGGAGGCAACAGCCATAGCCTGGCTGCCGGTGGCGTCGCGGCCCTCGACGATGCGGTTGCCGTCGGCGTCCACAGTCTCAAAGCCCTCTACGGAGTAGGCCGGGACCAGCTTCGGCTCTTCGGGCTCGGAGACAGCGGGAGCGGAGCTGCTGGAGCTGGAGGCAGGCGTATCCTTGGGGCCGCAGGCGACCAAGGAAAGAGCCATGGAGGAAACCAGCAGGAGCGCGCACAGTTTCTTGAGTCTCTTCATTTTTGTTTCCCCTTTCTTATTGTGGTATTCATTTTACCATCGGGCGGCATATAGTAGGCATCTATAAACCGCCGCGTTTGTAACAAGGGAGGATTGCGTTACAGCAGGAAGCTGCCCAGACGGGCGCCGCCCAGTTCGGAGGGGTCGGCCTCCAGGAACAGCTCGCTGTAACCGGGTACGCCGCTGTAAACAATCGCGCTGTCGGGATTGGCGTTGTTGTAAGCGGTCACATACTCATAGATACCCTGCAGGTGCCGGCCGCAGCGCTCCTCAATGGGATGGCCGTTCTCGTCCCAAGGCACGTACAGCATACCCAGGCCCTCACTGATCAGGTAGCATTCATCCTTACCACCCAGTACCTGCTCCACAGTGGTAGCGCCGCGCAGACGGCCCTGAGAGGCATTGGCGGTCTCCATGAGGAAGGCCATGGTGTCGGTGTAGTCGCCCAGCTCGCGGTGAGTCAGGCCGTGGAAGTTGGTGGGAGACTGCTCCAGAGCCATGTTGATCCCGCCCAGCAGCAGGTTGATGCAGCCCTCGGAGGCGATGTTCATGGCGTTCTGGTGGGCCACGGTGGCGTTGATAACGGGATACTCGGGGGAAGCCTCATGCAGGTCGAAGGTAATGCCCACGTTCTCCGCGCGGATCAGCTCGGCCACGCCGTAGGCCATCTTCTCGGTGAGGTTGCCGTCGGGACGGCCGGGATAGGCGCGGTTGATGTTCCGGGTCTCGGAACCGGACAGCTGCTGACCGGAGGGGTAGTGGATATACACGTCGGGGTCAGGCCACTGGTCCACGGGGTTGGTGGCGCGGGAACCATAGCGGAAGGTACGCTCACCGCTCTTGGTCTGCAAGGTGAAGTACTGCAGGTTGCCCTCGCCGGGGTCGTTGTGGGTCATGGCGCTGTGGTTGGTGTAGGGAATGACATAGACCGTCCCCTGCTCCACCACGGCGTTTTCAATGAAGGTAAACGCGGACATATAGCCGGAGACCTCATTGGCGTGGGTACCGCCCAGCACCAGCGCGGCACCTCCCTCCTTCTCGCCCTTCAGGACATAGACGGGGGTGTCGCCATTGGTGCCTTTCAGACCGTCGAACCAGTCAGACAGCATCTTGACCTCGGTGACGCTGGGACCCTTCTCAGGCAGGGGAACGTCCCGGGCGGCCAAAAAGTTCATGCTGGTAACGATCATGATGGCCACGGAAACCGCCAGACAAATGGCGGCGGAGATATAATTCTTCTTAGTCATGTTCACCCTCCTCACTTGATCATCAGGGCGCGCAGGACCAGGGGGATCAGGACCATGGCACAGTTCAGCTGCATGGTGAGCTTCTTCTCAGTGAACAGGTTCCAACCCACCAGGCCGATTACGAAAACAACGATCAGTCGATAGATAATAGTAATCATCTTTTTGCTCCTTCCGATTAACCGAGAATGATGAAGGGCTCAAGGGTATTGGCAAAGACAATGAAGAGGATGGCCCAGATGATAACGATCAGGCAGGGCAACAGGCACTTCTTCAGCACGGGGGTGTACTTCTCCATGCCAACGACCTGGGCGGCGAAAATACCGGCCAGAGCGGTGGGGGGCATCATATCGCCCAGAGAAGCGATCAGGGACAGGGCAGCGGCCACGATGATCTCCTCCTTGGCCAGGAAGGACAGCAGGAAGGGCACGCCCAGCACGCTGGCGGAGCCGAAGGAAGACACGGCGCCGAACAGGGGCATGGACACGGACATGGCGATGTAGCGGCCCCACTCGGGCAGGCTCAGGCAGCTGGTGACGATCAGGCCGCGCACGCCGGTCAGGGTCATGATCTGGATGAACATCCCAACGCCCATCAGGATGCCCATAACGGGCAGCACGCTGTTGACAGAGTCCTTGGCAACCTTCAGCAGGTTGATCTTATAGCCGGTGAAGCAGCCCACAACAGCAGAGATCAGGAATACCAGAGGCATGCCGATGGAGAAGGCGGGCACTACCTTGGTCAGGACCATCAGCACGATAGCCAGGACCAGGGGGATGTAGACCTTAAAGCCAAACTTTTTGCGGGAATCGGTGTTCAGCTTCGCCTGGACCTCCACATAGTTCATCTTCTTGACATACTTGTAGCCCAGCATCAGAACGAACAGGGCGGCCAGAGGGAAGGTCAGCAGGGCCAGAGGCAGCTCAAAGCCGCTGTAAGGGATGTCGATACCGGCGCCGATGATCATGGCGGGGATGTTGGTGGGAGGAGCGATCATGCCCAGGATGCCGCCCATAGCCAGGATAGAAGCAGTCTCCAGCATGGGAACGCCCATCATCATCAGCACAGGAGCCATGATGGAACCGGCGGACAGAACGGAGGCGGTGGAAGAACCGGTGATCATGCCGGGGAACATGATGATCAGCATGATCAGGCACAGCATCAGAGCGGGCATCTTATGGAACCGCTCGATGATGACGGAAGAGATGGCGTCCAGGGCGCCGGACTCCTGGATGACCTTCATAAAGATCATTGCGGTGGCAATGACCAGAATGGTGTCAACATAGGAGAACATACCCTCGACCATGTGACGCAGGGCGATACCCTGTCCACCCACCAGAGAACCAGCGATCGCAGAGAGGACCATGGAAATGCTGACGGGCAGCTTTGCCAAAAAGCAGCCCAGCAGGAACACGGCGACCATTGCGATGAAGGTGAGAAGCTCAGTACTCATCAAGATACCTCCATGGTTGTTTTGATCGGGACGGCCGGCGGGACGGCCGTCCTTGTGTACAAAATTACTTGAACGCGGCGGGCAGGACGGTGGTCACATCGCTGATGCTGCCAATAACGTCCATGGGGATACCGGCGCCGGCGCAGATGCCGGACATCAGGCCGTCCTCGTCGCCAGCAGAGACCACGATGGCGTAATCAGCCTTCTCAAACACGGGGGTAATGAACTTGTCGGACAGGTCGCCGCGGCGGGCCTCGCCGCCGGTGTGCATGGCGATGATGGACAGGCCGGCATCCTTGGCACCGGCCATCAGCTCCTCCAGACGGGCCAGCTCGCCGTCAGCGTCGATGCCGGCAGCGCCCAGACCCTTGGAGGAACCGCCGACCACAACGATCAGGGTCTTGGCGTCGCCCAGGTCGGCGGAAGTAGCCAGGTTGTTGACCTCATAGTCCATGCCGATCTTGCCCATCACGGTGCCGATCATCTGATAGTCGGCGCTCTGGCCGCCGGAGGTGACCAGAATGGGGGACTCAGCAAACGCCTCGGTCAGGCCGGCGACCTCGCCGGCGGCGGAAGCGCTGGCACCGCCGTTGGAAGCGGCGGGCTTCTTGTCGCCGCCGCAGGCGGCCAGAGAGGCCACCATAGCGACGGCCAGCAGCAGAGCAGAAATCTTCTTAATCATGGTTTTTGTTCTCCTTTCTGATACACAGGTGATTTTCTTGCTGCAAAGGTTTTATTGGGACCGGAGACGGCGCCGAACGGCGCCGTCTCCGGAAAGCCAAATGAAATTGGGAATTGATCCGTTCCGGATCAGAAGCCGATGGCCTTGCCGTCACGACGGGGATCAGCGCCGCCCCGGATGCCGTTGTCGGTGAACAGGATGCCCTGAGCGCCGCCGAAGTACAGGTTCCACGAGCCCTTATCGTCAACAGCGTGGCCCTGAGCCTCCAGAGCGCCGATGGCGTCGGCAGTGGGAGCGTTCACACCCTCAGACTCATAAGCAATACCGGACTCGCCGCCGTTATCCCAGATACGGGCGGTGTCAATGGCTTCCTGGATGTCCATGCCGTGGTCGATCACGTTGGAGATGACCTGAGCCACGGTGGGCCAAATACGGGTGCCGCCGGGAGAGCCGACAGCCATGAAGGCCTCGCCGTTCTCGTCCAGAACGATGGTGGGAGACATGGAGGACAGAGGCTTCTTGCCGCCCTCGAGGCAGTTGACAGACTCAGGATTGGTGGAGAAGTCGTGCAGCTGGTCGTTCATGATGAAGCCGTAGCCGGGGATGGCGATCTTGCAGCCGAAGAAGCACTCGATGGTCTGAGTGACGGAAACGATGTTGCCCTCGGCGTCAGCCACAGAGTAAGCGGTGGTGGAGTTGCCCTCATAGGCGAAGGGATCGCCCTTCTCCCAGGACTGAGACTGGTCGGTGATCTGGTCGGCGATGGTCTTGGCGTAGTCCTTGGAGGTCAGGCCGGTCAGGGGGACGTCAGCGAAGGCGGTGTCGGCCATGTAAGCAGAGCGGTCGGCGAAGCAGGCCTTCAGAGCCTCAGACCAGACGTGGATGCTCTCGGCGCTGTTGACGCCCATGGAAGCCAGGTCATAGTTCTCCAGAACGTTCAGGACCTCGACGATGTGGGTGCCGCCAGAGGAGGCGGGAGGAGCGGAGATGATCTGATAGCCGCGATAGTTGCCGGTGACGGGCTCACGGATAACGGGCTCGTAGCTGGCCAGATCCTCCATGGTCATGACGCCGCCGTAGGAAGCAACGGTGTCAATGATGGCCTGAGCAACTTCGCCGGTGTAGAATGCGTCCTTGCCGCCCTCGGCGATCTTCTGCAGGGTAGCGGCCAGATCAGGGTTGGTGATGACGTCGCCGATCTCGTAGGGCATGGAATCCTCGTTCAGGTAGTAGCTGCCCAGAGTGGTGAAATCGGTGACCATGTAGTCATAGTAGTCGTTCATGGCGCCGACCAGAGTGGCGCCGGCCTTGTAGCCCTCGGTAGCCATGTCGATGGCGGGCTGAATGACCTGCTGGCGGGTCAGCTTGCCGGAGCCGTAGTGCTCCAGAGCGTACTCCATGCCGGCGACGGTGCCGGGAACGCCGGTAGCCAGACCGCCGATGTGGTTGGCGTTGCCGTTGTCCTTCACGGCGCCGCTCTCATCCAGCCAGGTGTAAGCGTCCTGGGCCATGGGAGCGACTTCGCGGTAGTCGATGACCACGTCCTCACCGGCAGCGGTGTGGATGGTCATGAAGCCGCCGCCGCCCAGACCGGAAGCGTTGGGCTCGCAGACGCCCAGAGCATAGGAAATGGCAACAGCCGCGTCGATGGCGTTGCCGCCCTGCTCCAGGACCTCCAGGCCGGCCATGGTAGCGTACACGTTGGCGGTGGTGACCATGCCGTTCGCGCCGGTATCGTCACGCTCGGTCAGCTTCAGGTTGCCGTTCTCGTCGGTAGAGGACCAGACGTCGTCCTCAGGGGGCGCAACAGGCTCGCTGACCGCGGCGGAACTGCCGGCGGAGGAGCTGCTGGTACCCGGGGTGGTCTTGGATCCGCAAGACACCAGGGAAAGGGTCATTGCCAGAGCCAGAGCCAGAGCTAAGTACTTCTTCATTCTTTTACCTCCTATTTCATCTCTCTATATTTGCAGTTGGCGGACTGGTCCGCCAAGTTCTGCCCTAAGAAAGAATAGAATTGTCCAATATGTACCATCTGTTTACTTAGATTATAAATTTTACATGGTCGGTCCGTCAATTTTTTCTCTTATTTATTTCTTCACTGCGATGATTTTCTCTGTCTGATGGATAAACGCTTTAGCAATCTCCAATTTTCTCGCCTGCACAGACGTTTTTTCTGTGCAATATGCCCAAGAGAATTAAAAAAAGAGAGGGTGTCCGCCCGTTTTTCTTTTACAAACGTCGGTTTTTGACCCTCTCTGGCTCAATTTATTTGATTTTAACACATTTCCTCTGCTTCCACAAGTTCTTCCGGAAGCTCCACCGATATTCTGGTCCCCTCCCCCGGAATACTCTCCATACGGATCTTCCCGTTCATGCGGTCGATCACATTTTGTACAAACGCAAGACCCAGTCCGCTGGACTGGCGGCCCGAACTGCCCCGGTCCCAAATGGTCTTCATCTGTTCCTTGCCGATCCCCGTGCCGTTGTCCTCCACGGTAAACAGGATCCCATCGCCATGTTCCATCCGCTCCACCCGCAGCCAGATCTCCGGCGTCCGGTCCTGCGGCATGGCCTGGGCCGAATTCTGGATCAGATTGATCAGGACCCGGGGGAACAAAAAGCGGTTGGCACAGATCACAGCCTCCGGGATCTGGTTGTCCACATGGAGGTAGGCCGCATAATCGTTGACTGAGCTTTGGGCCAGGGCCACTCCCACCAGCTCCTGGGTGGTGATGGGCGACTGCTGGTCCTCATACAGGATCTCGGAGATCATCTCGCTCATCCGTTCCACGGTGTTCTCGATGTAATCCAGATATTCCAGATCATCAGCGCGCGACTCCGATTCGCACTTCATTTTCAGCACGCCCACCAGGGTCTGCACCGCCGTCAACGGGGACTTTAAGTCATGGACCAGATACTGCATTTCCTGATAGGTGCGGTTTTTCATCTCATTCAGCTGGGACTGGACCAGGATGGCCTGGTTTTGCTCCTTCAGGCTGCTCAGCTGCCTCAAATTGTTTTCATCCCGCAGCTGGAAAAAAATCACCAGGGTGAAAGCAAGAAACAACAGCATGCCTGTCAGCGCCGCCACATTCAGCACAGTCTCCCCTTCCAAAATGACGGCAGCCAGCTTGATCTCCATGGAAATCTCTCCCCGTCCCACCGGAAAGCGGTCCATGGCGGGCATCACATCCAAAAACTGAAGGGCAGTCAGAAACAAAATGATGAGGCTGGCTTTTTTCACCAGAGAAACATAGCGGTAATCCATCTTCCGAAACAGCAGCACGAAAAAAGACACCAGCATGGCGGGGATTCCGAAATCATAGTGGATCTGGTGGATGGTGCCGATCCCCCGGTAGGTCAGCAGCACGATGACCATGATCAAGGGCACATTGAGCAGCCACGCCTTTTGCTCCTTCCATCGAAACTCCACGGATTCTCCGATAAAGAACGAGCCCACATAATGAGGGATGCCGCGGATGGAGTTCAGGGCCACCAGCTGAATGGCAGCGGCCAGCAGGTCTGTCTTTTCCTCCATGCGCAAAGCCCGCCGGATAGAGCGCAGCACCGCGAAATTATGCACGTTAAAGAACAGCGGCATAAAAAAGCTGATGACGATCAGGATCACGCCGATGCACAGCTCCTTCGTATTGACGGAGGCAAGCCGGAACGGCAGTTTTTTCCAATTCTTTTTCAAGGCTCACCGCCTCCCCATACAATTCAGCGCATTTCATAATACTCCAAAACGTACTGAACAAATTCCAGTTGATTTTGCATCCGCCGCGCCAGCGGCTCCTCACGATAGGTCTCCACGGTGACCGTAGGGATGCCCAGCATCTCCGTCACCGTCTGGTTGATGCTCCCGGCCGGCGGCGAGCCATACAAGGTCAGCGCGCTCCCGCACAGCTCCCCCGCCTCCGAAGCCAGCAGCGCCTCAAGGATCAGGTCACCGATCCCATCCAGCGATTGGCAGATCAACGAATTCCCCAGTGCGTCCCGGTCGCCCTGCTTGGAGCGCGCCTCATGCAGATCCAGAACCAGATCGGGCTGCTTGTCCTGAATGTCAGTAAAAATGGCATAGGCAATGCGCTGGGCGTCCCACCCCTCCGGATCGCCCGGAAAGCTCCGGTTCAAGTCCCGGTCTGATTTGGTCTTTCGCTGGTTCTCCCGGGCTCCGTAGAGATTGGCGGGGCTGACAATATAAAGGGTCCCCGCCTTCAGTGTGGCCCCCTTCAGCAGGTTGCCCGCCCGCCAGCCGGCCACCTCATCCCCGTGGACCCCGGCCACCAGGTAGACCGCGGGCCCCTCCTCCGCGCCCCGCAGGACACAGACGGTGTTTTCCTCCTCCGTACCCTCCAGGAGCGGATACTCTTCCGCGGCGGTGTCAAACCGCGCTTCCAGACAGCCTGCAAAGGCCTCCAGCTTCCACTGGTCCGGCTCCGCCTCCAAGCTGTCCTTCCCGCAGCCGGCCAAAGTCCCCCAGAGGAGCAGCACGCTTAAAAACAGAGCGATAGAGCGGCGTACCATAACAAACTTCCTCCTGTGCCCTTAGCTCTTCAGGCGGTATTTCTGCTTGGGACGGCCCACTTTTCCATAGCTCTGGCTGACCTCCACCCGGTCCTGGGAAACCATGTGCTGCAGGTAGCGGTAAGTCGTCTGATAGGCCAGGCCGGTGCGCTGGGAAATGGCCTCCACCGTAAGAAATTCGTCGCTTCCCTGCAGCGCTCCCTCGATCAGCTCCAGAGTGGTCAGGCCGATCCCCTTCGCGGTGGCCACAGGAGCCCGCTCCTCTTCCTTGTCCTTGAGACGGCGGTTGCTGTCGATCAGGCGAATGTGGAGCCGGATACGGCTGATGATGTCCGGGACCTTGATGGGCTTGAGCGCAAAGTCGCTGGCTCCGGCTTCGATAAACTGGTCGGCCACTTCCTGGCTTTCGTCAATGGTAAAGACGATGATGGGCACCTCTCCATCCAGTTCCCGGATCATCCGCACCCCCTTGACTCCGTTGACGCGGGGCAAATGGTAGTCGATCAGCACCAGATCCGGGCGCTCAGAGCGAAACAGCTCCAGTCCGGACGGCACATCTTTGGCGGACACAGACTCCCACCCCTGAAACTGAAACACCGCGCGAAGGGCGAACAGGATCTGTTCATCATCGTCTATCATCAAGATCTTCAGTATTCTGTCTGACATAGGGCCTTATCCTCCCATTTCTGTCTTTTCCGCTTCCCCCGATGGGGGACGGCCCGGTTCCGGACGGCGCCGGACCCACAGGCACAGCGCGAGAAGGGCGGCTGCGCCGCCCAGGCCCGCCGCGATCCATCCCTTCTCATATTGGACGGAGCTGTAAATCGCGGACTGGCCGATGGGGGGCCAGACCAGCGGATCGAAGGGCATGCTGTAATCTGCCATAAGCTTTTTGATATTCAGCAGATTGATCACCGGAAGGCCGCGGGCCAAATACCGCTGGACCAGGCCGCTGGAATCGTCCAGCCGGACCGCTCCGGCGGAATGCAGCACCCCTTGCCCCAGGGATACTCCGCTCTCTCCCAGACCCAGGGAGGTCACATTGCCGCCCACGGCGACAAAACAGTCAATGGGGCCTTCCCGCTGGTAGAGTTCCTCTCTCCACGCGATATTCGCGGCAAAATCGGGCTGTTCCACCAGCGCCAGACCCGCTTCCTCCAGACGCCGCTTTATGGGAGCGACCAACTCCGGGTCCATGTCCTCCCCCACGTCATGGTAGCCGCCCAACGTGACCGCCGCGCTCTGGGTCGCGATCAGCCCGTCCCGCTCCAGTCGGTACATCATCTCCGGAAAGGTAAGCTCCGGATGATTTGCGCCGTAAGTAGACGCGCCCACGGACGAGATACAGACCAGCCGCACGCCCATGCTTTCACATGCCGTCACCACCGCCAGATCCATCCCCGGAAAGGAGCCGGAAAAGCCGGCGCCCACCGTGTCGCCCGGGCGCACCCCCGCCTCATACAGCATCCGCACGCACAGCGCCGCCATGTCCGGCCATGCCGTGGTGCGCTTGGCCTCCAAAGCGCCCTGGGTGGTGGTGATGCCGGTATAGGGCAGGCCGATCATCCCCGTCTGATGCAGGTCCTCCCCGCTCATGGGAATGCCCAGTTCCTCCTTGTAGCCCCGTACTGCTTCAAAACAGGCCTCCAGGCGCTGGGCAGCTTCCACCTGCGTCTGGTAATATTCGTTCCGTCCCAGCACGGCGCTTCGATCTGCCAGCACCGCCGACGCGGCGAGCAGCACCAGAGCGGCCGCCAGCAGCGCCAAAACTGTCTTTTCCTTCTTTCTCATGTGGGGAACACCTTCATTCCCCGCCACATCATCAGCAGGACCAGGATCCCCACCACTACCGCCAGGGACAGCATGGACTTCAGAACCCCCTGCTTTTCCACCTCGTTGGCAATGATGCCGGGCACCAATACGCCGATCATGCCCGGGTCATAGGGCAAGACTCCTGAGCCCACGATCAGCGCGTTGAGCAGAAAGGAAAGCAGGATCAAAACCGCGAACCGCCGCCGCCCGTACAAGATCATCCAGCGGGCCAGCAGCCGGGCCGCGCCCCAGGCCAGCAGCGCGATCAGAAGGGTATAGAGCACCCGGCCGGGCGTCTGAAGGGAGAGCGCGATATACCCCGGGACCACCAGTCCGGCCGGAGACAGGCCGGTCAGTTCGGAAAAGAGCAGGCTGAGCGCCACTCCCGCCAGGACAACTTCATGGTACATATTCCTCCGCCTCCTCTCGCACGCGCTTCATCACCTCATGTCCGGGACCGGCCACATTGCCCACCGCGAAGACCACGCTTTCCTGGAAAACCCGGTCCAAGGGCAGCTCCGACGCCCGTGAAAAGCGCCGGATCTCCGTCTGGGGCGCCCTGCGCCGGATGATCCGGGACATGGTCAGCTGGGACGCGCCCAGCAGCCACACCTGAGCGGGCTGAAGCCCACCGGCCACCATCGCCATGTGCTCGGTCCGGTAACCCCGGTCCGGGCGGTTGTTGATCAGCAGGATCAACTCTTTCTCCGCCCAGCCATACTTCCCGGCCAGACGCTGAAAGACCATTTGGGTGGACTGGGGATCGTTGATGGACATGCCGTTGACAAACACACCGCCTCCGGGCAGCCGGTGCAGGGACAGCGCGTAGGGGTCCCGCTGATAATGGAGCATCCCCTCCAACGCCACCGCTTCCTCCACGCCCAGATGACAGCAGACCGCCAGCGCCAGCGCCAGATTTTCCGGAAAGTCAAAGTCCGGCTCCGTTCCCCTGGGAAGAGCCAGCTGGGTCCTGCACCCGATCCCCGCGGCGCTGCGGCTGAGCCGGGGATAAAAAGCCTGGTCCGCGGTGAACAGCCATCCGTCCTTTGGGATGGTATTGGACAACGAATCGCAGATTTCCTCCAGAGTCCCGCCCATTTCCTCGGTATGGTCCAGCCGCACGTTGGTGATGACGCCCACATCCGCCCGCACCATTTTGTGCTGCGCTACCTTTTGCAGGGCCGGGTCCACCGCCATACACTCCAGGACCAGGACCTGCGCGCCCTCCCGGGCTGCCTGGTGGAGGATCTTCAACTGCTCTTTGATGTTGGCGCGGCCCCGGCGGACCAGCGGCCGGGCCACGCCGTCCGTTCCAATGGTCATGGGAACGGTCCCGGTGGTCTTACAAAAGACCTTTTGTCCCCCCGCCCGCAGGCCGGCGTCGATCAAACGGGTCACCGTGGATTTTCCGCGGATGCCGTTGACGTGGACCACATGCTCCAGCTTTGCCCGGTCCTGTAAGGCCCGGCACTGCTCCAGAGCCAGAAGCACCAGGATCACTGCCAATAAAGCAGCGGCAATCACAGCCATGGTCCACTCCCTCTTTTCGACAAAAAATTTAAGAAATTGTAACAGAAGCCTACCACATTTCCCGGAAAAAGTAAAGCCGCTCCCGGTTTCAAGGGACGCGCCCATCACACGGAAGCAGGAGCGCCTCCGGAACAGGGCCGTCATCCCCGCCAGACGCACGGAGGGAGCCTTCGGCCCGCCACGCTCCGCGGCATCAAAAACAGGCTGCCGAAAAACCGGGCCGTTTTCTCCTCGGCCACGTTTTCGACAGCCTGAATACCGCCTGACAGGCGGTCCTTTTTCCCGAAGCCTCTGCCTGCTCCCCTACAGGATGATGCAGATCAGCCCGCCGGAGCCCTCGTTGATGATGCGCTGGAGGGTCTCACGCAGCTTGGCACGGGCGTCCTCCGGCATCCGCTTCAGCTTCACGTTCAGGTCCTCGTTGACCAGCTCGTGGAGGGATTTGCCGAAGATATTGGCCTCCCAGATCTTGCTGGAGTCCCCCTCGTACTCCTGGAGCAGGTAGTGGATCATGTCCTCGCTCTGCTTCTCGCCCCCCACGATGGGGGACACCTCGGTCTCGATATCCGCGCGGATCATATGTATTGTCTGGTACAAACAGAAGCTTTCCCTCTCCCCCGCTGAATCAGATAATCGTGGTTCTCAGTGATGACCTTTAGCCACACTTTGACTTTTACCAGGTTTTTGTCCTCGGTGCCAAATACATCGATGTGATCCAGAAGTGCGTCGATCACCCCGGCCGAAAATCCGTCGGCAAAGTTCAATTCCTTGGAAATCGCTTCGCGAAGGACCTCAATGGACTGCATCATGTCCCGGTTTTTAATTTTCTCCTCCTCCAGCTCCTGGAGTCTGATTTGCAGTTTCTCGATCTCTTCATTGAAGCGGTCATTTCTTAAAGAAAACTCATCGTCAGAAATGCGGCCGTCAATGCTTAAATCCAGCAGCTTGTCCTTGCGGCGCAGCACGTCATCAATGCCGGTCTTGCACCGCGCAATGTCTTCCTCCGTCTTGGTACCGCTCCCGATGGTGGTATAAAGCTGGATCAGCTCATGGATGATCTCAGCCTTATGGATGGAAAGCTGCTCCAGGGACTGCCTCACAATATCGTCCAATTCGGTAGTATATAGGATTGGAGAGGAACAACCGCTCTTTCCTTTCTTACTGTACTCTTGGCATTGCCAGACCTCTTTATTTCCACTTTTGTAGCGGTACAAAGAGCGGTAGTAGGGCTGCTTGTGGATACCGCAAATAATCTTTCCGCTGTATGGGTACTTGTTCTGATAGCTGGTCTTATCCTCCGCGCTTTGGGAGGCGGACCGTTTCGCCAGGATCAGATTCGCCTTTTCCCACAGTTCTTCCGATACAATGGGAGGCACGTTCTCCTCATCCTTATACATCACCCACTCTTCCTGGGAGAAATACTTCCGGTCATTGATCTTATAATCATACTTACAGCTCTTTCCACCGCAATAGTATCCCTTGTATTTGGGATTGCTCAGAATTCCCCGGATGGTACTGAAAGAAAAGTCATTACCCTTCGTATTCTTATAGCCATGGTCAGTCAGGTAATTTGCGATCGTCCGAATGCCCATCTGATGATTGGCGTAGAGGTCGAAGATCATCCGGACGATTTGCGCTTCGTCCTCTTTGATAACCAGTCTCCCCTCCTGCTTTTCGTAGCCCCAGATCCGGTTGTTTCCCAGCACCACGCCATGCTCAATGGCCCGTTTAAAGCCGAATTTGACCCGCTCCGAGATCTTGCGAACCTCGTCCTGGGCAATACTGGACATGATAGTCAGACGCAATTCGGCATCGGGCATCAGCGTATTGATGTTGTCCGACTGGAACAGCACCCCCACCCCGCATCTCAACAGTTCTTGGGTATACTGAATGCTGTCCAGAGTATTTCTGGAAAACCGGGAGATTTCCTTCGTCACGATAAAATCAAACCGCTTTGCCCGGGCATCATCAATCATGCGCAGAAAGTTTTCTCGTTTCCCAACGCTGGTGCCGCTGATCCCCTCGTCGATATACCCCTCCACAAACGTCCAGGAGGAGCATTTCTGAATAAATTCCGTGTAATACCGCACCTGAGCGGATAGCGAATGGAGCTGTTCGTCCTTGTCGGTGGACACCCGAGCGTAGTAGGTCACACGGAGCGGAAGATCATAGATCGTTCTGCCTGAATTTAGCGCATTCCTGATGTCGTAGATATCCACGGCACACACCTCACATAACTTCTTTTTGATTCATTTTATCATTATGTAACTGTGGTGTCAATGCACATGAATAAGATGGATTGCTCTCCATGATACGCAAAACACCCCAGCCGGACCCGGCTGGGGTGTTGTCACTCAAATAGATTTGTAACGTCCTCAAGTATTTTTAAGACTTGCTCTACACGCTCGTCTGGAATCCTATTGATAAGCGCCGCTACTCGTTCATTTTTGTTTTCGCTTATTGGATATGATGCCTCAAATCGAAATAATTCCGGTAAAGGTACTTCCAACCCTTTTGATATTTTATAGAGGGTATCCACCGTAGGGCATTTCTCCCCACGCTCCAATTGTCCAAAATATACTGCATTGATTCCCGAACGAAGTGCAAGTTCTTCTTGACTGATATCCCTTTGCTTTCTGAGCAATCTAATTCGCGAGGCGGTTGCTTGTACAATTTGTCGCTTTTGCTCGTCCATATCATCACCGTCTTTAGATTCTGTTTTATTATACTTTATACGAGAATCTTGACAGCTTCAAACGCTTATAAACTTTATTTTAATATCTATAGACGTTGACTCATAGATTGAAATGTGGTATAAGTAAACAAAGGAGGTGATTATATGGTCGTCATTACTTGCCCATATTGTCACAGCAGCATGAGAAAAACCTGTGGCTGCACAACAAGTTGTCCGGTCTGCAAAGCTAAAATATCAATAAATAGTCACGGCGAAATTATCCGTAGTTCTCCCGGAAAATAACTCAGTCAAATGGCTCTGAACAATATACACTGTGTTCAGGGCCATAATTATCCACTCTTATAGATGCAGGAGCTGCTTTTATGGAACTCAAAAGAGGACACATCGAATATATATGTACATGGTGCGGCAGACGGGAAATGCGATCCGTTAGTGCTGGCCGCCCTTTCCCTGGCAATTGTCCCAGAAAACCTAAAGATCAGGATGGGAAACTGAAACCGCATACTTGGCGTATTAACAGACGTTTTCCTTAAAACATTTAGTAGGAGAAGACATAATGGTATTTTCACAATACATAACTGCTAAGATCAACAGATTGTTGGACAAGCTGGTCGAGGACCCTATGTACACGAAGGAAGGCCTGACCGTCAAAGCGGAGGATATTTACCGTACCTACGACCTAGACCAGTGCCGCCAGTTCTGTGAAGTTAATCATCTTGCTCTTTCTGAGAACATTCTCCAAGACTTTGAAAGCTCGTTCAGACGTGACCTTGCAGACATTTCCAATGATTTTGATGAAGTATTTCTGCGGGACGCAAGCAATAATCTCTCCAAAGCGGCCCTTCTAGAGCAGCAGGAGTGGACACTGGCCTATCTGTATGCACGACTTGGGAACAAACAAGGATTGGCAACTTTACCTTTACTGCTCCAAAAGATGTGAATTTGGACGGTTCTTCAGGAAACGCCGAGCACAAAACGCAGGATACGCACAGTGATAATGCCGGTCCATCCTCCCATGAGTCCACCTATCAACATCCGCCAATTGTTAGGCCATATGGGAATAATTGGTTTTCCCCCGAAGCACACAAAAATTTAAGGGTACTGCGTAAAGAATATCATTTATTGGCCAAGCAGTACCATCCAGACCTCTGCTCTCATCCAAGAAGCAAAGAGATATTCCAAGAAATACTCAATGAACGCGCAAGCATTCTGGAAACTATTCCAGCAGAGTAAATTGCTTGTAAGCACCCACCCCCTTTATGAGCCTCTGGCGGGAAGTTATTCCCGCCAGAGATGTTTTTTATTTCTTCTTAGTCCTAAGTAAATTTTTGTAGCCCCGACTGACAAGGTATACGCTGGCTCCCAGCACGGCCCCTTCTGCAAACTGTGCCAGGGGTGTGGCCGCAACGGCAATGAAGATAGGCATATTAGTTCCTCCTTTTCAATTTCAAGATTTTGCTGTACTGTGCTCAGACTCCATCAGGCAGAGTACGCCCAATGTGATGACAAACCCGGCAAGGGTCCATTCCATTCAAACCACCTCCTTGACCTTTCGGTAAAATGTGCTGGGTTTCAGGTCCAGCCGTTTCATAGCCTCTACGGCGGTGATCTCACCTTGCCGCCACAGAGAGACTACCTGATTAAAGTTGGGCCGCTGGATGGGTTTGCGGCCCTTGTAGATCCCATTGGACTTGGCAATGGCAATCCCCTCCTGTTGGCGCTGGAGAATGTATTCCCGCTCCAGCTCGGCCACGGCCCCAAAGATCGTCAGCATGAACTTACCTGTGGGCGTGGTGGTATCTATGGCCTCCTTTTGGGAGACAAATTCCACCTGCTTGGCGGTAAGTTGCTCCACCAGCTCCAGCAGATCCCTGGTATTCCTGGCAAAGCGGCTGATGGACTCCACCACTACGGTATCGCCCTTTCTTACGTACTCCATCATCTTCTGGAGTTCCGGCCTCTGGGCATTCTTGCCGCTGGCCTTGTCGATGTAAAGTTCGTCAACGCCCAAGCTCTCCATCATCCGCTCCTGGCGGATGGTGTTCTGCTCCTGGGTGCTGACCCGGACATACCCAATCTTCATTTCCTACCTCCTTACTCTAAAAATACCAAGGAAGTCTCAATAGAGTGGTGATCCATTCTGGCACATCCCAGAATTCGGATTTCGACCCTATTGGGACATCTTTTTGCTCTCTCACAAGGGTATAGTCTATTGACAAGGTTTTAAAGCTCTCCCGCATACAGCATCTCCTCCACATCATCAATTGTAAAGCCATCGGACAGCAGGGAGTCCACGTAACTGGGCGAAAAGCCGTAGAAAGCGGCTACCGCCTTCAACTCCCGCAGATATTCCTTGTTGGCATCGGACTCTTCGGAACTGTACGGCCTTCGGGCCGGATCATACCAAAAGGAACGGGGATAATACCACCGCTGGACCAGATTGATCGTGTCAAACTCACTGCGGCTTTGGTGTCCCTTGGCATCGATCTTCAGCAGTTCCCCACACAGGACCTTGACCGTGACGGCTTTGCCCAAATGAAAGGGAATCCGTAGTAGCGCCACTGTCAAGATTTCCTCCGTGGAGGCATAGAGGTACACCCCTGTCTCCGGGTAGTGATAGATGCAAAGGGGATTGTCCCCTTTGACGAAGTACAGATTGTCCCGGTCATCCAGTACGGTAAAAGAGAAGGAGCCCTCCACCTGTTCAGCCATGTATCTCAGGCTGTCAAAGGTGAGGGCTCC
>Ga0129306_1001053_pt1 | contig 35339 bp, 36 predicted proteins | sample P827metagenome_FD_94438 | JGI IMG/M metagenome (GOLD analysis project Ga0129306, IMG submission 94438) | Capybara group fecal microbial communities from Wisconsin, USA - P827 metagenome | ecosystem: Host-associated > Mammals > Digestive system > Large intestine > Fecal | place: USA: Wisconsin...
GGAATACTACGTTTCCAGCGAGACCGGTGTGTATACCGGCACCTGGGGCGTCAGTCTCGCCCAGCCGGTTGATTTCGGCGACTACGGCATCCGTGTCCGCTACATCTATCCGGGCTCGCCCCTGGAGGCCTTCGGCGTGACCCGCGGCGCCTGGTTGACGCACATCAACGGCTACGATATCTCGTCCATCAACAGCCAGGAAGACCTGGATTATTTCAACAACAATTTCAACAAGACGCCCCAGACCTTCACCTTCCGGCTGGCCAACGGCGTCGACACGACCTTTACCGCTGCAAAAGCCGCCTCGCTGGCCACGCGGCCGGGCCTGATCACCCATATCTTCCAGCCCGGCGACGTTCCGGGCCTCACGGAACCGGTGGGCTATTTCCACTATCTCTCCTTCCTGGCCAACTTCCTCGACGACATCGACAACGCCATGAAGACCCTGCACGACGCCGGCGTGAAGAAAGTCATCGTCGACCTGCGCTACAACGGCGGCGGCGACTCACGCGCCAGCCAGCGCCTGATCGACTACCTGGCCCCGAAGTCGGCGGAAGGGAAGCCCTATGTCATCCGGCACCACAACAGTTACCTGCAATCGCTGAGCGATTCGTACAGCGATGCGAATAATACCTATTCCATCATCTCTTCCACGCGGCCTGACGACGCTGACAGCCGTGCCGCCTGGGACAAGGTCTATCCGAACCGTCTCGATCTGGATGCCATCTATTTCATCACCGGCGGCGGTTCGGCTTCGGCCAGCGAAATGGTGATGAACGGCCTGCGGCCGTTCTTCGGAGACAAACTGCAGATGGTGGGCGGCCAGACCTACGGCAAGCCCAACGGCATGTACGTGTTCATCTACCCCGGCAGCGACAGCGACTACGACCGCTTTTATGCGGATGATTTCTCACGGCTCAAATGGGTTTTCCTGCCCATCTGCTTCTATAACATGAACGGAAGCCTCGAGCCGATTCCCGACAAGGGCTTTACGCCGGACAACGCCCGTCCCGACGACGTATATCACGATTTCGGCCCGAATGAAGACCTCATCAGCGCCTGCCTGACCCGTATCGCCACGGGCCGCTATCCGGAGTTGACCAATGTCAGCACCAAGGCGGCGGGCAGGAAGGGCGTCAGGATGCGTTTGGCGGAGGGTGAACCCGGTTATGGCCGCGATGTCGTTCGAAAACGGGATTTTTCGGAATAGTTTTAAGATTTTTTAACTTTTTTTGATAAAGATTTGCATAGTCGATTTTTTCTTTATATCTTCGTAACCAGTTAATTAGAGAGAAAAATTCTTACCTATTTCTATTAATAATTAATTCTAAAACCACCATGAAAGAACTCCTTGAAAAGATCAATGCTGAGATCGCAGCATTCCAGACCAACGCCAATCTTCAGGTGACCAAGGGTAACAAAGCCGCCGGCACCCGTGCTCGCAAGAACGCGCTGGAAATCACGAAGATGATGAAAGAGTTCAGAAAAGTTTCCGTGGAAGCAGCCAAATAGTTTTCCCGCTTTCTGAATAAAAAGGGGCCGCCTTTGAGCGGCCCTTTTTTGCCATGGACGCTGTCAGAATCGATAAATTCCTCTGGGCCATCCGGGTCTACAAGACCCGCACCGACGCCACCGATGCCTGCAAGGGCGGCAAAGTGACGGTGGGCGGCGCCGACGTCAAGCCGGCGCGCGAAGTGAAGGCGGGCGACGTGATCACTGTCCGCAAAGGCCCCATTCTCTATACCTATAAAGTCTTGGCCCCGCTTGAGAAGCGCGTGGGCGCGAAGGATGTGCCGCGTTTTGCCGAGAACCTCACGCCGCAGAGCGAGCTTGACAAACTGCACGCGCCGGTGGAAACCTTTTTCATCCGCCGCGACCGGGGAACCGGCCGCCCGACGAAGAAGGAACGCCGCGACATGGAGTCGCTCTACGATTCTTTCTTTGAGGAAGAAGGCGAAGACTGATCCGGGGAAGGCGGGTCAGCGGGCTTGCTGCGGTTGAACTGCGTCATGGCCCGGTCGATACCTTCCGTTGCGTAGCATTTGATGGCAGCTACAGCGCGCTCCAGCACTTCGGGCAGGGCGCGTTTTTCTTCGAGCAGCAGTTCTCCCAGCACAAAGTCCACCTGGTGACCTTCGGCGAAGCCTCCGTTGCCCGTTCCGATGCGGAGGCGGGCGTAGTCGTCGCTCACCAGTTCATAATCGATGCTCTTGAGGCCGTTGTGTCCGCCGGCGGAGCCGCGCTTGCGCAGGCGCAGCGTGCCGAAGGGGATGGCGAAGTCATCGACCACCACCAGCAGGTTTTCCTGCGGGATCCTGGTCTTCTGCAGCCAGTAGCGGACGGCCTTGCCGCTGAGGTTCATGTAGGTGGAGGGCTTCAGCAGGGTGAACTTGCGGCCCTTGAAGGAGATATCGGCGGTGGCCCCGTAACGGCCCGTCGTAAAAACAGCATTGGATGCCTGAGCCCAGGCATCCAATACCATAAATCCCATGTTGTGGCGGGTGGCGGCGTATTCCTCGCCGATGTTGCCCAGTCCGACCACAAGGTAGTTCATAGGAGAAGAGACTATTCAGCAGCCGGCGTCTCGGCAGCGGCGGCGTTGGAGTTGCGGGTTGCACGGACGGCGCAAACCAGCGTGCCCTTCGGCGAAACGATCTGGAAGCCGTCGTATTTGAGGTCGGCAGCGTTGATCTGTTTGCCCAGGCCGAGTTCGGTGATGTCGACAGGAAGTTCGTCGGGGAGGTTCTCGATCTGGCCGCAGACTTTGAGCTTGCGGGTCGGAACGTTGAGCTTGCCGCCCTGGCGGACACCGATGGAGTTACCGGTGATCTTGATGGGCACGTCGATGGTGACGGGCTTCTTCGGGTCGAGGGCCAGGAAGTCCACGTGCAGGGCACGGTCGGTCACAGGGTGATACTGGATCGCCTGGAGGACGGCCTGATGCCGGGTGCCTTCGATGTCGAGGTCCACGATGTGGGAGTACGGAGTGTGGGTGAGGCCCTTGAGCTCCTTCTCGTCAACCGAGAAAGAGACATTCTCTACGCCCGCGCCGTAGATGACGCAAGGAACGCGATCTTCTTTGCGGACGCTCTTGACGTCAGCCTTCTTGCCGGTAATTCTCTTCTTACCTTTGAGTTCGAAATGTTTCATTTTCTTTGTTTTAAAATGTGTTACTCAAGCCGGATCGGGTCCGGCTCCCATTGCACCAAAAGGTTTCCCTTTTTCAGCGGACCGCAAAGATATGATTTTTTTTTGTGGATACCAATTAATTGCATATATTTGTACTAGATTATAAAAATTCTAAATTAAAAATATTCAAAACACAACAGTATGAAAAAGAAATGGATCTGCACGGTGTGCGGTTATGTACACGAAGGCCCTGAGGCCCCTGAGAAATGTCCTGTCTGCAAGGCCCCGAAAGAGAAATTCAATGAAGTGGTCGAAAGCGAAGGCGGACTGACCTTTGTCGACGAACACGTGATCGGCGTGGCGAAAGGCTGCGACCCCGAAGTCTGGAAAGGACTGCAGGATCACTTCCACGGCGAATGCACGGAAGTGGGCATGTACCTGGCCATGAGCCGTCAGGCCGACCGCGAAGGCTATCCCGAGGTGGCCGACGCGTTCCGCCGCTATGCCCTCGACGAGGCCGACCATGCCGCCCGTATCGCCGAGATGCTCGGTGAGGTGGTCTGGGACACCAAGACCAACCTGAAGAAACGCATGGAAGCCGAGGCCGGCGCCTGCGAAGGCAAGAAAGCCATCGCCACCCGCGCCAAACAGCTGGGCTACGACGCCATCCACGACTCCGTCCACGAGATGGCCAAAGACGAAGCCCGCCACGGCAAAGGCTTCGAGGGTCTTTATAATCGCTATTTCAAGAAATAGCGATTGCTGGTATTTGGGGACGAAACCGCTGATTATCAGCTGATTGTTACAAATTGCCCTCCCCCTGCAAGGGGAGGGCAATTTTGTATAAATGACTATAAATCAATTGGATAGCCTCCATCACAAAGCCTACTGCACCAGCCCCGTCGCCTGGTTCCAGGCAAGGGTCTTGTAGTAATTGTTGAGTACCGTGTATTCGCGCCTCGGTATGTAGATGCTGAGGCCCGAATAGTGTGAAATCTCCAGGTCCAGGAAGTAGTCGGTGGCGTCCCGGTAGATGACGGCCTGGTTGAGGGCCCGGTTGAACGCCTGGTACTCGCTGTCGTCGGCCACCTGCTGCACGAAGTCGTCGATGTCGTAGAACCAGTGCTTGTTGTAGCGGAAATACGGTTGTACGTGACTCCGGTCGAGCATGAGGATCTGGTCCTGGTGGTTGCGGAAAACCGTCTGGCAAGCATTGGCCAGCGCCTGCATGCCGGCGGTGCGGACCACGCTGATGGTAGCCGAGGCATACACGCCGGAGAAGGAGCGATAGTGGGCCATGTAGCTTTGGGCGATGCTGCGCATGGCGGCTTCGGGCTGCTGGCTGAAAATGGTCTGCACCATGACGTCATAGGGGAATCCGTCGGACATGATCTCCGTGGGCGAAAAAATCAGGTAGTCGCTGGTGTTGCGCAGTTCATAGGCCAATTCCACATTGGCCATCAGGCAGCAGTCGAAGGCAATGAAATCGTAGTGGAAACGGGAGAGGGCCTTGCGCAGGTCGATCAGGTCCATCTCGATGTTCTGTTCTTCGTCCTGGGCGAAACTCTTGAGGCCGTCGCCCCCCGCCTTGACCAGAAAGGCATAGGGATCGGCCTCCTCTGATACAGGATCGCCTTTGGCGCGTTCCTGGGGATTGATGTAGTAGCCGGGCGGCAGGAAACCGCTGCCGTGCGACCAGAGCACAATGCCGTGGTGGGCGGACGGCCAGGCCGCTTCGGCGTCGGCCAGCACCGTTTCGAGCGTCCTGGCGTCGGCAGAATGGGTGTTGAAGGGGTATTCCTTGATGATATCTTCCACCGTGTTGCCCCGGCGATCTTTGGACAGGCGCACCAGAACCGGCGTTTCATCCTTGAAATGGTGGAAGACCAGCATTACTTTTTCACTGCCGCGGGTGGTCGGAAGCCAGTTCTGCTTGATGCTGTTGTAGTCGCTGGCGCCTTCTGCCGCAAGCGAGTTGTTGCCGGCAAAATACACCAGCAGCATCTGCCGGTCCTTGGCCAGACGCTCGTCACGGTCGCAGGCCGTCAGGCACAACAACGCGCACAACAGGAGGATCATACGTTTCATCATACGGCTCAATTCATCAGAACAAAATACAATACTACGAAAAATCCCTATCTTTGTCAAGCAAAACCGTGCCAAGCACAATAATATCTACCCTTTATATGAGACTTATCAAAGCCATGATCATTGCCGGCGGACTGGGCCTGGTGTTGACATCCTGCGGATCGAAGACCGGAGACCCCCAGTTCAAGTATTCCATCGACGAATTCGCGGACATCGAAGTGCTCCGCTACCAGATTCCCGGCTGGGAAGACCTCACCCTTCAGCAGAAGGAATACATCTATCATCTGTGCGAAGCGGCCAAATCGGGCCGCGACATCACATGGGACCAGAACTTTGCCTACAACCTCGAAATCCGCCATCTGCTCGAGAATATCCTTGAGGATTACAAAGGAGAACGCAATGGCGAAGCGTGGGATGCCTTTCTGGTCTATGCCAAGCGCGTTTTCTTCAGCAACGGCATTCATCATCACTATGCCAACGACAAGATCCTTCCCGGCTGCAGCCGCGACTATTTCGCATCGCTGGCACAAGCCGTGGGCGCCGAGCCGGAACGTACGGCCGGTCTTCTCGAAGTGATCTTCAATCCGGACCTCTATCCAACCCTGCAATACCAGGGCACGGACAAGGACCTCGTGCAGGCTTCCGCCGTAAACTTCTATGACGGCGTCACGGCCCAGGAAGTCAACGACTTCTATGCAAAGATGGAAGACCCGGACGATCCGCACCCCATCAGCTACGGCCTCAACAGCAAGCTGGTGAAGAAAGACGGCTGGATCGTCGAACTGCCCTGGCGGGCCGACGGTCTCTACGGCCCGGCCATCAAGACCATCATCGGGCACCTCGAGGCTGCCCGCGAAGTGGCCGAGAACGATATCCAGAAGAAATACATCGACGAGCTCATCGAATACTACAGGACCGGTGACCTTCGGATGTGGGACCAGTACAACATCACCTGGGTCGGCGACACGCAGAGCGACGTGGACTTCGTGAACGGCTTCATCGAGGATTACGACGATCCGCTCGGCCGCAAGGCTTCGTGGGAAGGCATCGTCAACTTCCGCGACCGCGAGGCCTCGAAGCGGACGGAACTCATCAGCGGCAACGCCCAGTGGTTCGAGGACCACTCCCCGATCGACCCCCGTTTCAAGAAGAAAGAGGTGAAAGGCGTCTCGGCCAAAGTCATCAATGTCGCGGTCATCGCCGGTGACAACTATCCCGCTACGGCCATCGGCATCAACCTGCCGAACGCCGACTGGATCCGCAAGGAACACGGTTCCAAGTCCGTGACCATCGCCAACATCACGGATGCCTACGCCCTCGCATCGGAGCAGCGTCCGAAGAGCGTCCTTTCGGAATTCGCCTGGGACCAGGCCGAAATCGATCTCTGCAAGCAATATGGCAACGTCACCGACAACCTGCACACCGACCTGCACGAATGCCTCGGCCATGGCTCCGGCCAGCTGCTTCCCGGCACCCCGGCCAATGCGTTGAAGGAGTTTACCTCCACGCTGGAAGAAGCCCGTGCGGACCTCTTCGGTCTCTACTACATGGCTGATCCGAAACTTGTGGAACTGGGCCTGCTGGACAGCCCCGAAGCTTACAAAGCCTCCTACATGAGCTACATCCGCAACGGCATCATGACGCAGTTCAGCCGCGTGGAACTGGGCAAGCAGAATACCGAAGCCCACATGCAGAACCGCAAACTCATCGCCGACTGGTGCTATGAGCACGGCCAGGCCGACAACGTGATCGAAAAGAAAGTCCGCGACGGCAAGACGTATTTCGTGATCAACGACTTCGAGAAACTGCGCGGTCTCTTCGGCGAACTTCTCGCCGAAATCCAGCGCATCAAGTCGGAAGGCGACTATGAAGCCGGCAAGGCCCTGGTCCAGAAATACGCGGTCAACATCGATCCCGAACTGCACAAAGAGGTTCTCGAGCGCTACGCCAGCCTCGGCCTGAAGCCTTACCGCGGCTTCATCAATCCCGACATCGTACCGGTGGTCAAGGATGGCGAGGTCGTCGACTATCAAGTGGTCTACGGTGACGACTTCCTGCAGCAGCAGCTTCAGTACGGCAAACAGTACCGCACGCTGTAATTGGCCAGCTGGAGGATAGCTGATTGATCCTTAATGATTTATGCAAAATTGCCCTCCCCTGCAAGGGGAGGGCAATTTTTAACAATCAGCTGAGATTCAGTAAGTTATCCTCCAGTCGGCAAGAGGTGGAGATATTTCTCGAGTTGCCGACGGCTAGCGCCGGTCCGGATACCCAATGGATCCAGCAGCTCGCGCCGATCTGACTCGGGCAGGCTAAGCAGTTCATCGATACATTCGATCCGGCCGGATTTCAACAAGAAGGATGTCATTTTCTGATAGATCCTGTCGGATCGTCCTACAAAGTCTTCTTTGATGGTATACTCACTCCCGGTGGTCGTGTTGACGGCCATGACAAATTCCTTGTAACTACCGTACCGGTAGATCAGGTCGGCGTAGTCGACACAATTGTAGCTGTGGATGATATAGTCTGTCAGTTGTAGCTGCTCTTCGGGCCGCAAAGGCTTGGTGATTCGTTTCAGTAGTGCATAGTTGAGCGGTCTGTCTTCCCGGCGTGAAATTTTGACTTCATCAATGGCCCGTCGCATCGGCGCACGCGCTTGGTCGAGCCGGACGGGTTGGGAGAAAGGGTAACGGTTGTCTGCATAGGCCAGAAAGTTCCAATGTGACTGCTCGGCCCGATTGCACATCAGCCGTTCTACCGGATTGTTGTAGAGATAGACGATGGCATTGCGAATATCCTTATCGGAAATCTTCGATGTGAAGCCGTAAGGCGAGCAGAAGAATGCGCCTTTCTTTCCATACCAGTCGTTGTACATCCTGACGAACCAGCTGGTGTAAAGACAGACGAACTGGTCGAGTTCCCGTTTGCTCCGGGCTTCGACCAAAATATGTACATGGTCGACCATCAGGCAGATACCGAGAATACGTACGTTATATCGCCGCGCAGCGACTGCAAAGGTAGTGAAGAACGCCAGACAATCCCGTACCGAATAAAAAATCAGGAAGCCGCCGATGGTATTTTGATAGATGTGCTGAACGGCACCCGGCCGAAATGAAATCTTTCCCCTCATGTCTCACTCGATTAACTTTAGCAAAGATAATACATCAACCCGCCAATTGCCAAATAAATATTTACCTGGAGTTTAAAATGCTGATAATCAAGTAAATATACGAAATCGCCCTCCCCTTGCAAGGGGAGGGCTTGTTTGCGTTAACGGCTCAACCACAGTTTGTTAGACTCCAGCGGATGCTTTTAACGGCGGCGCTACAGATGGGTGCGGATGATATCGGCGCCCATGGCGGCGGCACGCTCCTCGTATTCGCGGACGAGGCTGCCGCAGCTGTCGGGCGTCAGGCCCCGGGTCTGCCAGATGAAGCGCTTGCGGGAGACGCCGACGAGCAGTGGCCGGCGGAACGACTTGAGTTCGTCGAGCCGGTCGAAGAGCGTCTGGTTGTCTTCGTTGCTTTTCGAAAAGCCGAAGCCGGGATCGAGGACCCAGTCGGTGACGCCCGCTTCCCTGGCCCGGACCGAAAAATCGCGGAAATACTGTTTTACGCTTTCGACCACGTCGTCGTAGACATAGGTCCGGTGCATCGTCGTGAAATCGCCCTGGTGGTGCATCGCTACGTAACGGAGGCCGAGGCGGCCGGCCACAGGCAGCATGGCCTCGTCCCATTCACCGGAAGAGATGTCATTGACCCAGAAACGCCCCATGACCTGGTAGGCCATCACCACCACCGAAGCCCGGAAGGTGTCGATCGAGAAAGTGACACCCGGATAATGGCGCGCCGCCGTCTCGGCGACGGGTTCCAGCCGCGCCCATTCTTCTTCCGCGTCGACCAGCGTGGCGCCCGGACGGGAAGACACCGGCCCCAGGTCGAGGATGTCGGCGCCGGCGTCCAGCAGCGCGTCCGCCCGCCGGCGGAAAGCGTCGGTCGACGCCGCCCGCGAAGGCGCGTAGAAAGAGTCCTCGTTGAGGTTGATGATTCCCATGATTTTCGCTTGTCCGATGCTCATCTTTTCGTATCTTTACAAATTGTATTGCAAAGATAATACTTTATGCTGATCGTTCTCGAAGGATTGGACGGCGCCGGCAAATCGACGCAGCTCAAGATGGTGACATCCTATTTCACTTCGCAGGGCCGAAAGGTGGAATATCTCCACTTCCCGCGCTACGCGGCGCCCGTATACGGCGAACTCATCGCCAAGTTCCTGCGGGGTGATTTCGGTGCCATCGACCAGGTGCATCCGCAGCTGGTGGCGCTGCTTTTCGCCGAAGACCGCCGCACCGCCGCCGCCGGGATCCGCAGCTGGATGGAGGAAGGACGCGTGGTGATTCTCGACCGTTACGTCTATTCCAACATCGCCTTCCAATGCGCCAAAATTCCCGATGAGGCGGAGGCCGCCGCCCTGCGTGACTGGATCTTCGCGCTCGAATACCAGCACAACGACATTCCCCGCCCGACGCTCAACCTCTTCCTTGACGTGCCCATCTCCTTCGTGGATGCCAAGCTCAAGCTCAACCGCAAGGGCGGCGACCGGGCCTATCTGGAGGGGAAATCCGACATCCATGAGGCCGACATCCGTTTTCAGGTGAAAGTCCGTGAGCATTATCTCGACGAGTGCCGCCGCGATCCGCAGTTCATCCGCATCGACTGCAGCGACGCCGAAGGCGGCATGCTACCGGCCGCCGACATCTTCCGCCGTATCCGTCACGAAATCGATGCCTGTCTATGAGGTTCCTGCTCGCCCTATTCCGGATTCTTTTCGCCCTGACCTTTATCGTCTCGGGCGCGCTCAAGCTGGTCGATCCGGTCGGCACGGGACTCATCGTCAAGGAGTACCTCGATTTCATGCACCTGGGTGCGCTTGCACCTGCCGCCATCGGCCTGGGCATGGCCCTCGCTGTCACCGAGTTTACCATCGGCATCTGCATCCTGGGCGGCCTGCGCATCCGCATCATCGCCTGGGTGACGCTCATCCTGACCGCAGGCTTTACGCTGCTGACGCTCTACCTGATGCTTTTCAATCCCATCAGCGACTGCGGCTGCTTTGGCGAAGCCATCCACCTGACCAACACCCAGACCTTCTTGAAGAACGTGGTGCTGCTGGCCCTGGCCATCTTCATCTTCCTGGGCCGCAAACGGGCCACCCGCGTGGCGCCAGCCTGGCTGGAATGGACCTTCGTGGGGATTTTCGCCGCCCTGGCGCTGGGCGTGTCGGTTCGGGCCCTGGCCACCATCCCGCAGGTCGATTTCACGGCCTACCGCGTGGGCAACAGCCTCGACGAACTCGCGCAGGAGAACCAGGCGCGCTACGAGACCACTTTCCTCTATACGAAAGACGGGAAGGTGGAAGAATTCACGCTCGACCAGCTGCCGGATGAAAGCTGGACCTACCTCGACAGCAAGACGGTGCAGGTGGGCGGCTCCACGAAAATGGCCCAGGTCGATTTCAAACTCGAGCAGATGACGGGGCCGCTGCTGGCCGTAACGGTCTATTCCCCCGAGGCGCTGGATGCCAAACAGTTGGAACGCATCAACCATTTCCGCTCCGCGGCGCTCCTGCAGGGCCACGAAGTCGTGCTCTACGGGCCGTCCGGCGACTATGTGACGGCCGACCGCAAATCGCTCATGACGCTCAACCGGAGCAACGGCGGCGCCGTATATTTCAACGACGGCACCATCGTAGCCAAATGGTCCAACCTTGAACTGCCGGAGGTCGACCTGACCGCCGTGCTCGACGAGGACCCCGACGTGCTGATTCTCCGGCACCGCATCCGCGAGCAACTTTACGTCAGCATCCTGATTGCCGGTGCGCTGGTGCTGATGGCTTTCATGCGCATCATCTGCAAATCGTTCATCATCGTCAAGTAATCCATGGATATAGCGGTTGTCATACTCAACTGGAACGGCCTGGGCATGCTGCAGACCTACCTGCCGACCCTGATCGCACGGACCACCTGCCCGGGCGCCTTCATCGTGGTGGCCGACAATGGCTCGACCGACGGCTCCGTGGCCTGGCTGCAAGCGAACTATCCGGCGGTCCGGACCCTCTGTTTCGACCGGAACTACGGCTTCACGGGTGGCTACAACCGGGCGCTGCGCGAGATCGACGCCGACTACTACGTGCTGCTCAACTCCGATATCGAGGTCGGCGGGAAGTGGCTCGAGCCGCTGGCGGGCTTCATGGAGGAACACCCCGAGGTGGGCATCTGCCAGCCGAAAGTGCTGTCGATAGCCGAGCGCGACCGCTTCGAATACGCCGGGGCCGCAGGCGGTTTCATCGACAAGTTCGGCTATCCTTTCTGCCGCGGGCGCATCCTCTCAAATCTGGAGAAAGATACGGGGCAGTACGACGAACCGGTGGAATGCTTCTGGGCAACCGGTGCCTGCATGATGGTCCGGAGCGCGCTCTACCACCACCTGGGCGGGCTCGACGAGTTGTTCTTCGCCCACATGGAGGAGATTGACTTCTGCTGGCGGGCCAAGATGCTGGGTTACCAGGTGTGGTGTGTCCCCGCGTCGACGGTCTGGCACGTGGGTGGCGGCACGTTGCCCAACAACTCACCGCGGAAGCTCTACTTCAATTACCGCAACAATCTGCTGATGCTCTACAAGAACCTGCCGGAAAGCGTACGGGCGCGGCGCATTTTCGTCCGCATGCTGCTCGACGGGATGTCGGCCTCCGTCTATCTGGTCACGGGGAAATGGTCGTTCTTCCGCGCAGTCTGGAAGGCGCACCGGGACTACCGCCGCCTGCGCCGCGAAGAAGATCCGTCTCCCTTCGACGAAGAGCGCAACAACATCGGCATCTACTATCGCAGCATCATCTTCCGCTTCTTCCAGTCAGGCAGGAAACTCCGCTGGTCCGACATCGAGCGCGAACTCTAGCGTGACAGAGCCATCCTTCCGCGAGCCCAATAAATCGGCCCCAGAGACACTTCTGAAGGCCATTTTACGGTAACACGAGAGAAAATTTCTGACATGGAGACCTCTTATGTCATTACCGCTAAAAAGAATTCGACAGGTAAGCGGCAGGCCCTTGGGATTGAACTGCTGGATACCACCGGATTCGCTCCCTATCATTATGGTTTCGCCCGGATCGTCGTCTCGCAATTGCCATAATCTTCCGACTGGAGGCTAATTCGCTGAATATCAGAAAAATGCAAAAGATTGCCCTCCTCTGGACGGGGAGGGCAATCTTGCGTAAATAGCTATATATCAAACGGATGCACTCCAGCGCATAAAAAGGATCAGCGGAAAAACCGGCCGGTTCTCGGAGGAGAACCGGCCGGTATCGTCGTGTTTTAGGTTAAATGAGGTTTAGGCCTCTTCAGGGACAACGCTGAACTTGACGGTGGCCTTGATGTCTTTGTAGCATTTCACCACGGCTTCGTATTCGCCGACCTGTTTGACCAGGGCGTCGCCCACGAGGGTGATGTTCTTGCGGTCCACGTCGAAACCGGCGGCCACGAGGGCGTCAGCGACCTGGATGTTGTTGACCGAACCGAACACCTTGCCGGTCTCGCTCACTTTGGCGGGGACCTTCACGGTCACCTCGGCGAGCTTGGCGGCGAGGCTCTCGGCAGCGTCGCGGAGCGCCTGCTCCTTGTGCGCGCGCTGACGCATGTTCTCGGCATGAATCTTCTTGGCGGTCGGGGTAGCCATGATGGCCAGGCCCTGGGGGATCAGCCAGTTTGCGCCGTAACCATTCTTCACGGTCACGATGTCGTCCTTGTTACCAAGGTTCTGAATGTCTTGTTTGAGAATGACTTCCATGGTGTTTCCTCCTTATTTCATCAGGTCGGTTACATACGGGAGAAGCGCAAGATGGCGTGCTCTCTTGACGGCTTGCGAGACTTTCTTCTGGAACTTCAGGGAAGTGCCGGTGATACGGCGGGGAAGGATCTTGCCCTGCTCGTTGAGGAACTTCTTCAGGAATTCAGCATCCTTGTAGTCAACATATTTGATGCCTGCTTTCTTGAAACGGCAGTATTTCTTCTTCTTGACCTCGACATTGACGGGGTTCAGATAGCGGATGTCGTCGTTCTGTGCCATAGTCGTATGCTTATTCGGCAGCGGGAGCTTCGGCGGGAGCCTCGGCCGGCTGGGTTGCGCCACTCAGTTTGGCACGACGGCGCTCGGCGTAAGCGATCGCGTGCTTGTCCATCGACACAGTCTGGAAGCGGAGGATCCGCTCGTCGCGTTTGAACTGGGTCTCAAATTTTGCAATGAACTCCGGTTCTGCCTGGAACTCAATCAGGGTGTAGAAGCCGGTAGTTTTCTTCTGGATCGGGTAGGCGAGTTTCTTCAGGCCCCAATCCTCCTGGCACACGATCTTGCCGCCGTTGTCGGTGATCAGACCGGTGTACTTGGCAACCGCTTCCTTCATCTGGACATCAGACAAAACGGGAGTTGCAATGAAAACGGTTTCGTACTGTTTTAACATTTCAGTGGATTAATGGTTAAATAAAGCCCTTCGGGATTTTCCCAAAGGGCTGCAAAGATAGATATAATTTTCTATTCCACAAATTATTTCTTCGGCGCGTTTTCGATGACGGCCTGGAGGAAAGTCCACCATTTGGCGACCGAAGGAATGAAAGCGCGCTCGTCCGGGGAGTGGGGCGACCGGAGGGTAGGGCCGCAGGAGATCATGTCCCACTCGGGATAGGCGCCCGCCAGGATACCGCACTCGAGGCCGGCATGGATGGCCATTACGGCGGGTTCCTTGCCGAAGAGCTGCTCGTACTGCTCTTTCATGGTCTTGAGGATGGGCGATTTCATGTTCGGGCTCCAGCCGGAGTAGCCGCCGTCGAAGAAGATTTTCGCGCCGGCCAGTTCGAAGCAGCAGCGGATCGATTCGGCCAGATCGTCCTTGATGGAGTCGGTGGAGCCGCGCATCAGGGTCTTGACCTCGATGACGCCCTTGTCGGTCTTGACGATGGCCAGGTTGTTGGAGGTCTCCACGAGACCCAGGATCTCTAGGCTCATGCGGTCGACGTTGTTGGGGCAGGCGTACAGCGCCTTGACAAGCTTGGTGCCGGTCGTGCCGGCGATGACCTTCGTAACCTTGCCGGTGGCGGGGGCGATGGTGATGGAGACGTTGGGGTCGATGCGGGCGAGTTCGGATTTGACCGTTGCCAGGATGGCGCCGACCAGTTTCGCGGCGGCGTTCCCTCTGCCCTGCGGGAGGGCGATGACGGCTTCCGCTTCACGCGGGATGGCGTTGCGCATATTGCCGCCGTTGAAGCTGACGAGCTTGCCTTTGAGGTGGCGGAGGAGCGGCATCAGGACGCGGGCCATGATCTTGTTGGCATTGCCGCGGCCCTCGTTGATTTCCATGCCGGAGTGTCCGCCGCGCAGGCCGGTGACAATAATCTGGTAAGCCTCGTAACCCTTGGGCATCGGGGCTTCCTTGTATTTGAAGGTAACGTTGGCGTCCAGGCCGCCGGCGCAGCCCACGTAGAGCTCGCCTTCCGTCTCGGAGTCGAGGTTGAGCAGGATCTCACCCTTGAGGATGCCCGGCTTGAGGGCCTTGGCGCCGACCATGCGGGTCTCTTCGTCGACGGTGAAAAGCGCTTCGATGGGGCCGTGCTTCAGGGTCTTCGATTCCAGCACCGACATGGCGGCGGCCACGCCGAGGCCGTCGTCGGCGCCCAGGGTGGTTCCGTTGGCGTACACCCAGTCGCCGTCCTCTTCATGGACGATGCGGGTTTCGATCGGATCCTTGGTGAAGTCGTGCTTCTTGTCGTTGTTCTTCTGCGGGACCATGTCCATATGGCCCTGGAGGATGATGCCCTTGCGGTCTTCCATGCCCGGGGTCGCGGGCTTGCGGATGATCACGTTGCCGCATTCATCCTGGAAAGACTCGAGTCCGAGGTCCTTGCCGAACTGGACCAGGAACTTGGCGACTTTCTGCGTATGTCCGGACGGACGGGGAATCTGGGTGAGCGAATAGAAGTTCTTCCACACGCTCTTGGGCTCTAAATCAAGGATAGTCATAGCGGGATTTGTATAAAAATTATCGGGTTAGGATTGCGTTCAGCGGGAGAGTGCTGTCTTCGCCCAGCTGGTAGACGGGGATACGGCTTTCCAGCAGCGTGCGTCCTTCATAGCTCACCCGGCAGCGGGTGATGACGGGGATGCGGTAGTGGACGAGGACATCCTTGCTGCGGTCGGAACTCGCTTCGGGGGTGGCGAGCGGCTCGGGCACGAATTCAAGTGTAACCGGCTTGCCTTCGCTGGCGGAGGCGGGCTGCAGTCCCTCGGTGCCTACGCGCAGGGCGGTGTAGCGCTGGTCCTTCGCGCCGGCCGACGGCGTTACTTCAAAATGCTTGACCTCGACGGACTCCTCGCAGATTCCGTAGAAGAGGGTGAGGTAGCGTTCCTCGAGGCGGGTGAGTTCGTCGATGGCGGCCTGCAGGGCTTCGCCGCTGAAGGTGGCGTCGGTGTCGCCGGTGGCGATCTGCTGGCGTTTCTCGCGCAGGCTGAAGATCGTGGCGGCGGCGTCGGCGGCCTTGCGGTCGGGCGATTTCTCCACGACATTGTCCTGCGTCACGGGTACGCGCTCATAGCCTTCGTCGTTGCGGACAGCCTTGTAGAGGGTGGTGGTCTCGTTCCCGAGGTTGCCCAGGGGATCGATTCCCTCGAAGCGCTCGCTGCCGGCCTGGCTGGCGAAGCGCCAGGCGGCGGGCTTGCCGGTGTAGTTGTCGGCCATGACGATCAGTCCCTGGGTGCAGAGCTGCAGGAAACTCGCACTCGCGCGCTCAGGGATGGAAATGGTGTAACGGACGGCCGGATCGGCCTCCACAAAGGCGTTCAGGGTGATGGACTGCAGGGTGTAGCGGGTCTCGTTCTGGGTGCGGGCGGCTACGCCGAGGTATTTCTGGGCAAAGGCGGCATAGGGCCCTGCGGTGAAGGCTTCGCGCCGGGCCTCGACCGTCAGGCAGACGGTCGTGCGGGGGAGGCTGTATACCACGGCGCCGGCTTGTGCCCGGGCTTCGGGCAGCAGCATCAGCAAAAGGGACCATGCCAGAAGGATTCTTTTCATATTCACACGGATTATCGGGTAAAATTAGCCAAAATTTTGTATTTTTACAACTATGAAAAAACACCTGATCCTCCTCGTCTTGCTGGCAGGCATTCCTTTCCTGCTTCAGGCCGGTATCCTCCGCACAAAGCACGCCGACCTGGTCAACCCCTTCATCGGAACTGATTTTCACGGCCATACCTTCCCGGGCGCCGCGTATCCTTTCGGCATGATCCAGCTCAGTCCGGACACACGCGAGCACAACTGGGACGGCTGCTCCGGCTACCACTACAGCGACACCGTCATCAACGGTTTCAGCCATACGCACCTGAGCGGCACCGGCTGCGCCGATCTCTGCGACATCCGCGTGATGCCCGTGACCGGTTTTGAAGCGCCGGGGCCGGAAGAGAGCTACCGCTCGGCCTTCTCGCATGACCGGGAATCGGCTTCGGCCGGCTACTACAGCGTGCACCTGGACCGCTGGAACGTGGATGCCGAGCTGACGGTCGGCCGCCGTATCGGCGTGCACCGTTACAGATATCCCGAGGGTGCCGTACCCCAGCTGATGCTCGACCTGGTGCCGCGCGACAAGCTCCTCGGCACGAAGATCACGCAGGTGGGCGACTATGCGATCCAGGGTTTCCGGCGTTCGGAATGGTGGGCGGACGACCAGATCGTCTATTTCTACATGGAGTTCTCCCGCCCGATCTCCGACATGGTGGTGGATCAGGGAAATGATCCGAGCCAGGACGGCATCCGGGCCCTGCTTACCTTCGCGGAACGTTCGGGCGGCTCGCGTGCCCACGAGCTCATCGTGCGCGTCGGCATCTCTTCGGTGTCCGAGACCAATGCCCGCGCCAACCTCGAATCGGAGAACATCTGGCTGAAGAAAGGCATCTTTTCCTTCGACCTGCTGCGGGAGTCCACCCGCCATGCCTGGGAGAAATTCCTCTCGAAGATCGACGTGGAAGGAGATCCCGAAGCCATGAAGGTTTTCTACACGGCGCTCTATCATACCGCCATCGCGCCGAGCCTCTATTCTGACGAGAACGGAGAATACCGCGGCATGGACCGCAAGATCCACAAGACCGACGGCTGGGACCGTTACCATATCTTTTCGCTCTGGGATACCTACCGCACCCTCCATCCGCTCTTCAACATCATCGAGCGGGAGCGGACGGTCGATTTCATCAAGTCGATGATTTCCATCTACGAAGAGCAGGGCAAGCTGCCCCGCTGGGAGCTCAGCGGCAACGAGACGGACTGCATGATCGGCTACAGTGCCGCGCCGGTGATCGCCGACGCCGTGGTCAAGGGCATCCGGGGCTTTGACCTGAAAAAAGCGCTGGAAGCGCTGGTGGCCACCGCCAACTATCCGGAGTACGGCATCGACGTCTACCGCGACAACGGCCTCGTGCTGGGCGACAAGGTGCATGAAGATGTGTCCCGCACCCTGGAATATGCCTTCGATGACTGGTGCATCGCCCAGGTGGCCCGCATCGCCGGCGACCGGCACACCGAGGCGCAGTTCCTGACCCGTTCGCAGTACTGGCGCAACGTCTACGATCCCTCCACCGGCTTCATGCGTCCCCGCGTCAACGGCATGTGGCTGGAGCCCTTCGATCCCACGGAGGTCAACAACCACTACACCGAGGCCAATTCCTGGCAGTACTCCTTCCATGTGCAGCACGATGTCAGCGGGCTCGTGGAGGTGAGCGGCGGCGATGCTTCCATGGAGCAGTGGCTCGATGAGCTTTTCTCGACGTCCAGCCAGACGGCGGGCCGCGACCAGGCCGACATGACCGGCATGATCGGGCAGTACGTCCAGGGCAACGAGCCGAGCCACCACATCGCTTATCTTTATGACTACATCGGCGTTCCCTGGAAGACCCAGCGGACGGTCCGCCGCATCATGAACGAACTTTTCTTCAATGCGCCCGACGGTCTCTGCGGCAATGAGGACTGCGGCCAGATGTCGGCCTGGTACGTGATGAGCGCGCTGGGCTTCTTCCCCGTCACCCCGGGCAGCGACCAGTACGCCATCGGCTCTCCGATCTTCCGCAACGCCGTGATCCACCTGGAAAACGGCAACGACTTCACGGTCCGCGCCCCGCGTGCCAACTTCAACAATCGCTACATCAACCACGTGATGCGCGACGGCAAGCCCTACACGAAAGCGTATATCCGCTTCGCCGACATCGAGGAAGGCCATACCTTCATCTTCGGCATGGACGACACGCCTAATCCGAACTTCGGCGCCCAGCCGACGCAGCGCCCCGTGTCGGCCGTGGAGCAGACCATCGTGGTCAACCCCTGGTTCAAGGTGCCTTCCGCTACGTTCAACGCCTTCACCAAGGTGGCGATCGAGGCGGCTGACAAGAGCTGCCGCATCTGGTACCAGGTCGTGCCGGAAGGAGACACGGCCGGCGGCGACTTTTTGCGCTACGAGCATCCTTTTACGGTGAGCCGCAACTGCACCGTCTACGCCTACTGCACCGACGCACAGGGGAACCGCAGCTTCACTTCGCAGATCACCCTGCACCGGGTGGACAACAGTTACAAGGTGCACCTCACGCATCCCTGCAACCAGATGTATACCGGCGGGGGAGACAATGCCATCGTCGACGGCATCCGCGGCCAGAACAATTTCCGGCTCGGCGGCTGGCAGGGATTCCAGGACACCGATTTCGAGGCTGTCATTGATCTGGGGCAGGTGAAGCACCTGTCGGGCCTCAGCGCCGGGTTCCTGCAGGATACGAACGCCTGGATCCTGTTGCCGGAGTGGGTGGAATACTACACTTCGCTGGATGGGCGGGATTTTACGCAGCAGGCCCGTCTCACGCATGATGTCGATCCGCAGGACTACACGGTGCGGATCCATGAGTTCAGCGTGCCGCTCGACGCGAACGCCCGCTATGTCAAGGTGCTGGCGCGCAATTTCGGCATTCTGCCCGACTGGCATGACGGCGCCGGCGGCCGCGCCCATATTTTCGTAGACGAAGTCACAATCCAATAGCCTATGATAAAGCTCCGCTCCGCGCTGGTGTCCATGGCGGCGGTCTTCGTGTTGCTCTCCTGCAGCAGCGGTCCGAAGACCGAGGCCGACTCGTATATCAATTTCCTTTACGCCTACATGCCTTGGCCGGACCTGGCGGCACAGCCGCTGGCCTACTGGCAGGCCAACGTCGACAAGACCCTGGAAGTCCGCGACCGCATGGGCTGGGGTATTCCGGAGCGGGAGTTCAAGCATTTCGTGCTGCCGCTGCGCGTGAACAACGAGCCGCTCGACAATTTCCGGACGCTGTATGCCGATACGCTCTGTGCCCGCGTGCAGGGGATGACGATCGGGGAGGCGGCGTTGGAGATCAACCACTGGTGCCACGAGATGGCTACGTACCAGCCGTCCGACGGACGTACTTCTTCGCCTTTGCAGACGATTCAGCGCGGGGTCGGGCGCTGCGGCGAGGAGTCGGTGCTGGCCGTGGCGGCGCTGCGGGCGGTGGGCATTCCCGCACGGCAGGTCTATACGCCGCGCTGGGCCCATACCGACGACAATCACGCGTGGGTGGAGGTCTATGTCGACGGCAAGTGGCAGTTCATGGGGGCCTGCGAGCCTGAACCCCGGCTCAACATGGCCTGGTTTACGGGGCCTGTTTCGCGGGCCTTGATCCTGCACACGAAGGTGTTCGGCGACTACCGGGGCGACGAAGACGTCATCCTGCGGACGCCTTGTTATACCGAGATCAACGTCATCCGCGGCTATGTGCCGGCACGGCGCAGCGTGGTGACGGTGGTGGATGAGGCGGGGAAGCCGGTCAGGGACGCCCGTGTGGAATTCAAGATATACAATTACGGAGAATACTACACGGTGGCCGCTTATCAGACGGATCGCAAGGGGCAGGCTGCGCTTGACATGGGCAAGGGTGACATGGTGGCCTGGGCGGCCAAGAACGGAAAGTTTGGGCTGGCTGTGATCGGCGGCGAGGCGGTGACGGTGGTGCTCGACCACGCGATCGGCGAGCGCTGTGCCCTGGACCTGGACATCGTGCCGCCGGCGGAAGATCCGCTGCCTTCGGGTGCGACGCCCGAAGAAGTGGCCCGCAATGCGGAGCGTCTGAAAGCGGAGGATGCGCTGCGCGAGGCGCGTCCGAAGGGCAATGCTGCCGTGCTCGACGCGTTTCTGGCGGCGCATGGCGACGACAACGCCCGCGCGTTGCTCGCGTCTTTGAGCGGCAAGGACCGCGGCGATGTCTCTCTTGACGTGCTGGAAGACGCCTATGCGCATATTGACGGCACGTTCAACCCGCTCCGGGATTGTCCGCGCGTGGACATCGAGCCGCTCAAGCCGTACTTTGCCGAGCTGTCCGCCCTGGGCCTGCAGTCCCGGCCGGAGATCGTGCAGTGGATCGACGCCAACATCCGGCTGGACGGTGAGCGGAACCCGCAGGATCTCCGCATGGCGCCCGTCGACGTGCTGCGCAGCGGCAGGGCGGACCGCCGGAACCGCGACATCTTTTATGTGGCACTCTGCCGTGCAAGCGGTCTGGAAGCGCAGCTCGATCCGCTGACGGGTTATGCTTCCATGGATGACGAAGAGCTTCCTTCCGTCGCGAAGGGGACGCTCGAAGTCGGTTATGACGGCCCGGATGCACCGGAATACTACTATCAGTTCACGCTGACGCAGATTTTCCCTGAAACGGGAGAGACGCGTCTCTGCACGGTGGGGGAAGATTCGGACCACAATCCCTGGAACAGCATCTTCCCGCTTGAACTCGAGGAGGGATACTACATGCTGACCAGCGGCACGCGGCTGGCCGACGGCAGCGTGCTGTCGCACAATGAATTGTTCACGGTGACGGCCGGTGAGACGACACGCGTGCCGCTGGTGATGCGCAAGGCTGACGACGGCATTTCGGTGCTGGGCACGATGGATGCCGACCGTTTCCTGCCGCAGACCGGCCGCGGCTACTATCTGCTGGCCGTCCTGGGTGAGCGCGACGAGCCGTCGGTTCATGCCCGGCGGCAGCTGGAAGTGCTATCGCCGGTGCTGAAGGAGTGGGGCAGGCCTGTGCTTCTTGAAAACGATGAAGACGGCTCCATTGTGGAAATGCTCTGTGCCGGCGTCAAGAGCGACTCCCGCCAGAAGCCGGTCGTGACCATCTGCGACAGTTTCGGCCGCATCGTCTATTTTTCACAAGGGTACAATACCTCTCTTGCTGAAGATATCAAGCGCATACTTCCGCTGCTATGATCGTCCCCGGCTTCAACTACCGCTATCCCAAAGACGGGGACGATGAACTTGATCTCGTCATTGAAAGTTGTTGTACGACCCTCGAACAGGCGCTTTCGGCGCAGGCACGGGGCGCCGGCCGCATCGAACTCTGCACCTGCCTCTCCGTCGGCGGTGTGACGCCTCCGCATGGCCTCGTCGAGCGTGTCGTCAACTCCCTGACGATTCCGGTCAACGTCCTCATCCGCCCTGCGCCGCCCGAAACAGACGCGGGTGTGTTTCTCTCCCGGAAACATGCCACCCTCGGCACTGTAAGAGGGAGGGGCCCAAGCGCAGCTTGGGAGGGGTCGAGCGAAGCGAGACGTTCCGGGAGAGAAACACAGAGCGTCGCGGACGGTGCAGGGCGGATAATGGGATTCGAGGCGGAAGATTTCGTGTACGCCGACAAAGACATCGCGCAGATGATGGAAGAGATAGCCTTCTGTAAATCAGTCGGTGCCGCCGGCATCGTCGTCGGGGCGCTGACGCCATCCGGCGCCGTCGATCTTGTCGCCATGCAGCGGCTTGTCGCTGCGGCGCTGCCGCTTTCCGTCACCTTCCACCGCGCCTTCGACGTCTGTACCCAGGACCCCTTCGACGCCCTCGAAACCCTCATCACCCTCGGTTGCGCCCGCCTGCTCACTTCCGGCATGGCCCTCACGGCCTGGGAAGGCCGCGGCCTGCTTTCCCGGCTTGTCCGGAGGGCCAACGGGCGCCTCATTGTCATGCCCGGGAAAGGTGTCACGCCCGCCAATCTTCCCGCCCTCTCCGCTTTTACCCGCGCCCCCGAATACCACGGTACGCAGCTGCCGTGATCTATTCCAGCGGCGACAGGACGAAGGTGACGGAGCCGGAGGTGGAGGAGTTCTGGATGCGGCCGGAGATGGTCAGCAGGCATTTCCCGTCAGCGTATTCGATGACGGCCGCGTCGGACTCGAAAGTGAATCCCCGCGGGCGTTCTGGCCAGGTGTAGGTGATGACATTGCCGGCCAGCGAGAATTCCGTCATGTCGGCGAAGCCGTCGCTGTAAGCGAAAATCATCTTCTCGGTGCCTGTCAGCGAAAGGGACGTGATGCTCCGGTCGGGAACATCCGTGGGTGCCTTGTGGCTGTTGGCGCGGAGGAACGCGGCGATTTCCTGGAAATTGCAGCCATCGAAATCGGCGCCGACGGTGGTCCAGCCCTTGACCGTAAGCCGCGTCTTGTCGATGTTCCAGGCCCGGTAGACCTTGTTCGAGGCGGTCGGCTTCAGGAACGTGGCCTGCACCTCTTCAACGGAACCGCCGTCCGGGGCGAGGGCCACCGGGACGGAGCCGGCCCGGCTGTTGTCGAAAAAGAGGGAACCATAGCCGGCGAGTTTGTACTCGTTGCCGGAAACGCTGTATTTTCCCGTCGAATACTGGACACTTCCTTTCGCATCGGCCATTTTGCCCAGGAAGTACAGGCCGCTCTCGGTCAGTTCGACGCTCACGACGCTGCCGACAGGTGCGGACGTCGTCGAAGCCTTGGTGTCCGGCGTGGCCAGCGTGAGATGGCCCGCATAAGCGCTGAATGCAGGCTCCGGCAGCACGGGTTCGTCGTTTTCGGGGAAGATGTCACAGGCGGACAGCAGCGGCAGCACGGCTGCCAGGACGGTGAATTTGAGGATCGTCTTCATCGTGTCAGAAGAGTTTTACATAAAGGTGGGCGGAAAGGGTCGGCCAGACTACCAGCCACCCGAGATACTTGTCGGCATAGCCGCTGTAGCCCGGAATCAGGTTTTCCAGCACATCGTTGGAGAGAGGCACCGTCTTTTTCCGGCCCGTGACGGTTTCACCCCGGGCCTGGAAAAAAGGTTTGCCTTGGTACTGCGCGCCAAGGTCGACGGAGAAGTAGACCCGGCTGTTTTTCCTGACGGCGCGTCCGTAACCGATGCCTGCATACGGCTTGATGGCAAAGGTGTTGGTGCCCAGTCCCTTGGCACAGAGTGAGGCTTCGAGCACGCCGTTCGTCGCCTTGACCAGGTAGCCGTCTACGTAGAGGCCGGCCGTGTTGTAGTCGGACGGCATGCCTTTGAGGATGCCGCGCACGAAGCGGGAGGTACCCAGATGCGCGCCGACCGTGAGATGGAAGTCGCCGGACCCCGGGAAAAAGTCGAACAGGAGCCGTCCTTCGTTCATGCCGAGCTTGATCGTGAGCGGCGTCACGACGGAAGGACCGGACGGATTGCCCGGATGTTCAGGCACGGAGAACTTGTTGACGGTCACGCCCACCAGGCCGGTGGCGATGCCGTAGCCGGTCCGCAGCTGGACATGCCTGCCCAGTGCGGTGGCCAGTTCGACGCTGACACCGTCCGTGCCCACGCCGGCGCCCAGGGCCATTCTCTGCGCCCTGGCAGGCAGCATGCAACCCAGGATGAGCAGCAGCAGAAGGACCAGCCGTTTAGTTTTCATAGGTCTCGATGAATTGGATCAGGCGGTGAAACAGCCGGTCGAAGTTGACGTCACGGGTGTTCGCATAGGTGTCGCGCGGGGTGTGGTAGTGCTCATACATCGAGCCGGCGGTCTCGAAGTAGGCACAGGGTACCTGCTTCTGCGCGAAGGCGTAGTGGTCGCTGTTGTCGGACAGCGGCTGCAGGGCGACGTCGAAGGGCGGGAACTGCCCGTCCTGGTTGAGGGCACGGAAGCATTCCAGGCCGGCCTTGCCGGTCTCGGAGATCTCCGTGGAGAGATGGTCGCCGTCATCGGCGATCATGTCGAGGTTGATCAGGTATTGGATCTTATCGAGCGGCTTGCGCGGGTTTTCGCAGTAGAAGAACGCGCCGAGCAGGTTCTCCTCTTCGCCGTCGAGCAGGATGAACTGCACCCCGTGACGCGGACGGTGCTTGCTGAAATACCGGGCCAGGGTCACCAGCATCGCGGCGCCGGAGGCGTTGTCGTTGGCACCCGGGAAGAGGAATTCGTCGCCCATGAAGCCGAGGTGGTCGTAGTGGGCGATGAACGTGTAGTACGTGTCGCTCTTGTTGTCCGTACCGGGAAGCCAGGCCACGATGTTATGGGCGTCGCGGACCGGCAGCATCTCGGCGTCGAGGTGCAGTTCGATCTCCCGGGCGTCGGACGGGAATGACCCGTTCACGAAAAGCACGGGGCAGGGGGTCTGGTACCAGGAGCGGGCCTTGAAGTACGGGAACTGCGCTTCCTGCCGGAGGATGATGCCGCCCACCTCGGTCAACTGCGTCAGGTAGGGCTGGTACTTGTCGAAGGGATCAGGCCGGAGGGCTTCCAGATAGTGGTTCCAGTCGATGACGACGAACTGGTCGCGGTAAAGGCCGCTGTTGAGGTGCTCGATGAAGCCTTCGGGGCGGTAGGCCTCTTCGTCGAGGTACGTCAGCTTGAAGAAACCGTGGCACGCAGGAGAAAACTCCTTGACCGTATAGTCGAAGGTGGGGGCGTAGTCCACGCCGTCCACGGAGAGCGACATGGCTCCGTGCATCACGTTCATCGGGAACTGGAAGTGCTGGAGCCAGGGAAGATACTTCTCCTGGTCTCCCTGCACGTTCCATCGTCCCGCGTCGGAAGGTTCCACCACGCTTTTGAGGTAAGGCCGCGCCACCGTTTCCTCGGGGCCGGCCGCCGCACAGGGCACGACGCCATCGATGGCGGACAGTTGGTCGATGAGGTAGCGGGCTGCCAGGATGTCGCCGTCCCCGCGGACGCTGCGACCCTGATACCGCTCCTGGGAAAGTTCCTCCACGATACCGTTATACAAAGCCTTGTAGTCGGGCGTGCAACCGTAGAGGGCGAGGGCGGCGGCCAAAAGCATGGCGATTCTTTTCATGGTGTCGTTTTACTGGTTCATGAGGTCGCGGACGGTTTCCATCATCTTTTCGCCGCGAAGTTCGTCACCGCGCTTGCAGATGGTGCCGTCGGGGGCGAAGAGGATCATGGTCGGGATGCCGACGATGCCGTAGACGTCGGTCGGGGTCTTGTCGTCGCCCACGAAGATCTGCGGCCAGGTCATCTCCTTTTCTTTCATGCGTTCTGCGCTCTTGGTGTTGTCGCCGTTGGTCTCCCAGACGGCCACGCCCAGCACCGTGAACTTGTCGCCGGAGAGCGTCTCATGGGTCCGTTTGATGTTCGGGATCTCCCGCATGCACGGACCGCACCACGATGCCCAGAAATCGGCGAGGACCCAGCGGCCCTTGCCGACGAAGTCGGAAAGTTTCACATCGGCGCCATCCGGGGTCTTGCCGGCGAAATCGACGAAGGCCTTGCCTTCGGACGTGGCCTGCTCCGCTTCCTTGCTGGCGCGGATACGGGCGATGGATTCGTCTTCCGCCACGAATTTGCCGCATTGGGCCAGGATGCCGTCGAGTTCTTCGAGGTCGAGGTCATAGATGATGTTCTGCAGGGCGTAGCGGGCGATATAGTTGTCCTTGTTCTTGCTGATGGCGTCCAGGCTGATTTCCTTGACCTTCGCCATGGTTTCCTCGTAGAGGGCTTCACCTGCGGCTTCGTCGTCATCGGCGATGCCGGCAGCCTTCTCGCGGTATTCCCGGTTCACGGTGTTCATGGCTTCGTTGAGCTCTTTCATGGCCTGGTTGATCCTGGAGCCTTCGAGTTTGCAGCCGGGGCCGGTCGGGGCGAAGGTGAACTGGTCGACACCTTTCTCGGCGATCACGCTGTAGATCCAGTTGCGGTCGCGGGGTCCGCGCTCGCGGAAGTTGGCTACGACGGTGTATAGTTTTTCCGGGTTGGCCGGAGCCTTGAGTTCGAAGGTGCCGTCGGTCACGGCGGTGGAGTCAAGGACGGTTTTGCCGTCGCAGAGGTAGACGAGCTGGCCTTCGGGGAAGGTTTCCCCTTCGGCGATGGTACCTTTGATGGTAACGGTGTCCTGTCCGCAGGCAGTTGCGAGCGCCAGGACGGCGAGGGAGTAGAAGATTTTTTTCATAATGCTTGTGTTTTACATGTATCAGGCCAGGCTGCCGCCGACAATGTCGAGCAGTTCGCTCGTGATGGCCTGCTGGCGGCGCTTGTTGTATTCGAGGGTGAGCTGGTCGAGCAGTTCGTCGGCGTTGTCGCTGGCCAGCTGCATGGCTACGGTGCGGGCGGCCTGCTCGGCGGCGAAACTGTCCATCAGGACCGTATAGATCTTGAGCAGCAGCACCTTGGGCAGCAGGGCTTCTACGACTTCCTTCCGGTCCGGTTCCACGATCAGGTCGTCGTCGCTCCGGCTCTCCAGGGCAGCGGGCAGCTCCAGCGGCAGGTAGACCTCGCGGGTGGGCGGCTGCGCCGCGTTGGACTTGTAGTGGTTGTAAAGCAGGACGATGCGGCCCACTTCGCCTTTTTCAAAGCTTTCCGTGAGTTCACACGCCAGCTCGGCAGCCGGTTCGTAGGCGGGCTTGTCGAGCAGGGACGAGGCGTCGCGGCGGACAGGGAAGCCGGTCTTGCGGGCGGCTTCGGCGACCTTGCGCCCCACAGGGTAGAGGTCGATCTGTTCGCGCTGCAGGCCGGCGTCTTCCAGGGCGGCGAGTTCGCCGAGGAGCGACTTGACGGCCGTGGCGTTGAATCCGCCGCAGAGCGAGCTGTTCGAGGAGAAAGCGACCACGGCCACGCGCGGGCTGCCATTGTCCTGCAGCAAAGGCGTATCCAGTGCGGCGCGGACGCTGCGGTCTGCCAGCAGGTCCTGCAGGATTTCGTGCAGTTTCTCCTGGTAGGGCAGCATGCCGGCGATGGCTTGCTGGGCCCGGTGGAGCTTGGCCGCCGCGACCATCTTCATGGCCGCAGTGATCTGCAGGGTGCTCTTGACCGAAGCGATGCGGGTCTTTGTCTCCTTGAGCGATGCCATGGTTTATTGTTTGAGGGAGGCGACAATCACGGCCGCCTCGCGTTCGATGGTGTCGGTGATGACTTTGTCGATCTGGCCCCTGCCCAGCGGCGCGAGTACGTCGGCGCGGTGCGCGCTGCGCATGCGTTCCAGGAAAAGCTTCTGGAATTCAGGAACTTTCGACAATGGGATGTCCTTCATCAGGGCGTTGGTGCCGCAATAGAGGATGGCCACCTGTTCGCCCACGGGCATCGGGGCGTACTGCGGCTGGATGAGCAGCACGTTGTTCTTGCGGCCCTTGTCGATGGTCAGGCTGGTGACCGTGTCCATATCGCTCGAGAACTTGCTGAACGACTCGAGTTCGCGGTACTGGGCCTGGTCGATCTTCAGCGTGCCGGCCACTTTCTTCATGCTCTTGACCTGTGCGCTGCCACCCACGCGTGAGACGGAGATGCCCACGTTGATGGCGGGACGGAAACCCTGGTTGAAGAGGTCGGTCTCGAGGAAGATCTGGCCGTCGGTGATGGAGATCACGTTGGTCGGGATGTAGGCCGACACGTCGCCGGCCTGGGTCTCGATGATCGGGAGGGCGGTGAGGGAGCCGCCGCCGCGCACCTTGCCCTTGAGACTGACGGGCAGGTCGTTCATCTGTTCGGCGACTTCCTGCTGGTCGATGATCTTGGCGGCACGTTCGAGCAGGCGGGAGTGCAGGTAGAAGATGTCGCCCGGGTAAGCCTCGCGGCCGGACGGGCGGCGCAGGATGAGCGACACCTCGCGGTAGGCCACGGCCTGCTTGGAGAGGTCGTCATAGACCACCAGGGCATGGCGTCCCGTGTCGCGGAAATACTCGCCGATGGCAGCGCCGGCGAAAGGCGCGTAATACTGCAGGGCGGCCGGGTCGGCGGCGTTGGCCGCCACCACGATGGTGTAGTCCATCGCACCCTTTTCCCGCAGGATGTTGACGATGCTGGCCACGGTCGATCCTTTCTGGCCGATGGCCACATAGATGCAGTAGACCGGCTTGCCGGCCTCGAAATTCGCACGCTGGTTGATGATGGTGTCGACGGCGATGGCGGTCTTGCCCGTCTGGCGGTCGCCGATGATCAGCTCGCGCTGGCCGCGGCCGATGGGGATCATGGCATCGACGGCTTTCAGGCCGGTCTGGAGCGGCTCGTTCACCGGCTGGCGGAAGATCACGCCCGGCGCCTTGCGCTCGAGCGGCATCTCCGTGAGTTCGCCTGCGATCTCGCCGCGGCCGTCGATCGGCTCGCCGAGCGGATTGACCACGCGGCCCACCATCTTCTCGCCCACGCGGACGGAAGCGATGCGGCCGGTGCGGCGGGCGGTCATGCCTTCCTTCACCTTCTCCGTGGAGCCGAGGAGCACGGCGCCGACATTGTCTTCTTCGAGGTTCATGACCACGGCCATCACGCCGCTGTCGAATTCGAGCAGTTCGCCGGCTTCGGCGTTCGTCAGGCCGTAGAGCCGGACCACGCCGTCGTGGACCTGGAGTACCTCGCCCACTTGTTCGTACTTGGCGTCGATGTTGATGTCGTGGAGCTGCTTGAGCAGCACCTCGGAGAGTTCACTAGCTTTCAGATTGTCAACCATTCTTGCGTGTTTTTCTGTTTTTTTCTTCCCATTCCTTGCGGATGGTCTGCAGTTGCGTGGCGATGGAGGCGTCCAGCCGCCTGTCTTCCACCTGGACGATGAAACCGCCGATCAGGTCGGGATTGACCTCGGTCTGGAAGTCGACCTGGCTGAATCCTTGCGCCTTCATCAGTTCGGTCAGCTTCCCGACGAGTCCGGGATTCTCGGTGGCCGTCGTGAGCCGGGCGCGCGTGATGCCCTTGGCCTTGCGGTAGAGTACCCGGTAGTCGTGCAGGATCGCGGGCAGGTAGTCCACCCGCTTGTTGCGGACCACCAGGGCCAGGAAACGCTGCATCGGCTCACAGAGCCGCTCGATGCAGCCGGGCACATCTTCCTTCGACTGCAGGGCCTTCCTGAGGGCTTCCGCGTCGTCAAAGATGCGCTTCTCCGCCTTCTGCTCCGTGGCATAGAGCAGCAGGGCGTTGGCGTAGCGGCTGGCAATCAATCCGGCATCCATGGGCGGGGGTTTCAGTTAACGGGGTTGTGGCTGGCGCGGGCCTCTTCGATCATCCTGTCGATGAGAGCGCTCTGTTTTTCTGCGGTGTTGAGGTGTCCGCGGACAAGTTTTTCGGCCACTTCGATGGCCAGTCCGGCCACTTCGTCGGCGATCTGGCGGCGGGCGGTTTCCTGCTCGATGCGGATCTCCTCGCGCGCCTTTTCGATCATCGCGTTGGTCTGGATCTTTGCCTGTTCGCAGGCGTCGTGGACGATCTTGTCGCCGTTGGCGGCGGCTTCGTTGAGGATGCGGGCCTGTTCCTTGCGGGCCTCCTCAATGAGTCTCTTCTGCTCGGCGGCCAGTTCCTTGAGGGTCTTCCGGGCCTCTTCCGCTTCTCGGAGCGACTGTTCGATGCTGTCGGAACGCTTCTTGACCATCCCCGTAATCATCGGGAAGCCGAATTTGGCCAGGACGAAGAAGACGATGCCGAAGATCAGCGTCATCCAGAAGAGGAGTCCGAAGTCAGGAGTGATCAGCGACATGGGGCGATTACCGGATGATGCCGAGCAGGCAGACGAGGATGGCGAACAGGCAGGCGCCTTCAATCAGGGCCGCGATGATGATGGCCGTGGTACGCATGCCGCTGGCCGCTTCCGGCTGGCGGGCCGAGCTTTCGAGGGCGGATTTACCGATTTTGCCGATGCCGATGGCGGCTGCGATGGCTGCGATGCCGGCGCCGATGGCGGCTCCGAATTTTCCGAATGCCGCACCAGCGACGGCCTGTAAGATGATAGCTAACATAGGTTTTGGGTTTATTTAGTTGTTTCCAATTGTTTTTCGTGTTCGGGTTCCTGGCGGGACAATCCGATGAAGACGCTCGAAAGCATCGTGAAGACATAGGCCTGGATGAAAGCCACCAGAAGTTCCAAAATGTCCATGAAGACGCCGAAAATCACGGCGATGACGGTCATTGAGCCGTTCAGGGCGGGGCCCAGCTCGGCGGTCAGGAAGATTACCGCCACCACGCCCAGCAGCATGATATGGCCGGCCAGGATGTTGGCGAAGAGTCGCACCATCAGCGAGAAAGGCTTGGTGAACATGCCGATGATCTCGATCAGGGGCATCAGCGGAAGGGGCACCTTGAGCCAGGCAGGCACTTCGGGCCAGAAGATATCCTTGTAATAGTGTTTGTTGCCGAAAAGGTTGACCGCCAGGAAGGTGCAGACAGCCAGGAAGAGCGTGACGGCAATGTTGCCGGTCAGGTTCGCGCCGCCCGGGAAGAAGGGCACGATGCCCAGCAGGTTGTTCAGGAAGATGAAGAAGAAGGCGGTCAGCAGGTAAGGTGCGTATTTCTCGTAGTCTTTTCCGACGCCTTCCTTGATGATGTCGTTCACGACCATCGTGATGAGCATCTCCATCAGGCCGGCGAAGCCGCGGGGTGCCTCTTTCATGGCGTCGTGGCGCTTGTACCACCGGGCTGTGCAGAGAACCAGCACTACCAGCAGGATGGAGCTGAGGATCAGGCTGAAGGCATTTTTGGTGATGGAAATGTCTATCGGACGCCGGCCGGTAGCGGCGTTGATGAGCTTGCCCTCCTCATTGAGCGTGTAGCCGTTGTCTTCGATGTGGTTCGACAGGAATACGTGGAACCCGTCGTCGATGACGATGCAGGGCAGGGGAATCGAGATGTGATGCCCGTTGATCGTGGTGATGTGCCATTCGTAGGCGTCGCTGATATGGCCGAAGATGTAGCTCTCCATGTCGATTTCGCCCGGCTTCGACGCCTCATGCCCGGCGGCGGAGGCCGTCAGGGGCGCCAGTAGCAGCACCAGCAGGAGAAGGAGGGTCTTTATCCGATGCATACGGTCACGACATTGTCGCGGACTTCCACGAAGCCCGCCTGGCATTCGATTTCATGGCTTTGCCCTGCCTGCACGTAGCGGATGACGCCCGCCGTCGTGGAGGAGATCAGGGGTGCGTGCCCCTTGAGCACCTCGAAGCGGCCGAGCGTGCCGGGGATTTCCACCAGCTCGGTGTCGACCGAAAGGATTTCTTTCTGGGGCGATATGATTCTCAGGCGGATCATCACTTACCGGCTTGTGCAAGGAGTTTCTCGCCTTTTTCGATGGCTTCTTCGATGGTGCCCACGTTGAGGAAGGCCTGCTCGGGGAGGTGGTCCACCTCGCCGTCCATGATCATGTTGAAGCCCTTGATGGTGTCTTCGATCGAGACCATCACGCCCGGGACGCCCGTGAACTGCTCGGCCACGTGGAAAGGCTGCGAGAGGAAGCGCTGGATGCGGCGGGCGCGGTTGACGGTCAGCTTGTCCTCGTCGGAAAGCTCGTCCATGCCCAGGATGTTGATGATGTCCTGGAGCTCCTTGTTGCGCTGCAGCACCTGCTTCACGCGCTGGGCCGTCTGGTAGTGCGCCTCGCCCACGATGTTCGGGTCGAGGATGCGGGAGGTGGAATCCAGCGGGTCGACGGCGGGGTAGATGCCGAGCTCGGCGATCTTGCGGCTCAGCACCGTGGTGGCGTCGAGGTGCGAGAAGGTGGTGGCCGGAGCGGGGTCCGTCAGGTCGTCGGCCGGCACGTAAACGGCCTGGACCGAGGTGATGGAGCCGTTCTTGGTGGACGTGATGCGCTCCTGCATGCGGCCCATTTCCGTGGCCAGGGTAGGCTGGTAGCCCACGGCCGAAGGCATGCGGCCCAGCAGGGCGGACACCTCACTGCCGGCCTGCGTGAAACGGAAGATATTGTCGATGAACAACAGGATGTCCTTCGGATCGTCGGCCTTGCCGCTGTCGCGGAACGACTCGGCGAGGGTCAGGCCCGAAAGGGCCACCGACGAGCGGGCTCCCGGCGGTTCGTTCATCTGGCCGAAAACCATCGCCACCTGCGATTTCTTGAGTTCCTCCGGGTCGACCTTGGTGAGGTCCCAGTGGCCTTCTTCCATGCTCTTATCGAATTCCTTACCGTAGCGGATCACGCCCGACTCGATCATCTCGCGCAGCAGGTCGTTGCCCTCGCGGGTACGCTCGCCCACGCCGGCGAACACTGAGAAGCCGTTGTGCTTCTTGGCGATGTTGTTGATCAACTCCTTGATGAGCACGGTCTTGCCCACGCCGGCGCCGCCGAACAGGCCGATCTTGCCGCCTTTGAGATAGGGCTCCAGCAGGTCGATCACCTTGATGCCGGTGAAGAGCACCTCCTGGGAAGTGGTCAGGTCTTCGAACCTGGGCGGCTCGCGGTGGATGGGGAGAGAACCGCTGCGGTCGAGCGAATCCATGCCGTCGATGACATTGCCGACCACGTTCATCACGCGTCCGCGGATCTGGGCGCCCACGGGCATGGTGATGGTGTCGCCGGTGCAGCGGACCTCCATACCGCGGCGCAGGCCGTCGGTCGAGTCCATGGCTACCGTCCGGACTGTCTCCTCGCCGATGTGCTGCTGCACTTCGATGGTCAGGGTGCTGCCGTCGGGACGGGGCACCTGCAGGGCTTCGTGGATGGAGGGAAGCCGGGACTGCTGGTCTTCGGGGATCGTGAAATGGACATCGACCACAGGTCCGATGATTTGGGAAATGTGTCCGGTAAGTATAGCCATACTCGTTTTTTTCTTTTAAATGACAAAGATAGACATTTTTTTGCTAACTTAGCAGCAGCAAAATAGCCAACAATACTAATTTATACGTAATGGCATCTTCTATTCTGGACCTCATCAAACAGCAGGTTTCGGCACAGGCCGGCGGCGTTGAAATCCCCGCCGGCGCCAAGAATACCGTACTCAACGGATTGACTGATTCCATCTTCGGCAGCCTCTCGCAAACAGCGATGAAGGCCGGTGGCATCGAGCAGCTCAAGTCGCTCCTGACCGGCTCCACCTCGGCGGCATCCAGCCCCATCACGGCGCTGGCCGGCCAGCTCTTCAACGTCAACGTCCTGAAAAAACTCAATCTGGGCAGCACGCTCAACACGGCGCTCTCGGGCCTGATTCCCGCTGTGATGGGCAAACTCTCCGGCATCCTGAAAGACCAGGACGGTGACGGCGACGTCGATTTCAACGATATCCTCATCACCCTGAAAGGCGGTGCGGGAAAAGCCTCTTCCGCTGGCTCCGCCGGCGGCGGCCTGCTGGGTGGCATCCTGGGCAAAGTACTGGGCGGCAACCGATAACCAGTCAATCAATCAAACATCAATCATATGGCTAATACCCCTACGAAACAGCAGAACTTCACGCCGGCCATCATCGTGATGTTCGCCCTCTTCTTCATGATCGCCTTCGTCACGAACCTCGCCGGTTCGATGGGCGTGGTGGTCACCAACCAGTTCGGCGCCAGCAAGGCCCTGAGCCAGCTCGGTACCCTCGCCAATTTCATCGCCTATGCCTGCATGGGCATCCCCGCAGGTATTATCCTGCGCCGCAAGGGCTATAAGTTTACAGCCCTGCTGGCTGTCATCGTCGGCTTCATCGGCGTGGGCATCCAGTTCCTCTCCGGCTATGCCGAAAGCTTCTTCGTCTATGTGCTCGGCGCCTTTGTCGCCGGCTTCTCGATGTGCATGCTCAACATCGTGGTCAACCCGATGCTGAACACCCTGGGCGGCGGCGGCAACCGCGGCAACCAGCTTATCCAGTGGGGCGGCTCCTGCAACTCCATCGGCGGCACCCTGGCACCGGTCCTCGTGGGCTGGCTCGTCGGCGGCTCCATCCAGGATGCCACCGTGGCCAAGGCTGCGCCCGTGATGGTCATCGCCATGGTGATCTTCGCCATCGCCTTCATCGTGATCCTGCTCACCAAGATTCCCGAACCGCATATGGAGACGCCCGAAGAGAAGGCGGCCCGTCTGGCCGGCGGTGCGAAGAAAGACCCGCACAGCCCGCTGAGCTTCCGTCACTTCGTCCTCGGCGCCATCGCCATCTTCTTCTATGTGGGTATCGAGGTCGGTATTCCGAACACGGCCAACATCCACTTCTCCGGCCTGGCCAATGTGGGTCCGGCCATCGCAGGCACTTTCATCGGCGCCTACTGGTTCTGCATGCTGATCGGCCGTCTGATCGGCGGTGTCATCGGCGGCAAGGTCTCCAGCAAGAAGATGCTGCTCTTCACGGCATCGGCGGCCATCCTGTTCATCCTGCTGGCGATGTTCATCCCGGAGACGGCCACCATCACCATTGCCAAATACACCGTTCCGTGGAGCCTGGGCTTCCTGACCCTCTGCGGTCTGTGCACTTCCATCATGTGGGGCTGCATCTTCAACCTTTCGGCCGAAGGTCTCGGCAAGTACACGGCAGCTGCTTCCGGCATCTTCATGACGCTGGTCTGCGGCGGCGGCATCATCCCGTTCATCCAGAACGCCATCGCCGACAAGGTGGGTTCCATCCAGAGCTACTGGCTGCTGGTTCTCTGCCTGGCTTACCTGATCTACTATGCCGTAGCCGGCTCGAAGAATGTGAACAAGGACATCCCCGTATAAAGCTAGCTTATGGAAAAGGAACTCGTAATGGGTATCGACGTCGGTGGACAGAGTACCAAGCTTGGCGTCGTCAATGCAGAGGGTGAGATCATCGCCCAGACGGTCATCTCCTCGCTGCAGCAAGAACTCATCGACTATATCAACGAACTGACCAAGGCCATCAAGGGCCTGATCGCCGAAACCAACAAAACCGGCAAGGTCAAGGGCATCGGCATCGGCGCCCCGAACGGCAACTACTACAAGGGAACGGTGGAGTATGCCCCGAACCTCAAGTGGAGCTACGACGCCGAGGGCAAGCCCACGGTCGTCGACCTGGCCGCCCTGGTCAAGAGCTTCACCAGTCTTCCCGTGACCGTCACCAACGACGCCAACGCGGCTGCCATGGGTGAAATGGCCTA
>Ga0129306_1001054_pt1 | contig 35338 bp, 29 predicted proteins | sample P827metagenome_FD_94438 | JGI IMG/M metagenome (GOLD analysis project Ga0129306, IMG submission 94438) | Capybara group fecal microbial communities from Wisconsin, USA - P827 metagenome | ecosystem: Host-associated > Mammals > Digestive system > Large intestine > Fecal | place: USA: Wisconsin...
CAACAACGGGAGGCGTGCCATCAGCCTTGTCAAGTACGGTCTGAACTTCATCGCAGACACCCTCCTCAATCCGTTCAGACCAACCAAAATCAATGTGTTTGATTTTTTGTCATGTACTTAGAAAAAAAATCTAAGATTTAACCTATACTTTTGTAACCGTTTGTAAAATTACGGCATGAAAAATAAACTCTATCTCATTGTACTTGTAGGAGTTATCTTTTTAACAGGTACTGCAAATGCTCAGGATGTGGCGTTGAAGACACGGCTGACAAAAGCCGCTTTGCTTTCTTTTGACGCCGGAGTAGAACTTGGCTTGTCCCCAAAATGGACGGCTGATTTTTCAGCCACATACAATCCATGGACTCTCAAAGATAACAGCAAATGGAAAATCCTTATGTTTGAACCGCAGCTCAGATACTGGCCGTGCCAGAAATTCTTTGGATGGTTTGCTACCTTATATATGCATGGTGGAGCATTCAATATAGGCAATGTACCCCTTCCAAAACTTCAGGATACGCGCTATGAGGGTTGGTTTATAGGAGGTGGTTTAGGGGCAGGATACCAGCATCTTCTGTCCCGTCGCCTCAGTTTGGAATTGGAACTGGGTGCCGGTTACGATTATTCCAGGTACGACAGTTTCCTTTGTCCCGTTTGCGGAAAGAAGCTGGACGAAGACCTCCCAAACAAATACTGGGGGCTTAACAAGGCCAACATTTCCCTTGTATATTTTTTCTGAATACGCCTATGTGGAAAAGAATCATACTATTACTATGCTCATTGCATGCCTTGGGCGCTGCGGCTCAGTCAATAGCCGGAGGAAGTGCGCAGGTTTCGGACATCGTTGTAGAAAAGCAGTCCGATACAGTGACCGTCCGCTTGATTCTGGACGTTTCGTCCTTAAAAATCAAAGGGGCCGGGACTCTGGCTTTAACTCCAGTTCTAAAGGCTCCGGATCATTCACTGGAACTACCTTCAGTAGAGATAATGGGCGGGAAGCAATACATATACTATCTGCGTAACAGAAAGACCGGCACAACGGAGGTATACCGCAGACATCCAAAAGATAAACAATTCATTCCATACAGGGCCTCCTTCATGTACGAGGACTGGATGGAAAACGCCCTTCTGTACATGTCTGACAGCAGAAGGCAATGCTGCACTGAACTGATTTCACACGAGACACTCCTGGCGGAACTTCCGGACCTGGGGCCGGAAATACCGGCACCTCAAATGAAAACAGAGTTTGTCCCCATTTTTGCTTACATTACCCCTGCTTACTCCGACAACGCCGGGGTCAAGGTTCGGTCCCTAAAAGGCAACGCTTACGTCGGATTCCCCGTGAACCGATGGGATATCCTGGAAAACTACCGGAATAACGCTTCTGAATTAAATAAAATCTATCAGACAATTGAGAATACGCGTTCATCTGAGGACTATAGCATAAAATCCATTTATCTTACCGGTTTCGCCTCTCCTGAATCTTCGTGGGCAAACAACGAAAGGCTTGCCAGGAACCGTACGGAAGCCCTTAAAGGCTACATCAGCCAGAAGCTTTCCATCTCTCCGGAAATCATTCACGTCAACTATGTGGCGGAAGACTGGGCCGGGTTGAGGGAATTTGTCCAGAACAGTTCGCTGGCCAGGAAAGATGATATTATCTCATTGATTGACGGTAATCAAGATCCGGATGTCAAAGAAGCCATCCTCAAAAGAGATTATCCTTCACAGTACAGAATTCTTTTGCAAGAGTGCTTCCCTTTGTTGAGGCATACTGACTATGAAATTGAATATCAGATAAAAACTTATCAAGATGTGCAACAATTGGAGAGAGTATTTCATGAAAAACCGTCAGATTTGTCTCTACAGGAATTGTACATGCTTGCAGCCAGTTACAGTGAGGGCTCCGAGCGTTTCTGCGCGGTTTTTGAGACGGCGGCAAGGCTATATCCCAACGACGCTGTCTCAAACCTGAATGCCGGCGTGGCGGCCATCACTTCAGGTAATTACACCATTGCGGCAGAGTATCTTTCAAAGGCGGGTAACAGCCCGGAAGCAATCAATGCCCGCGGAGTACTTGCCTATTATACAGATGAAATAGACAAGGCCCGACGGCTCTTTTCAGAAGCTGCCTCAAGAGGCCTTGAAGCCGCTTACCAAAACGCACAATCAATCATTAATCCTTAAATATAACAGTAATGAAAAAAACAGCAATTATTCTTGCGGGTGCAGGCCTGCTGGCTCTCGCCGCTTGTTCAAGAGAAAATCAGATTGAACAGACCGACTCTTCCAAGACTTATCTTACCGTACAGTTTGGCGTTTCTTCGCCACGCACCAAAACGGACAACTCCGGTTCCCAGCTTGACGGTACGGTTGCAGAAAGCGAGATCTCGGAAGCCGTGGTCTATCTTGTCCAGAGCAGCCAGGTCAAGGCCATCCTGAGCGTTAATCTCCTTAACAAAGTAGCGCACAGCGGTTATGACGATGGTTACGAGTCTTCAGTACTTGTTACCACTGCCGCCCTTGGCACCTACGAACTGTATGCCTATGCCGGTACCAGTACAGATCCATTCGGCTACAGCATAGGTGACACATGGCAGGGCGCCACTCCGCAGACGTTTGATCCCGCCAACCGCTTAGGCATCCTCAATGCCGGTAATACAGCCGCCCTGGACAAATCCTTCAGGATGTTCAGCCAGCACGATGCCAGTACAACCGGCAGCACCATCCCTACAGTGACTCTTACTGCAGCTAATAATACAACTGCAAATCCGGCGATAGGTGAAACCATCTACCTTGACCGAATTACTGCCAAAGTGACGGCGTCTGAAGATCCAAGTCTCAGTGTAGGAGCAAATATTGCCAACGGAGTGTTCTCTTCTGCTACTGCCACTGTAGAGGGAATATATCCCATGGCCGCAGCAAAAACCATTTACATCCAGCAGCAGTGGTCAGATCCGGGCATGACCGAACTATCGACTCCTACAACGGAGCGCTACGGCTTCGTGAACAACAGTTTCACCCCCGCCCTCGGCACAGAAACAGCATATGCGAATATTGAAAAGAGTGGCGGCACATATACCTCTGTTTCCGTGGGTGATGTCAACAACAGAATGATACCGGTGGGAGCTCCTTGTTATCTCCTTGAGAACGCCGCAGAGCCTACTCCAATCTGGGGTACCACAAGCGGAGTAATTTTCAAAGTGACTCTTGATGCAGGCGGAAGCGGAACACCTTCGACCTTCTTCGGTTATAACAACAATTCGTCACATTTCCTGACACTTGATGCTCTGCAGGCCGCATATCCCAATGCATTTGACGTATTCAATCACAAATTACCCGACGGCGTGACGGACGACGACGCGGCAAATCTTCTTGCGGCAAAGAACCTTCTTGCAACCAATGTGGCGCAGTTCCGTGCACAGACCAAGGTCAATGTCTTTGAGGATGGTGTAATGTACTATACTTATTTCATCAAAGATAATAACTACAACACCTACGGTATTTTCCGCAACACCTGGTACCAGCTTCTGGTTACGGAAGTTACCAATTTTGGTGACGATATCCCCGGCGGCTGGGTCCCGGACGATCCCACTGTCAATCCCGACCCTACCACACCCGTGGATGATGACAAACTGTATCTTCGCGTAAAACTCCTTGTGAACAAGTGGGTTGCGAATGTGACTAACGTCCATCTTGGTGAATAATATGAGAAAGCAGGCTTCCTTGTTCCGTATCTTGACAGTTCTGGGACTGTCGGCAATGTTCTCCTCATGCATTTTTGAGGACAGGACATGCTGTTACTTGTCAGTTGGGTTTACCTACACTTACAATGTCAAGGGAGCCGATGCTTTCCTTTCGGAAGTCAAAGACTTAGAACTCTATGTTTTTGATTCAGAAGGCGTCTTTGTAGAGCGTTTCAAAGAAAACGGCGGAGACGGTTTCTATAAAGGCTACAGGATGATCCTTCCCAGTCTGGGGGCCGGAAGATATACTTTCGTGGCATTGGGAAGGAATCGTCCTGTTATAACTGAAGAGGGTGAATTCCTTTTCTCGGCTCTTGAAGTTGGGAAATCTGTCCTGCAGGACCTCATGATTACGCTGAATACCAATAATGGTATATCAAACTTGGAATTTGCATCAATATATGACGGGGTAATGCAATGCGAACTGAAAAACGGGACGCAGTATGTGGACATTCCTATGAACAAACTTACAAACCGTCTCCGAGTGGTCCTGATGCCCTACAGCGGGACGGACAAGCTGAAGGAATACGATTTTGCCGTCAAAAGCGGAGCCGTGCATCTTGATTATGAGGGAAACATGAGTTCCAATGTGCCTACATGCTTCCAACCGCACCATAACTTCCGTACCGATGCTTCTCCTTCAGTATCTGAAGGGGAAGTTGGAGAGGCTGTTATTGCCGATTTTCAACTTTCCAGGCTTATTCTTGAGGATAAACCAACTCTTGTCATATCCGACAGTGACAATGGTGAAGACATCGTAAAGGTAAATCTGGCGTGGCTTCTGTCGCTTCAGGGCATCGCAGAGCATCGCAGGGAATGGTCCGATCAGGAATACCTTGACAGGCAGGATGCTTATAGCATCACTTTCTTCATAGACAATGGATTATTTGTAAAAACACGCATTATCGTTAATGGGTGGGTCATCTCAATTGAAGATGTATCGCTGGGGTAGAATAATAATTCTCATGGTTTTAGCCTGGATGCTTCCGTTCGGTTGCATCCGGGACAACGCTGTCTGTCCCGACGCTGGCGACAACCGCTTCATTAAGATGAATTTTTCTGTAGGTGAGATTCATCAGGCAGTAAAATCCGGAGAACCGAATGACGGGCTGTCGGAAGAATCCTCCCTTCGTCAAATACAGGTGTGGGTGTTCAATTCCGGTAAGGATGATCTACCTGTTGCATACAAGGAAGTTTCCGGCATGGAACTCGAACGCCTTGTGGACAGCTACGGAGAAGTTACAATAACTATGGATGTGGAAGTGGGCCGTCTGGAATCCCATATGCTTCTGGATATTTATATAGCAGCCAATGCCTCCGGCTCAGGAATTAACCTTCCTTCCCTGTCTAAACCTTCGGATTTGGATACTGTAATCCTGAGACGGTTTACTCCTTCAGAAAAAATAGGGACAGTACCTGCCGGCGGTCTCCCCATATCCAGAGTAGTAAGGGGAGTGGACGGAGTGCAGCACCTGTCATCGGCATACTCCTCAGCGCCCCCCATAAGGATTCCGCTGATAAGGGCGGTATCCAAAATCAGCTTTTACATGATACGGCCTGCAGGGCTTGTAAACTCCAGGATTGAAAGAATAGTCATTGACGGGAATGCAATAGGCCGTGAGGAGTATTTCTTTCCTGAGCCGGCCGTTTTCTCCGCCTCTGTTCCGGATCCCTCACAGGCCCGGATACGCGGTGCGGGAGGATACCATTCATCGCCTGTGCAACTTGAGCCGCAGGATACGGACATATACTCTCATCCTGACCCTGAAGAACTCAGGCGCCGTATATCAGAGAGCATAAAAGATTATGTGGCAAGGGTACATGCCGCGTCTGTAAACCCTTTTGGAATCACATATCTGAAGGAGTCGGACAAGGCCATTACCGGAACAATTTACTACACCATGGGGATTAGCGGTACTCAGGTGAGGGAGGCGCATTTCAGTCTGGACCCCGGACTCTTCATCAGGAATCATGAGTGGATTGTTTACGTTTATTTTTCCAAAGACCGCCTGTATGTCTGTCCTGAAATTGCTCCATGGACAGATGCCGGGGTGTTCTCCTTTGACTGGAATTACACATACACGCTCACGAACCAGACCGGAGCCGACACTCGAATCCTCACAGACGGCGGTACAGACTATGTAATGTGTGCCTGGGGAAGAGGGACAGACGGTCTTCCTTATACTCCTAAACTCCAGCTTGAGAGGCGCTCGTCCATTCCGGTGAACGCCAGCATGCTGCTGTTTCTTGACAACCCCGATTTCGGTTTTGTTGAAGATGACGGAGGCGTATTGTCTTCAATAAAAGACTATATTGACATGCCGCTTTCCACAACGTCCCAGACCACTGTTTTCTACGTTGTACCAAAGTTTCCCTTTGACCTGGCAGGCCCCAACCCGTCCAATCCAGTGGCACGGCTGAAGCTTCTTCTAAGCAGTTCCGGATTAGCATCCATACGGTTGCCGTTCAATGTGATAGGTCTTCCCGGTGACACCGAAACCATACGCTATCATTATGTCACACCGGACCAGTTCAGATAACGAGTTATGAAGAGAATACTACTTGTACCAATGTTGATGCTCATCCTGTCTTCCGCCTGTACCCGGGTGGAAACAGGACAGCCGGTACCGGTATTGAAGCTGATACCGGCTCTTGAAAACGAGTACTTGACTAAAGCAACTGTCGAGGACGTCCCTTCACTGAACGAGAGGGACCTCTCCGGCGGTATAGATGTCTTTATCTCCGGACATGGTTCTTTCCTTAGATACAGGGTAAATTCTCCGCAGGTCTCCCAGGTCAATTTTCTTACTGCTGATTGGAAGGATGACGGAATAGTAGCCGGGCTGGAGTACGATGTGTACGCCGTCGCCAACCCGGAGTACAACCCCTCCCAGATAGTAAGCGAGGCTTATCTGAAGGCGCTTGACACAGGGGCGGACTACGATATATACCGCTTATATGACCCGGGAGCAGGCTCGTATGACCTCTCCCGAACTTCTTCCAAACAGTTCCTTATGGATGCCGGCGTCAAGTGGACACCCACTACGGAGATTGAACAGACTATTTCCCTTACCCTGAAAAGGGCGGCTGCAAAGATAGAGATACAATTCTCCCTATCCGATGCAATGTCTGGATACACATTGTACGGAAAGCCACAGTGGAAACTTGTCAACTACGCAACATGCTGTTCAATATTGGAGAATGGTTCGTTTTGTGAGCCGGAAAGGAGAACTACGCCTTATATGATGGACGTAACGTCAAACACCGCGACTGACGGAACAATCATAACGTACAGCTATCCGCATACCTGGACAGATATCGATGATGCCACGGTAATCATAATGAATGTTCCCCTGGAGGACAGCTCCGGGACGGTCATATTCAATAACTATTATGCGGTTCCGGTAGCCGATATTTCCGGCCAGGGTCCGTATTCTCTAGAAAGGAACACCCTTTACAGAGTGCAAGCCAGGCTTGAAACCCTGGGCAGTTCGGGAGAAAGCTCCACGCACCTCCCGCTTGGGCTTCTTTACGAAGTTATTCCATGGGAATACAATGCCGTAGTTGACGACATCAACGTAATAGGCCAGGAGGTAGATTACCTGATGGTGGATCCGGTTGAAGAAGAAATAAGGGAGAAGGTTCTTTCCGGCGGTCTTCTCTCCAGAACAATTCACCTCAATTTCTGGTCATCCGGGCCCATTTCCGTTACCCCGGCGGAAGTATACTATTATGACAAGAACAGTAACAGGATAAATGCCGAAACAACATCTCCCGTCACAGTAAATGTTTCCGGAACAAAAAGCGGAACAATTGACATTACCAGTACGGCCCTCTCAAACAATGCAGTCAAATATATCCGGTTCAGGGTTTCCCTCACGGGGAATCCGGCTTTGTACAAAGATATCATAATCCGTCACTATCCGTTGGACTATATTCAGAATGTACAGGGGCTTTGGTCAAGCCTTACTTTGAGTAATTGGGTGAACTGGGATACGGACCAGCAAGCCCATACTACCATGAGATATTACCGGAATGATATATTCCAGGCGAAAGTTTTTTATAATAGTAGAATATATGCAATTGAGGATAGAAGGATCGGCGGATATTATTACGCACAAAGGCGCAATGCGTACTCCAACCTCTTTAACAACCGCATGTATGTGGTACAGATAACAAGCACTTCCGACAGCTATACCGTGGGACGTGTGAATCTGGATTCAAACAGCCTCTCTGAGGATCATTTTGTTTCCCCCGCCTTTCTTATCGCTTCACAGCTTGGCGCAACACAGAGCACCAATAGTGGTACCGTGGCTGCATTACATTGTCACAACTACAGGGAGGTGACAAGCGACGGGAGGTCATATGAATACTGGCGGCTGCCGACAAGAGAAGAAATTGGGATTATCTTTGGCTACCAATATACCTCCGACACCATTGACGAAGTGCTTTCCGGTGATTACTATTGGGCGCTGGAGGGTAAGGCAGTTTCAAGGACACAGTACTATGATCCTTCACAAGATTCTGGGAGCGGACATGTACGGTGTGTCCGTGATCTCAGTGAGGCGGAACTGGAACAGATAAATGTACTTAATTGATATGAAACACTATCTGCTTAGAATAGCATCTGTCATGATGCTGTCCATACTGGCCGCTTGTGCCGGGGAGTTGTCTCTGGAAGACGGAGACTCTGCGCCTATCTCTTTCCGTGTTGACATATCAGTACCAGGGGCAGTTCTGACAAAAAGTCTGGTCTCGGGGGTGGAGGGGATCTATGGAATACAGCTTGTCTGCTTTGATACCAACGGTTTATATGCCGGACTTGGCGCTGCCACCTTTGCTCCTTCAGGCGGGGGCGGCATGTCAGGAAGCCTTGTTGGATCCGTGCCCGGTAATACGGCATGTATTCATTTCATCGCAAACGCCGGACTGATTCCGGACGAAAGCTGGAAGTCCATGTCGGAGACGGATCTTATCGGGAGCCTGTTCTCTGAGGAATCCAGTACGCACATCGTATATTGGGGCTTCCATAAGGAAAGCGATCCTGAGAGTCTGGCCGGTTGGCTGGATGCCAGCCCCAGGAATACGGTCCTCCTTCTCAGGGACAGGGCAAAGATTACGCTGGAAAAGCCCGATGAGGGATGGAACCACAGTGTAGACCCCTCGGTATCGGAATACATTATATCTGCGAGGTTCGCCGTATGTAATGGACGTAGCAGGGGGATGATTGCACCGCTGGACAGAAGCCGGCTTGAATTTGGATATGACGCTCCAATGACGCTTCCCTCCGGCAATATCCGGTACCGGGGCGATGCCTCGCAGCTGGTTCCTCACACCGAAGCGCAGTTCCTCTTTGAAGATGAAAACACGCTTGAAAACTGCGTAAAGGTCATTATGGAAACCACATACATGAGAGGAACTCCCGGAAATATGGCCCCGCTGGTCAAATACCATCAAGTTATGCTCATGGACACCGATTATACCCTTTACCAGGTCCGCAGGAATCATCAGTATAACATCATTGTAGGGAATCTGCCTTCTTCAATAGCCTATGACAGTTTTGAGGATGCGCTTGACGGAAGTCCGTCAAACAACCAGACCGTGGTTGTAAAGGAAGTGATTCCGCAGGTAAACTCGGCGGGATGCAGTATGACAATCATGGGAGGAACGTCACATGTTATCCAGAAAGACGCCTCAGGAGGTCCTCTTGTTGCAGAAATTGATTTTTCTTTCATGAAAGACGGTGCTCCGGATCCGCTTATGTCGGTCTCTGACTTCACTGCCGAATGGCTTTCCAACAAATACCTTTCCTATCCCAATGCTTCCATCTCTGTAACGGAAGTTCCGGGCAGTCCCGGCTTATACAGGATGAGTGTTCCTTTGTATCAACCTATAACAAATGATTTGAAAGAAGGGAAAATACTGCTCACGGATACCCGCTATGGCTTGTCACGGTTCATAAACATATATTCCGTGACGGCGTTTGATTTTGCCGCATCGTTGGACAGGCAGGACTCATCGTCTCCTTTTATACTTAATTTCACAATTCCCGACAATTATCCTCCCGACCTTTTCCCGTTTAAAGTCTGGATAATAACAGATGCTCTAAACCCTACAGCAGAACAGAATGCCGCGAACGCGCTTGGCGTGGAGGTCCGTGAGACTTTTCCCAAATATGGCGTTCCTTGGAATTACTGCTATTATTACGTTGTTTTCGGACCAGGGACATACTCGGTATCGTTTATGACCGGAGACCCTTCAATTACCAGTCCTACAGTGATACTTGATTCAGATTACTTTGGCACATTGGATGCGCAGGGCGATATGGTACTGGACTATGTCCGTATAAACTGATTGTTCAAAAACGTATTGTTATGAGGCAAAAGCATCTTCTTTCCTTGACTCTGATGCAGTTGGAAATAGCTTATGAGAAAGCTTTCCCGGAGCTTAGGCAGATGGCGGCTGAAGCACCAGACAGCCCCTCGTTCAGGAGTTCTTTTGCCCGTTGGATTGCTACGATGCCGGAGAGCGGAGCAAAACGCCTGTTTGAAAGCCTTATAGAAAACGAGGGTGCGACAATTCACGAGTGGTCCCGGGATGAGGCGATGACTCTGTGTACGCTTGACCATCTTCGGAAATTCCTGCGCCATGAGGCGGATCCTCTCCCGGGAACAGACTTGTATATAGACCTTTTTATGCAGTTGCAGCGGCTGAAGGGGAAGGGTTCCCCGGCCCCGTCGGAGAAGAGAATCCGACAGCTCACCGACCGTTGGCCGTCGGGGCTAAGCGAAGAGGTGATAGAGGTCCGCAAAGAGAACCGGGATCATATGTTTCATCTGTTGGTAGAAAAGGTTGAGCGCGCGAACAGCTCCCGCTTCTATTTCTCCGAATGGATGACCTACGATGAAAAGTATAAACAGGTGAAACTCTGGTGGAATGATGAAAGGTTCCAATTGCGGATGGCCTTGAAGAGTCCCAGGGAAATAAATCTCTTTATGCGGAATACACTCACTTCGGAGACTATGTTCCTGTTGCGTAGCGCGCGCAAGAAGGGGATTCCGTTTTTTGTCACACCATACTATCTGTCGCTGCTTGATCCCTCGGGCCGGTATGATGATGCCACAATCCGCAGCTATATTTTTTATTCGCCGGAGCTGGTGAAGAACTTTGGCAGCATCCGGGCATGGGAGCGCGAAGATACGGTGGTGGCAGGTTGGCCTAATGCGGCCGGATGGATTGTTCCGGATGGTGATAACATCCATCGCCGTTATCCGGACGTAGCCATACTCATTCCCGATACCATGGGACGAGCCTGCGGCGGGTTATGCGCCTCCTGCCAGCGAATGTACGGCTTTCAGGGCAAGAGACTAAATTTCGAGTTTGCTCAGCTCAAACCCCTTGACTCCTGGCCAAAGAAGCTGTCGCGTCTGATGAAGTATTTTGAAGAGGACCCATTGTTGCGAGACATACTGATAACGGGCGGAGACGCCCTTATGAGCCGTAACAAGACGCTGAAGCATCTTCTGGACGCTGTCTACCAGATGGCTGCACGAAAGCACAGAGCCAATGCCTCCAGAGCGGACGGAGAGAAGCATGCCGAAATTCAGCGCATCAGGCTGGGAACGCGCCTCCCGGCGTATCTGCCAATGCGCATAGATGATGAACTGATAGATATCCTGAAGGATTTCAGGGACAAAGCGTCGTCGGTAGGCGTCCGTCAGTTTGTAATCCAGACACACTTCCAGTCACCACTTGAGGTTACACCCGAGGCCAGGACTGCGGTAAGCAAGTTACTGTCGGCCGGATGGATTGTGGACAATCAGCTAGTTTTCAACGTGGCGGCTTCGCGCAGAGGCCACGCGATGAAACTGCGCGAAGTGCTTGGAAGCCTGGGAGTACTTGGGTACTATACGTTCACGGTAAAAGGTTTCGGGGAGAACAGTGCCGTATTTGCGCCCAACGCCCGTTCTGCCCAGGAAAGCGCGGAAGAGAAGAAAACGGCAGTCTTGTCGGATCTGGAGGCGGAAGTATTGGCCTCATCCATTTCCGGTGCTCCCAACCCGGGCGAGGCGCTGCGCAGTTACCTCCAGACCCACAGGCTGTCGGTTGTGGCCACAGACAGGAACGTGCTCAATCTTCCGGCCATCGGGAAAAGTATGACTTACCGGCTCATTGGATTTACAGAAGCCGGTCAACGTGTACTTAGATTTGACCACGATCCTACGCGCAGGCACAGTCCCGTCATCAATCGTATTGCAAATGTGGATATAGTGGAAAGCCGTTCGGTAGCTTCCTATCTCAGACAACTGGAAATCATGGGCGAAGACCCTGAAGACTATGCTACGGTGTGGAATTATACGCAGAGCAGGACAGAGCCACGCTTCCCCATCTATCGTTATCCAGATTTCCCTTTCCGTCTGAATTCCTTTGAGAAACTATTATCCTCCTCCGCCTTTTCGGACGGTGCGGGGGGCCCAGTTTAATATCCTACTTGAACCACTTGGTAAGGTTGTCTTTTGCCCAGAGGTAGTAGAGAAGGAGGCCTACCCAGCTGGTGGCAAGGACGATGACCGCGACGATAATCTTTCCTACGAGGGAAATGGGTTTCTTGAAGATGTCGATAACCGCAGCAATTGCGAGGACGATACCAATGATGTAAATGATTGTTGCCATATTGTTAGTTAGTTAAAAAGTTAATTTCAGGGAAAGACCGGTGACGGGCTGGAGACCTGTGCCGGTGGTGGGGGTGAAGGCGAAATAGGGATCCATGCTGAGGCTTACTGAAGAATAGCCCATGCAGTCCTGCCAGTACATGTTCTTCACTTTAGCTATCTTGCAGGCGTCGGTAATGTTCCAGATTTGATAGATGACACCTGCCGCTACCCACAAAAGAAAACCACCAGGCATAGGGAAAGTGCTGTAATCAAGCGAATCTGTATTTATGTACTGGTCATCAAGCGTATAGCCTTGGGAATTCAGCCATGCAGAGTATTTCACTGTATAGTTAATGAGTGAAACATAGGTTCCAACGGTAATGGCGGCGCTTCCGGCCCAAATTGCAAGACCACGGCCTACTTCTCCGTCGATAACCTGGCCCAGACCCGGGATAAAGAACGATGCCAATCCGGCTCCGAACACGCTGTTGGGATCACCGGGCATGCTATTGTATCTGCGAGGGTTGTAAATGCGCTTGAGTTCCTTATACTTCTTATTCTCATAGGTATTGGCCCTGACGGTGTTGTTGCTGCGTCCGAAGACGTCGCTGTCACCGTTCTGGTATTCTATGGACTTGATTTGGGAGAGGGCGAGGGTGAAGGTGGGGCCGTTGGGATTGCTGTACCTCTTATAACTGATGTTGGAGGTGCCTACCTCGATGATTCTTGCCTCTATGGTACGGCCGTCTTTGGTGCGGATTATATCCTGTGCTGCAGCGCTGATGCAAAGGCCGGTGAACAGGGAGATCAGAAGCAGTAACTTTTTCATATGCGTTCGTTTAATTAAACAAAAATAAGTCTTTTTTCGTTACTATCCTATGAGTTTTAGGAGTTTTTTGCGGTCTGTGCAGCCGGAAACTTCTGTAATATGCGCCAGAAGCCGCTCCAAGGAGTCTGAAGGGGTGCCTTCAGCGGAAACATCATAAAGGGCTTCGGGGGTGGTGAAGGAGGCGACTTGCCAGCCGCTGTAGCGGAGGTCTTCACCGCGGTAGACACGGAGGAGGTCCCCGGTAACCACGCGGCACTGCATCTGGAGGCGGGTTATGGCTGCATCGGCGGCCGCTTTCTTCACGCCCAGGAGCGCGCGGGCTTCCTTGATGGTAATGGCGCCGTTTTGGTCGATGAACTCCAGAATAGCTGCATCTTGGGAAGCATGAGATTCCCGGGACAAGCCAGAGAATGACGAGGCTGGGGAGCCGGGGGTGACGGTGCCAAGCCGCCAGGCACGCAGTTCGCGATACCACCGGACGGTGGCGTAGGCGGCTTTTCCGCCCAGGAATTTGCCGTAGACAATGTCGCCGCTCCTGACCATGTCTATCTTCCAGTCCCAAGGACCCAGGACGCCGGCATCACCGTCGAACCAGTACTCCGGGGCGGTCATTTCCTCTATGGAATAGCCGGGGATGGAATTGGACATGAACGGGACGATTCCCACGTCCATAATGGCCTTGTACATGGTTTCAGCGCTGACTATGCGCGGGGGCCGGAGGTTGCCGGCATGGTGCTCGAAGCTCATTTTACGGTGACTTTAGGGATGTCTGACCAAAGGGTTGTATAGTGGGGTGACTGGTGGTCCCTGGCGGCGAAGACTTTGCCGTCGCCCTGGATGCCGAAACGCAGGGTCCCGGGGCCGAAGGCGGAGTTCACGCTGTCCATGGCTGCAGACAGGCGGGAGGAGCGCCGGGCCGCGGCGGAATCGGCAAATAAGTAGCCTGTAAGCTCCTCTTCCTGAGCCAGTTTCAGAACCACCACTCCGGCTTTTTTGTATCCGTATCCGGGACGAAACAACTCCCGCGTTGCCGCCACCGCCGCACTCACGAAGGCCTTGTGGTCCGATGTCCCGTCCGGGAAAGTCACAAGGGACGATCCGTGCGTCTGCGGGGCGCTGTCCTTGAAGCGGTTGGTGAAGGCGAAAACAGCCATTTCCAGGCACAGGCTGTGCTGGGCGCGTAGCTTCTGCACGGCGCTGAGGGCGAAGTTCGCCACCTGCGAGCAAAGCTCGTTGACGGAGGTTATTTCGTGTGCGAAACTCCTTGATAAACAAATTGTCTGCTTTGCCTCCACATAGTCCTCGAACTCTATGCAGGGGATGCCGCGGAGCTCCTGCCAGGTGCGGAATCCCGGCAGGGCAAACTGCTTCCGCACCACGTTCTCATGCAACTGCGTGAAATCCCACGCCGTGCGCACTCCCATGGCATCCAGTTTGGGCACGGAGCGCCTGCCGATTCCCCAGACATCGGCAACCGGGAAACGTCGGAGCACTTTCTCTACATCCTGCGGTCTCCACATGTAGCATCCGCCCCGGAGTTTCGGGTACTGCTTGCATAGTTTCGAGGCCACTTTTGCAAGTGTTTTCGTAGGGGCGATGCCCACCGATACGGGGATGCCGGTGCACTTGTAACACTCTGCTGAAATACGCTTCGCGAGGACGTCGAAATCGGCCTTGATTCCGCGAAGATCCATAAAGGCTTCGTCTATGGAATACTGCTCCACGGAGGGCGAAAAACGCCTCAAAACTTCCTGTACGCGGTGGGACATATCGCCATACAGGGGGAAGTTTCCGGAGAACACCGCAACGCCGTTATTCTCTACTAAAGTTTTTATCTTGAAGAAGGGGTCTCCCATCTTGATGCCCAAAGCCTTGGCCTCGTTTGATCTGGCCACTGCACAGCCGTCGTTATTGGACAGTACAATGACCGGTTTCCCCTGTAAATCGGGGCGGAAAACCCGTTCGCAGGAAGCAAAAAAATTGTTGCAGTCCGCTAAGGCAAACATCAGGCTTTTTTGATTATCCAGGTGACTATTCCCCAGATTAAGAAATTGTTCTCCGGACCAACGGGGATGGGTTTGTATTTGGGGTTGTGGCCGTTGCAGGGCATGAGGATGGCGCCGCCACTGTGTATTTCAACTTTTTTTACGGTGTATTCTCCGTCTATGAAGCACACGGCCTTGCAGCCGTTCCACGGTTCCAGGGCGCGGTCCACGATGAGGATGTCGCCTTCGTCCATATCCGCATCCACCATGGACACCCCGTCCACCTGGAAAAAGAAGGTGGAGGCGGAGTGGCGGACCAGAAGCTTTACAAGGTCCAGCTTCTCGCGGATATCTTCCGCGGGTGAGGGGAATCCTGCCTTTACGTTGCCAAGCATATCGCCCTCAAAGGCGTTTTCTATAGGGTTCGGTTCCATTATATAAGATAAGTCCCCCAAAGTTAGTATTTTTTTTGCTTATTTGAGGAAAAGGTGCTACATTTGCAGTCCCGTTTTTTACAGGGGCGTAGCTCAGCTGGTTTAGAGCGCTTCAGTCACATTGAAGAGGTCATCGGTTCGAATCCGATCGTCCCTACCACAAAAAAACTTCCGGTTCATCGCCGGAAGTTTTTTGTTTTTTTAGGGAGGGAACTAGATGGTTCCCTGCTCAAGCATTGCCGTTGCAACCTTCATGAAACCGGCAATGTTGGCGCCCTTCACGTAGTCTACGCTGCCGTCCGGCTGGATGCCATACTTGACACACTGCTCGTGGATGCTCTTCATGATGAAGTGGAGTTTTGCGTCAACTTCCTCACCGCTCCAGGAGATGTGCTCTGCGTTCTGGGTCATTTCAAGACCGCTGGTAGCCACGCCGCCTGCGTTCACGGCCTTGCCGGGAGCGAAGAGGATGCCGTTGTGCTGGAAGAAGTGGATTGCTCCGGGCTGGCAGCCCATGTTGGAGACTTCGCAGCAGCACCAGCAGCCGTTTGCCTTCAACTGCTTTGCATCGTCCTCGGAGAGCTCGTTCTGGAAGGCGCAGGGGAGGGCGATGTCGCAAGGAATGCTCCAGGCCTTCTTGCCGGCGGTGAACTTTGCCTTGCCGGGGAATTTGTCCGACATATCCTGAACCTTGTTGCGGTTGGAGGCACGCATCACAAGCATGTAGTCAATCATTTCCTTTGTAATGCCGTCAGGAATCTCGCAGACGCCGTCCGGGCCGGAGATGGCAACTACCTTTGCGCCAAGTTCAGTGGCCTTTATGGCTGCGCCCCATGCTACGTTGCCGAAGCCGGAGAGAGCGACTCTCTTGCCCTTGATGTCCTTGCCGGCCTTCTCCAGAAGGTGCTGGGTGAAGTAGAGAGCGCCGAAGCCGGTTGCCTCCGGACGGAGGATGGAGCCGCCCCAGGTGCCGCCCTTTCCGGTGAGAACGCCAGTGTTGTATTCGCGGGCGAGTTTCTTGTACATGCCGTACATGTATCCGATTTCGCGGCCGCCTACGCCTACGTCGCCCGCCGGGATGTCCTGGTCTGGGCCTATGCAGTTCCAGAGCTCAAGCATGAAGGCCTGGCAGAAACGCATGATTTCGTCGTTGGATTTGCCTACGGGATCGAAGTCCGATCCGCCCTTTGCACCGCCCATAGGGAGGGTGGTGAGAGCGTTCTTGAATGTCTGTTCAAAGCCCAGGAACTTGAGCATTGAAGGAGTCACGGCCTTATGGAAGCGGAGACCGCCCTTGTAGGGGCCGATTGCGCTGTTGAACTGGATGCGGTAGCCGGTGTTGGTCTGGACCTCACCCTTGTCGTCAATCCAGGTGACGCGGAAGGAGAAAATGCGGTCCGGCTCTACGAGGCGCTCCACAATCCTTGCCTTCTCGAACTCAGGGTGCTGGTTGTAGACCTCTTCGATGGACTCCAGTACTTCCTGAACAGCCTGCAGGTACTCTTTCTCCGTGGGATACTTGGCCTGAAGGCGTGCCATGATGTCGGTTGTTTTCATGATGAAAATCAGTAATTTGTTTTAGTGGTTATAATAAAAAAGGAATAATCGTTAATTCCGTTACAAATTTAAAGAAATAAACGGTAATTCCCAATAATTTTTGAAGGAAATAGAAAAAACTGCATTTCATGGTTATTCCGCGGATTATTTCTAAATTTGTAAAATATTTCAAAATAGGGAAAAGTATTAAAACCTATATCGATGGAAAAGAAATTCAACGTAAGGTATTGTGTCTTTCTGCCCATAGTGCTAATTATCACGGCTTTCCTCCTGGCTGTGCCTGTGAGTTTTTTTGGAATTGACGCTCTTACCGTGGTGCAGCAGAGGGTGATTGCCCTGTTTGTTTTCGCCGCCCTGATGTGGATTTTCGAGATTATCCCCAACTGGACTACCTCGCTGCTTGTCATTGTCATTGCCCTTCTCACTGTGAGTGACAAGGGACTTGGCTTCCTGTGCAAGCCGGAATTCGGCCAGCTGGTTGGCTTCAAGAGCATCATGGCCGCTTTCGCAGACCCTGTCGTGATGCTGTTCCTGGGCGGTTTCGTCCTTGCAATCATGGCGGAGAAGTACGGCCTTGACGTCACCATGGGACGCGCCCTTCTGGGCCTGTTCGGCACCAAGCCCAAGTGGGTCCTGCTGGGATTCCTGGTGGTCATCTCCATCTTCTCCATGTTCATGTCCAATACCGCCACCGCCGCAATGATGCTGGCCTTCCTGGCCCCCGTCCTGGGTACTCTTCCGGCCGATGACAAAGGCAAAATAGGCCTTGCCCTCAGTATCCCGGTGGCTGCGAACATAGGCGGAATAGGCACCCCCATAGGCACCCCTCCCAATGCTACGGCCGTCAAGTTCCTGGCAGAGTCCGGTGCGGAGGTCCCCTTCATGACCTGGATGGTGCACATGATTCCATACGTTGCCATCATGATCTTCCTGGCCTGGCTGCTCCTGCAGTTCTTCTTCCCCTTCAAGACCAAGGAACTGAAGCTTGAGATTCCGGAGAACAAGAAGCCCCACACCTGGAAGACCACCGTCGTGTGGATTACCTTCATAGGAACCATCCTCCTGTGGATGACGGAAAGCGCCACCAAGATCAACTCCAACATCGTGGCCCTCATCCCTCTGGGCGTCCTCACCGCCTGCGGCATTTTCACCAAGGACGACATCAAAGAAATCAACTGGAGCGTGCTCTGGCTGGTAGCCGGCGGCTTTGCCCTGGGTACCTGCCTTCAGGGAACCGGGCTTGCAAAGGTGCTCATAGGCGCCATCCCGTTTGGCAGCATGAGCGTGGTGCTGGTGCTTGTCATTGCCGGTCTTGTCTGTTACTTCCTCAGTAACTTCATCTCCAACTCCGCAACCGCAGCGCTGCTTATTCCTATCCTTATTGTGGTTGCAGAAGGCATGGCAGACCCCGAGGCGGCAAACAACGCCCAGTTCCTGGCCCTTGGCGGCAAACAGGCAATGATAGTGTTCATTGCAGCCTGCGCCTCCATAGCCATGCTGTTCCCCATCTCCACGCCCCCGAATGCCATCGCCTCCTCCACCGGCCTTGTAGAGACCAAGGACATGGCCAAGGTTGGCCTAATCATAGGCATAGTTGGATTCGTGCTGGGCTTCTTCTGGCTTACAATGATTTTCCCGTTCTAATATGAAAAAGACAGCTATAATAGCTCTTGCGCTCCTGACCGGGATCTCATCCCTGGCCCAGGAGACCCCCGCCAAGTACAAACTCTACGGCTTCGTACGCAACTATGCCGTCATAGACTCCCGTGAAGTGAACGGCGGTACTCATGACCTTTATTATTACATGCCAAAGGACCAGGACCTTAACAGCACCGGAGAGGACTTAAACTCCGGTCTCAACTGGAAGTTCATCTCCCTCACCACCCGTCTTGGCCTTGACTTCTCCGGCTACCAGTTTGACGATCTTAAGATCTCCGGCAAGGTGGAGGCGGATTTCTATAGCCTCAACGGCTCCGAATCAGCAAACACCATTGCCCAGTTCCGTCTCCGCCAGGCATATATGGCGCTGGACAGGGACCTTGATGACGGCACGAAACTGCTTGTCAACATTGGCCAGACCTGGCACCCCATGGGTGCAGACCTGCCCCATGGGATATGCCTTGAGAGCGGTGCACCGTTCGGCCCCTTCAACCGCAGCCCCCAGGTTATGGCGCACTGGACCAGGGGTAAATGGACATATACCGGAGGTTTACTGTACCTGAGCCAGTATCTTCCTATGGATGCGGAAACTGCAAAAAAGAGCGTTGCTCCATTCAAGTACGGTTTCCCTGAGATTTATGCCGGCATAGCATACAGGAGCGGTCCCTTCGTTGCCAAATTCGGTTTGGACAATACTCTTACGAGGCCGGTCCGCAAAGAAGTTAACGTAAACATTGCTGACTCAGATGAATATGCCAAGGTGAAGAGTCTTATGGAAGCAGTTTCGGTATTTGCATATTTACAGTATACCAAGGACCTGTTCCAACTTAAGACAAAGGTCACCCTTGCCCAGGCGGGTGAGCACCTTAACATCCTTTCCGGTTACGGAATCGCCTCTGAAAATGCTCCGAAGCACACTATCGAATACACTCCCATGGAGGATCTCACAAGCTTTGTGTCTTTCCAGTACGGCAAGAAAGTCCAGTTTCTGGGCATGATAGGCTACATGAAGCAGTTGGGGACCACAAAGGACCTTATGCCCACCGGAATCAGCGGAACAACCCCCTGCATAGTGAACAAAACCCATCTGCAGGATGGCAACCTATGGCTCAATACCGCAGCTGCCACCAATATCCAGCAGGCCTTCCGCTTAACGCCCACCGTTCTCTGGAACATGGGCAAACTCCAGATTGGGCTCGAGTATGACTACACAATGGCAGAGTTCGGCAACTCCGACGCCACCCGTAACGCCCGCGGCCTCTACGAAGCCGGCAACACCCACTGGATTGGCAACCACAGGCTCCTGTGGATGACCAAGTTCAACTTCTAGGACCTGTCGAATGCGTTGACTATTTTGGTCACGAGGGGGTGGCGGACTATGTCCGCGGGGGTGAAGTAGATGGTGGAGATGCCTTTGATGCCTTCAAGGAGATGGATTCCGGCGAGAAGGCCGCTGTCTTCGCGGCGGGGGAGGTCTATCTGGGTAGCGTCGCCGGTGACGATGAACTTGGCGCAGGTGCCCATGCGGGTGAGGAACATCTTGAGCTGGCCAAGGTTGGTGTTCTGGGCTTCGTCCAGAATCACGCATGCTTTGTCCAGGGTGCGGCCTCTCATGTAAGCGAGAGGGGCAATCTGTATGGTGCCGTCCGCCATGAATTCCTGAAGCTTCTTTGAGGGAATCATGTCTGAAAGGGCGTCATAGAGTGGCTGGAGATAGGGATCCAGCTTGTCTTTGAGGTCGCCGGGCAGGAAGCCAAGGCGCTCCCCGGCTTCCACGGCGGGGCGGGTGAGTATGATGCGCTTTATCTCACGGTTTTTGAGGGCACGGACAGCGAGTGCAATTGCAGTGTAAGTCTTACCCGTTCCGGCGGGTCCCACGGCAAAGACAAGGTCGTTCTCAAAATATGATTTGACCAGTTCCTGCTGGGTTTTGTTGCGGGCGCGGATGGCTTTTCCGTCCGTGCCGTAGACAATTACGCCGTCTCCGGCAAGGCGGAACTTGTCCTCACCGCCGCCGGCAAAGATGTCTTCTACGTCATAGACCGTAAGGTTCATCTTGCGGTGCCTCAGGGCTACAAGTTCCGCAAAGCGGATGTTGAATTCAGCGATGTCGCTCTCACGGCCGTCCAGGATGAGCTGGTCGCCGCGGGCGGTTACTTTAAGGTGGGGGAAGTAGGAGCAGAACTCCATGAGTATCTTGTTTCCCACTCCGTATATCTCCAGGGGCGTTATGCCTTCCAACTTTATGGTTTTCTTCATATACGCAAAGATACTTCATTTTTCGTGAAAAATGATTATTTTTGCAGTTTAAGGAGGATTGGACCATGAAAAAGTCACTTGTTCTTGTTCTGGCAGTCAGTGCCATCGTCATAAGTGGTTGCGATTTCGTAAGGGTAATCGCAGGCCGCCCCACGTCAAAGCAGGTGGAAGCCGTTCGCCTGGAGCGTGTAAAACAGGAAGAGGCACGCCATCAGGCACGTCTGGATTCCATGCGGAGGGTTCAGCAGCAGCTTGCAGACTCACTTGCTATGGAACAGTATCTTCTGGACTCTCTTTCACAGTCCAAGGGCACTGTCATGAGTCCTTCCAGCCTTGGCGGAATTGGTGTTTCCAACCTTGAATATACCTATTACATTGTAGTGGGCGCATTCAGGGATCCGGTCAACGCCCTAAAAAAGAAAACCCAGTGTGACGATGCGGGATACCCCGCAAAGATAATCAACTTCCGTAACGGCCTCAACGCCGTGGCGGTATGTCCCTCCAACAGCATAGCTGAGACTATCAAGAACATGAAGGCGGTCAAGGGCAGGAGTTTCTGCCCCAAGGACGGCTGGATTCTGGTGAATCAATGAAAAAGATTGCAGCAGCCATAACGGCGGTCCTGATGGCCGCATTCCCGGCGGGCGCCCAGTTCGTCAATCCCTTGTTGTCGCTTGAGGATTCGGAGACGGTAAGCGCCCTCAAGGAGCATGTGAGCATGCTCTCGTCGGCACAGATGGAGGGACGTGCGCCCGGCAGCGAAGGGGAGAAGATGGCGGCGGATTATCTGGAGCAGAAGCTTAAGGAATACGGCGTAGACGTGCTCCAGGCCCAGACTTTCGGTATTTCCGAAGGCCAGGACACACTTACCTCCCGTAACGTCGTTGGCTTCCTCCAGGGCTGGGACAAATCCCTGAACGACAGATACATCGTCATTGGCGCACGCATGGACAACCTGGGTGCAGATACTTATATGGTAGACGGAGAGCCCGCAAGCCGCATTTATTACGGGGCCAACGGCAACGCATCGGGCATGGCCATGATGCTGGAACTGGCTGCGAAACTGTCCTATGCACGTAATCTCATACGAAGGAGCGTCCTGTTTGTGGGCTTCGGCTCCTCCACAAAAACCCTTGCCGGTTCATGGTATTTCCTTAACCGTGCGTTCCGGGACGTGGATAATATTGACGCCATGATAAACCTGGACATGGTTGGTCTGGGTGAGAACGGTTTCTACGCTTTCACATCGTCCAATGAGGACCTGAATTCAATAGTGAAGACCCTTCAGGGGGAGCTTCTGCCGGTGCAGGCGCAGCTTACGTCGGCGGAACCTTATACCGGTGACCATCGCGCCTTCTACGACAGGGAAATCCCCTCCGTCCTTTTCACCACGGGCCGCTACTCAGAGCATGGCACAGGCAGGGACAGGGCAGACATCCTGGACTACGAAGGCATGGAAAGGGAGCTGGAATACGTTTACAGCTATGCCCAGCGCCTTTGCAACGGCCAGAAGCCGCTGTTCAGAAACTCCTCCGCCAGGGAGGAGGTTCCGGTTGGCGTATATGCCTTCGGTGACGTTGATTTCAAGCCCATGTTCCTGAACTCCCCGAATCCCTCGACCTTCATGGAAAAATGGGTGTACCAGTACCTGAGATATCCCAAATATGCTGCGGATAACGGCATCCAGGGCAGGGTCCTGGTGAGTTTCGTTATAGATGAGAAGGGCAACGTCACAGATGTGAAGGTAACCCGCGGCATTCACACGTCCCTGGACGATGAAGCCGTCCGTGTGGTAAGCGCAAGTCCCCGCTGGAGGCCGGGAAGGATGGCCGGAAAGAAGGTTAAGGTCCTGATGACTGCAGCTGTGGATTTCAGGCTGGAGAAGACGAAGGGAAAGTTTGGTATAAACGGTAAGACACTATAATGGATTACAATTTTTTAGAGATTGAGAAGAAGTGGCAGGAGTACTGGGCCACCAGCAAGACTTACAAGGCAGAGAACAGCTCCGGCAAGCCAAAGTACTATGTATTGGACATGTTTCCCTATCCTTCGGGGGCTGGACTGCATGTTGGGCATCCGCTGGGTTATATTGCCAGTGATATTTTCGCGAGATATAAGAGGCTCAAGGGCTTCAACGTCCTGCATCCAATGGGGTACGATGCCTTCGGCCTTCCGGCAGAGCAGTACGCCATCCAGACCGGCCAGCATCCGGAAAAGACCACGCATGACAACGTGGCCCGTTACCGCAGCCAATTGGACCGCATAGGCTTCTCCTTCGACTGGGACCGCGAGTTCCGCACCTCGGATCCTGACTATTACCACTGGACCCAGTGGGCATTCCTGAAGATGTTCGGCTCCTGGTACAATAAAGACCTGGAGAAGGCACGTCCCATAGAGGAGCTCATCGCCGCTTTTGAAAAGGGCGGAAGTGCTTCAGTCAATGCCGCATGCAGCGACGGCCCCTCTTTCACCGCGGACCAGTGGAAAGCCTTTTCGGAAAAGGAAAAGGCCGATGTCCTCATGCGCTACCGCATAGCCTACCAGGGGGAAAGCACCGTGAACTGGTGTCCTGCCCTTGGAACCGTCCTCGCAAATGACGAGGTCAAGGACGGCTACTCGGAGCGCGGCGGCCACCCCGTTTTCCAGAAGAAGATGACCCAGTGGCAGCTCCGCGTGAGCGCATACGCCGGACGCCTCCTGGACGGCCTTGACTCCCTGGACTGGACAGATTCCCTGAAGGAGATGCAGCGCAACTGGATTGGAAAGAGCCAGGGCGCAGAGATGGTCTTCAAGGTGGAATGCGACGGCCGCTCCTACGACATGACCATATTCACTACCCGTGCAGACACCGTCTACGGCGTCACCTTCATGGTGCTGGCCCCGGAGAGCGAGTGGGTGGATAAACTTACATCGGCCTCGCAGAAGGAGGCGGTGGAAGCATATCTGCAGGAAGTGAAGAAGAAGACGGAGCGCGAAAGAATGGCAGCCAAGGCTGTCACCGGCGTATTTTCCGGCGCGGTTGCAACCAATCCTCTCACCGGCGACAAGGTGCCCGTATGGATATCGGAATACGTCCTGGCCGGCTACGGAACCGGCGCCATCATGGCTGTTCCCGCCCACGACAGCAGGGACTACGCGTTCGCAAAGAAATTCGGCCTTCCAATAGTCCCGCTCATAGAGGGTGCCGATGTCAGTGAGGAAAGCTTCGACGCCAAGGAAGGCATCATGTGCAACAGCGGTTTCCTTAACGGACTCACCGTGAAGGAGGCTATTCCCGCTGCAATAGACTATGTTGAAGCCCACGGGATAGGCCACAGGAAGATAAACTACCGCATCCGCGACGCCATATTCTCCCGCCAGAGGTACTGGGGAGAGCCTTTCCCCATCTATTACAAGGACGGCATAGCAACTCCAATCCCTATGGAAGAGCTGCCCCTGACGCTCCCGGAGATAGACCAGTACAAGCCCACCGAAGACGGTCAGCCGCCTCTTGCCCGCGCAAAGGACTGGACATACAACGGCTACCCGCTGGAAACCAGCACCATGCCCGGATTCGCCGGCTCCAGCGCCTACTACCTCCGCTACATGGATCCCAAGAATTCCAAGGGCCTTGTGAGCAGGGAAGCCAATGAATACTGGCGCGATGTAGACCTCTACGTAGGCGGCACGGAGCACGCCACCGGCCACCTCATCTACAGCCGCTTCTGGAACAAGTTCCTCTATGACCTTGGCTACGTATGCGAGGACGAGCCTTTCCGCAAGCTCATCAACCAGGGCATGATCCAGGGCCGTTCCAACTTCGTGTACATGATTCCCGGCACGTGTAAGTTCGTCTCCGCCGGCCTCAGGGACCAGTACGAGACCATTCCGGTCCACGTGGACGTGAACATCGTATACAATGACAAGCTGGACATCGAGGCCTTCCGCGCATGGAGGCCGGACTACAAGGATGCGGAGTTCGTCCTGGAAGACGGCGAATATATCTGCGGCTGGGCCATCGAGAAAATGTCCAAGAGCATGTACAACGTGGTTAACCCGGACAAGATATGCGACACCTACGGGGCCGATACCCTCCGTCTCTACGAGATGTTCCTTGGCCCCATAGAGCAGGCGAAGCCCTGGGACACCAAGGGCATAGACGGCGTGAACCGCTTCCTCAAGAAGTTCTGGCGCCTGTTCTGGGACCGCGAGAAATGGCTGGTTACGGACGACGAGCCCACCCGCGATGAGCTCAAGGCCCTTCACAAGCTCATCGGCAAGGAGCAGGAAGACATAGAGGCCTTCTCCTACAATACCACCATATCGGCCTTCATGATTGCCCTGAATGATCTTGGAAACTGCTCCAAGCGCACCATCCTGGAGCCCCTGACGGTGCTTCTGAGCCCGTTCGCCCCGCACATTGCGGAGGAGCTGTGGCACCAGCTTGGCCACCAGGAATCAGTAGTATACGCCTCGTTCCCGGAATATAAGGAGGAGCTGGCGGCGGAGTCTACCGTCAAGTATCCAATCTCCTTCAACGGCAAGACCCGTTTCTTCCTGGATGTGCCCGCAAGTGCCGGTGCCCCTGAAGTTGAGGCCCTTGTCCGCGGCAACGAAAACACTCCTAAATATGTTGGAGACCAGAATATCGTCAAGGTTATCGTCGTTCCCGGCCGTATCGTAAACGTTGTTGTAAAATGATAGACAGAACCAGAAAAGTACTTATAAGCATCTTCGACTTCATTGTCATCACGGTGGGCGTCGTGCTCTTCGTTATGGCGTGGACGTCATTCCTGCTGCCAAACCACATGATTGACGGCGGCCTCACCGGAGCGTCGGCCCTGCTGAGCATGGTGACGGGGATATCGGTGGACATCTGGTACTTCGGAATAAACGTCTTCCTCCTCATCATGGCCTGGATTATCCTGGGGCGCAGTTTCGGGATAAAGACAATCTATGCGATAGTTCTGTCGTCGGTCCTGTTCCGTGTGTTGGGAAGCGAGCCCATGGCTTTCCTGCAGTCCGTTCCGGGCAATCCTCTGGCAGTGAACGAACCCCTCCTTGTCCCTATCATAGGCGGCCTTCTGGAGGCCGTCGGCCTGGCCCTGATTATCCTAAGGGGCGGTTCCACCGGAGGGACGGACATACTGGCGCTCATAGTCAACAAGTTCTGGCCTGTGTCCCTGGGGCAGTTCTACCTCTTTGCGGACTTTGTGGTCATTACGCTCCTTCTGCTCATACCGGGGCACAACTTCACGGATGTTGTCAAGGGTTATGTCACCATGGGCGTGTGCGCCTATGTGCTTGATCTTATCATGCTTGGCAAGGAACAGTCCGTTCAGGTGCATGTGTTCTCCAATAAGTATGCGGAGATTGGAGATTTCATAAACAAGGAACTGGAGAGGGGCGTGACGGCTCTGGAGGCGGTTGGCTGGTACACCAAGCAGAACCGGAAGATTCTCATGGTGGTTATACGCCGCTCTGAGCTGGGTATCCTTACCAAGGCGGTAAAGGAGATTGATCCAAAGGCATTTGTCACCGTCGTCCCTGCCCACAGTGTATTCGGAGAGGGCTTCGGAGAAATGAAAACAGGAATAAACCTGAAAAAGAAAAAGAAATAGAGAAGAGATTATGGCCACGCTCAAGAAATCCACATTAACCACGGTCAAGGAGTGGTTCCTGGTTACCTGCGGGATCCTTATCTACGTCCTGGGGTGGTCTTTGTTCCTGATTCCCAACAACCTTATCGGAGGCGGGGTGTCGGGTATAAGCTCCATGATTCAGTACGCCACAAGCGGAACCATCCAGATGGGTTATTCCTATTTTGTAATCAACGCCATCCTGGTTGTGCTGGCTATCGTCATACTTGGCATGGGATTCGGCGCGAAGACCATCTATGCCATTATCCTGGCCTCTATAGCCCTACGTTTCATGCCTGGAATGATTCCTGAGACCATAATCAACACCCTGGCCATACAGAACGGAAAACTGATGTCGGTCCTGATGGGCGGTCTCATGGCTGGAATCGGCATAGGCATGAGTATTTCAAATGGCGGGTCTACCGGAGGAACGGACATCATTGCCCTCATCTATACCAAGTATCACAATGTGTCGCCGGGCAAGGTAATCCTGTTCCTGGATTTCATCATCATTGCATCGTCCCTTGTGGTTCCGTCCTATGTGGCGGAGATTGATCCTGCTACCGGTGCGGCTCTCCTGGACCCGTCCGGCAATCCCATGACGCACCTGATGCCGTTTGCGGACAAGGTGACAACCGTAGTATACGGCCTTATCCTTGTTACTGTGAACAGTTATGTCCTGGACATGTACATTTCCGGCCGGCAGCAGAGCGTCCAGCTTTTCATCCTATCACACGAGTATGAGAAGATTGCCGATGCAATTACCCAGGATCTCCACCGCGGCGTCACCGTCCTTGACGGCAAGGGCTGGTACACCAAGCAGGATACCAAGGTCCTCATGGTCCTTACCCGCAAGGTAGACCTCAATATGATGCTCCGCTACATAAAGCAGATAGATTCTCAGGCCTTCCTTTCCGTCAGCTCCGTCAACGGCGTTTACGGCAAGGGGTTCGATACCATCAAGAAATAGTTCATTGACATATAGGGACGGCACGGCCGGCACCCCAATGAAAGCAGATGAAAACCCTTGTTTGTATTCTGGCTGCTTTCTTTGTCGCGGCCGTTGCACTGGGCATATACCTGTTTGTTCGTCTGCGTAAGAAAGAAGCCCGCCTCATGGAGGCCCTCTCCAATCCGGCCATGCGTGAAGCCAGGCCTGAGTCCTTCTCAACGGCGGCAATCGATCAGTATCTATACGACAGATGTTGCAAGTATATGATGGAAAGGCGCCCTTTCCTGGTGGACAATTACTCCATCCAGGACCTTGCAAACGCGCTTTTCACAAACCGGGTTTATCTCTCGAAGACCATCAACAAATTCTCCGGCCGCAATTTTTGCGCCTATGTGAATTACTACAGGATTATGTATGCGGTGGAGCTTTTCAGAGGTAACATGAGCCTGAAAGTGACGGATATGGCGGAACTCTCCGGGTTCCATTCCATAACTTCATTTTACCAGGCTTTTCGCTCGGTTATGGGAGAACCCCCAAGCCACTGGTGCTCGAGGGTCCGTAAAACTGTCCGCCAGGATATTTATAAACGTTAACCGTAAACGGCGTCGTGCTATCCCTGAATGCCTTTCCAGCTGTCTGGAACAGGCGCGGTAACATCCACCTCTGTCTTTTTGACGGGGTGGATGAACTGTATATTACGGGCATGAAGAGAAATCCCGCCGTCAGGATTGGAGCGTTTTGCTCCGTATTTGAGGTCTCCCTTTATGGAACATCCCATGTTTGAGAGCTGGCATCGAATCTGGTGATGGCGGCCGGTGTACAGGGTTATTTCCAATAAGAAATAGCGTTCAGTGGTCTGGACAAGCCTGTATTTGAGCCTGGCTTCCTTCCCGTTTTTGGCTATGTAGGACTTGTTCTGTTTTTCGTTGCGAACAATGTAATCCGTAAGGGTGTCTTCATCTTTGGGGGGCCTGTTTGCCGTGAGGGCCCAGTATGTCTTGTGGATGTCTCCTGTGCGGAGCATGTCGTTGAGCCGCTCAAGTGCCTTGGACGTCTTTGCAAACAGGCATACACCGCTTACGGGCCTGTCCAGCCTGTGCGGAACGCCCATGAACACCTGTCCCGGCTTCCCGTCCCGCTGTGCAATGAATGCCTTAAGCGTCTCAGAAAGCGGCTCGTCCCCGGTCTTGTCCCCCTGGACAATCTCCCCGGCCCTCTTGTTGAACACAATTATATGGTTGTCCTCATATAGGATTCTTTGTCCCAAGTCTTGGTATTCATCCCCTGACAGTTCCCTGTAAATGCCCATAGCGTATGCTGGATTAATGCTCAAATATAAGAAAAAATATGTAATTTTGTCTCTATGAAAGCAAACCTGAAAGCATTATTACTCTTAGTGTCCATGGCTCTTTGCCTTGTGGCATCGGCCCAGGACTTAAAGCCCGCCAAGGACAAGAAAACCAAAAAGTACGGTTACAGGGACAAGCAGAAGAACTGGGTCATTGAGCCCGCTTTCGACGATGCCAGAAAGTTTGACGACGACGGCTGCGCCCTTGTAAAGGTGGACGGCCTGTACGGCCTCATCGACCTGGAGGGCAAGTGGGTCCTTCCGGCGGAGTATGACGATATTGGCAAGTACAACAAGCACGGCCTGTGCGAGATAAGGATCAAGGAAGGTAAGACCAAGCTTTACGGAGTGGCGGACCGCTCGGGAAAGGTTGTCCTGCCCACGTTATACAGCAAGGTGGAGCTTCCTAAAAACGGCTCCTGCATACTTGCATCGGCATATGTGGAAGAGCCCGGGCTGGAAGGTTCGCCCGTATGGGGCGTCTACAGTCCTGAAGGGAAGGAAGTCTTTGCCCCGCAGTTCCTCTATTCCCCGTCCGTTTATGACGATAAACTCATCGTCAAAGACGCCAGGACAAGCTTCTATGCCATTGTGGATGTGAGCGGAAACGTGCTTCTGCCGTTTGAATTCCTGGCCATAGACCATTCTTATAAGGGTTTCGAGACCCTTGACAAAAGTTTTGTCCAGGCGTTTTATACAGAAGATGTCAGAAGGGCGGAGACCCTGGCCCATCCCGGCGCTGTCCTGCCCTATGACCTCAAGAGCGACCGCGTCCGTGCCGCCGCCTGGCACGTCGGATGTATTGCCAGGCGCCTGTACGCCAACCAGGTCCGCAGCATCGAAATCCAACCCGGCTCCGTTGTTAGCAGTGCGCTTTGTACGGAAACAGGCATTGACTGGGGTTTTACAGGCAGGCGTTTCCTTCGTCTGGAGCCCGTGGTAGTGGACACCGTTGACGTTTTTGCAATGGCAGATCCCACCAGCAACAATTATTACACCCTCAAGGCCCTGCTTTTTGAGCAGGACGGCACTCTTGTGGGTGAAGTATCCAGTAAAGGCTACCTGGAAGCCCAGTGCACGGAAGGAACAATCTACAGGACTGCGGAAGACAAGCGTTGGATTATTCTTAACGATCCCAATAACCTCGCCCTTCCGGCCTTTACCATGGTTCTTGCCGGCTATCGAGCTATAAATCACGACAACGTATGTAACGGCCTTGGGATCTCTTCCAATGACCTTAATCGCCTTACCCATGTAAGGACCTTCGCCAACCTTAATACGGATATCCTTGAGGGAGAGAATATAGGTGTTACCTCATATTTCCCGCCTGTCCTGGATATGCGTGATGCCCGCTTGAGACATGATGTCATGCGCCCCATGGTATTCCACCACAGTTTCATGATGGGCGAGGTCGTGAACTGCCGCATCAGGAAAGCGGGGGATGATGTGATGGAACTGGAGTTGGATGACAACCTGGTATGCCGTTTCGAGGACAAGTTCAAGGATCCATACTATAGAATGCGCGGTGATGACCTTATCTGGTGGGGCCCCCATAATATGCGCACTGTACGTATCACCCTCATGCCCACATCCAATAAGAATGCCCTGGCAGACGACATTGCAGGAACAGGCCTCTTCTGGGACATTGTGCTGGAACAGTATGAAGAAGACGGCACCTGGCTCCGTACACTGGCGGTTGCCCCGTTTGCAGACTTCGCCCAGGACGGCGTAATAGTGTTTGAGCCCCTCCACATCGCCCTCCTGGCTCCCAACGCCATCTTGAACCGCCAGCCTCACACCAATGTAATCAAGCTTAGAAACCCCAAGCCTTTACCCCACACCGTGAGCGCCCTTGACGCCTTCAGGGTCCATGGTCATTCTGGAAGATAATACGAATTAAGGCACCTGATTTCAGGTGCCTCAATTGAATCTGTCTGGATGACTGGACTTGAACCAGCGACCTCCTGGTCCCTAAAAAGGTTCTATCCAGTTATCACATTTGGTTATTTCATTATAAATCATTAACTTTACACATGTAGAACGCGGTTTTGATTTATACCCGTTTATACGAGTTTGAATCAAAAAGTGCGACTAAAGTGCGACTAGTTTTATGGCAATGAACTCTTTAATACTATGGCAAAGATAAGAACAATTCTGAAAAGCACCAAAGACGCAGATGGAAGACATGCTGTTCTTCTGATGCTGTCTGACCGAAAGCAGCGGGAGTACTTCTCCACAGGATTCTCCGCTACCGACAAAGAGTTCGACTCCAGTAAGCAAGGCGGCCGATTCCATCAAGGTCGCGGAGTCCGTCCTTTCTACCTTAAGCGAAAAGAAGAGGATGGAAGCACTAAAGTCTACTCAAATAAAGATGCCAATATTGTTTTAGCCAATCTGGAGAACAGGGCTTCCGACATCCTAAAGGGCTACAATGAGAAGCATATCAACTGGGGACTGGATCAGTTCAGGACAGACTTTGTCAATGCGCCGAAGCGTGAACTTTTCAGCAGCTTTGCTGACTCTATTATCCAGCAGGAATATAGCGATAAAGGGCGGCACAAATCAGCAACCGTTGCATTGGAGGCAATACGCTCTCTGGAGCGATATGATTCCCAACTTGGCACCAAGTCCTTCCAGGACATCAACGTAAAATACTTGACTGGCTATATCGCTTTCTGCAAGAAGAACGGAAACTCCGATTCCACCATCAAGATTCGATTGGGTGAAATCCGCCGAATCTTCAACATTGCCATCAGGGAAGGGGTCGCATCCCAAGAGAACTATCCGTTCAGCAGCGGCAAGGAAGACGGAAAGATTCGCATCCCTAAAACAACTCTTAGCAAAACGGATCAATACCTTCCTATGGACAGCATGAAAAAGTTGGCAAACACGCCTATGGAGAACCACGTCCTCGAGCGTACTCGTCACCTCTTTTTGTTCTCGTACTACTGCAGGGGGATGAACTGGAAGGATATGGCGCTGCTAACGAAATCCAGTTTTTTCCCTTTGGTAGTAACCGATGAGAATACGAAAGAAACGCGAGAAGTCACTATGATGGAGTACAGGCGGTCTAAGACCAAGGGAGAGTTTCTCATTCAAGTCACGCCTAACATACAAAGGGAACTGGACTGGTTCTCAGAGAACACGGCCCTGTATGCCGATTATGTCCTGCCCATCATCAGTGTTGAAATCACTCCGGAGAAAATGGATATGTATATTGCTAAAATACGCCAGCGCTTCAACCATTCCCTGCGTAAGATTGCCGAGATACTGGAATTTCCTGACAGTCAGCAGGATATCTCGTCCTATACTGCCCGGCATAGTTTTGCCATGACCATGCAAAATCTAAACAAGCCTGTTGAAATCATCAGTCAGGCTCTGGGGCATCAATCAGTGGAAACCACCAAGCACTATCTGGCCAAGTTCTCTTCTACCAAGATGGCGAAGGAGACGGATATCGACTTGTCTTACTGAAGCAGCATCGGGCATTTATAGTAATGTCCAAACTATGTCAGAATCTGCAAGTTTTTATTCCTCCACTCCCGCCAACGCCTTTCTTACCGCATCGTCTGTGAGGACTTCGGCCGCCAGGCCGACCTTGCAGATGAGGCGGAAACTGTTTATGATGAGGCGACGGAGGCTCTTGTTCTCCTCTTCGACAATCAGCACCCTGGCTGCCACTCTGTTGTAGGACTCGTGATCCATATCAGTTTAATCGTTTGGCTTTATTTACATCATTCATTCCCAGCATCAGGACGAAGTTCCTGGCTCCGCCACGCTCGTAGAAGTAGATGCGGAAGACCTGGCCGCGGGTTAGGGAGACTTTATCGAAGGTGAAGACCATCTTGCCTGTAGCATCCGGCTGGACAACGCCCAGCCCATAGGCCTGTTTGGGGAAGATGGCTTTCTCGTACTGGAGGCCGCGCTTGGTGCGGCGCTTGCTCTCCACGGAGAAGCGTGGATTGGACAGCGCATAGCTCACTGCGGATTCGTTTTTCAGGGAAATCAGGAGGAAGAGGACATCATCCTTGTAGAAGATGTTCTCGCAGAAAATATCAATACCATAGCCGCTGGTGCCGAGGTGGAAAAGTTCGGGTTTCATACTCACGAGGCTTTCAAATTCAATGGGAGATGATGCCGACGGCCCGCCGTCGGCATAGGAGGGGGATGAGAAAGAAAAAGGTGATGCGGCTTCGCCGGGGACAGGAGCCTTCGGGGAAGCGGCAGTGCCGCGCGTGTCGATGTTCAGGCGCGAGGGGTGCTCCCGGTAGGCGACCAGGAAGGTGTGCATGGCGCCGGTGCTCTCAAGGCAGGACATTGAGGTGCAGATGTCGAAGGGTTCACGGGCCTTCACGGCCACATAGTCTTTGCTGCCGTCCACAATCTTGGCGACGATGGCTTTGTTGCCCAGGTTTACGTACTTGAGCTCGGAAGCGAAGCGGAGGTGGACCACCTGCGTGGTGGAGATAAAAAGCGTGTCAGGGGCCTGTGCGGAGGCGATTCCGGAGCATAGCCACCCAGCGAGGACGGCAAGAATAATAGCAAACTTTTTCATCGTCTTTCAGCTTTTACAAGGTAAAACTCATAGCCGCTCACGACGGAGACGGATAGTTCTCCGGAGGCGGATTTAGCAATGGTCGCGCCGGTACGGATAACGGTGGACGCGAGGTCGCCTACAAGGCCTCCGAAGGTGGTCCCGGCGGTGGAAATGGCGTCGTTGCTGGCCTGTTTGGCATTCTTCGATGCCGATGTCTCCGGGCAGTAGATGCCCTGTAGCCCGTCGGTGTCGTAGGCGTCCAGGGCCAGCGGGATGATGCGGCCGTTCATCTCAAGAGAGCGCACCTGCAGCTCAAGCCGGTCGCCAATCTTGCAGATGGCTGCAAGGTGCGTGTTGGCCGGGATGCGGACGCCCCCTTCCACGTAATCTTCCAGCAGGCGCAGCGTCACTCGCTGGCCGCTGGTAATCTTCTGGTCCCGCACAAACATGCAGCGGAAAGGCCGCTTCGCACCTTCATATTGCACGGCAGCGTCATCAAAATCATCATCGAGGGAAGAGATGATGCCGTCGGAGGAGCCCACAGCCGAAAGGTCGATAGACAGGGGTTCCTGTTTCGGCTCCTCTGCCGGTGTCTCTTCCGCGGCACCGCCTGTGAGCACGTCCCGGACCATTTCGGCCCGGCGCCGCTCATAATCGAGCCGCTCATCCGAGGACATCGGCCGGGATGCGGCACCACCCCCGGAATACCGGTGGTTGGAGGAAGTAGATGCCGGTGTAGATGAGGATGTTGGCGGCGCCCCGAATACGCGGTCAACAGAGCTTTCGCTGGAACTGGCCACAGGCGAAGCACCCGCAGCTGCTGCAGGCGCGGAAGAGCCGGAGGAGGACACCAGTGAAATGTCCTCATCGGCCTCCATCCTGGCGCCCAGCTGTTCGAAGTAATCATCTGTAGAAGTCAGTCCGCGGTAGGCGTCCGACTTGCTGTCGGCCATCTCCTGGGCGATGCCGTCGGTGATGGTCTGGGTCACGCCTTCATCGGCCTGGCCGTCCTTTTTCTGCGGGATGAAGGATATTACCAGCAGGCCCACGAGGGCCAGGGCAGCCACCACCGTCAGAATGAGCATGGATTTCTTATTAAGTTGCATATTCTCAATGTATTAAAGTCAGCGCCCGATACAGATACCAGATGGCGGCGCCAACCATCAGGGCGATTCCCACATACACGCCTATACGCACCAGGCGTGAATCATTCCTTATCTCTTTCATCGCTTCCGGGTGTCCACAAGGTTATTCTCCACCACCTTGAACTTCTCGATGATGAGCCCGTGCGGGTTCACGTCGGAGCGTCCGGCATTGATGAGCTGGCAGGTGGAAACAAACGAATACTGGCTGACGGTGCTCTCGCGCACCACATACTGCCGGGCATAGGTCTTCACCTGATAGGGATAGCCGGAGCCCACGAACTTCACGCTGTCAACAATCATCTGCTGCGAGATGTTGGCCGATACCAGGCGCGAGTAATAACCCTTCTCGGCCAGGTCTTGGGAGTACTCATAGGCGCTCCGGTCTGACAGATTGAAGGCCCGGTCCAAGTTTTCCTGGATGGTCTGCTTCTGGGGCGAAAGGGTAAACATCAGTTCGTGGAAGCGCGTCACGTGGTCGCGGATTTCCACATCCTTGGAGAGAATGGCGTCCGTCTGGAGGGCCAGCAGCAGGGACTTGCCCTGGTCCAGCACATAGATTTTGGAGCGCTGCTTTTCGGCGAAGGTCAAGGCATACACGCCCACCACAAGGGCGAAAAG
>Ga0129306_1001056_pt1 | contig 35275 bp, 32 predicted proteins | sample P827metagenome_FD_94438 | JGI IMG/M metagenome (GOLD analysis project Ga0129306, IMG submission 94438) | Capybara group fecal microbial communities from Wisconsin, USA - P827 metagenome | ecosystem: Host-associated > Mammals > Digestive system > Large intestine > Fecal | place: USA: Wisconsin...
ATTGATACTGGAGTCTTTGCCATAATCTGTTTCCTTTCTTTAATTTTTAATTGTTATTACTGTTGTTGTTTAAATCTCTGGTGCAAAGTTACGACGGATTACGTCCCATTCCAAACTTTTTCCAACTTTTCGTTTCGAGTTGTTGCGACACATAAATGAAATTGCGACAGACCTTGGGCATCGCCTCAAAATCTGTCGCAAAATACTAAAAAGAGAGCTACTTATAATACTTCTTCAGCATCTTCTTGCCATTGACAATGTAAATTCCCTCAGGCAGACCATCGAGTGAAGTCACCTTTTGGAGAACCTTGTGGCCACTCAGGTCATAGACATCGAACGGCTCGATGGCATCTGACTTCTCCTGTAAGGTCTCAATGCCTGTCACATCGTCATCGTCGCCATCCACTGAACGAGAACCTGAGGATGCTTTTACGGTCACGGTGCAGGTGGTGGTCAGACCCGTAGCATTAGAGGTACAAGTGATGATGGCCGTACCAGCCTTGATGCCCTTCACCTTACCAGCGCTTGTCACTGTGGCGATCTTCGTGTTCGAACTCGTCCAAATCACGCTCTTGTCAGGCAAAGCCTTGGGGGTAACCGTGGCTTTCAGCGTCAGGGTCTTGCCCTTCTCAATGGTCACAGAGGACATATTGAGGCTGACCTTTGGCTTAGCAGCCTCTTCGATGAACTTGAAGGTCTTCCAGCCTGTTTTTGCTTTGTACTTATCAGTGGTTCCCGTGGGGACATACAAGGTTGCATTGTAGCGGGTGTTCTTGTTAAATGTCGTAGAGCCTATCTTGAAAGGAGTGTCAATCAGAGAATAGACCTTAGCAATGTCGGTTCCATCATTACCCCCCCATTTAACTTAATTTGTATTTCTTGATACTCATTTATGATTGAAGGTCGCAGCAGGGGTTTTACGCGCACGCGCGCACGAGTGTTTTCATTGAATTTGTTGTTTTATTGTCATTAGGCTGTTTTTAATCTGTTAATCAGACAGTTACCAGTGATAACAACAAAATAATTGATGACAACAAACAGCCTTTTTGGTGTATTTTGCTTCATTATTTGTTTGTTTTTGGGCGTTTTTCTTGCAAAAACGAAAAGCACAAACTCTCGACACCAAAAGTACAAACTATTTGTATCACAAATACAAGTCCTTTGTATCAGAGGTACAAGGCTTTTGTACCAGAAGTACAAACCTTTTGTACTACTAGTAAGGGATTATTCGAACAACCGGAAGAGACTATCTTAACAACTGCAAGGGACTATCTTAACGACCGGAAGAGGCTTTCTACTCAATAGGAAGATCTTCCGTCTGGGTTTTGGGCCAGTTGACGAGGAAGAGTTTTTCCGTGGCACGGGTGAAGGCGGTGTAGAGCCAGTGGATATAGTCGGGCGTGAGCATGTCGTCCGTCATATAGCCCTGATCCAGATAGACATGCGCCCACTGTCCACCCTGCGCCTTATGACAGGTGACGGCATAGGCGTATTTGATCTGAAGGGCGTTGAAATAGCGGTCGCTCTTCAGTTTCTTGATGCGGTCTGCTTTCTTGGGGATGTCGGCATAGTCCTCCATCACGGCATTGAAGAGATGGTCCTGCTGTTCACGCGTCAGGGCGGGGGCTTCAGTGGTCAGGGTATCGAGGATCACGGTAGCCGTCAACTCGTAGTCATCGTAGTCAGGGAACTGCATCGTCACCTCAGCGAAGCGGAAGCCATAGAGTTCGTGTACGTTCCTGCAACGCTGCACGACGGCGATGTCGCCATTGGCGATAAACGCGATTTCCTTAGAGCCTTCCGTCCAGAAATAGTTGTTCTTCACAATCATCAACTGGTCGCCACGGCAAAGTTCGTCCTCACGGTCAAGTACCTGGTTGCGGATGCCCTGGTTATAGATGTTCGCGCGCTTGTTGCTGCGTGTGACGACGATGGTCTCGTCGAGCCCTACCCTGCTGTAACTGGTGGCCAACGACTCTATCAGTTCATCGCCAGGCACGACGCGAATATCTGCGAAGCCCTGGAAACGGATCTGGGGCAGTTGCGTCATCTCATCGTGTGTCACCATCTGACGGATCACCGTGGCGTTCCAGAGGATGCCTGACTCCTCGCTCTGGCGGAGCACCTGATTCAGGTCGCACTCATAGACCTTCATGCCGTAACTCCGGAGCACATCAGCCATCAGGGCTGGACTCTCCTCCTCACCCACTGGCGGCAACTGGGCCTTATCACCAATGAGCATCATGCGGCAATTCTGGCCATTATACACAAACTGCATCAGATCGTCGAGCAGACAGCCGCTGCCGAACTCAGTGGGGACGGTTCTGGGTGAGTTCCGGCTGAACTCACCCAGAACCATCCCCACTGAGTTCGCAATCATCGAGGCCTCATCTATTATAAATAAGGTGTCGCGGTTCAGGTTGTCGTTGAGGTTGAAGGAATACAGGTCACCAGCCGTCTTCTGACGGTAGATGCGGCGGTGGATGGTGTAGGCGGGATGGCCTGCATTCAACGAAAAGACCTTCGCCGCCCTACCCGTGGGTGCCAGCAGGATCAACTTCTGCTCGAGGGCCGCCAAGGCCTTGACGATGGCGCCCGCCAACGTGGTCTTTCCCGTACCTGCCGAACCTCGCAGGATCATCACGACGTGATCTGAACGATCCGTCATGAAGAGCGAGAACACGTCGAGGGCGTGCTCCTGTTCCACCGTCGGCGGAAAGCCGAAAGTCTGGAGAATACGGTATTTCAGTTCGTCGTTGATCATACTTATCTGCAAAGGTACAAAAAATTGAGGATTAAGAATTAAGAATTAAGAATTATTTTGTACCTTTGCACCCAAATGCGAATAACGGAGAAACATATCAACGCCATTCTGGCCATCGTCGCACTTGGGCTGCTGGCCCTGTGCATCGCCAGTGTGATGCGCGGATAAAACCAAACCCACGACTCATGGAAGAGATCTACCAGAGAAAGCTGATCATCCGCATCGGTAAGAACACCCTCTCGTTCACGATGCCCAACCCTGCCGACACAGAACGGCCGTTCCTCTACGAGCCTTACATCGTAAAGGGCGGAATCTCGATTGCTGCCAATCTCAGGGAAGCCTTCAAGACTGCCGACCTGACGGCCATCGACACCCGTAGGGTGCAGGTGCTTGTCGATACCCCTTCCATGCTCGTGCCCATCGAGCAGTTTGACGAGGAGAACATCACGACGATTTTCAACCACGTCTTTCCTCCCACGCAGGAACAGCGTATCGTCCGTTTCAATGTGTTGCCGTCACTGAAGGCGGTCTGCCTCTTTGCCGTCAACAAGGATCTGGCGGGCGTCTTGCAAGACCGTTTCGACGATTTACAGTTTATCCATGCGATGACACCCGTTTGGCATTACCTGCACCAGCGCAGTTTCACGGGGCATCGTAGCAAGCTCTATGGTTATTTCCATGGCAAGCGACTCGATATCTTCAGTTTCCAGCAAAACCGCTTTAAGTTCTGCAATGCCTTCGACACCACCGATGCCCATGACGCCCTTTACTTCCTGCTCTACGTTTGGAAGCAACTCCGTTTAGAGGCAGAGCACGACGAGATGCATATCGTGGGTAATATCCCTGAACAGGAATGGCTCTTACAGGAACTCAAGCGCTATCTGCAGAAGGCCTACGTCATCAATCCCTCTGCCGATTTCCAGCAGTCGCCTGCCACGAAGATCGACAATATGCCCTACGACCTGATGGTCTTACTCGTAAAAGGACGATGAGAATCATCACAGGACAATACAAGGGACGGCACTTCGACATTCCGAAGACCTTCAAGGCAAGGCCCACCACGGACTTTGCCAAGGAGAACATCTTCAATGTGCTGACACAGTACATCGACTTTGAGGATGCCACCGCCCTCGACCTCTTCTCTGGTACGGGCAGCATCACCCTCGAACTATTGTCACGCGGCTGTGCCCACGTCATCAGCGTGGAACTGGATCGCGACCATCACCGCTTTATTCAGCAGTGCGTCCAAAAACTGGGAACAGAGGCGTGTGTTCCCCTGCGCGGCGATGTCTTCCGCTTCGTTAAGTCGTGCAAGCAGCAGTTTGATTTCATCTTCGCCGATCCCCCTTATGCGCTGAAGGAACTGCCGACGATTCCCAGCCTCATCTTTGAGAAAGGATTACTGAAAGACGATGGTATCTTCGTGTTCGAGCATGGCAAGGATTATGACTTCAGCGACGATCCACACTTCGTGGAGCATCGCAGTTATGGAAGCGTAAACTTCAGTATCTTTAGAGCAGCGGCGACAACATCCGCGTAACACTTTCCCAGAGGCGGACAAAGAAACTGCTGTTTATCCGTCCAGGAATGTCCTTCAACAACACCGACTGTTTCTCATCATCCAGGAATACCTTCTTCGCGCGCAGGGCCATTCCCTCGTCGTAGAAGAAAATATTAGCCTCAAAGTTATTCTCAAAACTGCGGAAGTCGAGGTTCGTGGAACCGCAGGTGGTGATGGCATCGTCACAGACCATCAACTTCGAGTGCAGGAAACCTGGTTTGTAGAGGCTCACCTGTACACCTGCCTCCTGGATCTCGCGCAGATAACTGCGACTGGCCCACTCTACGAAGCGTGCATCACTGTAGCGCGGACAGAGTACTCTGACATCGACGCCCGCCAAGGCTGCCGTCTTCAGAGCAAAAAGCACAGAGTCGTTGGGCAGGAAATAAGGTGTCTCCAAGAAGAGATAACGGCGCGCACCGAGGATCACCCGTACGAAACCCTGCATAATCTCTGGATAAGGTGTCACGGGTCCGCTCGTCACCACTTGTGCCAGACAGTTGTTCGCTGAGAATTCCTCACGAAGTGCAGATGGGTAATACTTACGGTCGGAGAGGAGCGTACGATCCACGAAGTACCAATCGACGAGGAAAGCCCGTTGCAAGGCATAGACGGCACCACCCGACACTTTGATCATCGTGTCGCGCCAAGGCATCTGACCCGTACCCTTCACATAGCGCAGGGCAATATTCATGCCTCCGATGAAGCCTACACAACCGTCGATGACAATGATCTTACGGTGGTTGCGGTAGTTCACCTTACTCGTAAACGATGGGAAATGCACAGGCAGGAACGAGACTACCTCGATGCCCTCCTCGCGCATCCGTTCGAAGAAACTGTGCTTGACATTCCAACAGCCTACATCGTCGTAGATCACGCGGATCTCCACCCCCTCGTGTCTTTTCGCAATCAGGGCATCAGCCACCAGCATGCCAAGAGCATCGTCGGCAAAGATATACATGTCGAGATGGATATGGTTCTTGGCCTCGTGGATAGCCGAGAGCAAGGCGGGGAAGAACTCGTAGCCGTCGGTATAAATCTCCACCTTATTATCTTTAAAGGGCAGCGAGAGGTTCTGGTTGATAAAGAGGTCTATCAGGGGTTTGTGCTTCTCGGGCAGACGAAGATCCTTCTGCTCCACGAACTCCAGCATCGAACGCTTCGTCAACTGGTTCATGCTCCGTTCGCTGACGTGACGCTCCTTACGGGTGTTGATACCAAAGAACAGATAGAACACGATTCCCACCACGGGGACAAACCAGATCACGAGTGCCCAGGCCATCGTCTTCGCTGGCTGACGGTTGTCCATAATCACATGGATCACGGCCGCAATGGCGATGACCTGATAGACCAGGAATATGATATTCACCCCATTCATCCTACCTTACGATATCATTACCCAACTGTTTGGCGAGGGCATCGCGCAGTTGCTGGGTATCCCTGTAATCCTCCAACAGAGCCATGACCTTTTCCTTGTCATTACCCACCTGCTTGAGCTGGGTCTGTATATCCTTCAGCCGTTTGGTGATGATGTCGAGTCTGAGGTCGAGCACCAGATGAAGCACATGCTGCCGCAAACCACCCTCCCGTTCCTTCAACTGGAAACCTTTACCCAACTGATGGCGGTCGATGGCCAACTTGGCTGCCAGTGAACTGATCTCAATGTCAGGATGGTGCATGAAATAACTCTCCGCCTTGAAATCCGGTTCACCGCTATGGGTGACTGCTTCCTGAAGGATCTGGTTATAACGGTCATCATGGAACGTCAGCCCGTCTTGTCCCAGATCGTAGGCGATATACTGGGCCACCGTGAGGTTTGTTGTGCCACCGTCTTCTGTCTCGATATTCTCGTAGATCACCTTCTCGCCGTCGCGGATGACACTCTGAATCAGCAACCGCTCCACCTCTAATGTCTGTTCATCAACGGTATGTAGGCCGATGAACTCATCGGGGACGGTTCTCTGTGAGTCCTCGGCAGTTGAAGACTCACTGAGAACCGTCCCCTGTGAGTTCTTTTCCTTCTCCTCGATGTTCTTGCGGATCATGCCGTTCATCGAGTTCAGCAGTGTCTGTTCCTTAATGCCTAAACGCTGGGACAGTTCACTGAGATAAGTGGAACGCAGAATCTGATCAGGAACCACGGAGATGCTCTTCACGATACCACCGATGGCCTCGGAACGCTTCACGGGATCCGTCACGTTCTCCACCGTCAGACGTGTCTTAAATGCGATGAAGTCCGTAGCGTTCTGCTCAATATAGTCTTTGAACTCCTGAGCCGTATGCTTACGCGAGAAAGAGTCAGGATCATCACCGTCGGGCAACAGGAGCACCTTGATGTTCATGCCTTCCGCCAACAGCATGTCCGTACCACGCATAGCGGCATGGATGCCCGCCTCGTCACCATCATATAATAAGGTGATGTTCTGCGTGAAACGCCGCAGTAGTCTAATCTGATAATTCGAGAGTGCCGTACCACTATTGGCCACCACGTTCTCGAGCCCGCACTGGTGCATGGCGATCACGTCGGTATAACCCTCCACCATATATACGCGGTCTTCCTTGGCAATAGCCTTCTTCGCCTGGAAGAGGCCGTAGAGTTCACGCTCTTTGTGGTAGATCTCTGAGTCTGGGGAGTTCACGTATTTCTGCTGCACACCCTTCGTACGGGCATCGAGCAGTCGGCCACCGAAGGCCACCACCCTACCACTGACGTTCAACCAAGGGAAGATCACACGACCCGCATAGCGGTCATATACACCCCGTTCGTTACGGATGCAAAGTCCTGTCTTCTCCAAAAACTCCGTCTGATAGCCCGCCTTCTGAGCAGCCAGTGCCAGTGCGTCGCGCTTCGACAGGGCATAGCCGAGGTTGAACTTCTCGATGATATCGTCGCGGATGCCACGGCTGCGGAAATACTGCTTACCAATGGCGATACCGTCAGGATCATTCTTCAACACATCCTGGAAATACTTCATCGCCCAGTCATTGACGATGAACATCGACTCACGGTCGCTTTGTTCCTTTTTCTCCTCCTCGGTAAGTTCCTTCTCCTCAACCTCGATGTTGTATTTCTTTGCCAACCAGCGCAGGGCCTCGGGATAGGTGATCTGCTCATGCTTCATCAGGAAGTTCACGGCCGTACCACCCTCGCCACAGGCGAAACACTTACAGATCTGCTTCGACGGCGACACCATGAACGACGGCGTCTTGTCATCATGGAAGGGACACAAGCCCTTATAGTTCACACCCGACTTACGGAGTGTGACGAACTCGCCCACCACATCCACGATGTTCGTGGCATCCATGATCTTGTCTATCGTCGCCCTGTCAATCATTACCGACTGCAAAAATAGGAAGAAAAAATGAAACCACCAAACATTACGGCTTCATAAATACAAAATACACTGCTGCCACCAGACAGAGGGCCGCCGCCGCATGGTTCCAGTGTAACTGCTCATGCTGGAAGATCAAGTTGGCGATAACGGCAAACACCACCAGTGAGATGCACTCTTGAATCACCTTCAGTTGCACGAGGTTGAAGGGGCCACCATTCTCCACGAAACCGATGCGGTTGGCAGGTACTTGACAGCAGTACTCGAAAAAGGCAATCATCCACGAGAAGGCAATCACCAGATACAACGGCCAGTTGGAAGAGACGCCCGACTGCTGCAGGCGCAGGTGTCCGTACCAGGCAAACGTCATGAACACATTGCTCAAGATGAGCAGCAGAATCGTATATACACCATTCATCATAGTCCATCATATTTAAAATCGGCTGCAAATTTACGAAGTTTTTTTGTTATATCATCACTTTTTTGTACCTTTGTGGCCATTATGAGAAAAATGTATTTATCATCGCTATGATCGGGCTGGCTCTGATGGCCAAACCCCAAGAGTTATCGGCTCAGGCCGACCCCAATTTCTACGTGTATCTTTGTTTCGGACAGTCCAATATGGAGGGTAATGCCAAATGGGAGAAGGTCGATGAGTATGTCGATCCCCGCTTCCAGATGCTGGCCACCTGCGACTTCAATTCCCCTAAGCGCAGCCTCGGGGAGTGGTACACTGCCGATTGTCCCATCGTTAACCCCGAAGGTAAACTGGGAGTGACCGACTATTTCGGTCGTACGACGGTGGCTGCACTGCCTGCTGATGTCAGGATCGGTGTGGTGGCAGTGGCCATGGGCGGCTGTCCCATCAAGGTGTTCGACAAGGAGAAGTCTGCCAAGACCGTCTCCAGCCATTCCAAGGACTGGTGGGCCATCGAGGCCAACAACTTCTACGACGGCAACCCCTACCAGCGACTGGTGGAGATGGGTAAGAAGGCACAGGAGGCTGGTGTCATCAAGGGCATCCACATCCACCACGGACGCAAGTTCATCATGAAGTAAACTTAGTGCTGGGGTCAGGCCCCGAGATAAAAAAACTTGGTGTCGGGGCCTGACCCCAGCACCAAGTTTTTGCGGATACTCCTGACTTATACATCCTGTAAGCAGAAGTACCTCTTTGCTCTATTTGTAGTTAGCCACAGTCCAGCCTTCAGGGATGGTGGAGGGACTGCTATCTCCCCATGTTGTTGTTGAGTTCTTGTAGAATGTCTTCACGCCAGTGACGTCCCTTCCAGCATCATAGAGCCAGTTTGTACAACCATAATCTTTGTTGGTTTTGGCGAGACAGATCACGGTAGAAAGATTATAGCATCCATAGAACATCTCCTTGTAGCAATCAGTATTCAGCGATGTTGCCGGCAAATAGGGCGATTCGGTCAGACTGGTGCAGCCTTTAAACATCTCTTTGAAGCATCCAGTGTTCACCTCTGAATTGTACATGTAAGGCGGTGTAGTTATGCTACTACACCCGCTGAACATGGCTTCATAGCAATACGGCGTAAAAGTGGCACTCAGTCTTAGGCTATTCGTGGGGTGTGATTTCATGTCTTGGTTGTTGTAGAACAGATGGTCGAAGTTGTGAGTGCCACTCAGCACCCTTCCCCAGCCGTAGATCGTGCTATTGATAAGGCTTATCACATTGCCATAGATGTAACATTTACTAGTCACGAAATGACTGTAATTTGGATCATTGTAGTACGATGCATTGTTGCCCCTGAACATCACCCTGTCACCAACGCTGGCCAGTGATATCTCGGTCCCGCTTGTGTAGTCCGACCACGTTGCGCCACTGTCTGTACTATAAATTACGTTACCTGTCACACCTTCAGCAAGTGTAAACGTCACCGATGCCCCAGCCTCGTAGGCTTCAAACGTCAGCGGCGTGCAGGCATTTCCATCATCGAAGTTAAGTGTAAAGTTAATGGGATAGATCTTGTTTCTCTCCAGCGTTTTATTGGTTGCGGATGGTGCGTAGTTATTCTGCTGGTTATATGCGGTGGTATTAATGCTGATCGCGAATTCAACATTCTTGTTGCTGATCGGCAGCATGCCCACGTAGATGGAGCCATTAGGAAATGCTTTTCCGTCCGTCGGTACGATGTTATATGAGCGTCCTCCAGCTACATTTAATGATATTTTATGGATGTGGTAGTTGAAGATAACGCCTTCTTTATTCAATATGTTCAGTTCGATGATGGCGAGTTGGTTCTTCAGGGGTTTGTTGTCAGGGAGGGTAGTGCCATTAAGTGTAGCATCGCAAATAGCGAGGTCGATGTTGTTAAGCGATGCTGCCGTACCATTTTGCGAATTGAGGGCGTCGTAGTTCACTGTTCCGTCGTTGTCCGCATCTGCATCCGCAGGCATCGATGCTGCGGCCATCGCGGCGGGATAGATATATCGCACTTTACTATCGGACACAGGAGTGTCGGTGAGAGTAAAACTATAATTAGCCTCCTTGCCCCCGTCAGTGATGTCTGTATTGGTGAGTGCTGCACTCACAACCTTCACCAATTGATTCGTTGAGCTTGACTTATAGATCAAAGCGACCTGATCGCCTTCGACGAATGTCTTCGCGCCAGTTGTGGGGTCAAGGGATCGGGTTGCAGCCTCACCGTCGAGGCTGATGGTTACAGTCTGCGTCACTGAATAGTTATCACTCTTAGGCTGCGGTCCCACCGGGGCTGTAGTCTCGTCGCTGCTGGAGCAGCTGATCATCAAGGCGCCCACCATTGTGAGAGCCAACATCGTCAGAAAATTTTTCATCTGTTTCATTGCTTTCATCATTTTTGTGGGTTAGTTACCAGTTAACGGGATTCTCTCGGTCATAGTCTTCCACGCCGCTACCAGCCAACAACCGCGGCTGCTTTAACTCATACACCTGCATGGCAGGCTTCTCGTACTGTCTTTTCTCCATAAGCTTATATCATTTAGTTTGGTTTCTAGTGATTATTGGCGCCGTCCTCGCAGCGCTAAGCGCTGCAAAGATACGAAATAAAACCGAAGCCATTCACCCCCCCCATGTTAAAGATTATTAAAAAACTATTCTAGGCTTGGGATTTGGCCGAACATTAATTTTCCCCCCACCCCCTTAGTGGGGGTGGGGGTACACGCGTGCGCACATATATACGCGCGTGTATGCCAAGACGAATGGTTTAGCTGAATAGGTGCTGCATAATGGTCATAAACTACACCTGATTAGCAAAGTGGACCTTTGGAGTTGTAGAGGTGACCTTCAGCTTCCTAAAGGGCTCCTTTAGCGACGTAAAGGAGTCCTTTACAAAAGTCCCAATGGCTGGGATAAACGCTGGGGCCGGGACTGGCCCAAATGCGAATTTCTTCGACTTCGCAGAGGGGCCTGTCCCCAGTAGGAGGTTTTTAGTTGCGGCAGATGGGGAAGTAGCGGCCGTAGGTGAGGAGGCGCCAGAGCCATTCGAGGGGACCGAAGCAGAAATAGCGGAGCCACAGACGGCTCAGGCCGATCTGCAGGATGAAGACAGCGAGGGCTGTGAGCGTGGTGAAGACCAGTCCGAACGAGGTGCCGAGGCCGAAGCCGAGACCGTAGAAGAGCACGATGCCGATGAGCGTCTGGCCGATATAGTTCGTGAGGGCCATGCGCCCCGTTCCTGCCATCAGGGGGAAGAACTTGTAACTCGACGGCGTGTGCTGGTAGGCGACACAGAAGCCGATGACGTAGGTGGCTGCCATCGAGACGACACTCAGGGTATAGAATAGCGAGTGGAGGGTCAGTCCGAGAGGCTGGCCGCTGGTGGCGCTCCACGCATATAAGAAGGAACAGGGGATGGAGACGAAGAGACAGATGTCGAGCCAGCGCTCCTTGAAGAACTCGGAGAGACGAGCATAGACCTGATGTTTGCCTGCCAGATAGCCGAGGATGAAGAAGCCCACGACACGCGGCAGGCGGTGGCCGCTGACAAACTCCCACATCCGTTCGCAGGCACCCTGCAACAGGAAGGCGAACATCTGCGGATAGCTGTCGGCATCACGGAGCCACGTGGCGAAGTTCGACTCGTCGATGCCCTGAGCACGAGCCTCGCGCCACCACAGGTCATAGAACGGTCCTGCGAAATCGACCCCTCCGAACTCCGTCAGGGCATCAAGCCCCACTGGCAGGAGGATCAGTGCTACAGCCACTGCCAACAGCACCTTGTCCTTCAGGCGGATAAACAGGGGCAGGAGCATCCCTCCTACGGCATAGAGCAACAGGATATCGCCGCTCCAGAGGAACATCAGATGACAGAAGCCAATAAGGGCGAGGATCACCATACGACGCAGGAAACGGGGGACGCTGTGACGCGAGAGAAACAGCGCAAAGCCGACGCCGAAAAGTAGGGAGAAGATGGTATAGAACTTCCCATCGATGAGCATGTAGTGGAAGAATCGCACCACCTCGTCGATGCCACCCGTAGCCATCGCCGTCTGCTCGCCGGGGGACAGAAAAGTCCACAGCGAGAACTCGGGATAGTTGGCCAGGGCGATGCCCATCAGAGCAAAACCCCGCAGAGCATCGAGAATGAGATAACGTTGCTTCTCGGCAACGGGTCCTTCTGTTTCTTTCATCGTTCTGGCGACAAAGGTAGTGCAAATCAGGTGAAATTCCAAATAATATTTGGATTTTCGCGCAACTTTTCGTAACTTTGCCGCATCAATTAAAACCAGAACCGAAATGAGAAGACTTTTTTTGAGTATGATCGTCCTGCTGGCATGCGGAAGCATGGCGCTGGCGCAGACTACGAAGGAGGAGCGGATGAAGTATATCCGCAAGTGCTATGCCGAGGCCAAGAAGAAAGTGGATGCCAACGGTAAGAACGGGAAGTCGCCCAAGGACATGCGACTGATCATCAACAGACTGGAGGACGAGGATGTTCCCCTCTACGACACGGAGCAGTTGGACTTCTATTTCGAGGAGAAGATCGTGGATGGTCTTGCGACGAAGCAGCCCCCCTACTTCATCGTGGAGGACTGGGGTAACCACGGTCATCTCAGGTACCGCGAGGTGCTGCTCGACCCCAAGGACTATCAGGTGATCTTCTGTTATATGAGAGGTGAGACGGATGCTGGTTTCGTGGTGGAGTCACGCTACTACTACGACGCAGAGGGACAATGCATTGAGGAGAAACACAATACGCCCAACAGTTGGACTGGGGCAGATACCGAGAAGGAGAATGCGGAATACTACCTGAGACTTTTCAATATGGTGACCTACAACGGCTACTTCACCCCACTGGACCTCGACAGTCCCAAGAAACCCACCACTCCTAAGGCAGAACGCCTGAAGTATATCCGTTCCCTCTATGCTCAGGCCAAAGAGAAGTCGGCTGCCAACGACAAGGCTGAGATGCCCAACGATCTGCATATCATCCTCCACGACCTGGGCGACGACCAGCCACCCAGAACGACAGAGACCAGGATCTACTTCGACAAAGACGGTATCTACTTCATCAATCGTACCAGTAAGTCCATGCAACTTAACGGTTATGACGAATATCTCTTCGACCAAAAGACCAAGAACCTGGTATTCTCTTATTCACGAGGCGCAGAGGAAGGCGAGGTATATGAATGGCGCTACTACTTCGACGAGAATGGCAACTGTATCGAGACCAAGACAACAAACACCGGCGAGACGGATGACGGTTTCTACGACAAACGCGCCGCTAAGGATTTTCAGGCGATTTTCGACACACTGAATGGAGATGAAGAATAAGAAAACAAAGATATGAAGAAGACTTTATTTGCTATTGGTCTGATGATGGTTCTTTGCCAGCAGACCTATGCCCAGGCAGAACTGAAGACCTGGACCTATGGCGACCACACCTATACCCAGAAGGGCACATTAACTGCCAAGCAGTATGACAAAAATGCCAAGGGTGTGGTAACGTTTACGAACGTACCTTCAAGTTATGAGGAATTCGAAGCCCTCTATCAGCAGTTCCTGGGGAAGACCCCTCACGGTACGGCAGCCATGATGGTGATGGCCATGGAGATCTACGGCAGGGACCGTGAGATGGGAAAACAGTGCATCGAACTGATCAATTACCCCTCGAATGTCAACTCCGTCATTCCCCGTTTGAATGACAAATACGGCACATCGCAGTATGCCCCAGAGAACGACAGTTACCACCAGCGCTATTTGCCTGCTGCCGTACTGAAGGGTGCCACGCCACAGAATGGTTACCAGCCACAGGAGCCCTACACCGTAGAGATGAAGGCCAGCGTGAACAAACATCAGGAACTGCAAATCGTTGGTTCCGGCCGTGTGATGTATCTCTACGTAATGGGTAAAGGCTGGGATACGGAACAGCGTTCCGTGGAGATCATCCGACAGCCGAACCAACCATTGTATAAGATATTCAACTGCCCTGCTCTCTACACGCAGTGCAAGACCATCCAAGGCACTTGGCAGGGACTCAAATAATCAGGGTTATGAGAAAGGTTATCTTATCCATCCTCATGTTGGTCATCGCTGGCAGCATGGCTGCACAGAACCATCTGAGCAATTCGGAGGTGAGCAGCCAGTGGCGAGAGAAAAGCATTGTCGTGAAGAACGGCGGACAAGCGCCTCACGTCGTGGCACTCCTACACGCCTTCCACCAGGCATTGCCCACATGGGTAGTGAGTCAGGTGCTGAAACAAGCAGACCATCCAGCACAGGGCACACGCGTCGATGGTACTGCTTCTATCTTTGACGCTGAAGACGACTATCGCATTCTGATAGACCGCAAGAACGGCTATGTGGATCTGGAGTCAGAGACTGACATCAGTCAGATGGCGGCTTGTGTCTGGCGCAAGGACAATGGCCACAGGATCTTTGCCGTGACTCTCTTCGAACAGCACGACCCTATACAGAACCTGTTGTGCTGGTACGACTACGACCCTGCTACGGAAACCATGAAACCAGAAAGGAGTCCGCTCGACGACTTTAAGCCCTCCTGTGATCGTTACGAGTTCATCACATGGACCTTGCCGATGAAGGGCACAGACTTTCAGATTCATGAGTACTATAACGTGCTGTCTTACCCCATCACACACATCTATAAGTGGGACAGGAAACAGTTCAAGGCTGATATTTCAAAGATTAATCGGTTCGAGTATTTCCCTTCCGTTGGTTCTACCCATTACGCCATGCTCAGACCTGACGAATGGACACACTATGCACTTGTTGACCTGACGGGTGAAGGCAATCCTGTATTTTTGTTGGGTAAGTTACAAGAGGGCAAAGTGCTTGAGCGCATCATGATGGCACAATTCAAGGGCGAGATATGTCAGATTGCAGAATCGAGTGCCGATTTTGGGGCCATCTGCGTCTATTCCCTGCCACCGAAGGGCAACAACAAGTATGTAGCCGTACAATACCGCGACCAACCTGGCGGCTACTGGTACACGATCTTGACGGGTTGTTACGTACAGTTTACCCTTAGCGACCTGCCAAACTTCTCCAAAGCCAGCGACGAAGATGCTCGTATTGTTTCTGTGGAAGAAGGCTTTGGCACACCTGATGAGACCACAGATATTCTCAATCAATTTGAAGAAGAAATCTATATAGGAGATAAAATCACTTGGCATCCGTTCAAGGTCATTGAAGAAGAACTGCCTTAAGACAAAGAGATATGAAATTATTTAAGATACTCATTTTACTCATCACAATGACAATCACAGGCATTCCGGCCAATGCCGAGGTTACAGGTAAAGCAAAAAAAGGACGACCAAAGGGACGGCCTATCTATTGCAGTTACTCGGTGAACAGACAAGCAGGACAAGGCAAAGACTTCTGTGAGTTCATCGCTGATCAGGAAGACAGTATCAGAGTAGTGGTATGTCTTAATGCCAACAGCGATTTCGAGAAACAGATGAGGTGCGAATTCGTCCCGATTCCACGGTCTAAGTTGACAAGGCTATGGAACCTTTTGGACGAACTGGAGCCATGGAAGTTTGACGGTTATGAAGAAACTGAACAGGAACCTGAGTCCCCTATCTTCCGCATCTTTATGGAATACAGCGACGGCAGTGAATTCAACGCCAGATGGAGTATTCACAATCCCAAATCCAACGTTATCAAGGCCTATCATGCCATTGAGAGTTTTTTCTCAGAATGGCGCAATCAGTTTGAGTAAACAGTCCATAATGACTATAGTTTTATTGCACAAAACAACCAATCTGTGCACAAATCGGTTGTTTTTGTGCAATTTATTTGGCTGTGTGCGTAAAAAGTAGTACCTTTGCGCCCGATTTTGAAATTTCAAGTTAATACATTATTATAATTTATGGCTTTAAAGATTGTTGTACTTGCTAAGCAAGTACCCGACACAAGAAACGTCGGGAAGGATGCCATGACTGCAGAAGGCACTGTCAACCGTGCCGCTCTTCCCGCTATCTTCAATCCAGAAGATTTAAATGCCTTGGAGCAGGCCCTTCGCCTGAAGGAACAGAATCCGGGCTCTACAGTAGGAATCCTCACGATGGGTCCTCCACGTGCAGGTGAAATCATCCGCCAGGGACTTTATCGTGGTGCCGATACAGGTTGGCTGCTGACTGACCGTCTGTTTGCTGGTGCCGATACCCTCGCCACTTCTTATGCGCTGGCTACAGCCATCAAGAAGATCGGTGATGTGGACATCGTGATTGGTGGTCGTCAGGCTATCGACGGTGATACCGCTCAGGTAGGTCCTCAGGTGGCTCAGAAGTTGGGTCTGAATCAGGTGACCTACGCTGAGGATGTGCTCTCCGTGAAGGATGGTAAGGCTACCATCAAGCGCGTGATTGACGGTGGTGTAGAGACTGTAGAGGCTCCCCTGCCTGTGGTGATCACCGTGAACGGAAGTGCTGCTCCCTGTCGTCCCCAGAACGCCAAACTGGTGATGAAGTACAAGCGTGCTACTTGTCCGATGGAGCGTCCTGCTGAGGGTACGGCTTACGACAACCTCTATGAGGAGCGCCCGTATCTGACGCTGAATCAGTGGAGTGTGGCTGATGTCGATGGTGACGTAATGCAGTGCGGTTTGAACGGCTCACCCACCAAGGTAAAGGCCATTAAGAACATCGTGTTCCAGGCTAAGGAGTCGAAAACTTTGACGGCTTCGGATGCTGATATCGAGGGTATGATCAAAGAATTGTTGGAAGAAAAGATTATTGGCTAAGCTTTCGACGAAGTCAAAAGTAAAAACGTAAGTTTTGATATGAACAACGTATTTGTATATTGCGAAATAGAAGGTACTCAGGTACAGGAAGTATCTCAGGAGCTGCTGACCAAGGGTCGCAAGCTCGCCAATACATTAGGTGTGGAACTCCACGCCGTCGTTGCTGGTACAGGCATCAAGGGTAAGGTGGAGGATCAGATCCTGCCTTACGGTGTCGATAAGCTCTTTGTGTTCGACGCTAAGGACTTGTTCCCCTACACCTCTGCTCCCCACACCGATATTCTGGTGAACCTCTTCAAGGAGGAGCAGCCTCAGATCTGTCTGATGGGTGCTACCGTGATTGGTCGTGACCTCGGTCCCCGTGTGTCGTCATCGCTGACTTCTGGTCTGACGGCAGACTGCACAGAGCTCGAGATTGGTCCTTATGAGGATAAGAAAGAGGGTAAAACCTACGAGAATCTGCTCTATCAGATTCGTCCCGCCTTTGGTGGTAACATCGTGGCTACCATCGTGAACCCCGACCATCGTCCCCAGATGGCTACCGTTCGTAGTGGCGTGATGCAGAAGGCCATCTACGAGGGCAAGGCCAAGGGTGAGGTTGTATATCCCGAGGTTTCGAAGTATGTGAGCCCTGAGGCTTTCGTCGTGAAGGTGCTCGACCACCACGTAGAGGCAGCCAAGCACAACCTGAAGGGTGCGCCCATCGTGGTAGCTGGTGGTTACGGTATGGGCTCTAAGGAGAACTTCGACCTGCTGTTCGACCTGGCTAAGGTGCTTCATGGTGAGGTTGGTGGTAGCCGTGCTGCTGTTGATGCAGGCTGGCTCGACCACGACCGTCAGATTGGTCAGACGGGTGTTACTGTTCATCCAAAGGTATACATCGCCTGCGGTATCTCTGGACAGATCCAGCACATCGCTGGTATGCAGGATTCTGGTATCATCATCTCTGTGAACAGCGATCCCGATGCTCCTATCAACCGTATCGCCGACTATGTGATTGTTGGTACTGTGGAAGAGGTAGTTCCCAAACTCATTAAATACTATAAGCAAAATTCGAAGTAATTATGGCAAACTATTATAGCGATCATCCTGAGATCGGGTTCTACTTGAACCACCCCCTGATGGCTCGTATCGTTGAGCTGAAAGAAAAGGGTTTCGCTGATGCGAAAGAATATGACTATGCTCCCGTTGACTTGGGCGATGCCATCGAGAACTACAAGCAGATTCTCGACATCACCGGCGACGTGGCTGCCAACATCATCGAGCCTAACTCTGAGGACGTTGACCTCGAAGGTCCACACCTCGAGAACGGCCGTATGATCTACGCCTCTAAGACTTACGAAAACCTCGACGCCACCCGCAAGGCTGGTCTGTGGGGCGTAAGTATGCCTCGCCGTTATGGCGGTCTGAACCTGCCTAACGCTGTGTTCTCTATGCTCTCTGAGATGATTAGTGCTGCTGATGCTGGTTTCCAGAACATCTGGAGCCTGCAGAGCTGTATCGACACGCTCTATGAGTTCGGTAGCGAGGAGCAGCGCCAGAAGTACATCCCCCGCGTTTGCGCTGGTGAGGGCATGAGTATGGACCTTACAGAGCCTGATGCCGGCTCCGACCTGCAGCGCGTCATGCTGAAGGCCACCTTCGACGAGAAGGAGAACTGCTGGCGCCTGAACGGTGTAAAGCGTTTCATCACTAACGGCGACTCTGACATCCACCTCGTGCTGGCTCGTTCTGAGGAGGGCACGAAAGACGGCCGTGGTCTGTCGATGTTCATCTACGACAAGCGACAAGGCGGTGTCAATGTTCGTCACATCGAGCACAAGTTGGGCATCCATGGCTCACCCACCTGTGAGCTCACCTATAAGAACGCTAAGGCAGAACTCTGCGGAAGCACCCGTCTGGGTCTGATCAAGTACGTGATGGCTCTGATGAACGGTGCTCGTCTGGGTATCGCAGCTCAGTCAGTAGGTGTTGAGCAGGAGGCTTACAACGAGGGACTGGCTTACGCCAAGGAGCGTCAGCAGTTCGGTGACAAGATTATCAACTTCCCTGCCGTATATGATATGCTCTCTCGCATGAAGGCCAAGCTCGATGCCGGCCGTTCACTCCTCTATGAGACAGCCTGCTACGTAGATGTCTATAAGTGTCTCGAGGACATCGAGCGCGACCGTAAGCTGGAGCCTGAGGAGAAGCAGGAGTTGAAGAAGTATCAGCGTCTGGCCGATGCCTTTACACCGCTGGCCAAGGGTATGAACTCTGAGTACGCCAACCAGAACGCTTACGATGCTATCAGTATCCACGGTGGTTCAGGTTTCATCATGGAGTACAAGAGCCAGCGTTTGTTCCGCGACGCCCGTATCTTCTCTATCTACGAGGGTACCACGCAGTTGCAGGTGGTAGCTGCCATCCGCTACATCACCAACGGCACCATGCTGAACAACATCAAGGATATGTTGGCTACTCTGCCTGCAGAGGCCAATGCCACCCTGAAGGCTCGCGTGGAAAAGCTCATCCCTGTTTATGAGGAGGCTCTTGCCAACGTAAAGGCTCTCGAGAATCAGGATGCACAGGACTTCCTCGCTCGTCGTCTCTACGATATGACAGCCGAACTTGTGATGTCACTGCTCATCCTCCGCGATGCTGCTAAGGCTCCTGAGCTCTTCGAGAAGAGTGCCAACGTATATGTTCGCATGACTGAGGAAGATGTTCATGGTAAGTCTGCTTACATCAAGGCCTTCCAGGTAGAAGACCTCGAGAGTTTCAAGGCTGCGAGTGAGCAAGAGGAGTAAAAGCTTACCGCAGTTATTATTTCATGACCGGATAAAGGCTGCCGCCAAATGGTGGCAGCCTTTTAAAACTATAAATATTTAAATAACATGATTCACGCATTTGAGAAACTATTTGGCTTCGACACCCAGAAGCACAGCGTCCGCACAGAGATTTTGGCAGGCATTACTACGTTCCTAACCATGGCCTATATCCTGGCCGTAAACCCCACCATCTTCAGTGCCCTACCTGAAATGCCAGCCGGGAGTGTGTTCACAGCGACGGCTCTGGCTGCCATCATCGGTACGCTGGTGATGGCTCTCTATGCCAAGAAACCCTTTGCGTTGGCCCCTGGCATGGGGCTGAATGCCTTCTTTGTATTTACCGTCTGCCTTGGGATGGGCTACAGTTGGAAATTCGCTCTTACGGCTGTATTGTTGGAAGGTATTATCTTCGTTATTCTCACCATTACCAAGGTACGTAGCCTGCTGTTAAATGCCATTCCTGGTACACTGAAGAAAGCCATTGGAGCAGGCATTGGTATGTTTATTGCCTTTATCGGAATGCAAAATGCCGGCATTATCACAAATAACGATGCTACATTGGTCAGTCTTGGTCACATCACTGAAGGTACTGCTCTTCTGGCCATGATCGTCCTCTTCATTACCGCCGGACTTGTCATGGCTAAGGTGAGAGGCGGCATTCTCTGGGGCATTCTTATCACTACGCTGATTGGCCTGTTCATCAAAGATCCGTCAACAGGTGAAGCTATTACTAAATTGAATGGACTGGTATCAGTTCCTGACAGCGTAGAACCTATCTGTTTCAAGTTTGAATGGAGCCAGGTTCTCAGTTTGGATATGTTAGTAGTGGTGTTCACCTTCCTGTTCATCGATATGTTCGACACAATGGGCACCATCATTGGTGTGCATCAAGGTGCTGGGTTGGGTTCTCCCCAAGCCAAGAAGGATGATATCCCTGATATGGACAAGATGTTTATGGCCGACTCGGTGGCTACCGTCTGCGGAGCCTGTCTGGGAACCTCCACTACCACCACTTATGTAGAGAGTGCCTCGGGCGTGGGCGAAGGTGGCCGGACTGGCTTGACAGCCTTCTCCACTGCCATTTGTTTTGCGCTGGCTTTGTTCTTTAGTCCGTTGTTCTTGGCTATCCCGAGTGCTGCCACGGCTCCAGCTCTTATCATCGTGGGTGTAATGATGATGCCTGCCGTGAAGCGCATCCATTGGGAAGACTATTGCAGGGCTATCCCGGCCTTCTTTACCATCATCATCATGCCGCTGGCTTACAGCATCAGCGACGGCATTCTCATTGGTGTCATTTCGTATGTTTTCTGCCATGCTGTGGCTGGCAAGTTCAAGAGTATCTCCATCACCATGTGGGTTTTGGCAGTCCTGTTCGTCTGTAAATATATCTTTATATAAAACCCATCAGGCGTTCCACCAAACGGGGCTTGGCGTAATCGTCAAACTCCTTTTCTTTGACCCAGATATAGTCAGAGGGGAGCACAGGACGCTCAGCAGTTTCCCATAGGTAGAAATCTGCGAGCAGGATGCGATGGGTGAGAATATGCTTGACATTATGCCGCTGCAGGACAGCAGTACAGGGGACATCAGCAGGAGAATCGACCAGCCAGGGTTCCCAAAGTCCCTGCCAGATATCACCTGCTCCACGTCGATGGATAGCCACATAACCTTGACAGCGGACATATATATAAATAAGGTGACGCTCGCGCACCTTGAGGGTCTTCAGTTTGACAGGGAGTTCTCCAACCTTACCTGAACGGAAGGCCTCGCAGGACTCCATCAACGGACAATCTTCACAACGAGGCGACTGTGGGGTGCATTGGATGGCACCAAAGTCCATGATGGCCTGGTTATAAAGACCCGCCCCCTGCCCCTCCCTGTTTAGGGCGGGGAGTAAAGTCTCCTGCGCGAGAGCTGCGAAGAGTTTCTTTCCACCGGTGGTATTGATGGGGGTGTCGATGCCGAAATGACGAGCCAGCACACGATACACATTTCCATCGACCACGGCTGCGGGTAGTCCGAAAGCGATACTGCCGATGGCGGCGGCTGTATAATCGCCAACACCCTTCAGGGTCTTTATCTCCTCTAACGTATTGGGGAAATGTCTCAGTGCAACGATCTGTCTGGCGGCGAAGTGGAGGTTGCGAGCACGACTGTAATAACCCAGTCCCTGCCACTCGCGGAGCACTTCATCTTCTGTTGCTGCAGCGAGATCCTCCACCGTTGGCCAGTGGTGCATAAAACGCTCCCAGTACTCCCAGCCCTGCTTCACCTGGGTCTGCTGGAGGATGATCTCCGAGAGCCAAATGGCGTAGGGATCATGCGTCTGTCGCCAGGGCAGGTCACGACCGTTCTCGCGAAACCAATTCAAAAGCGTTTGCGCAAACTCCATCTACCCTTTTACTGTTCTGGGAACTGCTGATAGATGCGAAGGTCGTAGTCGGAAGCCTTCGCAAAGATATACTCCATCACCTCACTGGTGTCGTGCTCATAGTCCAGGGCATTCTGGGCCTTCAGCCAGAACATGAACTCCACGCAACAGCCAGCCTGCGCAGCCTCAGCCTGACGCACAAGGACGGGATTCTCTCCGACAACCTTTGGATTCTGCTTCAACCATTCCTCTATATGCTGACGGAACTTCGTGATATTCGCCACACCGTCGTCATCGACCTTCAGCGAACGGAAGTCAAAATAGACCTGTCTCGTCTGCTTGCGCCCCTCGTTCTCGATCATACCCTGCCAGTTCTGGAAAGAACCATCGACAAGTGCCTGTGGCGAGACGGTGACGACGGTATTGTCGAAATTGCGCACTTTCACCGTGGTCAGGGTAATCTCTTCCACCTTACCGTTGGCACCAGCACTGGGCACGGTGATCCAGTCGCCGATGTGTAACATATCATTAGATGCCAGACGGATGCCTGCCACCAGTCCCTTGATGGTATCCTGGAAGGCCAGCATCAGAATGGCCGAGGCAGCACCTAGTCCTGCCAAGAGCGTAGAGGGATCCTTATTGACGATGATGGAGATCACCACGATAACGGCGATGAAGATCATAACGATCTTCAGCACACCACAGATGCTGTAGATATACTGTCGGCGAGAGGAGCGACCACCATGTTCCAGTTCCTTAAAGGAATCAATAAACACGATGATCGTCCGCGTCATCATAATCGTAAAGTAGATGGCTGTCAGTCGTCCCACGATCTCTGCCACCTTCGGATACTCATAGAACACATGGGGCAAGAGGATCCAGATGACGATGGCAGGGATGATACGGCTGGCAGATGTCAGCACACGCTGACTGAAGATCACATCATCCCACTTCGCTTCAGTCTTCCTGGTAACCTTCAGGAGCACTGGTACCAGGAACCTACGACAAGCCCATCCTGCCAACCATGCCAGCAGGAAGGCGACAACAACCAGAATGACATAACGAACCATGGGAACGTAGTCGCCCGTCAGTCCCGTCAGACTGATCATCTTCTCCAAATATATCTTAATAGTTTCCATATCTGTTTGGGTCACTCATGATTTCGCACACCTGATCTTGGAAATTGCGGCCCTCGGCAATCTTCAGCACACCCTGGTTCATAATACTGAAGGTCAGGATATGTCCATTCGACGAGGTGCAATAACCCGCTAACGTGGTGACACCCGTCACCGTTCCCGTCTTCGCCCTTACCCTACCGTTTGCCACCGACTTCACCATGCGCTTTTTCAGCGTACCATCCTGTCCGGCCACAGGCAACGTGGGGAAGAGTTCCATATAGATGCCCCTGTGACGGTAAGCGTAGATCAGCAACTTCACCATCAACTCTGGCGTCACGTAGTTATAGAGCGAGAGACCGCTACCGTCGGCTATCCTGTATTGGATATCCTTGACGCCCGCCTTACCAAGCACCTCCTTGACGGCCTGTCGCCCGTGGGCAGCCGTAGCAGAACGGGAACTGATCGTCGACGCCGCCTGATAGAACACGGACTCTGCATAGAGATTGTCACTATCTTTCATCATCGGCAGGAGGATCTGCCTGAGCGTATGACTACGCGTACAGATGACCAGTGACTCCTTAGGCAAGGCATCTGTAGTGACGGGGGCATCAACCTCCACACCCACCGCCTTGAGCATCTCCACGAAACGGTTCATGAACTCATCCTTCCGCGAAATGAGCAGGGGCGTCAACTGGGGATTGTCGTCATCCCAGCACCAGCCCTCACCTAATAGCAGGTCATCCTTAAAGGAGGTGACAGCGACGAGACGGCCTCGGATAGTTTTCACACCCAATCCAAGGACACTCTCCACGAAGGCGTTCATGTCGATGGTGTCAAACATCGGATCCATGCCGCCCACGCAATACAAATCGCCTACGAGCACACTGTCTTCCACCGTACCCGAATAACGCAACGAGGTACGGAACTGATAACTGGCGCCCAGACGGTCCAAGGCCGTGATAGCCGTCAGCAGTTTCATCGTCGAGGCAGGCCTGAGCGTCTGCCTCTCCCCACTTCTGTAGAGAATAGAGTCGGCCGTCAGGTCATACACCAGCAGTCCCAACTGCGATCGCTCAAAGAGCGGGTCCTGTGTCAGTGTGTCAAGACGGGTTTGCAGGTTCTGCGGCCAAGGCAGTCTCACCTCCGCCGTATCCATCAATACTTGCTCGGTCTGCGCCTGCAAACCGAGCAAAGAAAAACCCGCAAAAATAAACGCTAATAAATATCTATTCTGTTTTTTCACTCTAATCTTTAAACTATAAACTCTAAACCATAAACCATCTCTTAGTTCCTACGGTACGTCGATACCAACTTCTGAATGGCCTTATCCAACGATTCCGTAGGTTCTATGATATTATACTTGTCCCAATATGCAGGATCCATGAAATACTCCACCTTGTCATAATACGCGTCCCGCGAGTCGAAAGAGCCTCGGCTGGCGATGGGCTGCACATTGTCCGACGAACTGTCGGTGACCACCATCTCACAGGTGGCGGTGAACGAGGTGGCAAAGAGGCGCTTCTTCCAGTCGCAGTTGAAGCGGAAGGTATTCCTCAGGTAACTGATACGCGTCACACCGTCCTCATAACGATAATCAACGACGCTAGACAACTCCCTCGGACGGAACCTCACACCCAGAGGTTTCTTCACCAGCATTGTCTGTGTGGCCTTGTCTCTGTCGCTCATATCAAGGTCGAGTTCGATACGGGTGAAAGCCAACCTATCCATATCGATATAGAGTTTGCCGTGATAGAGGGCGTAGTCCGTCGATGTCTTAGGTTCCATCTTCACCACATACTGCGGACGATCGTTGATATACTCAGGGATAGCCATTGAGAACTGATAGTAGTCGAGTTCTTCTTTGTTCAGTAGGAAATCGCGGTTCTTCACGACGTCCAGCATGACGGCCTGCACGGGGCCGCCCATCACTTTCACACCCAGTGTGTCGCCCTGTTTCTGACTCAGCAGACGACGCCCCTTGATGATCGATACCCTGTCGCGCCCCGTACCTCGGGTATAAGGTGTCTTATACAGATCCTCCACACCCTCGGCCACGTAGATATAATGTTTGCGCTTCATGGCCGTCTCACGGTAGAAGCCCTTTAACAACTCTGGCACGCGGCTATAGTTGTCAGGGATTTTACTGATGGCGATATCCACCAACTCACGCGGATCCTCATTCGTCACGACGATCTCCTGCAATTGGATGGTCGTCGGATGGAGTCTTACCTTCAGACCCTCCGTCTGTCCCTCAGATATTCCCACCTGACGGGTCTTGTAACCCAGATGGGAAATCCTGACGCGCTCAGGCATCTCCTGAAGCTTCAGCGTGAACACACCATCTTCATTAGTCACCACAGAGATCTTACCAGCAGAGACACTCACCTGCCCCAATGGAGCATTGGTCTTATCATCGACCACAACACCACTGACCACCACCTGCTGTGCCAACACAGACAGCGGAGCCATCAACAGAATAATTAGCCACAGTCTTTTCATCTTTGTCAATGTCTTGGTTTTGCCGCAAAGATACAAAAAAAATCGTCTGGATACAAATATTATCCAAAAAATTAATTACCTTTGCACCAATTAACAAAAATAAGTCATCATTATGGTGTATAAATACGACTTTCTTGTGATTGGTGCTGGCGTGGCAGGCATGAGTTACGCCCTGAAAGTGGCCCGTGCTAACAAGGGCCGTGTCTGTATGATCTGCAAGACCTCGCTCGACGAGGCAAACACCTCGTTCGCACAGGGTGGCGTAGCCTCCGTGACGAACCTCGAACTCGACAACTTCGATAAGCACATCGAGGACACGATGATAGCCGGCGACTACATCTCCGACCGTGCCGCCGTCGAACAGGTGGTGCGCAAGGCCCCTGAGCAGATCAAGGAACTCGTCAGTTGGGGTGTGAACTTCGACAAGAAGGAAGACGGCACCTTTGACCTGCACCGCGAGGGTGGACATTCCGAGTTCCGCATCCTCCACCATGCCGATGACACGGGGGCCGAGATCCAGCGCGGACTGATGGAGGCCGTGCGCCGTGATCCGAATATCGAGATCAAGGAGAACCACTTCGCCGTGGAGATTATCACCCAGCACCACTTGGGTGCCAAGGTGACACGCCGCTCACCCTATATCAACTGCTACGGAGCCTACGTGCTCAATCCTGACACCCAGAAGGTGGATACCTATCTAAGCAAGGTGACGGTGATGTGCACAGGTGGCTGTGGCGCCGTCTATCTCACCACCTCGAACCCCGTCATCGCCACGGGCGACGGCATCGCCATGGTCTATCGCGCCAAGGGTACGGTAGCCGACATGGAGTTCGTGCAGTTCCACCCCACGGTACTCCATAATCCCAATGAGACCCACCCCGCCTACCTCATCACTGAGGCCATGCGCGGCTATGGTGGTATCCTGAAGTTGCCCAACGGCGAGGAATTCATGCAGAAGTACGACGAGCGCCTCTCGCTGGCTCCCCGTGACATCGTGGCCCGTGCCATCGACAAGGAGATGAAGATCCACGGTATCGACCACGTGTGCCTCGACGTCACCCATAAGGATCCTGCCGAGACGCGCCACCACTTCCCCAATATCTACCAGAAGTGTCTTAGTATCGGTATCGATATCACCACCGACTATATCCCCGTGCGCCCTGCGGCCCACTATATGTGTGGCGGTATCAAGGTCGATCTCAACGGTCAGACCAGCATCGAACGGCTCTATGCCCTCGGCGAATGCTCCTGCACGGGTCTGCACGGTGGCAACCGTCTGGCCTCCAACTCACTCATCGAGGCCGTGGTATATGCCGATGCCGCTGCCAAGAACTCACTGGAGCACATCGAGTTCTACGACTATAATGAGAAGGTGCCAGAGTGGAACGATGAGGGTACGATGACCAACGAGGAGAAGGTGCTCATCACCCAGAGTGTGCGCGAGGTGAACCAGATCATGGCCAACTACGTGGGTATCGTGCGCAGCGACCTGCGTCTGCACCGTGCCTGGGATCGTCTTGACATGCTCTACGAGGAGACGGAACGCCTCTTCAAACGCGTGAAGGCCTCGAAGGATATCTGCGAACTGCGCAACATGATCAACGTAGGGTATCTCATCACCCGTTGGGCCCTGGAGCGCAAGGAATGTCGCGGTCTTCACTTCACCACCGACTACCCCGTCCACGCCTACGACAAGTAAACAACCTAAACGATAAAGCTTATGAACAAAACTCCTACTCCCCATATCGGGGCCAAGTACGGCGAGATCGCCGAGACAGTGATCATGGCGGGCGACCCGCTGCGTGCGAAGTTCATGGCCGAGAATTTCCTCGACGATGCCGTGCAGTTTAACAACGTCCGTGGTATGCTGGGTTACACAGGCACTTACAAAGGCAAGCGCATCAGTGTGATGGGTCACGGCATGGGTGGTCCCTCTATCGGCATCTACACCTATGAACTCTATAACTTCTACGGTGTGAAACAGATTATCCGTGTGGGATCGGCAGGTTCTATAAAGGAGGACCTGCACGTAGGCGACCTGGTGATTGCCATGGGTGCCTGCACGAACTCCAACTATGCCGCCCAGTATGAGTTGCCAGGAACCTTTGCCCCCATTGCCGACTTTGGCATGCTGCGCCGTGCCGCAGAGACCTGCGACCGCTTAGGCTACCGTTACCAGGTAGGCAACGTGTTGACGTCGGACACCTTCTATACAGAGAATCCGCACAACGAGAGATGGATCAATATGGGTGTGCTGGCCGTAGAGATGGAGATTGCCATCCTCTACATGAACGCAGCGCGCTCGGGCAACAAGGCCCTGGCTATCTGCACCGTATCGGACCACATCATCACCGGCGAAGCAACAACGGCTGAAGAGCGTCAGTTGACCTTCACGAAGATGATGGATGTGGCCTTCTCAGTGATTTAGTTATTTACATCGTAACCTCTACGACATGCTTGCCAGCGGAATAGGGAATCACCGTTCCGTTGACAGGCTGACCGTCGAGTGTGATCTGCTTCACACCTTTCTGCTGTCCGTTCGGATGGATGGTGATCTCGTAGTCAGCATCACGGAACTTACGCTGAACGGTATAGTCCGTGGCCGTCTCTGGCAGACAGGGATCAATGCGGATACCATCGTAGTCGGGCTTGATACCAAGAATAAACTCCGAAACGGTGTACCACATCCAGGCGGCCGTACCCGTGAGCCACGAGTTCTTACCCTCACCAGGCTTATAGGCATCCTTACCTGCTACCATCTGACAGTTCACGTAGGGCTCCACCTTATGCAGCGTCTGGTATTTCTCCTCAACGTACGAAGGCAGGATCTTGGCATAGTGGCTCCACGCATCGTTACCACGACCTGCGATACACTCACCGATGATCACCCAAGGATTGTTGTGGCAGAAAATGCCTGCGTTCTCCTTGTAGCCCTCGGGATATGAAGAGATCTCACCATATTCATAGATATACTTCGTGAAGGCGGGGTTGTTGAGCACCATACCATGCTCGCACTCCAGGTACTTTTTACAGGAGTCGAGCGACTTGGCCACCATACCGTCCTCGGCACCAATCTCAGCCATCGTACACCAGCCCTGACTCTCGATGAAGATCTTAGCCTCCTCGCACTCGTTAGAACCGATCTTACGACCATAGAAGTCATAGGCGCGCAGATACCACTCACCATCCCAACCATGCTTCTTCACGGCCTCGATCATCGCATCCACGGCCTTCTGCATACGGGCGGCCTCGTCGGCCTTGCCAACCTTCTTGCAGAGAGCCACATAGTCCTTACCTGTCACCACAAAGAGACCTGCGATCATCAGCGACTCAGCCTTCGTACCCTCGGATACGTTCTCCGTGGTCTGGAAACTCTCGTTGGGATCCCACGAGAAGCAGTTCAAGTTCAGACAGTCATTCCAGTCAGCACGGCCGATGAGCGGCAGCATGTGGGGACCGAGGTTCTTGATGACGTGATCCATTGAGATCTTCAGGTGCTCGAAGAGTGTTACCTCAGAGCCTGGCTGGTTGTCGAAGGGCACCATCTCGTCAAGGATGGAGAAGTCGCCCGTCTCCTTAATATAGGCCACGGTACCGAAGATGAGCCAGCAGGGGTCATCGTTGAAACCGCCACCGATATCATTGTTACCACGCTTGGTCAATGGCTGGTACTGATGGTAGCAGCCACCATCGGGGAACTGTGTCGAGGCGATATCGATGATACGCTGACGGGCGCGGGGCGGAATCTGATGCACGAAGCCCACGAGGTCCTGATTAGAATCACGGAAGCCCATACCACGGCCTACGCCACTTTCGAAGAACGAAGCCGAGCGTGAGAAGTTGAACGTCACCATGCACTGGTACTGGTTCCAGATGTTCACCATACGGTCGAGCTTATCGTTGCCCGTCTTCACCTTATATATATTAAGCAGGGCATCCCAGTAAGCGCAGAGCTCAGTGAAGGCCTTATCCACCTTCTCCGTAGTGTCGAGTTCAGCGATGAGGGCATGAGCCTTCTCCTTGTTGATCACCTGAGGCGCAGCGAACTTCTTATCCTGCTCATTCTCGATGTAACCCAACAGGAACACGAAGTCGCGCGACTCACCCGGCTTCAGCGTCACCTCAATATAGTGAGAGGCGATGGGGCTCCAGCCATGAGCGTGACTATTACGGGGCTTACCCTCCATCACGACCTGAGGATCCGCAAACTCGTTATACAGGCCCACGAAGGTCTCGCGATCCGTATCGAAACCCTGGATCTCCGTATTCACATGATAGAACGCATAGTGGTTACGACGCTCGCGATACTCTGTCTTGTGATAGATGGTCGATCCCTCGATCTCCACCTCACCCGTTGAGAAGTTCCTTTGGAAATTCTCCATATCCGTAGCGGCATTCCAGAGGCACCACTCTTCGAAGGAGAAGAGCTTCAGCGTCTTCACATCCTTCGACTCGTTCTTCAGCGTCAACTTCTGCACCTCGGCCCACTTCTTCAGGGGCACGAAGAAGAGCACGCTGGCCTCCACCCCATTCTTACGTCCCGTGATGCGGGTATAACTCATGCCATGACGGCATTCGTAGAAGTCGAGGGGTGTCTTACAGGGTTTCCAACCCGGGTTCCACACGGTGTCGCCATCCTTGATATAGAAATAGCGGCCACCATTGTCCATGGGCACGTTGTTGTAGCGATAACGGGTGATACGGCGGAACTTGGCATCCTTATAGAAGCTGTAGCCGCCAGCAGTGTTAGAGATCAGTGAGAAGAAGTCTTCATTGCCCAGATAATTGATCCAGGGCCACGGGGTCTGCGGGTCTGTGATGACATACTCGCGACGCTGGTCGTCGAAATGACCGTAACGTTTCTGTTGTTCCATTGTTATTTTTAGTTAGTTGCATTTTTCTGGCAAAGTTAAGAAAAATAGTTGATAACCACAACACTTTTCTTGAGAAAAAATAAGTTTTGCAACATTTTTTTGGCTATGTGGCAGAAAAAGCGTACTTTTGCACAAAATTAGCAAAATCAGAAGACCTCATAGCGCAATGAAATACGCATTAGTGACAGGAGCCTCCCGTGGTATCGGGAAGGCGGTGGCTCTCCGACTGGCATCGGCAGGATGGCCCGTAGTGATCAATTTCCTGAGTAACAAGGAGGCTGCCCAGGCGGTGGCCGACGAGATAACGGCCGCTGGTGGCACGGCAGAGTTGCTACCCTTCGACACCAGCGATCCCAAGGCTATTGAGGACGCACTCGAACAGTGGGAGGAACAGCATCCCGACGACTGGTTCAGCGTACTGGTCAATAATGCGGGCATCCGTCGCGACAACGTGATGTTCATGATGAGCGACGAAGAGTGGAACAGTGTGCTTAGCACCACACTCAACGGCTATTTCTACATCACCCGTAAGTTGCTGAAGCACATGATGCCTCGCAAGCGTGGTGGGCGTATCATCAATATGGCTTCTCTCTCAGGTGTGAAGGGTCTGCCAGGCCAGGCCAACTACAGTGCTGCCAAGGCTGCCATCATCGGTGCCACGAAGTCGCTGGCGCAGGAGGTGGGACCACGCAATATCACTGTGAACGCCATCGCGCCCGGATTCATCGAGACGGATATGACCAAGGGACTGCCTGAGGATGACCTGAAGAAGAATATTCCCGTGGGACGTTTCGGCAAACCAGAGGAAGTGGCCGCCCTCGTGGCCTTCCTCGCCTCCGATGATGCCGCTTACATCACTGGTGAGGTGATTAATATTAACGGAGGATTATATACATAAGTTGACAGATGAAAAGAGTGGTTATTACGGGCATCGGCATCTGGTCGTGCTTAGGAACAGACAGGGAGACAGTTAAGGAATCACTATATAACGGTAAGTCGGGCATCGGCATCGAGCAGGAGCGCCTGACCTATGGCTACCGTTCCGCCCTGACGGGTATCGTAGAGACACCCGTCATCACCAAGCAGATGCTGGACCGTCACACCCGTGCGGGCATGTCGGAAGAGGCACAGTACGCCTATATGGCCTCGCGCCAGGCTTTCGAACAGGCAGGGATCTCCGACGAGTACCTGCGCCAGAACGAGGTGGGCTGTATCTTCGGCAACGACTCGTCGGCTAAGCCCGTCATCGAGTCGGCGAAACTCATGGCAGAGAAGCATGACTCAGCGATGCTGGGCTACGGCAATATCTTCCAGTCAATGAACTCGACGGTGAACATGAACCTCAGCACGATCTTCCACCTGCGTGGCGTGAACTTTACCATCTCGGCCGCCTGTGCCAGTGGCAGCCACTCCATCGGACTGGGTTATATGATGATCCAGCAGGGCCTGCAAAGCATGGTGCTCTGTGGTGGTGCCCAGGAGACCAACTACTACGCCATGGCATCGTTCGACGCCCTTGGTGCCTTCTCCGTCCGTATGGACGATCCCACAAAAGCCAGTCGTCCCTTCGACCGTGACCGCGACGGACTGGTACCCAGTGGTGGTGCAGCAGCCCTCGTGCTGGAAGACTACGACCACGCTGTGGCCCGTGGGGCAACGATCCTCGCAGAAGTACTTGGCTACGGTTTCTCAAGCAATGGCGGAGGCATCTCCGAGCCCAGCGACGACGGTAGTGTGACGGCCATGACGCGCGCCATGAAGGATGCTGGTGTCGTGGCCGACGATATCGACTATATCAACGCCCACGCCACCTCGACGCATCAGGGTGATATGTTTGAGGCCATCGCCTTAGGCAGGATGTTCCAAGGCCAGCACGCCCTCATCAGTTCCACGAAGTCGATGACGGGTCATGAGTGCTGGATGGCTGGCGCCTCAGAGATTGTGTATTCCATCCTGATGATGCAGAACAATTTCGTGGCACCCAACATCAACTTCGAGAACCCCGACGAGCATTCCGAGAAGCTGAACCTCGCCACGAAGACCATCGACATGGAGGTGAACACCGTGTTGAGCAACTCCTTCGGCTTCGGTGGTACCAACAGTGCATTAGTGATCAAAAAACTATAGTATTAACTCAAAAACTCCTATGACAATGAAAAAGGTAATGACACTGGCAGTGCTGTTGGTAATGGCATTGACCGCTTCCGCCAAAGGCGGTGACTTGAACATCGTAAACGGTAGTCTGACTGCGTTGAAGGATGCAGACAAGACCATTATTGTGGCATTCGACTACAACGGTGCCATGATTGAAGGACAGTCTGTCATGGAATATCTGAAGGGACGTGGCGAACAGAACGTCAAGGACTGGCCCAACGACAATAAGGAGGTAGCCAAGAAATTCGTGTCGTCATTCAACAAAAACAATAAGAAAGGTGCCCAGATCGTCGATGGCGACAAGGGCGACTATAAGATAGTAATCAAGGCAGAGAAGTTGGACTTCGGTAGTGGAGCCGCCTCCGTAGTATGGGGCTTCGGTGCCGGTGGCAGTAAGATCTGGGGCACACTGACCGTCATCGATCAGAACTCAGGTAATACGATTTGCACCTTGGAGATTGACGAGGTTGACGGAGGCTCTTCCTATACAGAGGTAGGACGCCGCTGCGATACGGCCGAACATCTCTCCGAACTTCTTGCCAAGCTCATCAAGAAGAGCAAGTAGGAATTAATCATCATGAAAGAAAGAATCAGACAACTATTAGAAGACGCACTGCCACTGGTGGATTTCGACTCAGATTTCCTGTTCAGTGAACTTGACTCATTAGGCATTACCACCATCCTGATGCTGCTCTCCGACGAGTACGGCATTAAACTGGAGGCTACGGATGCCACCCCACGCAACCTGAAGACACTCGACAGTATCGTCGCCATGGTCCAGTCCAAATTGAATGTTTAATGATTAATCTTTAATGTTTAATGTTGACACTCGAGGACTATCTGGCACAAGACGCCCGTCTCTATCCGGAGAAGACGGCCGTGATCACGAGGGATGAGACACTGAACTACGCCCAGTTGTGGCAGCGCGTGCAGGAGCGGGCGAAGGACTTCCCCAAGGGACAGGTGATCGCCTTCCGCACCACGCAGAACATCGACTTCCTCGTCACCTATCTGGCCATCCATCTGGCTGGCAGTGTGGCGACACCGTTAGAGAAAGCAACACCCGACAACCTGTTTGAGGAGATCTCAGCCAGGTTGTCGGCTTGCAGTTACCCAGAAGGTACGGCCGATGTGCTTTATACCACGGGTACCACGGGTAAGTCGAAGGGTGTGATGATCAGTCACCGCACCATCGTGGCCGATGCCGAGAACCTCATCGCAGGACAGGGCTTTTCGCACGACCTTGTTTTCGTGATCCATGGGCCATTGAACCATATCGGCAGTCTCTCCAAGATATTCCCTATCATCCTCCAGGGTGGTACGCTCCATATCCTTGACGGTCTGAGGGATGCCGAGGTGTTCTTCGACGCTTTCAAGGCAGAGGGCAAGTATGCCACCTTCTTCGTACCGGCGAACATCCGTTTCCTGCTCACCTTCGACGCTCAGCGCTTTGCGGCCCTGGCCGACAGACTCGACTTCGTGGAAAGCGGAGGTGCACCCCTGTCGCATGCCGACATGCTGCAGCTCTGCGAGATCCTGCCCCATACGAGGCTCTACAATACCTACGCCTCCACCGAGACGGGTATCATCGCCACCTACGACTATAATGACGGACGTTGTCTGGCAGGCTGTCTCGGCCATCCCATGCCCCACTCGCGCGTCGTCATAACCCCCGAGGGTATGATCTCCTGTCAGGGCGACACACTGATGAGCGGTTATATCGGTGACCCAGAACTGACGGCTACCGTACTTCGTGGCGATACTGTCTATATGTCTGATTACGGCTCCATCGACGACGAGGGCATGCTCCATATCGGCGGCCGTGAGAGCGAGGTCATCAACGTAGGCGGCTACAAGGTGGCTCCTACGGAGGTGGAGGATGTGGCCATGTCCATCGAGGGCATCCAGGACTGCATCTGCATCTCGGCCGAGCACCGCATCATGGGCAAGGCCGTGAAACTGTTAGTGGTGATGAAGGAAGGGGCCGTCTTCGACAAGAAGACCATTGCCCGCTATATCGCCGCCCGTCTGGAACCCTACAAAGTGCCTCAACTCTACGAGCAGGTAGAGAAAATCGCCCGCACCTACAACGGCAAACTCGACAGGAAACACTACAAATAAAATAATCCTCGCAAGGGGCACAACGGGGCCAGGCCCTACTGTGCCCTGGCAGGAGGGGCACCTATGAGTTGTTCGGATAGTCTCTTCGTGCTATCCGGATAGTCTCTACGACGTGTTCGGATAATCCCTTATAGGGTATAGGAATAGTCCGAACGAGTCGTTCGAACCATCTGAACACACCGTAGAAGCCATCCCTTCGATTCGCTCACCTTAGGGCACAGTAGGGCCTGGCCCTTTTGTGCCCCCAGTGACACCAGTGACGCCAGTGACGCCATAATACGTAAACTTTTCACGCGTACCGTGTAGGTGTGTGCACGTGATACGCCTGCGTGCATAATGCGCGTGCGCAGTACCCGTGAGACTTTTAAGAAATCAGGCGTCACTGGTGGCACTGGCGTCACTGAGGTCTGTATGTACACCCACCTGATTTCCATTTTTCATACTGCAAAGATACAAAAAAAA
>Ga0129306_1001057_pt1 | contig 35259 bp, 18 predicted proteins | sample P827metagenome_FD_94438 | JGI IMG/M metagenome (GOLD analysis project Ga0129306, IMG submission 94438) | Capybara group fecal microbial communities from Wisconsin, USA - P827 metagenome | ecosystem: Host-associated > Mammals > Digestive system > Large intestine > Fecal | place: USA: Wisconsin...
AAACCGTGTTCCACGACCAGCGGTTCCTGCATGGCGATCTGGTCCTGCTCCATGGCAGTACTGATCCATCGCTGCTCCGCCTCGTCCACATAACCGCACAGTTCGTTGTCCCGGTTGTAGACGGCAACGCGGCCCTCCGGCTCACGAAGGAGCGTAACCGGTTCGAACAATCGCAGCTTGAGGCATGCAAAGCAGTTGTTGCCCTTCTCCGTCTCCGTCACTCGGACGATACGGTGCAGGCGGCGGCGTGTGCCTTCTGCGCTGTCCTCCGCTTCAAACGGCAAGCCGTTGGCGTGGGCATAGTCTTCCAGAACCGTATCGGCAGGGGCGCGGAACACGAAGTCCGGCAGCAGCCCAAGCTGCGACAGTTTATCACGCCCCGCCGCCAGCTTACGGCGTGTGATAAGATAGTCCTCCAGCGGCATATTGTATTGATTCCTGCAAAAGTCCTCATACAGCGGCAGTGTATTACGAAAGAAAGCGTTGTCTGCCACCTGCGCATAGGAAAACAGCATCCCCTGGTTGTCGGCGGAAAGGCGATTCATGAACTGTTCAAACAGCTCCGACGTCACCTCGGTCACGCCGTCCGCTTCTTCCTCGTTGATCTGTTCAGTGAGAATGAGCTTACGCTCCCGCAGAAGCTTTTTCAGTTCCTCCCTGTCCTTTTGGTTTCGCATGACACGGGGTATCTCCACACGAAATTGAAGATCGTCCTGAAGCGCATAGAGCGATCGGATCCCCTGCGGATAGCGTGACTGGATCTGATCGGCAAGCCGCTCCATTTCCGTGCGCATATCCGCAGAGCTCTCCAGGATGTCCTTCGGAATCGGAACCTCCGCAGGTGTCTCCGGTGCAGGAGGTTCCTCAGCGGTCTGCTTCCCCGGCGCGCTTTTTCTGAACAGGAACCCGAAGCGTCCCGTTTTCTTCTCTCTGGTTTTCTCGGCGTCCTTATCGTCAGTATCGTTCTCGACCTCCGGCGGAGCGCCGAAGCCAAAGAAGCGCACCTTGACTGTTTCTTCCGCCGCAGGCTCGTGTTCGGGCGCCAGTTCAGGCTCCTGTTGAACGGCAGGTTCGGGCGTGAGCGGAAACGGCGGCTCCGGCTCAGCTGGCAAATCTTCCTCTACTGGGAAAAGCAGTCGCAATGCCGCAGCGGCGTCTGTCTCCAGCGGTCGTTCCGGCTCCTCAGTCGCGTAAGCCGGAATCGGCTCCGGTGACGATTCCGGCTCGGAGCGAAGCGCGCCAAGCTGCTCCAGACTGAGCCTCGGCATGGCGAAGCGCTCCTCGTCAAAGGTCTGCGAAATGGTTTCTTCCGGTTTATCAGTCCCCGGCGGTGAGACCGGATCAACATTGCCGCTCTCTGTCTCAGGCGTCGGCATCATGCTGCGCAGCTTCTCCATCCGTCTTTCCTCGGCGGTTTTCCCACCGCCGAGCCTTCCCTTGATGGCGTCGAAAAGGCCCATCGTGTTTCCTCCGTTGTTTCTGTTTCAGTTTCCCCACGGTTCATAACTGCCCGAACCGTCTACAGACGCTATTGTCGTCTCCGTTACAATCTGTGATTCATTTCCGAGATATACAAGCTCCGCAGTCTCTGTTTCAATGACACTCTGCTCCATGATATCCACCTTGTCGTCTGATCCTGGCGTCCAAGTCGATGCGATATACACCTGCGTAGACCATTGCTCACAAATAAGATCTTCATCGTCTTCCATTGTCAGTGAAACAACAATGGAGAAGTCCTGTGGAAACACCCAGCTCTTTTTTGTGGCATCAAACGGGAAGTAGCCAACAGAACTGTAAACACTGCCCGGATATTGGAACCTTGCCTCAGACAGGTTTGTTGTATCCAGTGTGCCGGCAAGCCAATAGATTTCACCCGAGAACCCGTCCATCTCCACATAGTCCGCATAGGCACCGCTTTTGCTGCGGTCCGTCACGCAGTACTGCTTTAAGGAAAGCCTACCGCCGCAGAGGCAGAACGGGAATCCCGCCGTGGAATAGTAGGAACCACCGGAAACCGTCACTGTAGCACCATTGTATACAAACACCGCAAATCCATATGTTGTTGACCAGATTACAGTGCCTTTCTTCAACTCTGTTGTTCCGCCGTTGGCATATACCCCGTTGCCAAGTCCCGTATTGATCAGCACTGCATTTTCTGTAATCAAGAAACCGTTCTCCGCATTCACGACCGCATTCCCATATGTATCGGACACAGCAACACCTGCGCCCCTAATAGAAAGCGTTCCCCAGTTGATAATACCGTTTCGATTGCTATTCCCAGTCGCCGCGCTTCCATTGTTAACAATGACATAGCCGCTCATATCGCCAGAGGTAAACAACAAATTGTCATTTTCATCCGTCTCCAATACAGGGAAGCTAAACCCGTCGGAAAGAATTGTCAGCGATCCATAGTTATAGATTGCATCCCCGTCAGACGCAATCAGATTATTACCATTAAGATTCAGCGTGTAGGCCGCGCCCGTCGGCACATAAAACGGCTTCTCAAGCGTAACATCCTGTGATAGCACGATAGTACGGTTGACAGAGGCTGTTTGACACAAGGTGCAGCCGTACTCTGTCACGTTCACGCCATCCCGCACAGTCGTATAGAACCCGTAGGTATGTGTGTGTGAACCAGTGCCGCTGCCGCCGGATACAGCGCCGGATCCGATCAGTTCTCCGACAGTATAGCTCTTATTGCCAATGGCAATTATACCCTCCGTTCCGCTGACTGACACTCCATCCACGGAAATCGGCGTCAGCGAGCAAACAGCGCTGCTCTCGTCGTCAGTAACGGCATATATCACGTCATGGCTGCCCAACGCTTCGTTCACCAGCGTGACGGCTGCGGTGCCGTCCGTCACGTCAAGCCAATATTCATCCTGATCCAGCACTAGACGAACCTGGGCGAGCATTCGTGTGGAGGAGCCGGGCTGATCGGCTCCGGATATGGCATAACATTTGTCACCCATAGTGACCATCCCGGATGCGGGATTATAGCGGTAGGAAACGTCGCCGCGTTTGATTTGAGTCAACGCATAGGAAACCGTCTTGTTCATGCTGCTCGACAGATCGTAGACATAGGTGTCTGCACCGGAAGCAAACTCAATACTGCCCGACAGCTTCCCGCCCGATAGTCTGCCGTCCGTGATGGGAAATGTCTTATCTCGACAGGTGATGCTGTCCGCTGTGACGGCAAGATTGCCGCCGCTGACAGAAACGGTTGCTGTCCCCCTTGTCGTGCCGAAGCTGTAATACAGCTTGTCGGTCAATCCGAGGGAATCCAGGCTGAATGAACGTGCGTTCTCTCCTTCATTCGCGCTACCGGTCAGCATCCAGTTTCCCACCGCATCCTTTGCCAGCAGGTACTCCGTTCCATCAAGCGTCAGTGTCGCGCTTTGCAGTGCGGAAGCACCGTTCCGTATCTGATAGATACGGTTGCTGATCCGTGCAGTGCGGCCATCGGTCGTTTGCATTGTAAGGGACAGCCGATCCTCACCGGATCGCTTTTGCCATTGTGCGGTCAGCAGCTCATTGGTTACGCCGTCCGACGCAAGCGTCAGCACCTCGCCCGCGGAGTAAGTCACGCCTCTGGTATCAGAGAGCCATCCTGTAAAGGCAGTAGGGTCAGGATCGGGCAGTGTAATACTGACGCTATGCCCATAGGCGGTCAATTTGACACCGCCGTCGACATCGCTCTTCCTCGGCTCCGCGGAAGAACCGACCATTGCGCCGTCGCTCCGTCTGTAAATCTCATAAACCGTTTGGCTCCCTGTCGTCCCCGTTCTGAGCCGATAATCGGCATCTCCACCGGCGCAAACGGCATAGCGGACTCCCTCAATTTCGATCTGATTGCGGAATATACAGCCGCGTCCCTCTTCGCAGCCAAACACCAGCCCGTCCGACACGATCTCAAAGTTCATCTGTCCGGTGCTTGATCGGTCGAACTTAAGAATCAGATCCAGCCCGCTGTCCGGAAGCCACATTGCATACAGCTCTCTGTCTTTCTCAACAACGAGCGCAACGCCGCTGTCATATTGCTCATCGTCCCCATCCGTACGTTGATCGATCCATCTGCTGAACACATAGCCCGCCCGATACGGTCTGGGAAGCATGACAGAGCCGCCATGCTTGACGCTGGCATAATTCTTGATCCAAACACCTTCGCTGTTATACAGGAAGTAAGTCACCGTATGGAGCCGGATACTGCTGACGGCATCCGCCCCCCATGCGAAGTAATAGCCGCTCTCACGATAAACCGTGTCTCCATTATCATCGATGAGACGCTCATAGAGCGTCCCGCCGTCACCATCCGTGAAGAGAATCATTTGGTTCTGAGCGACGCCTGCATTTTCACCCGCCAAATAATTCATCCAATCAATATTTCTGGCATCGGCATAGGCAAGCGACGCCTGATCAACGCAGACGCAGTACGGCGTCAGACTTCCGATACGGCTGATTTGATACAGGATAGCGTATTTCCGGTCGGCGATAACGCTTCTTTCATCCTGCGTCCGAAGCACCGTGTACCGTATGCTGTCAACGATTTCATCTGCAGAATCCGGGATATACAGCCTCATCTCCGCATCGAGCAGAACGGAAGCCAATTCCATCCTGCCGTCCGATTTGACTTCAAATGCAAGCGCGCCGTTGAACGCCTTCCAACCGTCTTGCTTGGTGAGCAGGAGCGTACCGTTCTCGTCAGGCTCCATCGCATCGGGACGCACACGAATGCTTCCCGGCGTCAGCGTTTTCATACCGCCTGCCACCTCGAAGCCGATGGGCCCATTATAGAAAATGCCGTCGCCATCGTATGACTCCGCGTTCAGCATTCCGCCGGAGAAACCGCGGAATGCCGCCGGTTCTCCGTTCTTCATTAACGATCCCGCATGGATAAACGCGGCGTCACCGTCCGCAATCTGTCCAGCTGCAGACGACTCCGTTACATCCACCGCCGAATCCGGCATAAGCAGGATCCCGGAATCGTCCGCGCGCAGTGTGGACGCGCGCAGTATGCCGTAAACCGATAGCTCCGAGACGTTCCTTACCATTACGTTTCCGAGCTCAATCGGTGTCTCGGGCAGATCGCCCTCCTCCGCGAGTCTACCCAGCACGGCGCCGAGTTTGTGTGCTGAGACGCCGCCATAGGCGCCGGAGTCACGCCCAGAGCCAACCATCAGGCAGGCGGTGGAGATCGTTCTTCCCTCCTGTCCGAAATACAGATCAGCAGGAATACTATCCCCCTCCGCATTGGTATAGCAAACGCTTCCCGAAAGGAATTCTGCTGTCGCCCCATTTTCTGTCAAGCGTATTGCCTTTGCGCCTTTGATTATATGGCCGTTGAGCGCGAGGCCGCCGGCAATGGTCAGACTCCCATCCTCGTCGAGCAGCTTCTTTTCACCCAACACATCGATGTCGTCAAGAAGGCCCAGACTTAATCCAAGCCCGGCATAATCCTTTATTTCGGCTCCAGAGCGGACAGGGAGAAAATAGCGCGGCTGCCCGTACTGTTCCGCAACCTCATCGACAATGTTCTCCGGCAGATCCACACGAAGGTATATCCACCGCGACTCCTGGCTGTCGTACAGGATAGCGGTGTTGAGTTTTCTGCTGATACCAAGATGCTCCGAAAACCGCGTCGCGTCGTTGCTGTCCGCAAGCGTGGCGCTGTCGGCATACATGCCGGTCAGCTCTGTACAGGCATCCTGAAAGCTGATCCTTCCCCCGGTATCCGCGCCCTCCATCACGGCGTTGAGCGTTTCGACGTTCATGCCGATCATATTCCGCCGCGATTCATTGAGGATACGATCCAGCGATGGGATCGCTGCCGTCATAAGGACGGACATGACGGCAATGACGATCACCAGTTCAATGATCGTAAACCCTGTATTCTGTTTTTTCTTCAGAACCCTCACTGTCCGACCTGTTTCCTTTCCGTTACAGGCGCGCCCCAAGGACCGCCTTGTCGTTAGCCGCCGCAAGCGCGTATTCCTTCGCGATGATATTCGCCTGATAGAGCCTGAGCAGCGCCTCATCCATCAACTGCATACCGGACGCGCCGCTGAGCTGGATCTGCGAATTGATTTGATAGGTCTTCGCTTCCCGGATAAGCTGCTTGATCGCCGTATTGGCCAGCATGATCTCATGCACGCCGATGCGACCGCCTCCTTTTTTCGGCACAAGCGTCTGCGCAACCACCGCCTCAAGCACGTCGGCAACCTGCACGCGGATCTGCTGCTGCTGATCCGCCGGATAGGAGTCGATGATCCTGTCTACGGCGCCCGCCGCGCTGGTCGTATGGAGCGTACCAAACACCAGATGCCCCGTCTCCGCCGCGGAGATGGCGGTAGAGATCGTCTCAAGGTCGCGCATTTCTCCCACCAGAATAATGTCCGGATCTTGACGCAGCGCTGCGCGCATCCCGCTTGCAAAGCTGTCCGTATCCGTGCCGACCTGTCGGTGATGAATGACAGAATTGATGTTGCTGTGTATGTATTCGACCGGATCCTCCAGCGTGATGATATGCTTGTTCTGCGTCCGATTGATATGGTGGATTAGCGCGGCAAGGGTAGTACTCTTGCCGCTTCCTGTCGGCCCAGTCACAAGGACGATACCCTTTTTCCGCTTCGTAAGGTTCACGATCGTCTCTGGAAGGCGAATCGACTCAGGCGTCGGGATGTTGATCGGAAGAAGTCGAATGGCGATTGCGACATGTCCCATCTGATGATAAATGTTGCATCGGATGCGCGCGTCGCCGCCGTTCGTTACAGCCAGATCGACCTCGCCATGCTTCTCAAACCATTCTCTCTGCTCTTCGTTCATCAGAGCGTTTGCTGCAGCGCGAACGGTCTCCTCGTCCCAGGCACGTCCTCCCAACTCGACCAGCGCCCCATCCAGCCGCACGATCGGCGTGCTGCCCGAATTGATATGCATATCCGATGCGTTCGCTTCGGACGCCGCGCTGATCAGCTTGTTCAATATCTCCATAGCACACTCCCGTTACAGTTCAATTTTGTTCAGCAGCTGCTTGCAAACGTCTACAACGCCGGCGTAGAACTCGATGACTTTTTCGTTCTCCTCTGCATTTCCAGTATTCTCCGCAGCGTCCTCCTGCGCAGTCCTGAGCATCGTAGAATAGCTCATGATCATAGAGCGCGCCTGCCGTTCGATGCGTTCAGTTTTGCCGCTGTCATCTAGGCAGGCGTTCAGCAGATCGCGCATCTGCGCGTCCAGCGATTCCCTGCGTGCTCTGTCCAGCTTGCTGCAAAAAACTGTATAGAGACGGTAATAGAAATTGTTTTCAATGAACCCCGTCTCGATCAGGGTCGTCGGAGAGAAATCCACAGAATCCCGATAGAGACGGACGGCTTTTCCATCCCTGTCCTGCTTCAACATGCCGAGAACGTTGGCAAATACATAGTAATTAACGCTTTCCTGCCGACTGACGTCGAATGTCTCACTGCTTTCCTCCTTGGCTGTTTGAGCTACCTCTTCGCTGATCGCGCTCATGCGCAAGCGTGCCTTCTCCGTCTTCTCGTCCAGTTCAGCTGTGATTTTTCTGTCCACAAACACCTGACGTTCCGTTGCAACGGTGTTCGGATTCCGATAAACCGTCATTTTCACATACGCATCTCCCGCGGGAAATGTCAGCGCCGCGCTGTCGTCGCTCTTCAGAATGGTCGTTTTCGCCTGATTCGCCGTTTCATCGTTGATTGTCAGCCATTCCGGTGCCTTTTTTGCTCTAAGCCACACCTCGTTTCCTCTTCTGGATTCGATGTTGATGCTGCGCGCCGCGCGCTCCAGCTCCGTCTGCTCCAAAATCTGATGCAGCGCAAGATTCACGGAGGTATTGAGCAGGATTAGCTCCCAGAGCGTAATACTGGTAGTGTAGGGGAAAATCAGCTCGCTGTCGGAAATCGAGAGATCGCTGAGCTCCGGAGGCAGCACAAAGCGCAAAAACAGCTTGCCGATAAACTTCGTGTGATTCCTGCGATATACAGCAAGCGCGCTGAGCGCAATGAGTGCCAGCAGCAGCGCAAGCGCGCAGATGAACATAACGAGCGGTGCGGCGTAGCTCTCGCAAGGGATACGGACACTGCCGAACCCATCGCTGAACACGAGATCAAAACGGCTGTGATCGTAGGCCTTGCCCGCTGTTAGTCGGATCGTTCCGTCAACGGCGCATTTGTTCTCAAGATGAACCGCAGCCATCGGATCTACGATCACGCTGACAGACTTATTCGGATCATAAGAGACAAGCCTATCCACACGCAGCGTCTTTCCGAGCCCGCCCGTCCCCTTCATGCCGCTAAGGAACAGCATCCGCTGCGGTTTATCCGTCAACGCCTCTATGGGCTGTCTGCATATACCGCACACAGCGCTGCCTTCCAGACTCAGCGGCAGCTCCGCATCCTGCACTTCGACGTGCGCTCTGATTTCAAGATGCGCTTCCTCCGGCCAGCTGATACCGGCAACGATCCTTCCGTCCGCATAGGCCGGCTCAAGCGCCTCCGTCACTCCGCTTTCACGCGAGGTCAGCGTCATGGACGCGAACGCGCTCGCACTGAGCGCCTCGTGATACGTTCCGTCCGTGGTCAGATACACCTGTACTGTCTGTGTTTCCGTCGGCGCCATGCTGTCCGTTTCCAGCTCGACCACTGCTTTGATCTCGCGGAGATTCAACAACATCAGATCGACCTTTGCGTTCTCCTCGCCTTTCAGTTCAAGATAGACCGGTCTGCTGCTCCAGCCCTGTGAAAACTCTGACAGCCTGGCGGCATAATAACCGTCGCCCAGGTCATAAACCGCGCTTGCTTCCTGCGTTATTGTGCGAGAGGCTTCATCCGCAGTAAACAGATGCAGCTTGTCCAGCCTGCTCTCAGATCGAAGGACGAGATAAAAATCACCTTCGGCCTCCGGGTCGCTTTGCGCCTCCTGCACCGTCTCCGGCAGAATCTCCGCCTGCGCCGTATTTTTTTCTGTCGGCGTCGATTGCATAGGATCAACGCCTCTAACCTCATCGAGTGCGGAAAGATTCCCCTCCGACGCCTCCTGCGCTGCATTGCGCAGAGAGCCCAGTCTGTCCTTTATTCCGGAAAGCGTATCTAACGTCTTTTGAATAATGCTTTTATGCATTTCCTTCGGCTGCTCCACAGCGCTGTCCTGCTCGGCGTTTTCCGGCTTCGCATCTGTCGAGAGCTGAGCGGAGAAGACGTTTTCTATCGTCTGAAGTTCGCCGTTTGTGATAAACTCGCCGTATTTCCGCAACAAGCTGCCATACAGCGTCTCAAATCGCCCCTCGGGCACGACTGCTTCCTCGCCCGCCAAAATGGCGGCCGCCACAGCATGGACATCCCCCTTTCTCCTGATCTCATACAAAATCCCGTCCGTCTTCTCTGCCAGCATACGAATTGTTGCGGTATCTGCGCTTCCGTTTCCGTTCATTCCGACCGAGAAGATCCTCGCACGCATGTCGCTCAGCTTTTCCAGCAGCTCCGCCTGCTCCGCAAGCGATTCCTCTCTACTTCTCGGCCCATTCGGAAGATCGGTCACCCCGTCGCCGAGGAAGATGATGGTTTTGTTCTCTGCGCTGCCGCTCTCCAGCAGGCGATACGCCTCACGGAGCCCAAGCGCAATGTCTGTATCGTTTGAGGAATATGTGATATGACCAGTTTCCGCCGCTACCGCCATATACTCCTCATCGGTGCTAAGGGAGCGCAATTTATCGGAGCTGTATTCGAGATAGTTCGAGAAACAGACAATACCCATATGAGTTCTGTCCCTGTCACAACCGTCCATATAGCTCTTATACAGTTCGCGAGAGGAATACGAGGCGTCCTCCTTCTTCATGGAGCCGCTGCAGTCGATGACGAAAACAACGTCCTCTGCGCTTTCTTTCCCTGCAGCGAAGGCGATCCCCTGTGCGCACAAAAGGGAAATCGCAAGAAGCAGAGCAAAGCTCCTTCTGCAAATCGGTTTCATGTCTGCACCTCTTCTGTATCTAGTTTGCGGACTCAACCGTCAGCTTCATCAGCTCCGGAAGGCTCGTTACTCCTTTGAGCACAAAGTCCCTGCACGCGTCCCACAGCGGAATCATTCCGTGCTCCTTGCTGTAACTGCGCAGTTCCTCCACGGTAAACTCAGGGTCGCTTATCATTTCCTTGAGCCCTTCGTTGACGTACATGATCTCATGAACCGCCATGCGTCCCTTATAACCGGTTCCGTTGCAAAACTGGCAGCCGAACGGGCGGCAGATGCTTACCGGTTCTTTCAAGTTGAGCAGCGCCATCTCCTTCGGATTGGTTTTCCCCCGCTTTTTACACACGGGGCAAAGCCGCTTGACCAGACGCTGGGCAATGACCGCGACAAGCGCGTCCCCAACCAGATAGTTTGACGCGCCCATTTCCACCAAACGGGAAACGGAGCTTGGCGCGTCGTTGGTATGGATCGTACTGAGCACAAGGTGACCCGTGATGGCGGCACGGATAGCGATCTGCGCCGTTTCCTCGTCTCGGATCTCTCCAATCATCACGACGTCCGGGTCCTGGCGCAGGATGGCGCGGATGGCATTGGCAAAAGTCAAATCAGCCTTTGCGTTGACCTGAACCTGATTGATGCCGTTCAGCGTGTATTCGACAGGATCCTCAACGGTGACGATATTGACCTTGGTCGTGTTGAGTTCCTTGAGAAATGTGTAAAGCGTGGTCGATTTGCCGGAGCCGGTCGGCCCACACAGGAGAATGATGCCATGCGGCGCGGCAAGTATCCTGTCAAGCAGTTCGTTGTTTTCGTCGGAAAAGCCCAAATCCTCGCGCGTGAGGCGGAAGGAGCTTTTGTCCAAAATACGGATAACGAACTTTTCACCATAGATGATCGGCAACGTCGACACGCGGAAGTCATAGGGCGTTCCGTTGACGGTCAGGCTGATTCGTCCGTCCTGCGGCGTCCTGGTCTCAGAGACGTTGATACCGGCTAGAATCTTCAATCGCGACACGATTGCAGGATAGGAGTCGATTGGGAATTCCGCACGGGTAAGGAGATCGCCGTCGATGCGGTAACGGACGCGCACCGTCGTCTCCGACGGTTCTATATGAATATCGCTTGCGCGATATGGGATTGCTTCCTTGATAAAAGAGTCGACCAGGCGCACCGCCGGCGTATTGATGACGCCGGCCTCCCCCTCGCCCGTATCCTGCGCATTCCTGATTCGGTTCAAAAGCTCGTCGTCCTGATCTTTATTGATGACGTCCAGCGCTTCCGAGGTGGTTTGAACGGCAACGATAGCGTCAACAAAAATGTCGATCTGTATCTGCGGAACATATACATAGTCGATCTTTCCGTCATAAATCACAGCAATATTGGAAAAGGCAACCGGATCCATCGGTCTGCCTACTGCCATCAGCAATACGCCGTCCTTGTCAATGCTCACGGGCACGATCTTATGCCTCCGCAGGAATGCTAGTCCGAATCGATCGACGAGCGAACGATCCACCTCCAACATGTCCATTTCAATGTTGGGCAGGTTATATAGCTCTCCCATTGCAGCCATCGCCTGTGCCGGCAGGGCGATACCCTTTGCGGTCAAATACTGCTCCGCGGACATATTCAGGCGGGTGCATTCCTCCAGCACCGACTTCATATCCTTGCGCTTGATGACCTTCTTTAAAACGAAGAACTGAAGCGCTTCATAATTGATATTCATTGCATAAAGCCTTTCATGATCGTAATGATTGGGGAGTAAACCGCCATGAACATGACGCCCACAGCGCCGCCCATAAAAATCAGCAGCACCGGCTGTATCAGCCCAACGATCGCCTGAAGCGCGTTTTCCGTCAGTTCGTCAAAGTGTTTGCATGAATTCATCAGCACCTCGTCCATCGCCCCCGTCTTTTCGCCCACTGAAATCATCTGCATCAGAAGCTGCGGAAAAAGGTGATACGCCTCGAACGCCATGGTCATATTCATTCCCTGTTTGATGTCTGTAACTGCAAGCCGGAACCGTTTTTCCACGTTTTTGTTGCCCAACAGGCCGGAAGAAAGGTCCAGCGAGGCAACGATATCCATGCCGCTGTAAAGCAATAGTCCAAACGTCCTCGAGAACTTTGCGGCGATGTTATAGCTGGTAAACTTTCTGAACGGTGGCACCTTAACAAGAACCGTGTCATAGAAGTACCTGCCCCATTTCATCTTTCCAATGCCGATAAACAGAGCTACGGCAAATATGACGCCCGTCGCCATATTCCGCCAGTTTTTGATGACGAAGTCGCTCAGATTGAAGATTGCCATGGTCAACGCCGGCATCTCCAAATCCATAGTCGCCAGAGCGCGCTTGAATGTTGGGATCACATAGCCCACCATCAAGCCGATCAATCCAACCGTCAGCAGCATCAGCAGCGCAGGATATGCCATTGCGCTTTTGATTTTTTTTCGAAGCGTCTCGGTCTTTTCATAGTAATCCGCCACATTGACCAGCACTGTGTCCAGCGAGCCGCTCTGCTCTCCAACCAGAACCATGCTTTGGAAAAACTGCGGGAAGATTTTCTTATGCTTGCCCATCGCCTCCGAAAGCATCAGTCCGGATTGCACATCCTCCGTGAGCAAATAGAGCGTTTTCTTCATCAGGCCGGAGAATTTCTGCTGCTGGAGCATATTGAGACTGTCCACCACGGATATACCGACATTTATCATAATGGAAAACTGTCGGCAGAACGTCGTCAGCTCCGACAGAGACACTCTGCTGCGCACCGAGAAAAAAGATGCCTTCGGTGACTTCTCCGAAACGGTTTTTGCGCTGACCAGATACAGCCCCTGCTGCGCCAGCTTTCTGCGGAGATCATCCTCGTTCTCCGCCAGAAAACTGCCAGTGAACTGCTTTCTGTTCAAATTTACGGCAACATAGCTATACTTTTTCAACGGATCAAACCTCGGTCACGAAATCTAAAAGATTACAAAAGCGAAAACAGCCTGATATATGCCCGAAGCATAGGTTCTCCGGCCATCATAGCGGTAATGGACCCCATGGCGATAAAAGCGGCAAACGGATAATCTCTGTCCCTGTCCCCTTTCCGCAAGGCGACGACAAGCAGCATCAGGACGGCTGTCAGCGCGGCAAAAAGGATCGCCATAAACGCCGCTCTCCAGCCCATCAGGAAACCGCTGACGCTCATCAGCTTGATATCTCCCCAGCCAAGCCCTTCTTTTTTCAGAAGGATGAAACATATCGCGTAGCAGATCGTAAAAAAGCCTCCGCCGAACAGGACTCCCGCCAGTCTCTCCTTCATTTCCAGCGCGCTGTTGCAAAAAATGTCCAGAGCGCCCAAGCCGATCAGAATAAGAAAAAAATACTCTGGGATTCTCATCGTATCGTAATCAATGAATGCGAGGCTCAGATAAACAGACACGACCATCATGCTCAGAATAATATGCGCGGGAGACGAATCCCGCATTGTGACGAAGCAGAACAGCCAAAGCACCCCGTTTGCAAGCTCAACCGTTGCCTCTCGTCGGTCACGTTCCGCCCCGCAGGCCGCGCACTTGGTCGTCCCGCTGATCCCCGCCGCCAACATCAGGAACTCCTTCGGCCTGTACGCTGTATCGCAGCTTTGGCATCGGTGGGGAAAGGGTCTTTCCCGCCGTGGGACACGGCAAATCACTTCATTCAGCAATCCGCCCACAAGCACACCGGCAACCAGTGCAGCACAAATGTAAAAGAGTTCCATTCGTCTTATCCTCCTCCGCAGGTTGGCCGCTCCTGTCCGGCGGTTCTGTTCCTCTGTCGGCGCTTACGTCAAGCTGCCGATCTCCATTCGACAATGCTGCAATCCTCAAGGGAAACGCTGATATACAACATCTCCTGCCCATTTAGGCCAAGCTCACGCATGGAATAGATCCTCCGCCCTGCATAGGCATTCTGGATCCCGCCCGAGGATGTAAGTTTCTCCGATCCAAGCTCCCGTCCGGAGTCGTCATACCATGTCAGATCATCGTCAGCATACAGCAGGATCACCAGCACTGCGTTTTCTTCGCTTCCCTCGGTCTCGCCGCCCCATCTAAGGAAAATCCATCCCCGATCTCCCGCGGATGCAATCGCGTTTGTCAGCACATCATCTTCAGGCGGCGTCATATCACTTGCCAGTAACGCGGTTTTTACGGCATCAAGCACCCCGTTTTCCGTGCAGCAGGCGTAAACGACGGGTGTTCCCAGCGGCACGCCTTCATAAGATATGCTGACACTTTCACCCGTTCTGTTATAATATCGGTACACACCGCCATAGGGCGCAAATTCAGCGTCACCGACAACCATATATTCTTCCTCCGCCAGCAATTGTGCTGCGGCAAGCGCGTCGTCGCTATACTCTCTGTAAAGAAAGACGTAATCGCCCCGCGTCGTATAGGCTCCGTCCATCCTCTCTTCCTCGCTCACGACTTGGGAGACGTCCTCTCCATATGTGATATCCATATCCTTTCCGTACTCTCGCCGAAGCACATAGGATATTCCCTGTTCCTCATCCCCGACGCGCTCATAGAACCGCACTATCATCTGTGCGCCCCGGGGTGCGCAGGTGGCGGAGGATGTTTCCCCGTCCGGCCAGACAATGCGCAGAGCATATCCCTGACAGTACGCCGCGGACGCTGTAAACGCCGTTTCCTCACCGACGGCAATTTCGCCGCTCGGATCGCTCTCCGGAGCGTTGAGCGTATCATGGCTCCAATGTACCCGTTCAGGTAAGTATATTGGAACGATCACGCTATTCGCATTTCCGCCCGCATTTGCAAGGGCGGAATAGCCGGCATATGCAGCGTCATTCCGTTCTACGGTCTGCGTACCGTGGACAAAAAATAACGGTACGTCCCGTCCGGGCGCGTAGTGCGCGAAAAGCACATCGTCTCCGCTTCTCAGTGTCTTATTGACTACGATCTCTTCTCCGCTGAGATAATAGGTAAACCGTACAGTTCCCGACGCAGCCGCGCGAATAGAGCGCGGGAAAGCCTCCGTATCTCCCTTAAGCGTCGCTCCCTCCGGTAGTTCTGTGCCGTCCGCTGTCACCCAAGTGTTCTGAGAACCGCTATCCGTGCGATATCCGATCGCATCAAATGCGGTTTCGCCCTCAAAGAGCCGCGTTTTAACCGGAACGCCCTCCGTGTCATAATAGCAGAGGATGCTGGTATTCACCGGCATCGCATAAACGTTCAGATTGCCGATCAGTGTTTCCGTTACGTCAAGCGGCCGCCAGATCTCCTCCGGCTGCCGCCTTTCCGGAGTCTCCTCCGGTGCGCCGGCAGCATAAGACCGCACATAATAGCTTCCGCTTTTCTCTGTATCCTCACCGAATGTACACAGGCTCAGCAGCGCCACGACGCTACTGTTCGCGGCAAAACTGCCGGATTGGAAATCACAGCAGGAAAACTCCGCCGCGACGTCCCCGAAAACTGTCACATTCCCGTTGATTTCATAAAGGTTCGTTTGGGTGCCGGCAACTGTCACGCTGCCCTCACCCCACGTCTCCAGACCTCCGGACAGACTGCCTCCAATAAGATGTAAATCCGCACCCTGAACCGCGTCGATGCTTCCTATGACATCGACGTTTTTCATAATCAGTTTACTCGCTCTGATCTCTGCCGCGGTTCCGGCAGCGACAACACTCTCCACTTTCAGAGTTCCATTGCGCACCTGTACGGTCGCGCCGCTTTCCACGCGCAGGAGCGTTTCTTTGCCGCCGAGCGTATGTCCGTCAAGCTCAATGGTCGCATCCGAATCCGCTACCAGCGGAACGCATATGTTCAAATCGTCCGTAAGCACGACGTCTCCAAGCAGATGGACGCCCGGAATCGTACATTTCTCATCAGCAAAGCAGTTTTCACCGCCAGCGGCATTGACCTCCCCGGCAAGTTCGGAGAGGGCGCCCCAATACTCTGAAATCTGCACGCTCTCTTCAAACGTGTCCTGAACGAAAACGCACGCCATCCTCTCAAAGCGGTAAAGCCAACCGTCATTCTCCGCTTCGGTCATAACATATCCGTCCGCAGCGGACAACTTCTCCGTCTGCGTCGGTGTCACAATCGTCACCGCGCGATCCACAAGCACAGGTTCGTCCAATTCACCTGTAAGCCGGATCGTATCGCCCGCTTCACTATTCAAAAGAACCTTGCGGAGGGACTCCGCGTCTCCCGCAGTCAAAGTACGTTCCAGCACCCCGCCGATATCCCGCTCACTTTTCGTAAAGTAGCGGTACATCTCGCTCTTTTCGTCTTCTGTGCGGTGCGTGAAGTATGCTTTGCCCGATCCGCCTTCTGACTCTCCGTCTGTTTCGTCATACGTCTTGTCCAGCACGTTGCCGAGTGTCTCGCCGGCATAATACGGAATCTCCGTCGTGATTCCTTCCGGCGTCGTCACACACACGGTAAACGGCGTGCCGCGGGAGTAGACCGCAGTATAGGTAACGTCCTCCTCCGCGGCGGGCAGGGCATCGGCGCCGTCATACTCCGCCCTTGTTTTGCTTCCGTCACAGTTCCATCCCGCAAAATACCAGTGTTCTTCCCTAGCATCGGTATAGCCCGTTTCAAAACCTCTGACCTTTTCTGCAGGGCTGTCTCCGGATATGACGGATATGGTTTCTTTCTTTTCCTTTCCTGTTCCCGCGTACAGGACGAGCGTAATCGTTCTGAGTTCCCTCGCCGTGTTAGCCTCACGGCTGATGATCGTTTTTCCGCCATCCTTTGACGTTTTTTCCACTGTGCCGCCGTCGCCCGCAAAACCTTTTGCACGGTATGCGTCCAACAAATCATCACCGTAGAGTCTGACCATGGATAGGAACTCGCTTTCGCTCTCGGAATACCCCCTGTTCCGATCAAAGCGCATAGCAACGCTCTGCGACAGCGCTCTTCCATAAAAGGAATAGGCAACCAGCATACTGCATAGCGCCATCATCACGGTCATCACAGCAATCGTGGTTATCAGGGCATAGCCCCCGCTGCGTTTACTCTTTGTTCTCATCGCGCAAATCCTATTACCCTGTCACCGAATCCGATGATCATGTTGTCAGCGTCGTCTCTTCTGCCAAGTCCGACAGCATCGACGCCACAGATAACCGCCGTACACTCCGCGGCGTAATTGAGTCTTAAACCCTCCGGAAGGTCAAAAACGTACCAGCATTCGCTTTGCGTTTCTTCCTGCGCTCCATACTTCACTTCATAGGCGCTGTATGCAACGCCGCCGTTCAGATCAACGCCCCGTTCATGCGCCTCTGGCTTGCGATCCTGTTCGCCGCCCCATCCGCCAAGTTCCGTCGCCGTTCGCTCGTCCAAAAAACGCACCTTGTGGAACGACGCCGTATATTCGATTTTTGCGAGTTGATTTTCCGCGGCGTCGATTTTTTTAGGGATAAGGCTCTGAACGGGTCCTTTCGTCTCCGCTGCTCCGTAATCACTCGGCTCGGTTTTCTCAAGAAGCCTCTGCACCAGAAGCGTCCGCTGCACGCCGTCGGCGTCCGTATACGCGCCATTGAACTGCAGCAACATCTCCATAGCTTCCGGCATCTGCGAACCCAATCCTTCTATTGTATCGGGAAGGGAAAAGACAGCCGTCAGCAGATCCGGCGCATCATCATCCGGTTTGATCTGATAGGCGGATATCGTCCACTCCGTCTCCTGCTCCGCCCCATCTGCCGCGAGCGACGAGAGCAGCCTCGGCGGCTGTGCAATGACCGTGTTTGCGGAAAAGGTATCCGCTCCGCCTGCCATCGCTTCCTTCTCCCGCTCCCTGTCATAGGCGGGTGCGTAGCTTCCTCCAAGCTCGGAGAATGCGAAATCCTCCTCACATCCGTAAACGTAGCCTGCGCTCTGTACGCCGACGATAGCGCCGAAGCTGCAGCTGTCCGTCATACTCATTGTGCCCGCCGCACCGTCCTCCCGTCCGCCGCGCGGAGCGCAGGCAACGAACAGGGCGGCGTGTTCGCCGCAAACCGTACCAAAATTTCGGCAGGTCTCAAAAACAAGGTCTGCGGATATGTCCCACTCCTCCGCAACGTATACGGCGCAGCCAGCTTGGGCATAGGAGATCACATCAGCGTAATTGTTGCATTCGCGGAAAGTCGTGCGGCTTCCGTGCGCTCTGCGCAGGAACGGCGCTTCACAGTCTCCGGTGCGCAGTACGCCGTAAACTGTAATACTCTCAAAAAGGATCGCGTCACCCGTATGATATTCATCTTTGAAAGGCACCGAGTGAATCGCCTCTTCCTCTGTTGATTCGGTCTCACCGGCAGGCTGATCCTCCGCTGCATCGGGATCCTTGTCCGTCTGTTCCTTCGGCACATCTTCCGGCGTCTCCTGCGACGCAGCCACAAAGTCTGTTAGCCTCAACACAACGCGTGTCACCGCTTCGCGTTCGTTCGGCAGACTGCCGGACGTTTGCGCCAGCGTGACCAGTCCCTCTGCATTTTCAATCAGATCCAAATTGGCGATCACACTGTCCGCGCTCAGAGTGCCAAACAGACACACGCGGTTCTTGCCTGCAGTAAGCTGATAACCGTCTCCGTCGAAGCTGCCGCAGAAGTATTCACACAGCGTACCCTCACAGCCGGAGAGGTCGATGTTATCCGTCAAACGAAAATAGTAATAATTGCGTCGGAGCATCCGGCTTTCCGCTTCCAACCGGCTTCCGACTTCCACGAAATCGACGCCCGCAGGCAGCGTAATTCTCGGCTCCGCCTGCGCACATATGCGGAACAGCGTTATATGCGCAGCCGCCAGACGCTCCACGGCGTCCTCCGGCGTGACATCCTCCGGGAACGTAACGCTCAAGGCGCCGCTCTGCTCATCTCGCGCACACAGGAAAACCTGCGACGTCTCAGCCTCCGGCTCGTCGTCTTTCGGCTCCTGTGCGCCGCTTTCCGCTTCTGCCGGTTCCGGCGTCGGCAAGACAAAGGCACATATTTCCGTATCCGGCAGCAAAACGTAATCCAGCGCCGTACCGTAGCTGTACACCGAACCTTCCGTTTCATCGAACACAAGATAGCTTTCATCCTCCCGAACGGAAGACGTCAGCGGGCGCATTTGCATACTGAGCTTCTGCATGGCACGAAGCTCCCGCGCGCTGCCGATCAGGAACGGGCTTGCGCTGCTCCCGTCACCACCGGAAAAGCCGAGACTCCTTCCGACGGAATCGCCGATCCCGCCTTTCATGACCGGGTTCCCGTCGCCGTCGGTCTCAGACAGCGTACGACGAATGACCCGGTCGCTCTGCGCAAAGACGCTTTCCCTATCTGCGTCGATACGATAGACGCACAACCGATACGCCGCGATCCTCCGCTGACAGAGGACGTCGCCGTAGAGTTTCCCGTCCAATCCAAAGCAACGGGAAAGTTTGGCCTTGACCTCGTCCTGCGTCAGCGCGGAATAATCATCAGTTTCCTCAGGCAAAGGCGTTTTTTTGTCCGTTCTGCATGCTTCAAAGTGGCGCTTCAGATCCAGATACCATACGGTGCTTTCCCTTTCAAAACCGGAGCCGCCGCTGATTTCATAACTCATCTGCTCCGTCCCGTCATCCTCGATCGTCAGCGTTTCCACGACGGTATATCCGGTTTCGCGGACTTCCGTCGTTTTGCTATGCAGAAGCGTTCCGGCGGGCACCTGCGGCTCACTCCCTGCGGAAATGATTCTGTCCGTGCAGCGGCGGATGGTTTGGCTCTCGCCGCTGTTGACGCTGATATCCATATAATACACAGGGGCAGGAGCCTCAAGTGCCGATTCCCCGTTCCCTTCCCGCGCGGCAGTCGGACGAAAGAACTCGTCGTAGTAAATGCGGTAGACGCCTGTGTCCCCGTTATTCTCTATCTCGTCATAATAGCTGCTTGCATCCTCGCCATACAAAACGGCAAGCTCCCCCAAAAATCCATATGCGTCAGCGCTTCCATCTCGTTCGATGCAGACGCTGACGTTTTCCATTTCCTGATACGCAAGCATACTTTGATAATACCGATTGCTCAGGCTGCGGAGCGCCAAAATGGTAGAGATTGCGGCGACAGACACGCCGGAGATAATCAGAATTGCAATGACCGCCTCCAGGATCGTGAAACCCCTATTCTGTTTTTTCATGTTGATTCGGGCATTTCTCATCTATCGTTAGCTCTCTGTTGCATCCCGTTCCATTCACGGCGCATCGCCGTGTCAGAAATCAAACAGCTTGTTGTACCGATCCATCATCGTCGCCCCGTAGAGATCCAAATTCTCCATGGCGGATGCAGGCACGTTTGCGCCGTTCTCAAGCAACGCGAATTCCACGCCGTTGTCGTTCTCGGTGTTGAGCCGGGAAACGATGAACGCGTATTCCGGCGGCAGGTTGAGCACGGCGCGCTCCGGCTTGTTGAATACGGTACTGCCCTCCAAATTTTGCAGGAACAGCAGGATGTATTTCTGAATCATTCTGAAATTCTCCATGACGAAACCCTCCGCGTCGGCGGGACGTTCGCGCTGCATGAATTTTGGATACTTCTTTTCTGTCTTTTTCGCTATCTTGTCAAACGGTTTCGGTTCGCTCGGCATTGCCGCGGCCTCCGCCTTTTTCTCCTCCTCGGGATCCTCGAAGAACTCCGCGGTATCGTCCTCCTGTTTGCGCTTCGGGATCGGCGCGCCGTCCTTGCTGGACAGCGCCTCCAGCATCTCCATATACGCTTCGTCCGCCTCGTCCTCTTCGTCAGTAAGGTCGGAGGCAATGGCAATGGTCTGTTTTTTACGCTTAGCCGTTTCGATGGCGTTGAGCACGGCAAGCTCCGCCACATCGTGATTGGTGATCATGTATTCCTGCACGACCTTGTTCGGATAGAGCGCTCCATAGCCAAAGGGCTGGGACAGGGAGCAGAGCGTACTCGACTTGCCCGAAAGCACGAATCGAGTCACGCTGCGCTGCACGTCGACAAACAGGATCGTATTCGGCAGAGGATCCTTATAGTTTCGCATCTGCGAACCAGAATCCGTTTTTTTCTTCTTAAAAAAGCTGATGGCTGATGATTTTGCATCGTCGCTTCCGCCGGAGAAGCCCGAGACGCTGGTCGCCTTGCCGCCGAGGGCAAGGAACGAATTGGCGACCGCGTTCGGCGCGGATGTGATGCCGCGCAGGTTGCAGCCGATCTCCTTCACACCCTGGGCGACGCTGTCCAGCACGGACTGGCGCGCCATGGCGTACACCATGGTGTAATACTTTTTGCCGGGGTTGAATTCCTCCGAATTGATTTTCAATTCCGCGTGATTGGTATAGATATTCTCAAATTCGACTTTGATTGCGTCCTTCATTTTGGTTTTCAGCGTAGGGATCGTGATAAAGTCGCACGCCACCGCCGAATCGGGCAGCACGATGCGCACGTCCGCTCCGCTGATGCTGCGCTCGCGCAGCGCATATTTGAGCATACCGGCGTAATCGCCGCGATTGACGAGTGCGCGGTGGACCGGCAGCTCCTCGCAGGCCATTGTGTCCGTTTGGAACAGGCGGAGCATATTTCTGTTGTTGTCAATGCCGATGATATATTCCATAGGATCAGATCTCCGTTTCATTCGCGGGCAATCCGGCGGCGTGGCACGCCGTCAGAAAGTCATAGCTTTGTTCCTGCCCGCGCATCCAGTGGGACAGGCGGCACAGTACGCCGAGGCCGCTTTTCGTTTTCAGCTCCACCCCCGTGACGGAGGCGATCTCCAGCGGCGGTTCGCCGGAGCGGAGCAGCAGATTGCGGCGCAGCTCGTCGCGGCGCAGGAAGCCGGTGACGTAGGTGGCGGAGCTTTCGCCGCTGACGTAGCACAGGTACTCTTTTTCTTCGCCCCGCTTCACGCAAAGGACAGCGTCCGCGATGCCGAACTGGATGCCGTCTTTCGCGTGCCGCGCAGCGAAGGCGAGCACCTCACAGCGCAGGCGCAGCACCTCCGGCGGAAGTGAAACGCGGAACGAGTACGTCGGCGTGACTGTCGACGCATCCGTATTGGTCAGGCGGCAGAACACCTCGCCGTCGTCCTCATAGAACGCCGCCGAGCTGTCGCCCTGCAGCACGAAGTCCGGCGTCTCGGAATCGCCGGAGTAGATCGAAAGGCTGCCGTCCGCGTCGACGGAGAAGCGCGACGGAGCCGTGACCTTGCCGCAGATTGCCCGTTCCTTGTCCGCGACCCAGGGCTGCTGCGCCCAGGCGAGAACGTCAAAATTGTAGTTCTGCTGCGCGCCGTCCGCATCGTCCCACGTCAGCTCGCACAGGTTCGTGTTCCACGCCTCCATGCCCGAGAAGGAGACGCGGACGCCGCCGTCGCTGAATCCGCCGACGCTGACGTCGCCGGCGGCGTCGAACGCGCAGAGGAACGCGCCCTGCTCCAGCGTGACGCTGCGGTCGGCGCTGTCGCGCTCGTTCAGGTAGCGCGTGACGGCGTTCTGCGCGTTGGTGAGGTCGGTCAGCGTTTCAAAGAAGCCGGACTCTCCGGCGGAGTAGTTGGTGAGCAGCAGGAAGGCGGTGGTAACCATGACCATGACCGTGCTCATCAGCCCCAGCGCCACGACGATCTCGACGAGGGTGAAGCCGGCGCGACGGTTGCGCATCATGGAAATCACCGCCTTTGATGTCGTCAGATATTGCCCGCGCCGGACCGGAGTCCGGCGCGGGACATTGTTATGGGGGTTTGTCAGGAGTTAGGAGTTGAATTAGCCCGCAGCGTTGATCTTAACATTGAAGACCTGGCTGCCCGCCTCGACGGTGGCACTTGCTGCCCAAGAGCAAGTGATCTTAGCAGTACCGGCCGCAACAGCAGTAACTGTACCGGTTCCGTCAGTGCCGGCAACGGTCGCGACACTGGCCGTATCGGAGGTCCAAGACACATCGCCTGCGCCTGCAGGAATGGTAGCATTCAGGGTGTTGCCAGTGTTTGCGCCGACAGTCAGCTCGAGATCATAGGACGGGGTGTTCGCGGTGGTGCCGGAAGTCCATGTAGTGTTTACAATCATAACCGAATTAGCAGCATTCATCTCGGGATAGTAAGTCTGCTCTTTAGGCACAACTGCGTAAACATCCGCGCTACCGAATCCATTATCCGCGCCGTGTGTATACTTCATGTAATAAATATAGGATGAGTTTTGCCCCGACATCCTGTAAAAGTCAACTTTATTTGAGGCCGCAGCAGCGCCATTTGTAAGGTATACGCCCTTGACGGAATCCATGCTTGCGAAATTCTTATAGTCTGCAACTTTGTCGTCGGTTCTTTCGATTCCTCCATTGTCGTATCTGTACTGATAGAGATGTCCGCCTTCCGTCACCTCGAAGTACGCGTAATACACCTTGTTGCCGCTGTCGTCCGTATAGGTCTGCGGAACCGCTTTCGCGTTGGCGGTAAAGGTGGCAAGCCAATCCATCATGGAAGCGCGCGCTGTCTGCTGCGCGGCGCTGACGTGCGCGCTGTTGACCACGTTGCCGTAGGTCGGAATCAACACGGAGGCGAGAATGCCGATGATGGCGATGACGATGACCATTTCGATGATGGTAAAGCCTTTTTTGAGATTCTTCATGTTCGTTTCCTTTCTTTTGCTTTTGTGCTTTTTCTTTATTTCACGCTCGGGGCGGCGAGCGCCGCCCCTGAGCATTGAAACCGGTGCGAAAGATCAGTTAAGAGAGTTTCGTATTGTCGAATTTGTTTCCGGCTGTGGAGGTGTTGATATTGTAGATCGAGGATGCAACGGTGCTAGAATGCAGGACTTTACCGTTTCTGTTTTTATCAACCGTCTGAATGGTACCACTGTTGGAGCAACCGCTGATCGTTAAGCTTGTCAAGTAGTTCTGATTGCCGAGAATACCGGCCGCTGCGCCCGCCTTGATGGTTCCCGTATTGCTGCATCCGCTGATCGTCAGGTCGATGTGCTTTGTAACCTGGGCATAGCCGAGGATTCCGCCGCCCTCTTCGTAAGCGCCCTGCGTCGGAATGTGGGTGACATTGGCGCCGTTGCTGCAGTTGCTGATCACAACATCGCCCCAGCCGGCAAAGATGGACTCACTGTCGTTCTTCGCGCGCGCCTCGTTGTAGCCGCCGCCGCTGTAATACGCGCCCGCTACAACGGCGCAAAGGCCGCCGCAGCGTCCTGTCGCCATAACAGAGCAGGAGGATGCAACCGTGACGTTTGTGATCTTTGTCGTCCAACCGTCGAACGCACGGTCTCTGTAATCATAGCTGACAGACTGAGTGCCGTTCAGGCGGTTCGAGTTCTGTTCCGCAATGGTGCTGCCGTCCCACTTCTGACCACTGGCTGCATAAGCGCTGTATCCGCCGGTCGTGCCGCTGACCGTATCGTACTGCGCGATGCCGCCGCTCATGCCGGTGATGACCTTGCCTTTGTTCTCGTAACCGAAGCCATTGTAGCTGTAGTCCTCGCCGGTGGCACGGATCGCGCCGACGGCAACCGCTGCGTAGCTGTTCCAGTTGTAGTCGAACACGACAGAGCAGTTCTCGAAGGTCACGTTCTTCAGCTCACCGCCGTTCTCCAGTACACCGATAAAGCCAACGCCGTACTTATCGCCATTCTGATAACCGAAGTAGGTGCCTTCACGTTCACTGGTGGCACGAAGCGCGGTGTTGTTCCAGCCCTTGCCGGACATGGAAAGCATGACCCACGACTTGTTCGCCTCAAGGTGCATGTTCGTGATCTTGTGGCCGCCGCCGTCCAGTGTGCCGCGGAAGCCGTACTGTCCGTTGCCGATGGGCAGCCAGGGATGATAATTGTCCAGGCTGATGTCATTGGCGAGCGTGATCGTCTTTCCGTAGAAGCTGGTTGCGCCGTTAAACACCAGCGAGGAAAGGCCGTAGAGCTGAGACGGCTTGGTGATGGTATAGCTGGTATCTTTTTCATGACCGATGTACCAGCTCGTGTCGCAGGTGTCCTGCGCCTCCGCAATCGTGGATACAATGCTGACGCCGGAGGCGCCAGTTGCCGAAACCTGCGTCACGGTGCCGACCGCCGACGCCACCACGGCAGACGCGCTGTTTGTAGCGCTCATGATGGCGCCCGATACCACGTTGGTCTTCATCGCGTTGATGGAATTGACGATGCTGCCCAACTCGCTGCTGGAGATCAAAGCCTGTGCGGTGTTGGCGTTGGTGATGCCTTCGATGGCTCCCGCTTGAACCGCCTGTGCAATGTTGACAGCCGTACCGACGATGGCGTTGCCCGTCTTTTCAACGATGTCCATCGCCGCGTTGACGTTGCCGCCCGCAGAAATGATCGCCTGCGTGACCTGAGCCAGATAGTTCGCCGCATATTCCGCGGTCAACGGGCTGATCGTGCTCTGCGTGATACCGTTGCCGACGGACACGCCGTCAAACAGAACGCTATGCTCGCCGTTAACGGTCATGCTGATGAAGGAACCGTCCTTCAGAATAACCTGAACTTCATCGGTGCCGGATTTCAGCTTAACGGAAACAGACGTCGTTTCATCGCTCATGTCATGCGCCTGAGTCTGTGCGGGAAGAATCGTACCGCCGTCCTCAACAACAACCGTCGTATCGCCGTCAAGGTAAATTACGCCGCCGTTAGGAAGCGCGATCACGCCCCAAATGTTCGCGCACGCGCTGTCCACGTTCAGGTACACGCCGCTGTAGTCCGGCGCGTTCAGGTACATCGTACCGCCGAAGTTAAGGGTGATTGCGGTCTTTTCAGAAAACTCGCCGTTTGCCGACCAGTTGATAGACCCGTCATCCTTGTAGAAGTTCTTGACGTTCAGAACACCGAAGCTGTACTCGGGCAACACGTTACCGCCATAGACGTTGAACGTAACGGGTGTCTTGCCGTCGGCAGATGTGTCCACGAAAGCAACGCTGTGGCACTTGAAAGAATTTCCGTTCGTCTCAAGGCTCGCACCATCCAGGAAGATAAACAACGTATCCGCCATCTCCACATCGTTCTGGAGCGCAAGAGAGCCGTTTATGACATAGACTTCAGTAAACTTTCCGGACAGGTCTTTCAGTTCCTTGTTTGCAATTTTGCTGCTGATCGACGTGGAAAGATTCTGCTTATTGCTGTCGTAGGTCACAAACCTGTAGTCTTTCAGGCACGCCGCAATTTCATCAGCATTTTCACCGCTGACCGGATAGTACAGATTTCTGTCAGGCGCAGCCTTGTTTTCAACCTTCACCTTATTCACAGCGGTAAAAGTCTTCGTCTTGGAGTCGAAAACTGCTTTGCTGAGACTCGCCGAGGCGGTCTCCTTGCCAAAGTTGGAAACGACAGCCGCCGTCACGTCCAGCATTGGGCCATTGCCTTCAGAAAGCTGCGCCGTGGCCGCGATCTTGTTCACGCTGGCAAGGTTTGCAGCCTTCGCAGTGCTCTCTGCGCTTGAAATAGAAGAGCTGAAGTTCGGAAGAAGCGTCGCTGTGAGAATGCCGATGATAGCAATCACTACGACCATCTCAATAATGGTAAAGCCCTTCTTGTTTTTTGCTTTCAAAAAATAGTTGAGCATTCTTCTAACCTCCTATTGATCGTTGGCTTTTCGGAAGTATATGCCATTTACTCTTGGCCGTAAGGAACGGTTGTGCTAAGTTCGCCATACGTACCGGGCCACGTTACGCCTCCGACCGTGATTGTTGTATTCGTTTTATATTTGACCTTGATGCTGTCATTCACATAACTTGGATACGTATCAACATCAACCTCATAATAATCGGAATCGCCAGGCTGCCACTCGCGGGCTTTAAAAATCTGAGAGGACCACTTTGTTACCTCAAGATCCTCATCGTTTTTCACCTCCGCGACGACAACAACTTCAAGGTCGGTTGTATTCGGGTTAGTCATAGAAAGCGTTCCCTCAAGCAGATAAATCTCGCCAGCCAAACCATCCGCCTCAATCTTGTCCTGATACACCGCGTAACCGGTACTTTGCAGGCCGCTTAAATGCGCACTCTCATCAGCGTATGTAACAAGCGAGGTCATGGCATCTTGCTTGAGATCAAGCGTACCGCCGCAGACACAGAACGGGAAGCCTGCCGTCGAGTAGTAAGCGCCGCCATTTACATTCACCGTCGATTCATTGTAAACAAATACAGCGTAACCATAGGTGCTTCCCCAAGCAACCGTATAGTTATTGAGGTTCACGGTTCCCGAGTTAGCGTAAATCGCGTTTCCAAGGCCAGTATTAATCATGGCACTGTTGCCAATCGTGGTCGTGCCCGCTCCAGAGTTTACAACCGCATTTCCATAAGTATCAGCCGCTGCCACTCCAACTGCACTGAGCGTCAGGGTTCCCCAGTTAATGACACCATTGCAGTTGCTCCTCGCAGCATTTGCACTGCCGTTGTTGACAATGACAAATCCCTTCATCTGGCTGGCGTTGAAATTCAGATTTTGATTCGAGTCAGTGGTGAAGGCCGGCAGTGTAAAGCCGTTTGACTTCACGGTCAATGTACCCTTGTTGTAAATCGCGTCATGGCCTCTGGAAATGATGTTGTAACCAGCTAAATCAATGGTGATATTCTGATTTGTGTCAACGTAGAGCGGATAATCCAACGTCCAGTTGGCTGTAAGCGTCCACGTTGTCGGCGTGGTCACGCGCGTAATCGGGAGACCGCCGTCATCCGACGTGCAACCGCCAGTACCAAGAACGCGAACCGTCACACCATCTACAGTAGTCCTGTACCATTTCAGTTCTTCGCTCGCAGTGTGCGTATGGCCACTGCCGCCACCTCCGCCGGTGCTGGGCGTCGTCGTGTCGACGTCGAGGTTGATGTTCACGTTCGACGAGTCGCTGACGCTGCTCTCACCGCCGGTCGCAGTCTCCGTCGTCGTGGTGGTAGTCGTCTTGCCGCTGGCGTCTGTCGTCGTGGTCGTCGTCTCCGTAGTCGTCGCGCCCGAATCGCTCGTCGTGGTCGTCGACGTGCTGGTCGTGGTGGACGTGCTGGTCTTGCCGCTGGCGTCCGTCGTCGAGGTCGTCGCGCTCGTCGTGGTCGTCGTCGTGCCGTCCTCGGCCGTCTTCGCCGTCGCCGTGGAGGTCGTCGTCTCCGTGGTCGTGGTGCCGTTGGCGGCAGTCGTCGAAGTCGTCGCGCTTGTCGACGTGGTGGTCGAGCCGTCAGCGTTCGTCTTCTCCGTCGCGGTCGCGTTTGTCGTTGTCGTCGTCGTGCCGCTCGCCGTCGTGGTCGCCACGGTCGAATTTGTCGTCGTGGTGGTGGAGCCGTCGGCGTTCTCCGTCGTGGTGGTGGTCGCCGCCGTCTTCTCGGTAGTCTTCGCGCCGTTCGCACCGGTCTTCGTCACCGTCGCGTCCGTGGTGGTCGTGGTGGCGCCGGTGCTGTTCGTCGCCGTCGTCACCGTGGAGGCGACCGTCGTGGTCTCCGTCTTGCCGGCAGCGTCCGTCTTGGCGATCGTCGCGTTCGTCGTGGTCGTCGTGCCGTTCGACGTCGTCGCTTCCGTCACCTTGGACTCGACCTTGGTCGTTTCCGTCACGCGGCCCGCCGCGTCTTTCACCGTGGTCGTAGCGGTCGTGTCGGTTGTCTTTGCACCGCCGGAAGCCGTTTCCTTGACCGTGGTCTCGGTCAGAGTCTCACCGGTGGAACGACCGGCCGCGTCGTTCTTGCTCTCGGACACTGTCGTTTTCGTCGTTCCGTTAGTACTCTCGGTGGTCTCTGTCTTTACGATCTCGGTGTTCGGGGTCGTAACAGTCACGTCAAGCGTCGTTGCCTCGACTTTCTCGACTGTACCAGTTCCGCTGACCTTTGCACCCTCCGCTTCCACCGTGATCTTGGTGACGGAGGCCGTGCTCTCGACCACGATCTCAGAATCAACGCCGGTCTTCGTAACGGCCGCGTCCTCCGCCGTCGTGTTCACCGCAAGAGTCACGGTGATGTTTTCGCCCTGCACACGGGCGACGGGCATGTCCGCGCTCTCCACGCGGATGTCGCTGTGATCGATCTCGCCGGTCTTTTCGTCATACTTCTCTGCGCCGGCTGCAACGACGACTACGTCCGCTTTGCCGGTCACCAGAGCAACGTCCGGATTCGCGATCAGCGTGATGCCGGTATCCTTTGCTTTAACGGTGGAAACGTCCTCCGTCGCATTCTTCGGAATGTAGGTGGAAACGGAATTGTTGAACAGTCTCATCACGCTCGCGCGGCTGATGCTGTCCAATGGATCCAGTGTCGTCTTAGACGTACCGGACACATAGCCCTTCGTGATCAGCGTGTTGACAGATTCAGCCGCCCAGGTGGATACGCCGGAAGCATCCGCGTAGCCCTTCGAGGCCATATTTGCTTTTGCCGCTTCGCCGGTCTTGCCTTCCGTGATGCCGATTGCACGGGCATACATCGTGAAAAACATCTCGCGGCTGACCGGCGCATCCGGATCCATCCTGTTGTTGCCGACGCCGTTCATGATCCCCGCGGCATAGCACTTAGAGATCGCGTCCTTATACCAGACGTCGTTCGCAACGTCCGTGAATCCGCTCACGTCCGTTGTCTTGTTCAAGCCGAGCAGTTTTGTGAAGATCTGTGCCGCCATGGCTCTCGTCATGTTGCCGTTCGGGTCAAAGCTACCGTCTGGCATACCGTTGACAACGCCATAGTTGCTCCAACGGTCAATGTCCGCTTCCGCCCAGTGCCCCTCGGTATCGGTGTATTCTGCGGCAAATGCCGAAACGCAGAGCACCATCGCCAGGCAGATCAACACCAGAAACTTTGTTGCTGTTTTCATGTTCGCTCCCTTTCTGCGAAAAGCAGCACCTATTTTGTTTTATATAAATATAGTGTGCTGCCATCGCTTTATAATGAAATAGCGGGGGCCTGCAAATCCCGCCAGGCTATTCTCTCTGAGAATAACCGCTGAGTCCGTGCTTCTTCATTTTCTCTTTCTCCCGACCACCTCCGTCGTTTTCCTTCGGGCAGCGCTTCCGCGTCGCCTCAGCAGCTACGCGCCAGCCGCCAAACTGGCTCCGGCTTCGCCGCCCGCTTTCCTGTACCTTACTATTCCAACGGGGCGGCCATCCCCGATGAAATCCTCGCTCTGTCCGCGCCCGCCGCCATCGGCAGCATCGCGTCCGCCGCCGTGTAGCGGTGCAGCGTCCGCGAACGTCTGCCCTGTCCCGCGCAGATGGGGCAGCCGCTCTTTTGCGCGCCGCCGCGGGAGTAGACTATCGCCTTCCAGACGTGCCCGTCCGGACACGTCCACCACACCTTTCGGTGGCTGCCGCGCGTCACCTGCTGCGGCGTCAGCGTACCGTTAAGCGTCGGGTGCCACTGCGCCGCCAACTCCGGCAGCGTCGTTGCGAGGTCGTTGAAACCTTCCAGCACCTTCCGACCTGTGCAGTACGGACAGCCGCTACCGCTCTGCACGCGGGAGTTGACGTTCGCCTTCCACTCGTGTCCCAGCTCGCAGCGCCACCAGACGCTCTTGTTGCTCTGCGGGCGGAGCTGATCCGGCGTCAGTTTCCCGTTCTTCGTCGGGTGCCACTGCTTCACCAACTCCGGCATCACAGTCGCCAGGTCGTTTTCCCCCGCGGCCACCGCGTGACCCTCGCAGACGGGACAGCCGCAGCCGCCCTTCGCGCGGGACAGGATCTCCGCTTTCCACTCGTGGCCCTTCGCACAGCGCCACCACGCCCGCTTCTGCGTCCCGATCCCAATCTCCTGCGGCGTCAGCGCGCCGTTGAGGGTCGGATGCCATTCCGCCGCCAGCTCAGGCATCAGCGTCGCAAGATCGTTATAGCCCGCTAATATCTCACGGTTCGCGCAGATCGGACAGCCGCTGGTGTTCCTCATGCGATGGTTGATCGACGTCTTCCACTCGTGACCCTTCTCACAGCGCCACCATACCTTTTTGTGGCTCAGGGGCCGCACCTGCTCCGGCGTCAGCGGAGCGTTCTTTGTCGGATGCCACTGAGCCGCAAGCACCGGTGCGAATGTTGCAAGGTCGTTCTCCCCCGCGACGACGCGTTTGCCCGAACACACCGGACAACCCGCCCCACTGCAAACGCGCGAGGCAATCCGCGAGCTCCATTCGTGGCCCTTTTCGCAACGCCACCACACCTTTTTCTGACTGCCTGAGCCGACCTGCTCCGGCATCAGCGTCCCGTTTCTCGACGGGTGCCACTGAGCCGCAAGCTCCGGCTCCAGCGTGGCGAGGTCGTTTAAGCCCGTCTCGATGATCTTGTTCGCGCAGATCGGGCAGCCGTTCCCCGCGGCACGGGCGACGACCGCCGCCTGCCATTCGTGGCCTCTCGCGCAGCGCCACCAAACTTTCTTTTTTGCGCCCGACGACACGTCCTCCGGTGAAAGTTCGCCGTTTCTCGTCGGATGCCATTCCTTCGCCAGCTCGGGATACTGCGCCGCGAGGTCGTTGAAGCCTTTCAGCAGCTTCTGGTTCTTGCAGTACGGGCAGCCGTGCCCCGCCAAGCGGGTAAAAACCGGCGCCTCCCACACGTGGCCCTTCGCGCAGCGCCACCACACGCGCTTCTTGCTGCCGTAGCTCACCGTCCACGGCGACAGAGGCGCGTTCTTCTCCCCGTCCCACTCCGTCAGCAGGTCGAGGCGCTGATCCGCTATGCACTTTTGGTACAAGGTGGTTTTCAACGCTCTCTCCTTATCCCACGCGTCACGCATGAACCGGCGTCAGCCAGTACAGCCGCCGATAGCACGACGGGCACAGCTGCCCGCCCCCTTCGATGTAATCCGCCCGCTCAGACACGGACGTTTCCCTCCGGATCGCGGTTACGCCGCCGCAGAGCACACAATGCTCATAGGCAATCTCTTCAGGCGGTGTTTTGTGGTTCTCCATTGCTCCTTCTGTCCTCATTCGATCCATCCCGCAAGCCGCTGTTCCTTCTCAAGCATCAGCTCATAGCTCCGTTCCACCATCGGCTCATAGGTCTCCCGGATGCCGTTCATCGTTGTCTGATACAGTCGTTGCAGGCACATCGGGTTCACCCTTTCCGGCATGACACGCGCCGTATTACACAGCACCTTGAGCATTCTGTTTATATTGCCTCGATCCAGGTCCCGATCGTTCCTTGAGATAAACACCGAGCCTTCCGTGATTCCTTCCTTCCTCGCGAAGCTGAGAAGCTCAGTACACAGGGAAGGCGGGATCTTGACGATCCTCCATTTTGTCTCGACCTGCCCCATCCGTATGCTTTCGACCGTCAGCAGCGGCAGATCCTCAATGTTCAGCCCGGTCAGCGCGAACACCTTCGTCAGCAGATACGTTTTCTCTTTCCCCATATGTTTCGCCGCCGAGAGGAGTCTGAGATACTCCTGCCGCGTCAGCTCCGGCTGGATATCGTCCTCCCGCTTGGGAAGCGTATAGGTGCTATCCTTCAGTTCGGGGCGTTCGCACCATTGCAGCAGAGAATTGACGCAGGAACTGAACCTGTCCACGCTGCGCAACGCAAGGCCGTTCTCCCGCATACTCGCCTTGATCTCGCGCAGCGTCCCCGCTGCTATGCGTTTGTCATCCGGCAGCCTCCGGTAAAGGCTCTTCAGGTCATATGTATAGGTCTTCAGGGTACTCGCCGTCTTCCCCTGCTCCGCGAGTGTTGCCAGAAAACTCTCGATCAGCTCCGGCGTCACCGCAAGTCCGCTATCGGTCTTTGTCGCTTCTGGCATACCCTTCCCCCCTGACTTGAGGTGATTTAAGACGAAACACGGATTCTGGTTTTTACATATCCAGCAAAATGGTAAAAGAAATGCATTACACCCCTAATACTAACTGAATTATAACATAACCGCGCGAAAATTCAAGACCTGTTGCCTGTCTTTTTTGCGCAACAAACAAAGCCTTGAGACAAAAGTGCCTTCAAGGCTGGAACGAATGCGCCCCTTTGGTCAGAAAAGCCGACCAAGGGGCGCATTATTTTGTTTGTATGTCAGTGAAAGCGGTGGAGTGGAATCACCGAATCCGTGTTCTGTCCTATGACACCAGCCGCAGCCGGTCGAGCTGCCGCTGGTGTTCTTTTTCGCTCGTCATGAGATAGATCCGCGTCGTGTCGATGCTGCTGTGCCCCAGCACGTCCGCCAGCTTCACGACGTCGCGGCAGGCGCGATAGAACGCGACCGCGAACATATGCCGCAGGTTGTGCGGGAAGACCTTGCTCCCGTCCACGCCCGCTGCCTTGCAGATCGACTTCATCTCCGCCCAGATCTGGCGGCGCGTCAGCAGCTTGCCTGTGCGCGTGCGGAAGATCGCGCCCGAGCCGATCCTCTGCTTCTTTGCGTATTTGAGCAGCTTGCGGCAGAGCTTTGACGGCAGCAGGATCGTGCGGATCTTGCCCTTGAGCGCGATCTCCGCCCTCCCCGTCTGCGCCGCCTCCACCGTGATATACTGCACCTCGCCGACGCGGATGCCGGTACCGCCGATGGTCTCCAGCAGCAGCGCGAGGCGCGTTTTGCCGTTCGCCGCCGCGGCTTCGACAAGGCGCTTGAACTCCTGCTGCGTCAACTCCCGCGACTGGTCGCGGAACACGCGGCGCTGCACCTTGAGGAATTTCAGGCGGCAGTCGTCGCGCCCGATGAAGCGAAAGAAGCCGTTCAGCGCCGCGAGCGCCGCGTTGACCGTCGCGCTCGCGCAGCGGCTCTTCAGCTCTTCCTTCCACGCGACCGCCTCCTCTTTTGTCAGCGGCCGCCCGTCCAGCCAGTTCACGAATGCCGTCACGCAGCAGCCGTATTTCTCGATCGTGCTCCGTTCGCGCTCCTGCTCGCACAGCCATGCCTGGTAGCCCACGATTTGCTCTTGGCGTATATACAATGCGTTCATAGGTCATCCTCCTTTGAGCAAATATGGGCATAGTCTATACGATTCGCTCGATTTTATCATCCTGTTTTTGTCCGTATGATGAATCGGATGGGATATCCGTCACCTTCGTCGCTATCTATACAGGTCTCTTCTAACCCTTTTCCGTTATAATAACCCAAATGGGTTAATCTTTTCAAGAGTAAACTTGTATCCTCGACTTGAAAAGAGGTGAAGCCCGTGACCATCGGAGAAGCAGTCAAGGCTCGGGTCTTGGAGCTGTGCCGCGAAAAAGGGCTGTCGATCAACCGGCTCAGTATAGTCAGCGGCATTACGCAATCCACCGTGAACAACTTCGTGAGCGGCAGGAACCATAGCATCACACTTTCGACATTGAAAAAGCTTTGCGACGGCATGGAGATCACCATTCCGGAGTTTTTCTCCTCCGAGCTGTTCCGTGATCTTGAGCAGGAAGTCAAGTAAAGGATGATTGTCTCGTCCATTTTGCGACAAAGGAATGACGATGACGTGTAAAACCATCGTCATTTTTCAGGGTGTATGATCAAGCACGATCATCCCGCCAGCTCCCCTCAATGAATGACCTGATTCCCGTTGGAGACAGCGTTGCAGTCTTTTTCTTCTCTTGACTACCCGACGATGTCTTTCGTGTTTTCAGATGCTTAAACACCAACTGCGTCAGCTTGGTTGTTTCGCCAGCCGCGGCAAGCGCTTTCCCCTCCGGAGAAAGCAGCACCTGATCACATGCTTTCTCGATCACAGCCTCGCTGCGGGAGGCATCCACACTCCGGATCCGCTCGACGACCTCCTGCTTTATCTCAATCGCCCGATCCAGAGAGATATCTGTGAGCGCTTCTGCCGAGGCGGTTTCAGCTTCTTTTTGTCTCGCAGCTTCTACAGCCTGTTCCAGTTCAACGTTGGCTCTTTTTATCAACTCCGCCCGCTCTTGCTCTGCCTCCACCGAGTCGATTCTGTCTAGTAGTTTGAGTATACCGGGATAGTGCCGATTGGCGGTTTTCTTTACAAAATCCGCATCAACATCAGGTTTTTCCTGCGCGTTGAGATAGTCGATATTCATAAAAGAATACAGACCTATCAGCTGATCAATGATCCCATGCGTACACGCATACAGCGCGTCGATAATCTCCTGCGTCGGCTCGACAATCGTGTCGAACCAGTGATAATCGAACAAGTTCTTGACAATGTGGCGAAATAAGACCTGGTTCTTACAGTACCTGTCAGCGTGGATCTCCGCTCCAAGGCGCCGCGCCTGACGCAGATTTCCGGCGAAGATCTTGTCGTAGGCGTCCTCGGTTCCGACAACGCCGAAGGCGACCTTCGTCTGATTTGTCAGCTCGAGAATGCTCTCGAAGCTGTTTTCCAGCTTCGTGTCGAAGTTGAGATGCTGGATCTCATCAAAGACGATCATACCGATTGCGAACTGTTCGATCAGCTCCCGCACTTTGTCGGTGAAACGCGCGAGGTTGCCGCTTTTCCCTGCGTCCAGCTCCTTTGCGTAGACAGGCTTCACG
>Ga0129306_1001058_pt1 | contig 35256 bp, 29 predicted proteins | sample P827metagenome_FD_94438 | JGI IMG/M metagenome (GOLD analysis project Ga0129306, IMG submission 94438) | Capybara group fecal microbial communities from Wisconsin, USA - P827 metagenome | ecosystem: Host-associated > Mammals > Digestive system > Large intestine > Fecal | place: USA: Wisconsin...
CAAAGGCACAGGCAATGGCCGATGAGTTCGCAAAGATCGAAGGCCGTCGTCCTCGTATCATGATTGCTAAGATGGGTCAGGACGGTCACGATCGTGGCGCTAAGGTTGTCGCTACAGGCTACGCCGATATAGGTTTCGATGTCGATATGGGACCATTGTTCCAAACACCGGCCGAGACAGCACGTCAGGCTGTGGAGAACGACGTCCATATCGTGGGCGTGTCGTCATTGGCTGCAGGTCACAAGACCCTCGTGCCTCAGGTTATCGAAGAATTGGCCAAACTCGGTCGCCCTGATATCATGGTGACAGTGGGTGGCGTTATCCCTCACCAGGATTACCAGTTCTTGTATGACGCAGGCGCGGTTGCCATCTTCGGACCTGGTACAATTGTGTCGGATTCGGCAATCAAGATGCTCGAATTATTGTTGGCCGTACGTAAACAATAATTGTAAGGGCGAATCATTATTCGCCCCTACATTCAATATGGCGAAAAATAACTATTACACGGTTTGGGTCGGCCGGCAGATTGGTGTCTTCAACAGTTGGGACGAATGCCGTCTGCAGGTCGAAGGGTTCCCTGGTGCGAAATACAAAGGATTTCCCACCAGGGAAGCCGCCGAATCGGCGTTTAAATCGGAACCAGATTTCGGAAAATCCGAAACGGAACCGGTAAAATCGTGGGAATCAATGCCTGAAGGCAGCCCCAAACCCATGACAAACGCCATTGCCGTCGACGCGGCATGCTCCGGTAATCCTGGAAAAATGGAATATCGGGGCGTGTTTGTCGATACAGGCACCGAGTTGTTCAAAAGCCCTGTGTTTGAAGGCGGAACCAACAATATAGGCGAGTTTTTGGCCATAGTCCACTGCCTCGCTTGGCAACAAAAAAACCGTATCAACCTGCCGATTTATTCCGATTCGGTGAACGGTCAGAAATGGGTGGCTGTGGGCCAGTGCAAGACAAAGCTTGTCGAGAGCAATAAAAACAAATACCTCTTTGAAGTAATCGCCCGAGCCGAGAAATGGCTTCACGACAACACTTTCAGAGTTCCGATTTACAAATGGAGAACCGAGATTTGGGGTGAAATACCCGCCGATTTCGGTCGCAAGTAATTAAAAGTCAACGTTATGATAAAATTCGACACATTCTATCTGCAGTGTCCACAATGCGACGCGTGGCTCGAAGGCCATATAGTGAGGTCGGAGCTGGTTAATAAGTCGACACTTTACTCTGATGGCAAGACGTTGAACGACAATTACATAACCGAACCCCAGAAAATTGTGGTATGCCCTTCGTGCAGCCATTGGTTCTGGGTTGAAGAATTTAAAGATCCTTTGGTAACTGCCAAGAAACCGACGGTGCCATATTACACATGGAACCACTGGCGTTTCTTCGGCGTTTATTTCAGCAGCAATGCAGGCCGCCTAGCCTTGGTAGAGCATTACAAGGAATTTCTAAAAGTCATTAATGACAAGGATAAGGAAATTTACATCCGCCGGCTAATGTGGTGGGCGTACAACGATTTGGTGCGCAACAATTACCAGATGCACCTGCCTTATCTGTTTTCAGGCAAGATGAGTTTCAACGTGTGGCGCAAAAACCGTCACAAACAATTGGAGGGTCGCCGACTCTTCAAGAAACATCATGAGGAATACCTTGAAAACATGAAAGCTTTGCTGGTGTTGCTGAAAGGCCGTTACACTCCAGATGACGAGCAGTATGAGTCTTCGATATTGGAAATCATTGAGTTATATCGCGAGATGAGAGAATACGACGAAGCCCAGAAGATTCTCGATACTATTCCGAGACGCACTCATTACATCGCGAATATCGAAAAGGAAGTCAGACGGAAACACGATTTTGTTTTCCTAGTAGTTGGTTGATTACGTGTGATGCGCAGAAGCATCCGAACACGGCCGGCATATACGAAATGGTGCCTACCGTGGCTATCTTGTTTTGCTGTTGCTCGTCTTCAACGATAAAGGCGTCGTCGGCCACTTTCTCGGGTGAGAACACCACTGTGATACCTTCGCGTATGCCCAGTCGGTGCAGGCGCTTGCGGATGTAGAAGGCCAGACGGCAGTTGTACGACTTGGCGATGTCGCAAATCTCGATTTTGGTGGGGTCGTATTTGCCGCCAGCCCCCATGCAACTCACAATATTCTGATGGTTTTGAACGGCGTAATAGAGCAGAAATACCTTGGGCGCCATGGTGTCGATGGCGTCGACCACGAAGTCGAATTTTTGCGCCATAAGGTCGATAATCGACTGGTCCTTCAGATATTGATTCAGCACATGCAGCTTGATTTCAGGGTTGATGTCGCGGATTCGTTCAGCCATCACGTCGGTTTTCAGTCGTCCGATAGTGCTGTTGAGTGCCAGAAGCTGACGGTTTTTGTTGGTGACGCTCACGGTGTCGCTGTCGACTATGGTCATCTCGCCAACGCCAGCGCGTGCCAGTTGCTCGGCGGCGTAGGCACCTACGCCGCCGAGTCCCACTACCAAAACGTGAGCCTCCGACAAGCGTTTCAACCCGTCGTCACCTACCAGAATCTGTGTCCGTTGTTTCCAGTCTTCCATAATTCTCAAAAATCTGTCTGCATAAAAAATCAATATCGCAATTCATAAGTTCGGCTGCCTTGGCGTAAACATCCCTGATGTTGCGGCCAGAAACATCGGTTTCAAGGAAAAGCCTGTCGGGCGGGATGTTTTTTAGAATATCAATCGCTTGATTTTCATTGCGATATAGAACTTCACCAAGCGAAATATACATATTGTGCCGCAACAGTTGCCGCATGGTTTCCACCGAACTGTTGAAGCCGTGAATCACCCATGGCATGACGGCTTTCGTCTTTTTGCGTGCGGCGATTATCTCAGAGTAAGCCCTCACGCAATGAATTATCATAGGTTTGCGACAACTCTCTGATAGTCTTATCATTTCCTCGAAAACTTCGAGTTGTTTTTCGAAAGTTTCTTTATGAACTTTATCAAGTCCGACTTCGCCGATAGCAAAAAAACGCGTCATTTCGACCGAAGTGGAGAAATCTACGCCTCTCAATCGCAGTAGATTTCTCCATTTCGCTTCGCTCCAATCGAAATGACGGTCGAGTTTCCAAGGATGTATCCCAACCGTTTTTAAAATCTTCTCGACATCCCCATCAACAATCTTTATAACAGATTGATTATCAATATGAGTATGGATATCGACGAACATCAAGATTATTTTGCCTTACCTTGGTTAGCTACGCTTTGCATCTTCTTGGCGATTTCTTCAGGGTCGCCGAGGAAGAAGTCTTTTTGCAGCTTCATGTTGTCGTCAAACTCGAACACGTAAGGTATAGCTGTCGGGATGTTGAACTTGATGATTTCGTCTTCGCCCATGCCTTTCAGCTCTTTTACGATGCCGCGCAGACTGTTGCCGTGAGCCACCACCATGACCTCGTTGTGATTCTCGAAAGCCTTCAGAATCACATCTTTATAATAAGGCATCAAGCGTGCGATGGTGTCTTTCAGCGACTCGGTGAGCGGAATCTGATCGTCGGTCAATTCGGCGTAGCGCACATCCTGACGAGGGCTTTTCGGGTCGTCCATTGCCAGCGCAGGTGGCTGAACGTCGAAGCAACGACGCCATCTGAGCACCTGTTCCTCGCCGTATTTCTTAGCCATGTCAACCTTGTTGAGTCCTTGCAGCTGGCCGTAGCTCTTCTCGTTGAGGCGCCATGTTTTGTACACCGGCAGCCAGTCCATGTCCATCACATCGAGTATGTTGTTGAGCGTCTTGATGGCACGTTTCAGATATGATGTGAAGCAGATTTCAGGTTTATAACCGCCTTCTTTGAGGGCCTTACCGGCCTCGAGGGCTTCCTGAATTCCTTTTTCAGACAAGTCAACATTGGTCCAACCAGTGAAGAGGTTGAGTTTGTTCCATTCGCTTTCGCCGTGGCGAACTAATATCAGTTTTTTCATTTTTCTAAAATTTATTGAAGTGCAAAATTAGAAAAAAATATTCAATGTCATGACATTATTTTTATAAGAGACAATCAATTAATAATTCAAACTTCAATAACCAATAAACTTTTTTTTGTATTTTTGCGCCATGAGATTAGTCAAGCCATCGAAATTTTTCAGGATGTTTTATCCGTCGCTGCTTTGGGAGATGCCAAAGACCGGCGAGAAAACTATTTACCTGACTTTCGACGACGGTCCGCATCCGCTGATAACGCCAAAAGTGCTCGAGATTCTCAGGAGATACGATGCAAAGGCTACATTTTTCTGCATCGGAAACAACGTAAAACAGTTTCCCGCAACTTTTGAGCTTTTGAAACAAGATGGTCATTCGGTGGGCATACACACATTCAATCACGAAAACGGCTGGAAGACCAAAACTGACGATTACATCAAGTCGGTCAATGCTGCTAATAACCTGATTCACAGCAATTTATTCAGGCCGCCTCATGGCAAAATCAAGCGGTCAGAGCTCTCTAAACTTTACACCCTAAACTCTAAACTAAAAATAGTCGCTTGGACTGTGATTGCTTACGATTGGGATCATGATCTTTCGCCAGAGGATGTTTACCAAAATGTTATCAGAAACGCCGGTGACGGAGCAATTGTCACCTTTCACGACAGTTTCAAGGCATATGGCAACATGATTTCCGCTCTCCCAAGAGTTTTGGACTATTATGCGAGTAAAGGCTTTAAATTCAAAGCATTGTAAATTAATTTTGTTTTTTGTTTAAAATATTATATACTTGCAAAATCATTCAAATAACAATAATCATGAAAAACAGAAGACTCTTATCATTGCTGTCAGTCATAGCGGTTGCTATGATTATGGCTGGTTGTTCCAAAAAATCGAACAACGGAGACAACACAAAAACAAAGAACTATTTTGAGATTAAAGACGCATCATATGTTGCGAAAGCTTTTCCGACAGCGACATCTGATGTTCAGATTGAGGTGAACATGAACAATAACGTTCTCCCTGGAGGTTCAAACTACGTCACAGTGGCTTCTCCTGTTGAGGCTAGAAAAATTTATGTGGGACTTCAGGGTGAAGATGGTTATTATGAACTCGTTCCTGAGGTGTCAGCTAAAGAAATCATCTATGATCTTATTATGATTGTGGACCAGTCTCTTACAGACGAGGAGTTTACAGTTACAATCGCTATCCTTGACGCGGACGGAAATGTGAGCACTGTATGGAATGCTGAAATCGACCTAATTACAGCTGGTACTGGAGGATTACAGGTAAGTCTGTCGTTCGACAATGCAAAGGATGTTGATCTTCACCTGTTTGAGCCAAATGGAGCCCACATCTACTATGGTGATAGAATGAGCAGCAATGGCGGATACCTCGATGTTGACTCAAACCCGAACTGCAATTACGACAATATTAATAATGAGAATATTTTTTATAACGACACCACTGCTTATATCGAGCCAGGTGAATACACTGTTTATGTTGACATGTATAACAACTGTGACCCGTCTGTTGCCACTAACTTCGTTTTGACTGTGTTTTATAATGGCGCACTTATTCAGACAGTAGAAGGTACCAATCCAATAGTCGGCACATTCCCTGTAAACGAGCCGAGCAACTATAATAATCTTGGCAACATTGAGCCTGTCTGTCATTTTATCATTCCTGACTATGGCCAGAAGGCTCCTGCCAAATCTCCTAAGAAACTCCCTGAGTTCCTGAGATCGGCTGATAAATAAGACCTTAGACCTTAGACCTTAGTCGTTAGTCATTAGATTTTGGTAAAATTACTAAGGTCTAAAGTCTAACGACTAAAGTCTTTTTATCCAATGCGACTCCAGTCGAAATCTCTTTCAAACTGTTGTGAGAAATAGAGTTTCGTAGCGTAATGTTCTGGTTTTGAGAGCGTTGGGTCGGCATCCAAAAGCAAGTTCGCCATTCGGCGAGTGTGCCGGATGATAGGCTCGTCGTATTGGAAGTCGCCGATTTTCATCTCAATCATTCCCGATTGGCGGGTGCCTTGGGTTTCACCGGGACCGCGAAGTTGCAAATCGGCTTCCGCAATCTCAAATCCGTCGTTGGTTTTCACCATAGTCTCCATGCGTTTCTTGCCTTCACCAGTGATTTTGTGGTCGGTGATGAGTACGCAGTACGATTGTTCTGCGCCACGTCCCACTCTTCCACGAAGCTGATGCAGCTGCGAAAGCCCGAATCTGTTGGCATTTTCGATAATCATCACCGAGGCGTTCGGCACGTTAACACCGACTTCAATGACTGTCGTCGCAATCATGATATGTGTCTCGCCGCGTACGAAACGCTGCATCTCCCAGTCTTTGTCTTCCGCCTTCATCTGTCCGTGCACCACGCTGATGTGATAGTCCGGCTCCGGGAAATCTCTCAGCATCGCCTCGTAGCCTTCCTGCAAATTAAGCAAATCCATCTTTTCCGACTCTTTGATGAGCGGATAGACCACATAAATCTGATGCCCTTCGGCAATCTGTTTTTTCATGAATCCGATGATGGCAAGTCGTTGTTCCTGAAATACATGCACTGTCTTAACAGGTTTCCTTCCTGGAGGAAGCTCGTCGATTTTCGAGACATCTAAGTCGCCATATTGCGTCATTGCCAAAGTACGAGGAATAGGCGTCGCGGTCATCACCAAAGTGTGAGGCGGAAACGCTGTCTTGTCCCAGAAAGAGGCACGTTGCGCCACACCGAAACGATGCTGCTCGTCGATGATGCAGAGTCCTAAGTTCTTGAAAACCACGGTGTCTTCAATCAAAGCGTGGGTGCCTATTATTATTTGCAGGTCGCCGCTTGCAAGGTCGGCCAAAATCTGTTTTCTTTCTGATTGCTTTGTGCTTCCGGTGAGCAAGGCAAAATGCACGTCCATGCCTTTTAGCTGCGCCCGAAGCGTCTCAAGATGCTGAGTGGCAAGGATTTCCGTCGGTGCCATCAGCGCCGCCTGATAGCCGTTGTCGAGTGCGAGAAGCATTATCATCAACGCGACTATGGTCTTTCCGCTTCCGACGTCGCCTTGCAAAAGTCGGTTCATCTGGTGACCGCTCTTCAAATCGGCTCGAATCTCTTTGATGACACGTTTTTGGGCGTTGGTGAGAGGGAAGGGGAGATGCTCTTTGTAAAAGCTGTTGAAATAATCGCCAACTTGTTGAAACACAACGCTTCTGGTGTTTCTTTCGCGGTCTTTTTTATGGACCAACAGCCTCAGTTGGAAGAAGAAATGCTCCTCATATTTCAACCTCGTGGTAGCACGTTGAATATCAGTGCTGTTCGACGGCAGATGTATCTTGTAATAGGCTTCTTTTCGAGGCAGAAGCTTGTCGTGAAGAATCAAGCTTTGCGGCAGCACCTCCGGAATCATGTTCCAGACCTGCAGAACGCATGTTTTTATGATTTTCGCCAGCTGTTTGGTGCCGAGGCCGGCGTTTTTCATCTTCTCGGTGGTGTTGTAAACGCCTTGCAGAGCCTCGCCGACAAGCACGTCGTCGGGGTTATAGTCCTCCACGTCGGGGTGGGTGAAGTTGAAGCGGTTGTTAAACACGCTCGCTCGGCCGAAAATGAGGTATTTCTTGCCTGGCTGGAAGCGGTTTTTTATCCATTTCAGACCTTTAAACCACACCAATTCGATGCTTCCGGTGTCGTCGGTGAAAGTCGCCGTAATTCTTGTAACTCGCGGAGTGCCAATGCTTTGCATATTACTAACCGTTCCCACAAGCTGGTAATAAACGGTGTCGCCGCAAATCTGCCTGACCTTATGAATCTGCGAGCGGTCGATATACCTGAAAGGGAAATAATTGAGCAGGTCCTGAAACGTGAAAATGCCCAGCTCCTTGTTCAAAAGCTCGGCTCGTTTCGGCCCCATGCCCTTCAGAAATTCGATTTTCGTCTGCAGAAGATCAACCATCAGAATTGTTTTTGCAAAGATAATAATATTTTAAATGTAAATCTTTTTTTCATAATTTTGCATCATGATTTATCTCAACGATCATACGGAATTGCTGGATATAGAGGATGCTTTAAAGAAGGTGTCGGAGCAACGTCGTGAGCAGGCGCTGAAGTTCGCGCACGAGAGCGGCCGGCGGCTGTCGCTGGCGGTGTATCTGCTGCTGATGGAGGGGTTGCAGAAGGAATACGGCATCACCGAGCCTCCTGTGTTCGACTATCTTGAAGGCGGCAAGCCAGTCATCAAAGGGCACCCGGAGATCCATTTTAACTTCAGCCACTCGGGTAAAGTTGCGTTGTGCGCCATCGACAGCCAGCCGGTGGGCGCCGACGTGGAGACACCACGCAAAATCACGCCTTCGCTGATAGCATATACCATGAACCGGGAAGAACAGGCACTGATAGCGTCGGCGCCTGAAAGCCTGACGGCTTTCCTCGCTCTCTGGACCAAAAAAGAAGCAGTCTTGAAGCTCACCGGAGAAGGCATCCGCAGTGACCTCAAGACTGTCCTTTCGCATCCCGAACTTTTCAGCATCGAGACTGTAATCAAAGATAATTACGTTTACTCGATTGCCAAAAAGCCGTGACTTTCATTATGTTATTCTATCTCAACGCCAAAGCCTTGTGACGGTTCTTCATTAGGCATCGGCATGACAATTATGTCGTCTTCGCCATCGGTTTTGCCGCCACCAACAGGACAAATATTCGGCCTTAGTCCAAGACTCAACACCCTGGTGCTTGGTTGATTCCATGAAGAGCCGTTGTAGTAATAAGCCGTGTTGTCACTATATGCGCCATCATATGTGGACATTACATAAAACCTGCTTACAGCGTTGGAGTAATCGACAACAACATAAAAATCACCACTAACATTAAACTCACTGAAGTTGCTTATCAATACCGTAGCTTCATGGTTGTTATATGAAACGACTCCATTTGAAACAGCATTCTGATATAATGTTGACATGGGTATTGAAATCTCTTTTATCACAGTTCCGGGTCCACTGTAAGTGCTATTGCAAAAAGATATTTTTACAGAACCCGAAGATCCTCCAGCTCCATAAGTCAGCTTAAGGTCGGATATTGTCTTGGTACCGCTGTTGTAAACACGCTCCGCGCACTTAGTATACCCGTATGAATTAGTTCCGAAACAATAGTTGTAATTTGTGCTTGACCATGTACCCCACACCCATATGTCGTTTATGTAATAATCGTTGTGATAATACTTACAGCTGCTCCACTGGGCGTATAGAGTGATGCTGGAACTCAAGCTAATATATTGCTTGTCAGAGTATGACGTTCCGGTTCCGTCTGCTTTAGTGTTCCATCCATCGAATTCATAGCCGCTTTTGGTGAAGTTATTGGCTTTGATGTTTTCACTTTTGCCCACAAGAATAGTCTGAGGACTCATTGTTCCGCTGCCGCCGTTGGCGTTGAAGGTTATGGTATTGCCCCAACGCGCACAGAGATAGCCATAGTTGTAGTCGTAAGTGATATACGCTGTTTGTCCCGGCTGATAAATATTGTTGTCGCTGGGGCCTCGGCTCCAGCCGACAAAAATCTTATTGCCGTTGGTGAACATGTTCTCGTCGAGGATGAATTGGTAGTTGCCTATGTGGTTGCGGCGAGCTATGGTTTGTCCGTCGGATGTTGTGCCGCCGTTACCGTCATATTTCACCTCCATATGAACGGGATCCTGAGAGTCCTTATGACATCCGATCACTGTAAGAAGCAGTAATGGAATGATTATCAATAGTTTTTTCATGATGTCAAATATTTTTTCATAATATCAATTCACGGCTGTCACGGTAGCTGACCACCCTGGATTTGTTATACTTCCATCGCTGTGAAAACGTATGGAGATGAAGTAAGAGGTCGAATAGATTGTTCCAGGATTATTATATCCGTCGTAATTTATCCCATCAATTGTGAGGTAATCATAATTCCCTTCCGTATCAAATGATTCGAACTGAATTCTCACCCTTTTGCCTTGTGGAGCCCGGAATTTGTAATAGTAATCCTCATTGTCACGATAGTTGTCATAAGGCCCTCCGCTGTAGTAAAAATGATAGGTCTTTCCGTTTATCAGAGTGGTGCTTCCGTCACACATGTTGATGTTGTAATTGCCTAAGCCGATAGGCTCGACGTCGTCTTTCTGGCATGACGCCACAATCAGCAATAGTAACGGAAGAATTATCAAGTACTTTTTCATATAGCCAATAATTAGTGTTATTTAATCAATCGACAGAGTAAACCGTAGCCGACCAACCAGAGTAAGTGTCTTCGAAATCACTGTAAAAGTAGATGGAAAACGAATTGCCTGATGAGTATACTGTACCTGGATTATTTGAACCGGAGTACCAAGTGCCACCTCCGTTTAAGATCATATAATCGCTTATGTACTCAGTTCGAAAGCTGTCGAACACAATTTTAACTCTTTTTCCTGGAGGTGCATAAAACGTATGAGTTTTATTCTCATAATTGGAGTAGTTACCATAAGGTCCACCACTGTCATAAAATTTATAATATGCACCGACTTCCATATATGTACTACCGCTTTGCATATTGATAGAGCCTCCGTTGAAATTATAAATCCATTGTGCATATAATGTCACGTCGCTACTCAGGTTAATGTATGCATTATTGTTGTAGGAGGTGCCTGTGCCATCTGGTTTTGTATTCCATCCTTTAAAAGTATAATTGGTTCTTGTAAAAGTGTTACTGCGCAAATACACACCGCTGCCTTCGGCTACTTCCTGCGGACTCATTGTGCCGCTGCCACCGTTGGCGTTGAAGGTGACTGTGTAGACCCGTTTCCACTGGGCCCAAAGCGTGACGTTGGCGGTAGGCTTGATATGGGCGCCGTTACTGTAGGAGGTGCCTGAGCCGTTGGCCTTGGTGTTCCATTTGTCAAACTGATAGCCGCTACGGGTGAACTTGTTGCTGGTCAGATAGGTATAGTCGCCTTCCGTGACGGTCTGTGAGCTCATGGCGCCGCTGCCGCCGTTGGCGTTGTAGGTGATGGTGAACACTTTCAGCCAGATGGCATACAAGTCAATGTCTGCTTGATGGCCATAAATAGTATACCCGGGCTGATAATTGTTGTAGCCACTACCGTCGGATTTGTTGTTCCATTTGGAGAAAACCTTGTCACCGTTGGTGAAACAATTGGAGATAGCTTCACACTCGTTGTTCAGGTAGGTATACTTTACGAAACTGTCACCATTGGCAGTCAAGCCGCCGTTGCCGTGATAAACCACGCTCATATACATGCCTGGCCCGACATTATCCTTGTGGCAGCCTGTCATCATGAGCATAATCGCAGCCAGGGTTAGTAGTAATCTTCTCATAATGTCGAGGTTTTAACGGTCGGCATTCTTTGCCTTTGTGCGGAACCTGTAGCCGATTGTCGCACTTAAGCTGTACAATGACGCATTGCCTGGATAGCCATTATTATAATTGGGATAATGGTCTTTCCTCTTTATGTTTCCGTACATTATGGAGAGACTGAAATACAATGGAGAAGGCGTCACGTAGCCAAAACGTAAGATATACCTGTAGCCGCCATAATACCTACGTTCATAATTGATGCCCTCGTATTCCATGTCCTTGGTGTAACTCATCATGAAGGTGTAGCCGATACCCCAGAAGAAGGCGCCGCCTTCACCATAGTTGCCGTGGATGAAAAGCAGACCCACGTTGAATTTCTTCAAAGTCTCATAGCCTGCGAACACACCCCAGGCGAATCTCTTGCTAGGAGCTAAGGCGAAATCGAATCCCAGATTGAAATCCAGTGCTTTGATGCCGCCCATTGTACCGGTGACGCCGGCGTTGAGTCCGATGAACGGACCGTTGTGAGGCTTGCGGACCTTCTCCACAACGACTTCAGACTTCTTGGCCTTATATGTGCCTACTGCTTGCGCATTTGCAGCAGATGCTATGCAAAGCACTGCTGCAAACGCCATAAATAATCTCTTAAACATGTCGATAGTTATTTGACAGGTACTATAATTTCCTTATTCTCAATCTCTATGCCATAGACTCTGAACGCATCGGCATCTTTCTCTGACATGTTTCTGAAATTTTTGTATTTTGCTGGATAGCCTGATACCGTGACGGTGACAGTCGCATAGTTGTCACTTGTCTTGATGTCGAAGATAGGGGCGACAATCACATCGGCATTGTGTGCCTGCACTGCCTTTGAAACGGTCAGACTCTTCCAGTATTCGAGTGTCGGAGAGGCTTCAGTATGGCTGATATCATAGCTTTTGAGTGTGTTGTCAAAGGTCTGGCTCTCAACGATCTTGTTCGGCGAGATCTCGAGGTCGGCCACGGTCGGGATCACATAGGTCGGTTGCATCCGTGTGTTGATGTAACTTGCTGTGTTCTCGTCGTAACGATAACGTGTTTCGTAGGTACTCATCGCACATGAGGTGAGGAGCATGGTGACTCCTAAAACGAGTAAAAATCTGGTAGTTTTCATGGTGTTGAATTTTACGTCCGCCTTTGTCGGACTTGGTTAGTATTATGTTATTTAGAATAAATTATTGCGTTTTAGACCGCAAAGTTATATACTATTTTTTTGAAAAACAAGAGAAAAATAAAAAAAATGAATAAAAATCTACGAAATTCATGGAAATTTCCTATCTTTGCAACCTAATACACACTTTTGCAAATAAATATAAAAAATATAGCAATGCTTAGCGAACAGGAACAAATCAGAAGGAACTCCCTTCAGGAACTTTACAAACTCGGTATCAATCCATATCCTCAGGCGGCGTTCGACGTGAACGTGACAACCACTCAGATCAAAGAACAGTTTGACGATAACGACCTCTCGAAGTTTGAAAACGTCAGCATAGGCGGTCGTATCATGAGCCGCCGCATCATGGGCGCAGCCTCATTCTGCGAGCTGCAGGACGCCAACGGACGTATTCAATTATATTTAAATCGCGACGAGATTTGCCCAGGTGAGGACAAGACAATGTACAATGTGGTGTTCAAACGTCTGCTCGATATCGGCGACTTCATCGGTGTGAAAGGCTTTGTGTTCCGCACCCAGATGGGCGAGATTTCAATTCATGTGAAGGAAATGACGGTGCTCAGCAAGAGCTTGCGCCCACTGCCGATAGTGAAGGAGAAAGACGGCGTGAAATACGACGAGTTCAACGATCCGGAGTTGCGTTACCGCATGCGTTATGTCGATTTGGTTGTCAACGACAAGGTGAAGAACATCTTCATCGCCCGCACCAAAATCATCAACTCGATGCGTAACTTCTTCAACGAGAACGGTTACCTCGAAGTCGAGACTCCTATCCTGCAGGCTATCCCCGGCGGTGCCACGGCGCGTCCGTTCATCACGCACCATAACGCCCTCGACATACCTATGTACATGCGTATCGCTGATGAGCTTTATCTGAAACGCCTTATCGTGGGCGGCTTCGACGGCGTGTATGAGTTCTCTCGCAACTTCCGCAACGAGGGTATGGACCGCACTCATAACCCTGAGTTCACCTGCATGGAGATATATGTCGCCTATAAGGACTACATCTGGATGATGGACTTTGTGGAGAAGATGCTTTATCGTGTGGTGACTGAGGTGTTCGGCACCGATACTGTCAAGGTTGGCGACAATGAGATTTGCTTCCGTGGACCATTCAAGCGCATCAGCATGATCGACTCCATCAAGGAGAAGACTGGCATCGACATCACTGGCATGGACGAGGCCCAGCTGCGTGAGGTGTGCAAGAAACTCGATGTCGAGATTGACGATACCATGGGCAAGGGCAAACTGATTGACGAGATATTTGGAGCCAAGTGCGAGGGAACATATATCCAACCCACTTTCATCACCGACTATCCTGTTGAGATGTCGCCTCTCTGCAAACGTCACCGCGAGAATCCTGAACTCACCGAGCGTTTCGAGCTGATGGTGAACGGCAAGGAGTTAGCCAATGCTTATACTGAGCTTAACGACCCGATAGACCAGCGCGCACGTTTCGAGGAGCAGATGAAACTCTCGGAGCGAGGCGACGACGAAGCCATGTTCATCGACCAGGACTTCCTCCGCGCCATGGAATACGGCATGCCGCCTACATCGGGCATGGGCATAGGAATAGACCGCCTCGTCATGCTGATGACGGGCCAGACTGCCATACAAGAGGTTCTGTTCTTCCCAACCATGCGTCCCGAGAAGGTGCAGAAGACCGCCACAAAAGACGATTTCATGGCCGTCGGCGTGCCTGAGGTGTGGGCCGAAGTGCTTGTGAAACAAAACTATACCTCGCTCGAACAGATGCAGTCGGAGAAGCCGTCTGCACTGCGCGAGAAACTCAACGGCATCCGCAAGAAAACAAAAATGGACGTTCCTGCTTTGCAACTTGAGGAAGTCGAAAAATGGATTAATGCATAACAACAAATAAAACCATGAAAAAACTTATCTTAACAACTGTTTTTGTGGCTGTTTTGGGCGCTCTTTCAATCGCCCAGACGGTACAAAAGACATATCATTTTGACAATCCGGCTGTTAGCGTGGTCGGTGGCTATGACGTCATCAGCTTTGACGGTACAATCGGCCTTGGTGAAGTTGGTAAAGCCACTTTGCCGGGTCAGCATGTTTCGCTGCTTTTGCCTCCTAACACTGAGGCTAATGAAATAGCAGTGGAATATTCCGACTTCGTGGAACTTGAGGGCACATTCAACCTGCTGCCATACCAACAGGCCCGTCCGTTGTCGTCGACAGAGCCTTTGGTGCTTGAGAGAAACGAAGAGTTTTACGGTTCTGAAGCGGTTTATCCCGAGAAAACCTACTCAAAAGTCAGCACTCAGTTTATGAACGGATGCTCTTTCGCGTTTGCACAGTTCACCCCAGTTCGTTACGTTCCTGCCAGTGGCAAGGTGTCGTATGCCAAGACGGTTACAGTTACCGTCGACGTCAAGGCATCGAGAGCCGATAAGAGCCGTCTGCTGTGGATGACTCCTGAGGTACAAGCCCGTGTGGAGCGCATGGCGCAGAACCCTGAGGCTGTGGCTGAATACAAAACCCGCGGCCGCTCAATTGGCGGCTATGAGCTGCTGGTCATCACACCGCAGGAGTGGGTCTCGCATTTCGACGAATATGTGGCTTTCTATGAGGCTCGCGGACTGCGCACTCATGTTACAGCATTGGAAGACATCCTCAATAGCTTCGAAGGCCGTGACGATGCCGAGAAGGTGTTCAACTACACCAAACAGGAATATGAAGACAACGGCATTATGATGATGCTTTTGGGCGGCGATGCCGGACTGGTGCCATGGCGCGCACTCTACTGCTACGTCTCGGACGAATATATCGATAACCTGCCGGCCGATATGTATTTCGGCTGCTTCGACACCAACTGGGACGAGGACAACAACGGTCTGTGGGGCGAGGTAGGCGAGGATGACCTGATGCCAGAGGTAGGTGTAGGCCGTATGCCTTTCAACAACGAGACTCAGTTCAACAACATGATGCACAAAACTCTCGAGTATCAGTCAAATCCGGTGCTGGGCGAGTTCAATACAGTTATTCTCGGAGCCGAGCATATGGGTGACGGATACTACGGCAGTTCTGACATTGAAAGACTTATTGGAGTTAACAGTGATTTTGGATACACAACCGTAGGAATTCCTGAGGATTACGAGTTTGTGAAAATCTACGAAAACGGTCCGACAGGTTGGTCGGGAGCCATATTCAGAAACGCCATCAACGAACACGGCGGGCAGTACGTGTTCCATTGCGGCCACGCCAACACCGACTATGTGGCCGGATGGTATGTAAACAGCACCAACGACGCCTCGTTCGGTCAACTCAACGGCGTGACGCACAACTACGGTTTCTTCAACTCGCACGGATGCATCTGCGGTGACTTTACCCACACCTGTATGCTTGAGCGTCTGGTCAATATTTCCACAGGATTTGTGGCCACCACGGGCAATTCGCGTTACGGTTGGTATCAGCCTTGGGGCGACGGCATGGCGGCACACCTCAACCGTGAGTTTGTCGACGCTTACTACAACGATCGCTTGCCTTACATAGGCACAGCTTTTGTGGAGATGAAGATAATGACAGCTCCTTATGTTGCGACACCTTGGGGCGATGATGGCGCGATGCGCTGGAATCTCTACGACATCAACATCCTCGGCGACGTGGCGGTGTGCCCGTGGCTTGACGAGCCGTTCCGTCCTGAGCTGAGCTACGAGTCGGCCATCAATCTCGGATCTGCAGCCACAACTGTTGAGGTCAGAAAAGACGGCGTGGCCCAAAGCAACTTCCGTTGCAGTATTTTCCACAACGGCCAGCTTTTGGCTTTCGGAATGACCGACGAAAATGGCATGGCCAATGTGGAGTTCGGCAGCCCGCTCGACGTGGCCGACACAATGCAGCTTATAATCACAGGCCCTAACGCAATTCCTCAGACAATCGACATAATCGGACTTAGTGACAACACCGCTTTTGTCTATCCTCAGGATATTGAGCTGAACGATGATTTCGCTACAGGCAACAGTCTGGATATGGATGTCAATTTCAAAAACGCAGGTACAGCCGATGCAGCTGGTGTGACAGCTTCTTTGTCGACAGTGTCGCAATATGTCAGCTTGTCAAAATCGACAGTGGAGGTTGGCACAATTAATGCGGGAAGCTCGGTGCTGGTTGAAGACGCCTTCGATTTTGACGTGGCAGCCAACATCCCCGACGGCACATTGGTTGATTTCGTGATGGCTTGCACCGACGGCAATAGTGTCTGGAACCGCAATCTTTTCTTCAAGGCAAAGGCTCCATCATTGAAAATCAATAATATTGAATATACCGAAATTGAAGGCAACATGAATGGTTATCTGGAACCTGGCGAAACATTCCTGTTCACCATAACAGGCAAGAACGTGGGACATCTGATTGCCTCAAATCCTTACATTCACGGAAGTGCCGACAATCAGGCTGCTCAGTTCAACACCAACGATTTGCCGCTCAACGATGTGGCCGCCGGCGGTGATTTTGAAGCAGAACTTCAGGTGACAATTGACGAAAACACTCCGCAAGGCACCACCATCGTCTTCAGTTTCAACGTTATGGCGGGAGAGTATTCGGCAACAAGCGATATTGTGCTGTGTGTAGGTTTGATAACCGAAGATTTTGAAACAGGCGATTTGTCGAAATTACCATGGGTTTTGTGGGGCGATGCCGAGTGGTTTGTAACTTCCGATCAGGCGTACAGCGGCTCGTTTAGCGCTCAGTGTGGCGAAATAGGCAAGAATCAGATGACATCTCTCATAGTCGAAATCAACACCACAACTGACGGTGAATTGTCGTTCTACTATAAAACTTTGACAAAATACAAGAAAGACTATTTGATCCTGTACATGGACAATACCGTGTTGGGCTTCTGGACTGGCGATAATGATTGGACACTTGCCACATATACCATCGAAGCCGGCACCCATGTGCTTGAATGGCGTTACGATACATCCTCCAGCGGTGCCACCGACGGCAACGTGTGCTGGATTGACGATATCACATTCCCAGGCAACACTATAGTTTTGGACGACACCGAGGAAGTGGCATTCAGCGAAATGGCTGTCTATCCTAATCCAACCGCCGATGTCATCTTCATCAAAGCCGATGATGTGAAATGTGTCGAGGTTTATAATTCATTGGGCGTGAGAGTCATCGCAAATGATGTGAACAACTCGCAGTCGGTTGATTTGACCGGTTTGGCCGCAGGAATGTATTTCGTAAGGACAATTGACAGCAAGGGTAATATTAACTCGACCAAAGTCATTAAAAAATAATGCTTTTCGCTGATGTTATAGGACATGACGATTTGAAGAAACGCTTGATACAAAGCGTTAGGGACAGTCGTGTGTCGCATGCTCAGCTTTTTATCGGGCCAGAGGGTAGCGGCAAGATGGCTTTGGCCTTGGCCTATGCCCAGTATATCAACTGCACCAACCGCTCCGAAACCGACAGCTGCGGTCAGTGCCCGTCGTGCCGCAAGTTCATGACACTGACTCATCCCGACTTGCACTTCGTTTTTCCGACTGCCACCACCAAAAAAGTCGACAAGAATCCTGAATCAGACCTGTTTATCGCCGATTGGAGGGAATATCTGACCGATTGCAAAGGTTACGCCGATTTGTCGGATTGGTTTACAAAACTTGATATAGAGAACAAACAGGGTGTCATCAACGTGCGCGATGCCGCCACTATCATGCGCAAGCTCAGTTTCAAAGCTTATGAAGGCGAGTATAAGGTGGCTGTTATCTGGATGGCTGAGAAGCTTAATGTGCAGACTGCCAATAAACTGCTCAAGCTGATAGAGGAACCGCCCGAGAAAACCCTGTTCATACTCATAGCCGAGAATCAGGAGGAACTGCTGAACACCATACGCTCGCGATGCATGATGGTGAAAGTTCCCAAACTGACATATCAGGAGGTTCAAGACGCCCTAGTCGAAAATCTTGGCTGCGACCCTCGGGAGGCACACGACGCCGCAATGCTGGCCGACGGCAATTGGCTGTTGGCGCAGCGTTTCGCCAACGATAAAGAAGACGAGAAGCTCTATGCTAACACATTCCAGAAATGGATGCGTTACTGCTTCAAGGGAGCCCTGCCCGAGCTTATCGATTTTGTGGCCAACGATATCAAACCTCTCGGACGCGAGCGGCAGAAAGAGTTTTTGGAATACGGCCTCAACATATTCCACAACTCGTTGCTGTTCAACAACAATATGTCGGACGACGTGATGCTTCCCACCGATGAGAAGGCTTTTACGCAGAACTTCGCGCCATTTGTCAATCGCAAAAACATGGCCGAGATTTGTGAGCTGTTCGAAGAAAGCATCAATCAGATTGAGCGCAATGCCAATGCTTCAATCGTCTTCATGGACGACAGCTGCAAGATGTCAAAACTGCTTAGAGTCAAGTGATGAAGACTTTAACCAGAATCGGATTGGCATTGTTGAGCGGTCTGCTGATCGCTGCGGCATGGCCGGTTAGGGGTCTTGCGCCACTGGCTTTCGTGGCATTCATTCCACTTCTATATCTCGAAGACAAACATTATTCCTATTGGATTTCAAGCATTGCGTTCTTTACATGGAACGCCCTGACGACTTGGTGGGTTTGGAAAACCACCGCGGCAGGCACCATTGCGATGATAGTTGTGAACAGCCTTCTGATGACCAGTGTGTTTTGGACTTATCATTTTGTGAAATCCAAGATGTACAATGGCAAAAAAGGCTATTATTTAATTATAGTCTTCGTGCTGGCTTTCGAATACATGCACCTCAACTGGCAGCTCAACTGGCCTTGGCTCAACCTTGGAAATGTATTTTCGCATTATCACACATGGGTGCAATGGTATGAGTTTACTGGCATTGCCGGCGGTACGGTATGGGTGTTGCTGGCTAATATCGTGATATATCGGTTGTTGAAGAATTATAGTAAAAGATTGGCTTTTGCAGTCATAGCAATCTTATTTGTCCCGATAATTATCAGCAAAATACAATATCATTCCTATAAAGAATCCGGCAAAGATGTTGAAATCGTGGTGGTTCAACCCAACCTTGACCCTTACACCGAGGAGTTTACCCTGTCGCCCGTGAAAATCATGGACCGCAATCTGAAGGTTGCCGAGCCGCTGGTGACCGACAGCACCTGTTTTGTGGTGAGCCCGGAATCGGCTGTGCAGGAAGACATTTGGCTTGAACGCATTGACAATAGTTACTCTGTCAGACGGTTGCGCGGTTTTTTGAACAATCATCCCCAAAGTTGTTATGTGATAGGAATAAGCGCCTACGGAATGGCACCCGACGATGCCGCCGACGACTTTGCCGCCCGCAGGTTTATGGATGCTGAAAAGTATTATTACGCTTACAATACCGCCACTCTGATAACACGCGATTCCATACAGTTTTATCACAAATCGCGTCTGACACCGGGTGCCGAGTCGATGCCTTCGTGGTGGATTTTGAGGATGATGAAAAACCATGCCCTTGACCTTGGCGGCACAGTTGGCACTCTGAAAACAGACAGCGAAGCGAGGGCGCTTGAGTTTGACAACCATAAAGTAGGAACGCTGATATGTTACGAGTCGGTGTTCGGAGGTTATGTGACCGAGTTTGTTAAAAATGGCGCCGACCTGCTGTTTGTGATCACCAACGACGGCTGGTGGGGCAACTCGCCCGGACACCGTCAGCATCTGGAGTTCTCCAAGCTGCGTGCCATCGAGACGCGCCGCAGCGTGGCACGCTCGGCCAACACCGGAATCTCGGGATTCATCAATCAGCGGGGCGATATTATTGAGCAAAGCAAGTATTGGGAACACACGGCTTTGCGCAATACGTTGAAAACCAACGATAGACTAACGTTCTACGTGCGTTATGGCGATTACATTTATAAACTGTCGGTCTTTGTGACGGCCTTGCTTGCGGCTTTGACAATTGTTAAACTAATTATTGGAAAGCAATGGAAACACTAAGTCTGGCACCGTTTCAAGGCATCACCGATGTTGTGTATCGCAATGCGTTCCAGAAGCATTTTGGCGGCATCGACAAGTTTTACACGCCTTTTTTCACCGGCATTCAGAAAGATAATTCAAAAAGCTTGAGAGGGGAGGAGATCAGCCCTGAGTTTAACGATGTAAAAACCATTGTTCCACAGATTTTGAGTAATCATGCCGATGAAATAATACGATTTGCAAATCAATGTAAATCATTTGGTTATAAAGAGTTTAATTTGAATATGGGCTGCCCGTTTCCGCGTGTGGCCAACAAGACACGAGGCTGCGGGTTGATGGCCGACCCCGAGCGCACCACAGCAATGCTGAATGAGGTCTGCATGCATGTTGACGGCATTGATTTCAGCATCAAATGCAGGTTGGGATACTACAGCGACGAGGAGATTTACAGCTTTGTAGACACTTTTAACACCTTACCTATCAGCGAGATAATACTGCATCCTCGCGTTGGCAAGCAAATGTACACAGGCGAGGCCTCGTTGGAAAAGTTTCAAGCTCTCATACCGCTGATTAACAAACCGTTGGTATATAACGGAGATGTTTTTGATGTCGAAAAATACAATGTGGTTTCAAAAATGTCGCATGCAGTGGCTTTGGGACGCGGATTGTTGACAAATCCTTTCCTTGCCGAAGAAATCAGGATGGCACCCAAAAATATGACCGAAAAAAAGGCCAGACTTCATAATTTTGTTGTAGATTTGTACGTCGAACGTCTGCGTCACGTCGGAGGTAGTCCGAAAATCATCGGCAGCATGAAAGAGCTGTGGAAATATATGATGAATATATTCGACGATCCGCTGAATGTGTGGCGTAAAGTGAAGAAAGTCAACCATTTGGATGAATATGAACAAGCAGTTGAACTGATATTTAACGAACATAATGTTATATGAAAAAGTTTTTTAATATATTGATAATCAGCTTGTTGCTGATTTCTTGCAACTCGCGTCAAGACGAGTTAGTGATACTTTCGGTCAACGATATGCATTCTCATATTGAGATGATGCCTAAGTTGGCTTATGTTGCCGACAGTCTGCGGGCTATCTATCCTGAGCTTATGGTTTTGAGCGCCGGCGACAACCGTACAGGCAACGCCTACAACGACAAATACCCTGGTGAGCCTAACTGGCCTATGATAAACCTGATGAATACAATAGGTTTTGATGCGTCGGCCTTGGGCAATCACGAGTTTGACGGCAATATCGACGGAATTAGGTTTGTGCTTGAAAAAGCCAAGTTCCCGCTGATTTGCTCCAACGCTTTCTTTACAGGCTATCCTGATGTCCAATTGCCTGATTATATTGAAATTACAAAGACTATCAACGGTCGTGATATCAAAATAATTCTGCTTGGAACCATTGAGACAAGCAACGATGGCAAGCCAAGCGCCCATATTAAAAATCTGCAGAACATGGACTTTGTGGATGCCGAGGATATGATTGATAAATATCTTGATTTGCGTGGCAGTTGCGATGTTTTTATACTGTTGTCGCATTGCGGCTTGGCCGACGAGCTGAGGTTTGCCGAGAAATATCCCCAGTTTGATATGATTATTGGAGGCCATTCGCACGATTTGTATACCAAACAAATGGATGATGGCGTGCTTTACACACAGTCGAAGTATTATCTGAAGATGGCCACGGTGACCAAACTTAAAATCAAAAACGGCAAGGTCGTCGGAAAAGAAGCGCAAGTGATTGATTTAAACAAAGTTAACAAAGTTGACGAGGAGGTTCAGGCTTTGGTCGACTGCTATTACGGCGAGCCGGAATTCAAAAAGGTGGTGGGTCATGCCAAATCGCCCTTTGCCGACAAGAAAGCCCTCGGAGCATACATGGCCGATGCGGAGCGCTACATTACCAAGGCCGATATCGCTATGCAGAATCCGGGCGGAGTGCGTTTCGACAGCATGCATGGCGGTGACATCACCAAGGCCGATGTTTTTAATCTGGACCCGTTCAACAACTCTTTGGTGGTGTGTGAGATGACTGGCAGTCAGGTGGAAGACTTCATAGTGCTGGCATCCAACAAAGACCACAACAGCACTCACGTGTCGGGCATCACTTACACCGCCGAATACGCCCAGTCGGACGACGGCGAGTCGGGTTTTGTTTCGGCCAAGGCATATTTGGGCAACGGCCAGCGTATCAATCCCGACAAGGTTTATAAAGTGACGGTCAACAGCTACATGGCGCAGTGGGCAAAGGATTGCTGCCAAAGCATGGAAGACACCGGCATCAATTCCAACGACGCCGAGCTTTTATATCTCAGCGACCATCAGAACGTTGAATACAAAGATGTCAACCGTTACACTATTAAGATAATCAATGAATAACGTGTAAGATGAAGATATTATTAATCCGTTTCAGTTCAATAGGCGACATCGTCCTGACAACGCCGGTTATTCGCTGCATAAAGAGGCAGATGGACGACGACGTTGAGCTTCATGTGCTCACCAAAGAGCAGTTTTCAAACATATCGTACAACAATCCTTATGTCGATAAAACCTATGAATACAGAGGTTCGATACGTGAGGTTATCAAGGAACTGAAGCAGGAAGAATACGATTATATTGCTGATTTACAAAAGAATAACCTTTCAAGGAGAGTCTGTTGGGCTTTGGGTTGCGAGCATCATTCGTTTCACAAGCTCGATTTCAAGAAAATGCTCCTCACCACGTTTAAAATCAACAAATTGCCTGATGTTCACATAGTGGACAGATATTTCGAGGCGGTGGAGCCTTTGGGTGTTCAGAACGACGGGCGTGGCCTCGAGTTCTACATCTCGGAGCAAAACTATATGCAGGAGCCCGATCTGCCAGAAGAGTTCCGCGAGGGATTTTATGCGGTGGTGATTGGAGGCAGCTACAACACCAAGACAATTCCGGTTGAAAAGATTATCGAGGTGATAGAAAAACTCGACGAGCCTGTTATTTTGCTTGGCGGACCGGGCGATATGCAGCGTTCCAAAATCATAGTCGAAGCCATCGGGCAAAATATCGGCAACCCGGTTGGCATGCTGAATTTGGAGCAGTCGGCATCCATCATCAAGATGTCGAAAGGTGTGCTAACCAGCGATACCGGCATGATGCACATAGCCGCGGCATTTAACAAACCTATTGTGTCGGTTTGGGGCAACACAGTGCCTGAATTCGGAATGTATCAGTATTATCCGAAAAACAGCACCCAGCCATTGAACATCGTGGAAGTGAAAGACTTGAAATGCCGTCCGTGTTCGAAACTTGGCTACAAGAAATGCCCGAAAGGACACTTCAAGTGCATGCAGATGATTGATACCGACAAAGTGGTTTCATTACTAAGACAAAACGTCATTTCGAGCGAAACAAAGTGAAGTCGAGACCTGAGCGAAGCGAAAGCATTCACCTCTGGCGAATAAATCTCCTGTTAATAAAAAATAATAATGTTATCAGTTAAGACATTTATTTTCAACCCTATACAGGTCAATACCTACATCGTTTACAACGAAAACAAGGAGTGTGTCATCATAGATGCGGGCAGTTTTGAACCTTTTGAAGATGAGCAGATTTTGGATTATATCGACAAAAACGGTCTGAAGCCGCTGATGTTGCTCAACACTCACTCGCATATCGACCATGTGATGGGCAACGCGGTGATAGCAAATAAATACGGTATTCAACTGGCTGCGCATCCTATCGAGAAACCGCTGTACGACAAGGTGTGGGCGTTTGCTGCAGCTTTCGGCATCAATTTCACTCAAGACCGTTGCCTGGCACCGACCATCGACCTCAACGATGGCGACATTATTAATGTAGGTGATGACACCTTGAAGGTGCTTTTCACTCCGGGTCACGCGCCAGGACATGTTTGCTTCTACGATGAGAAAGACGGCATTATTTTCACGGGCGACACCTTATTTTACAGAGGAATTGGACGTTGCGACCTGCCCGGTGGCAACTATTCCGCAATAGAAAAAAGTTTGCGCGAAGTGCTTTATAAACTTCCTGACGACACCGTCGTTTATTGCGGCCACGGCCCGATGACGCGCATTGGAGACGAAAAAAGAAACAATCCGGAGATTAATAGTCTTTAGACTTTAGTTCTTAGTCGTTAGTCTTTAATCAACATCTTAAACAACTAAAGACTAATGACTAAAGACTAAAAACTAAAAAAAGCACCGAATTTCGGTGCTTTTTCGTATCGGGTAAGGGAATCGAACCCTTATTTCGACAGTGAGAGTGTCGTTACCTAACCGTTAGTAGAACCCGACCTGTTTTTTTTGCGCTGCAAAATTACAACTTTTTTTAATACACACAACAATTTTTTTAAAAAATGTAGAGACGTGCCATGGCGCGTCTCTACTAAGGTCTAAGGTCTAAAGTCTAAGGTCTAAAGTCTAAGGTCTATCTTTTCACAATCTTCTTCACCACGCTATTACCCTTCTTGTCGCTGATTCTAACGAAGTACAAGCCTTCAGTCAATTCTGCGACGTTGATTTCGTTAGCGCTCACCACAAACATTACTTGCTGTCCGACTGCATTGAAGATTGTCACATCCTGAATGTCGCCGTTAATATATAAGGTGTTGTTCATTGGGTTAGGATAAACCTCGAAGCTGGCGGCATTGTTTTCAGCCACATAAAGCAGTTCGCCGTTAATAGTGACTGGAATAATTTGAGTGCCGAGACTTGAAACTATTTCAATACGTGTTTCGGCATAACCCTTTGTGGCAGCATTTACTTCAACTGTCACGTCAAGGCTGTTGCCAATCTCCAGTGTCTGCGGCAGACTGCCGTACCAAATATTGAGATAATCGGTGTCGAGCTCGTTGATTTCATTAATGTCGAATGCTGCAGCTGTGTTGTTGGTGATAGTGAATGTGGCTACAGTGGCATCGTCGAAAGTGATTTCGGTGACGTTAATTGTCGGCTCGGTTGGAGTGTGTGCCTCCATTGTGAAATGGTGAGGATCCAACTCGGCAAACACAGGCTGTGTGTAACGGCGTCCTGACTCGTCAGCACCAAACACATAATAGTTAATCTCCGATTCGCCCTGATAACCTTTGATATAGCCGACATATTCATCTGGCTCGCCAGTTGCTGTCATGTGAGCCACCTGATAAGCGCCGCCGTCAATGCTATAATAAACAAGGAGTGAATCCTGCTTCAAATCCTGACCGCTGTATGCGATGAATTTACTTGTGATAGCAATAGAATCCTGCCACTGCTGAACACCGAACTTAACGTCTCTGTGATCAACAAAGAGCATTCCGAAGTCCATCACACCACGGGTGCGGCAGTGAAGAGCGTCGGTGTTTTCCCAACCAGTGTACCAATCGTTGTTTGTGACGCCAACGATTTCATAACCTGGCAAGGCTTCCTGATAAACAGCGATGGCTTGCTGGTTATATGATGAATTGCTGCCCAATGGCACATACACTGTCTTGTTCAGAATCAATGAGTTGGTGTATGGTGCGAGTGTGCTTCCACCTGGTTCCTGAACGCGGTAAACGCGATAAGGATAGCCCCAGCAGCAGTTGGTTGTTGCGAAGTAATTTGCTACCTGCTCATACAGGGCGTATTGTGAACTGCTTGAAGGCAACTGTGCAATCAAAATCTTGTCAGGTGCGAGGTATTTGCCCCAGCAGTCGACGTGTGCGATGTAGTCACCTTGCGGGTCGATGGTGACATGATACGGGTCGATGCCGAGATAATCGCGCATCTTGTTGCGCACGTTGGTCTCGTTGTTGTTATTTTCCTGGAACACGAGTTCGTCGCTGACACCGTGTCCACGACCGTCTTCCATCATGTTACCGCCGGTGTGTGTCAGGTTCATGCCGTACATTGGGATGTTCCAATATGTTGCGAAAACCTGCGACATATTGTCGTCATTCGGACGGTTACGGTTGTATCTGTTGTCAACGATAGCAGGTGTTCTGTCCTCGAAAATGTACCACGGACCGTAGTCGCGGATCCAATATGAATCAGAAGGTGCATTCACAAAACTGAGATTGCTCATGTTGACACCTGCACTTTGGAACTCGCTCTGTGCGCTGCTCTGGTATGACGATGAAACCACGCAGTAAACATGGCAGTTGTTCGAAAGCTGTGCCACCAAACTTGTAGGAATTCCGAGAGGGTAACGGATCATAACACCTTGCATCGGCTCAAACTCAGCAACAAAACGAGGCGTGCCTGTCGGCGGGTCGGTCTCGACAAAATTCTCGTTTCTGACAGGTGTGTTCATTTCTTCTTCAGAAAGGTAATGCCATCTCATCCAATCGGGTTTGGTCTGATCCTGGGCATTGACTTTCATGCTTATGCACAAGGCAATGGCAACTAAAGTAAATAAGGTTTTTCTCATATTTTTAAAATTTATACTTTATTCTAAAATAGCCCGCAAAGATACAACTTTTTTTGTAAATTTGCGTTTTAAAAAATGTAATGAGAAAATTCCAAGAGCATGAAAAAGCAGTTGTTTATCATTGCGTTGATACTGTCGGTAATTATGGTGTCGTGCGCAACCATCAATGAGTTTAAAGAATTTCGTGAGGAAAAAGCCAAGCAGGCCCAGAATGCTGAAAAGCAGGAAACTGGAGCCAACCTGCAAGGTGATACGGAAAATCACGAGGCTGAAGAAAGTCAGAATGTTGATGATGGCATGACAGACGATGAAGAGGTCTTTGCGGCCTATGATTATGATCTTGATACAATCAACCCTGAGCTTCCCGACAGCATCCAGTTGAAAATTCAGGAGCTTTTCGATGATGAGAATTCAGGAAAAGGCATAGTCGACGAGTCGGCCGACATGTTGGAAATGATTGACACTCTGCAAGTGATCCCATATTTTGACGGCAGTCTGGTCAACACCTGCAACTATCCTCCGGGATATATTCCGTCGTTTCCCGACAGTGTCTACGTGCAACGTATCGAGGAACTGAACCGCAACACCACCATGGAGTTGGTTTACAACAAACACGTGAAGTCGTTTATTGATGTGTATGCCGTCAGCAAGCGCGACAAAACCGAGCGAATCCTGGGATTGGCCGATGTATATTTCCCTCTGTTTGAACAAACTCTCGACAAATACAACATGCCTCTTGAGTTGAAATATCTGGCTGTGGTAGAGTCAGCCTTGAACCCGACCGCAGGCTCGTGGGCTGGAGCCAAGGGCTTGTGGCAGTTTATGTACGGCACTGGCAAGATGTACCACCTCAACGTCACCACTTTGGTTGACGATCGTTACGACCCGTTGAAATCGACCGAGGCTGCGTGTCAGCATCTGCGCGACCTGTACAACCAGTTCGGCGACTGGTTCCTGGCTTTGGCTGCATATAACAGTGGCGCCGGCAATGTGAAAAAAGCAATCCGCAGGGCAGGCGGTATCAAGAACTATTGGGCCATCTGGCCTTATCTGCCGCGCGAGACACGTGGTTATGTGCCGGCTTTCATAGCAGTCAACTACGTGATGAATTATCCTGCCGAGCACAACATCTGTCCGGTTGATCCGGGTATCATCAAAAACGGCATAGACACCGTGATGGTGCACGATGTGCTGCATTTCGACCAAATCAACGAGATGCTGGGCGTTCCGATGAAAGACATACAGTTTTTCAATCCTCAATATAAAGCTCAAATCATTCCGGCAACCGACAAAAAGCCTTTGGTGCTCCAGTTGCCCGAGAAGTATGTCAACGACTATATCGACCACGAGAAAGAGCTTTATACCTTCAAGACCAAGAGCGGTATCGACAAGGAAAAACTGCAGGAGCGCATCAAGCAGATGTCGGACAGAAGCGTGCATATTGTGAAAAAAGGTGATAACCTGAGTTTAATCGCCAAGAAATATCACGTCAGCGTCAAGCAGCTGAGATCGTGGAACAACCTTAAGTCGGACAATCTGAGCATAGGTCAGAAGCTCATAGTTTACAACTCGGGCGCTCCGATGGCACAGGCCGGCAACACCGCTCCGGTGGAGCGTTCCACTGTCCAGACCACACACGTGGTTAAGTCGGGCGAGACCCTGGGCAAGATAGCCGCCAAATACAAATGCAGCGTTACAGATTTGAAAAAATGGAATAATCTGAAGTCGACAACAATCAAGGTGGGACAGAGATTGAAGGTTTATCCGCCAGAGACCTTGAACACCTCGTCAAAGTCGGCCACACCGGCCAAAACCGGAAGCGGCACCACCTATACTGTGAAATCGGGCGATTCGCTCTGGTCGATTTCAAAGAAATACGGAGTGTCGGTTGATCATATCAAGAAACTGAACAATCTTAAATCCAACGATTTGAAGGTGGGGCAGAAGTTAAAACTTTAAGCTCCACAATATCGATTCGAGTTGCCTCAGCAAATCGCGTTTCGCCTTGTTGGGGTAGTAAACAAAGCCTTCCACGGTGACGAGTTTTGTCGCTTCTGGATTCACTACGGTATACGAAACAAACGGTCCGGCCATGAATTCGCCTTCGGTCTTCCAGAGGCCGCGGGTTTCAATGGCGAAGCCGGCTGGGAAATCGGCTATGGTGTCAAACACTGGCTTGATGAAGTCTTTGTCGAGAGTCATGTAGCTGCCGTCGGTTGGCCCCGGGATGTACTTTTTGGTCACTGAGTCGCGCACTTTGATGAGTCGGGCATCGCTCAAATCGTCGGTGCTTCTGTAAGGCAACTCATAGATAATCAAGCCAAAACTCTTATCTGCCTCTTCGCGTCTGAGCCACATGAAATGGTCTTTGTTTACAGCCACGTAATAGCCGTTAGGCACTATCATGGTGCAGCCGAACACGTTTTTCATAGCCTGTATGGCTTTGGGATCGGCTTGAGGACGATAGAAATCCATGAAACGCGCGCGCTCGTTGCTGTCGAAGTGTTTCTTTATGTCATCTTTCTGATTTTCAAATACTTTGATCCAGGTTGTGGCATCTTTTGCTTTGATGCGGATGGCGTATTGCGGAGCCGACTGCCAATCGTCCTGCGACTCGATTACAGGGTTGGGCAGGTCGGGCACTATCTCGGCTATGATAAGGTTGCGGTGCTTTTGGAACATGTCGTTGAGCGCGTTGATGTTGATATGAGCCACCTTGAAATTCGTTTCGGGCTGCGGCAAACCGTACTGCTCGGTTTCGAAAAATTCACGGACAGCTTCGCCCATACGGCCATTCCATTGCTCGTCGTTCTGAGTGACAAACAGCACTTCCGATGTGCCGCCTACCGAACGGTCTTTACGGTTGTCAGACTTTTTGGCTGTGCAAGCGGTAAACGCTGTAGCCATGGCCAGAATCAATGCAAGTATCTTAATCTTTTTCATAGGTAATGATATTAAAATTTGCCATTTGGCTGAAATGGCGCTGCAAAAATAACGTAAAATTTCTGATTTTGGTACATTTGAATTAAATAATCATTATCTTTGCATCATGATTAAGTCAAAGACTGCTGTACCATGAACGAGATATCAGTTTCGGCAACTTCGCCTTCCAACATTGCGATAGTGAAATATTGGGGTAAACACGGCAACCAATTGCCCAACAACCCGTCCATCAGCTTCACTCTGAGCCGATGCCACACCCAAACGCATATCAAAGCTACACCTAATGCGCAACAGAATTACAATCTCAGTTTTTTGTTCGAAGGCCGGCCATCGCCTAAGTTTCAAGAAAAAATCGAAAAGTATCTCGTTGATAATCAGCAATATTTTGGCTTTTTGAAGGGCCTTGACCTGAAGGTGGAAAGCAGTAATTCTTTTCCACATTCATCGGGTATCGCTTCCAGTGCGGCTTCGATGAGCGCCTTGGTGTTATGCCTTCTGCAAATTGAAAAAGCTGTCAATAGTGATGTTACACCTATCGATATGCAAAAAGCCTCTATGCTGGCCCGATTGGCGTCGGGCAGCGCGGCGCGTTCGGTGTTCCCAGTGATGGCATTGTGGGGTGCAACTCCTTCAGTGTCAGATAGTTCCGACCAGTATGCTGTGCCGTTGACTGATATTGTCAACCCTGTTTTCAAGACATATCACGACAGTATAATGATAGTTTCCAACAAGGAAAAGAGCGTTTCGTCGCGTGTGGGTCACTCGCTGATGAACGGACATCCTTTGGCCGAAAAGCGTTATGCAACAGCCCGTGAGAATACCGAGCGGCTGCTTAAGGTGCTTAAAACCGGCGATTTGGAAGGATTTATCGAGATTGCGGAGACCGAGGCTTTGCAACTTCACGAAATGATGGCCACATCAACGCCTCCGTACAAGCTGATTGAGCCTAACACATTGAATATCATCGACTCGGTGCGTCGATTCCGTCAGCAGACCAAGATACCGGTATGTTTCACCCTTGATGCCGGCCCCAACGTACACGTGTTGTATCCTGAAGCTTCGGTCGCGGCAGTGAAAGAGCTGATTGAGTCGGAATTGTTGAAATATTGTCATGAAAACAGGTGGATTGACGATGTTGTTATGAATAATGAGATAAAATAGTTAGTGACATGGAAATAAAGAAATACTACGGAAAAGTGATTTTGTTCGGTGAATACTCGATGATTTTCGGGTCGCCGGCAATGCTGATGCCATTGTACACCAGCGAGTCTCATTGGGATTACATCTGGCGTAAGCGCGGAAAGAGAAACTACTCGTCCAACCGTAGCTTGCATATGTTTGCCAACTATCTTTCTGAAAACGAGTATTTTACCGATAAGATTGATATCCAGAAGTTTACAGCGGAATTAAAGCGAGGGCTGTTTCTGGATTCATGCATTCCGTCGGGATATGGAGTGGGCAGCTCGGGTGCCCTTACAGCGGCAGTTTACGATCGATTTAAATCAAAGGAAATAGAAGATCTGCTTGAGCTTAAGAAGTTTTTAGGCGACATGGAGAACTGTTTCCACGGCAGTAGCTCGGGGCTTGATCCGCTGCAGTGTTATCTTGGCAAGCCTTTCATAATCACCGAAGGCAAGCAGATAAAGTTGCTCGAGAAGGATTTCATGCCGTCAAACATTCATGTCTTTTTGATTGACAGTCAGGTAAAAAGCGACACCAAGTCGTTGGTCAACTATTTTAAGGAACAACGCGAGAATCCTAAGTATCTTAAGGCCTTCAACGAGTTGTATTATCCTTTTGTGGGCCGCTGCATCGATTCGCTGGTAAGCGGCGACGAGGCGCTGTTTTTCGAGAATCTGCGTCATTTGTCGTATTATCAGACAATTATGATGCGTCCGATGATTACCGACAATATGCTTCCCCTATTCTCGCTGAAGCACGAGGATGTCGGTTTCCAGATAAAGATATGCGGATCGGGCGGAGGAGGCTACTTCCTCGGCTTTGCGGATGATGTCGATAAGACTAACGATTACATGAAGGAATCAGGCTTCCCAATCACTTGGGTGCTTTGAGCTCCCTTTGTTTTAATGATACAAAATATTCAAGTCGGGTCTTTTCTTGCCGAGAGCGTCGACTTCCTTTGCCTTTACTTTTGAATTGAAAGCCTTGATGTATCTCAGGCTGCCGATGTTTTCGACAGGTGAGAGCGATTTGACATTGGTGTTGGCGATGTTCAGCTCCTCCAAATTCTGACAGTTCGACAAGACCTTGATGTTCTTTATACCGGTATTTTCGATATTGAGCGCACGCAGGTTGTGTAATCCTTCAAGTGCGTTGATGTCGATGACGCGAGTGTTGGCAATCGACAGCACTTCAAGTGTTGTCAGTCCGTGAATAGGGGTCAGGTCGTTAATGGCGTTGCCGTTCACACGCAGTTCGCTCAAAACTCTCAACTCGCTCAATGGAGTTAAATCGGAAATATGGTTATCGCAAATTGTCAGTTTCTTCAGGAACATAAGTTTTGTCAAAGGCTCAAGATTTGATATGATCACCTTTGTGTCGACATTGATTTCCTCAATGTTGACAACCGCTTGCAGCTGAGCCGACTTCGGGTTGGCATCGATGTCGACTATACCTCTGAACACCTCGCGCCAGCCGCCATCCAGAGTGTTCCACCATCTGCGCAGGTCAACGTCTTGATAATAAACTGTCACATTGGGCTGAATTATCCTCAAATCAAACACCTGTTCCGAGTCGACCTGGCTGTTTTCGGCATACACCTTGGTCAGATTCGGCATGCTTCGCAATGGCTTCAGATTGGCCACGTTGGTGTTTTCGATGTTGAGTTCGATGAGGTTGCCAAGGTTTTCCAGAGGTGTCAAATCAGAAACTTTGGTGTTCTTCAGATTCAGATATTTTAGATTGTGAAGCCCGTGCAAAGGTGTCAAATCGATAATCTTGGTGCCGCTGATGTTGAGCTGCTCGAGGTTGGTGAGTCGCTCCACCGGTATTGCGTCCAGGAAGTGCGGTTCTAATTTAAGCGATTTAATGCTGATTATGGCATGCAATTCTTCGGGGCTCGGGTCGAGGCTGGTGCCGCTTTGAGCAGCCAAGGTCTTTTTCCATGACACATGCAGGCGATCCCACCAGTCTTGCAACGCTTTGGTTTCATATATGACCATGGCTCGGCGGTTTACATCTCTGAAGCTGTCTGCCTTGTCGGAATCGATCAGAGTGTTGTCGCAATAGATTCTCACCAGCAACGGCATGTCTTTGAGAGGCATGATGTCGCTGACTTCGGTGTGTCTGCATTGTAACTCGTTGAGTTTGTTCATGTTGGCAAGAGGCGAAAGATCAGTCACCTTGGTGTTGTCGATGATTAACACCTGTAGATTTTCAAGCGTTGCCAAAGGTGCGAGGTCGGATATAGCAGTGTTGCTGATATTCAGGAAACGTAATGTTTGCGGCAGTTCCACGGCACTGAGATCGGTAATCTGTGTACCAGCGATGTTGAGATCGATAAGTTGCTCGCAGTCGCCCAGTGCACTGATATCTTGCACATTGGTGTTGGTGATTGAAAGGGTAGTGAGCTGATGATACAAACCGATAATCTCAATGTTGTCGAGGCCGATGCTGTCGGCAATAAAAACTTTGATAGCGTTGGTATATCTTAAATCGGAAATATCAGTTATTTTCGTGTTGCTAATATTTAACTTATTGATTTTGTTTAAATTTCTGATAGGTGAAATATCGTCAACATCCGTGTCAGAGCAGTCAAGGTTTTGCAGCTCTGATAACTCATAAAGAGGTTCAAGTGTGGTGATGAAGCGGTTGAGGCTGACGTCAACATCGGTGATTTTTGTAAATCCGGTCAGCTTGTCGTACAGCACCGGCATGTCGCAGGCGATGGTGCTTTCCCTAAGGCTGTCGTCCACCACTACTATTGAATCGCGATAGATGTGAATTATATTTTCCAGTTCGATTGTGTCAAGAATGTATTGATTGTCACCGAAATAGGCCTTCCATGCCGCCGGCATTCTGTTCCACCAGGTACGCAGTTCTTCGTTTTGATTGAGTTTGGTTGTGTAGATGCTGGCAATCTTAAGATCCTTCTTCGACAGGTCGACGTTGATTTCCATGAAACGTTTCAGACTGTTGTTGACTGTGTCGCCAACCACATTGTGTCCGGCAATGGTGCGCATCATTGTCACTTTGAAGTAGGTTTCTCCGTTTTCGTTGGTCTGAGGCTTGATATCGTCAACTTTCAGGGTGAATTTAACATCCTTGAAGAAGAAATCAATGTCTTTCAGATAGGCTTGCACATCCTTGTTGATGTATGTGCTGCGGTTGTCGTCGAGATCGTCTTCAATTTGCACCTCATCGTTCTGAAATATTTTCAAATAACTCTCGCGGAAGATGATATCCTTTTCCTGAGCTGTGTTTTCAGGATTTCCGATGAACGAGAATGTCTCCTCGAGATACTTCACCATCGTGCGGATTTGTTGTGAATACTCTTCGATATCGGCCTTGCTGAGGTTGGATTTCTGTGCGAAAGCGCCTTGGCATGATAAAAATAAAATCGAGATTAAGAAAAATTTCTTCATTTTGTTGGTTGATAGAGCTTTATAAGTGCTTCTTTTTCATTATCTTTGAGATAAATCAGGTTGGAAATGAGCCATCCTGAATTGTAACCGCTGCGGTTAAACCACGATACTTCAAAATACCAGTTTTTAATCTGAAATATGTGGAATTTGACACTGACGACATGGTCAAATTTCAGGTTGCCCTGTTTTATCTCGTAAAAAAACAGTGTCAGGTAGTCGGGTTGATAGTCGTTTGACGCGTAATACTCGACTATTTGAGGATTGCTGAACACCTTGTAAATATTCATAAAATCGAGCTCGTGGCTCATAGGGTGCAGAAAGTGCTTCTCGCGCTCCGACAGCTCGCCTTGCGGGAAATATTTCTGGAATTCGGAGAAGAACACGTTTGAAATGACCCATTTCGAGCCAAGTCCGTCTTTTTCTATCCTCATGATAAGGCTTACGTCTACTTCCTTGCCTTCCCAGATAAATTTGGCTGAAACCTCCGAAAACCAGTCTCCGCCAAGGAATTCGATAAACTGGTTGTTGTTTTTGGTGAGGTCTTCAACAAAAAAGTCGCGCAGTGTGCCCGATGTTCTGGGATTGTTGAGGTCGAACAGAAGCGGAAGGGCGTCTTTGCGCTTTTTGGCGCTGCGGTAGTCGGCGTCGCTGGGGTAGAGACGTTTGCCGTACTGGTCTTCCTCGTAGTTGAACCTGTTGATAAACTGGCTCATCTGTTTGGTCATGGTGTACAACTCGGTCTCGTCCATTTGGACGTCACCCAGACTGCCTATCACTTGGGCGTCGATTTTAAAAGATAGTGCCAGCACGAATACTGGCACCATGATTTTCAAAAATTTTGTCATTATTTATGTGTTGTTTCTTTTACGCGCATGTCGCCGAGCAATACATCCC
>Ga0129306_1001060_pt1 | contig 35192 bp, 30 predicted proteins | sample P827metagenome_FD_94438 | JGI IMG/M metagenome (GOLD analysis project Ga0129306, IMG submission 94438) | Capybara group fecal microbial communities from Wisconsin, USA - P827 metagenome | ecosystem: Host-associated > Mammals > Digestive system > Large intestine > Fecal | place: USA: Wisconsin...
TGTTGTTGATATGAACGGCCGCGTCGTTATGAGCGACTCTATGAGCTGCGAAGGCGACTGCGTGAAGACGATGGAGGTCTCTGGCCTTGCCCAGGGCGCTTACTTCGTCCGCATCAACGGTGAAAATGTGAATATGGTGAAGAAGCTTGTTGTGAAATAAGCTTGCTTCATAACATATCCCTGCGAAGAGGGTGCCTAACGGCACCCTCTTCTTTTTTAAGGGGGGGAGTTTGAGGGAAGTTAGAGGGAGTTAAAGGGAAGTTAAAGGACAATACAACCCGGACGGTTCGCAATGCCTCGAAGAGGCATCATCTCAATAACCCCACACTAAGCCGCAGGCGCAGTGTGGGGATTAGGAATGCAGCATATCATCTGCGTCTCGAAGAGACGCTACAACAGGAGTATCTGCAAGGTAGCGTGTCTCCGACACGCCTTTATACGCGATGACTCCCAGTCCCCCACACTGCGCTCCGTTGTCGCTTAGTGTGGGGTTATTGAGATAATGCCTCTCCGAGGCATCCCAGGTACAATCCTAGCCGGTTCATTTGTCCCTTAACATCCCTTTAACTCCCCTTAACTCCTACAAACAAGCCCCGATGGTGCGACAGAAAAATACCTTGTCCGTCGCCCTTTCGGGGCTTGATGGTGCGACACACCCCGGCCTACGTTTTTGTTCACCGCTTCGCTATCGGAACGGCCACTGGCAGTTCCTTCTCCCCTCTCCGAGAGGGGATGGGCTGACGCATCACAATGATTATCAATAGAGCGCTGCCGCGCCATCCCCTCTCGGAGAGGGGTGCCGCAAAGCGGCGGGGTGTGTCGCACTGTCAAACCAATGCCATACATTTTCCGTCGCCCCTTCGGGGCTCTGGGGAGCGCACTGATTATGGGATTGCTCTCGACTGCCGCCGCAATGCCTCGAAGAGGCATCATCTCAATAACCCCAGACAAACGAAGTGCAGTCTGGGGATTCGGGTCCTTTCTTTAGTCAGCGTCTCGAAGATACGCCACCACATAAATGAGTTTTTTGTCTGTCCAGAAACCGTATTTGGAAGGGACCAACTCCGGTCGTTGTACAATATATGTACAATACTTGTACAATATTTGTACGTTTACCAATTGTACAAGTATTGTACAACTATTGTACATATATTGTACAACTGCCGGAGCAGGTATGGTCAGAGTGCTGTTTTTTAGGCTTATAGCAAAATCGACGTTAACATTCGTTAACATTTGGAGGCCTTTGAAAGAAAAATTCGAATATGGCACAATAAACGTCCGTGCTGGGCGTTAAATAAATTTACGTCACGTTTAAGTCACGCTATGCAACAGATAGAAATCGTTATTGAGAATACCGGCGAACGCCGAATGATAGAACAGGGCACACCGCTCAGCGAGCTGGCCCCGAAGGTGGACCACCACTGCAAGTACCCCGTGCTTTGCGCCTTGGTGAACAACAAGATAAAGATGATGTCGTATCGCATCTTCAAGCCGAAGAGCATACGCTTTGTGGACATCACCCACCGCCAGGGCTACCGCATCTACATAACCTCGCTGTGCTTCCTGCTCTACAAGGCGGTGCGCGACTGTTACCCCAAGGCGGTGCTGACTATCGACCACTGGATGGTCAACGGTTTCTTCTGCCGTGTGGAGCCCCTCGAGGAAGGCTATACCCTGCCCTCGCAGCTTGAGATAGTGCGCACGGTGCGCAACCGTATGGTGGAGATACAGCGTCAGGACCTGCCCTTCCTGAGCAAGTCGATGCTTGTGAGCGACGCCCTCAAGCTGATTGAAGGCGAGCCCATCCCCGCCACGCAGCGCCTGCTGAAAGGTTTGACGCAGCTCTACATAGAGATGTATTTCCTGGGCGGCACGCCGCACAAGTGGGCCACACGCCTGGTGCCCTCGACAGGAGTGCTGACGCAGTGGGATCTGCGCTCGTTTGCCGAAGGCTTCCTGCTGCAATGCCCCGACCCGACGATGCCCGAGAAGCTTGACCTCTACCAGGACGCCCCCAAGCTGTTCAACATCTTCCAGGAGCACCACAACTGGGCCAAGCTGCTTAAAGTCACCACCGTAGACGACCTCAACGAAGAGGTGCGCAACCACCGCGAGACACACCTGATACAGGTGAGCGAGGCCCTGCACGAGAAGAAGTACGCCTCGATAGCCGATATGATAGACCAGCGCCGCGACAAGGTGCGTATGGTGCTGCTGGCAGGTCCCTCGTCGAGCGGCAAGACCACCTCGTGCCGGCGACTGGCAGTGCAGCTGGCAGTGCTGGGCTTTGACGTGAAGCAGCTGTCGCTGGACGACTACTTTGTGTCGCGCGACAAGACGCCGCGCCAGCCCAACGGCGACTATGACTTTGAGGCCATCGAAGCCCTCGACATACCGCTGCTCAACGAGCAGCTGCAGCAGATGTTCGACGGCAAGGAGGTGAAGATACCCACCTACGATTTCAAGAAAGGCGAGCCTTTCTTCAGCGGCAAGAGCATACAGTTGAAGAAGGACAGCATACTTATAGTTGAAGGCATCCACGCGTTGAACCCGATGCTAACCGCCGAGATAGACGACGAGCTGAAGTTCAAGGTCTACGTGTCGGCACTGACGCAGATAGCCCTCGACAAGCAGAACATCATCCGTTCGAACGACAACCGCCTGATACGCCGCATTGTGCGTGACAACAACTTCCGCGGCTACAGCGCATTGGCCACCCTGCAACGCTGGCCGAGTGTGCGACTGGGCGAGCAGCGCCACATCTTCCCCTACCAGGAGAACGCCGACGTGATGTTCAACTCGGCCCTGCTCTATGAGCTCGGCATACTGCGTCCCTTCGCCGAGCCGCTGCTGAAGATGGTGCCGCAAAGCTCGGAGGAGTATGCCGAATCGGTGCGACTGTTGTCGATACTCGAGCTTATCGAGCCAATACAGACCAAGTTCATCCCGCCGACAAGCATACTGCGTGAGTTCCTGGGCGACAGCAGCTTCGAGTATTAGGATTACAACCCGCAAAGCAAAGCCGGACAATCGTCCGTGATTTGTCGGAAAAAATATTTACGTAACATACAATAATATTATCCGGCAGTCGTTATAGGGTTGTTTTATTGCGATAGTAGCTCAGTTGGCAGAGCGGCGGCTTCCCAAGCCGCAGGTCGCGGGTTCGAACCCCGTCTATCGCTCAAAGGTTTTCCGCTCGATTTTCGTTTTTTACGATGCCCTGTTTGTAAATTTTAGCACGCCTTGTGCAGTATTTAAGAATTATTAACAAAATTGATAGTGTTGAATAACACCATTTTAGCGTCGAGACGGTATTTTAGAGGACGAAAATATGACGTAAATCGAAAAATAGTTGTACTTTTGCACTCGCTTTTAAAGACAAAAACAACAAAATTATGTATTTGACACAAGAAAAGAAACAGGAAATATTCGCCGAGTACGGAAAGAAAGCCAACGATACCGGTTCGGCAGAAGCACAGATAGCCCTCTTCACCTATCGCATCCAGCACTTGACGGAGCTGATGAAGAAGAACAAGAAAGACCAAGTATCGGAAAGAGCACTTGTGGGCTTGGTCGGAAAGCGTCGCCGTATGCTCGACTACCTCAAGGACAATGACATCGAGCGCTACCGTGCGATCATCAAGAAACTCAACTTAAGGAAATAATAGTTTTTCATATTTATTTGGTTATGGTTGAGTCACCGGGGTACTCCTCGGTGACTTTTTTTTAATAAAAAGCGCCATAGCCAGATGACGGCACGACGTGACGTTCGCCGTGCTGAATGTAGGACAAATAAGGAAAAAGTAAAGAAAATGAACATTATCAACAAGAAATTCGATCTCGGCGACGGCCGTATGATCGAAATCGAGACCGGCAAGCTTGCCAAGCAAGCCGACGGCAGCGCAGTGGTGAGAATGAACGACACGATGCTTCTTGCCACGGTCTGCGCAAAGAAAGAAGTAGGTGAATTTGTGGACTTTATGCCCCTCACCGTTGACTATCAAGAGAAGTACGCCGCTATGGGCCGTTTCCCTGGCGGTTTCTTCAAACGTGAGGCCCGTCCCAGCGAGCACGAGATTCTGATTGCCCGCCTGGTGGACCGCGCCCTGCGTCCGCTGTTCCCCGACAATTTCCACGCCGAGGTACAGGTGCAGATAACCCTTATCAGTGGCGACAAGAACACGATGCCCGACCAGCTGGCAGCCCTGGCTGCAGCTTCGGCTCTGGCAGTAAGCGACATACCCTTCAACGGTCCTGTCAGCGAGGTTCGCGTGAGCTATCTTGACGGCCAGTATGTCATCAACACCCCGATGCAGGACATCGAGCGTGCCGACCTTGACCTCATCGTCGCCGCTACGGAAGAGAACATTATGATGGTGGAAGGCGAGATGAAAGAGGTGAGCGAGGATATTATGCTCGGCGCCCTCAAAGCTGCTCACGAGGCCATCAAGACCCAGTGCCGCGTCCTGGCCGAGCTGACCGTCGAGGCCGGCAAGACCGAGAAACGCGAGTACTGCCACGAGGTGAACGACGAGGAGCTGCGCCAGCGCCTCCACGACGCCGTTTACCAGAAATGCTACGACTTCAGCAAGCAAGGCATTGCCAACAAGCACCAGCGCGAAGAGGGCTTCGAGGCTATCAAACAGGAATTCATCGACGCCAACTATACAGAGGAAACTCTCACCGACGAGGTGAAGTTTATGATTGACCGCTACTATCACGACACCGAACGCGAGGCTATGCGCGATATGGTTTTGAACGAGCGCACACGTCTCGACGGTCGCCAGCTGGACCAGATTCGTCCGCTGTGGAGCGAGGTCAACTATCTGCCCTCGGCACACGGCAGCGCCATCTTCACCCGCGGCGAGACCCAGTCGCTCTCGACCGTTACGCTCGGCACCAAGCTTGACGAGCAGATTATTGACGGCGCCGTCATCGAAGGCACACGCAAGTTCCTGCTGCACTACAACTTCCCAGGCTTCGCCACTGGCGAGGTGAAGGGCAACCGTGGCCTCAGCCGCCGCGAGGTGGGTCACGGCCATCTGGCTTGGCGTGCACTGAAAGAGGTGCTGCCGACATCGGAGGAATGCCCCTATACCATCCGTGTGGTCAGCGACATCCTTGAGAGCAACGGTTCGTCGAGTATGGCTACCGTATGCGCCGGCTGTCTGGCACTTATGGACGCCGGTGTCAAGATTCGCAAGCCCGTGGCCGGCATCGCTATGGGTCTTATCTCGAAGGGCGACAAGTGGGCCGTTCTGAGCGACATTCTCGGCGACGAGGACCATCTGGGCGATATGGACTTCAAGGTGTGCGGTACCCGCGACGGTATCACCGCCTGCCAGATGGATATCAAGGTCGACGGCCTCAGCTACGACGTTCTGGCCAAGGCTCTTGAGCAGGCACGTCAAGGCCGTCTCCACATCCTCGACCACATCCAGGAGACCATCGCCGAGCCGCGCGAGGACTACAAACCCTTCGTGCCCCGCATCGTGCAGATACAGATTCCCAAAGATTTTATCGGTGCCGTTATCGGCAAGGGTGGCGAAGTCATCCAGAAGATTCAGGCCGAGACCAACACCATCATCAACATTGAGGAAGAGGGCGACCTGGGCATTGTCGACGTCGCATCGCAGGACAAAGAGAGCATCGAGGCCGCTATCAAGTGGATCAAGGATATTTGCACCGTTCCTGAGGTCGGTCAGATCTACGACGCTACTGTTGTCAGCATCGTCGAGTTTGGCGCCTTCCTCGAATTCCTGCCTGGCAAAGAGGGCTTGATGCACATCAGCGAATACGACTGGAAGCGCACCGACACCCTTGAGAACCTGCTTCACGAAGGCGACACCGTCAAGGTTAAAATCATCGCTATCGATGAGAAGACCGGCAAACTGAAACTGAGCCGCAAGGCCCTGCTTCCCAAGCCCGAAGGCTATGAGGAGGAGAAGCCTGCCCGTGGCCCGCGCCGCGAAGGTGGCAACGGCGGTGGCGACCGCAACCGCGGTCCTCGCCGTGAAGGTGGCGACCGTGGCGGTGAACGCCGCAACGGTGGCAACAACGGTGGCCGTCGTCGCTAAACCGAAAGCGAACAACACAACAAAAGAGGATGTCCGATGCAGACATCCTCTTTTTTATTGATGCTGAGCGGTATAGAGTATATTTTTGTTCCTTTTTTGGCTTCAACGTGTTTTAATTAAAATTAATGTGTATCTTTGCAGAAGATTATCTAAAATGCCAACTCTTAAGAACCACTTAATTACCAACAACTTACCGCAACTATTTAGATATGATATTCAAGTTTCTGAGCAAAAACAAACAGGCAAAGACATTCGCTCCGCTTGTAACGGATATGCACTGCCACCTGTTGCCGGGCGTTGATGACGGCTCGAGCAACCTGCAGGAGACTATTTCCTGCCTGAAGACACTGGCATCAGTAGGCTTCAAAAAGGTGCATTTCACGCCACACTTCCAAGCAAACTACCCGAACGAAGAGGAGGACATCAAAAAACGCTTTGAAACACTAAAGAAACAACTGTCGGAGCAAAACGACGGGAGTCTGCCTGAGATTGGAATAATAAGCGGCGAATACCGTTTCGACCCGCGCTTTGCCCGTCGGCCAGGCGTTGACAATGTGCTGACACTGCCCGGAAAAAGGCTGCTGTGCGAGTTTTCACTACATTTCAACGACTATATGCCGATGGATATATTTGCAGAATACCAACGGCTTGGCTACAAGCTGATACTCGCCCACCCCGAGCGCTACCCCTATCTTGGCATCCACTCGCAAGAGGTGGAAAAGATGAAAGAGACGGGCATCTTCTTCCAAGTCAACGTCTTATCGCTGAATGGTTTTTACGGCGAAGCGGCGAAACAGAAAGGCTTTGACTACATCAAGGCCGGAATGGTTGAGTATCTGGGTACCGACACACACAATATGCGTTATGCCAATGCACTGATAGAGACAGCCGAGAACAAGGAAGTGCAGAAGATGATAGCAACGCATACATTTTTGAACAACGAATTATAAGAGAAACTTTAACACTCACCAAGAGATGAAAAAAACAATAATGACACTTATGTCGCTTGCCATCCTGACGATGGGTGCAAGCACAGTGAATGCACAAAAAGTACAAAAAGCACAAGAAGGAAACAACGAAATGAAAAAGAAAGTGGAACAGTACGCTCCGTTTGTACTGAAGTATGACATCGGCCAGTTGTCGCGCGAAGAGGCTGAACTGGTGGGCATCTTCATTCAGATTGCCGACGTGATGGACGACATATACTGGGAACAGGCTTTCGGTCAAGACAACCGCAAGAAACTGCGCGAACTCAAGGATCCGTATATGCGCCAGTTCGCTGAGATACAATATGGTGCCTGGGACCGTCTGGATGCCGAGAGACCATTTATACCCGGTTATGGCCCCAAACCTGCGGGTGCCAACTTCTACCCGAAGGATATGACCAAGGAGGAGTTTGAAAAGCTGGACGACCCGATGAAGACCAGCCAATACACCATATTGCAACGCAATGGGAAAGGCGACCTTGAGGTTATCCCCTACCACAAAGCCTACGAAAAATACTTGAAAAGAGTATACGAACTGCTTGACAAAGCCATTGAGCTGGCCAAGGACGACGGCCTTCGCAAATACCTTGAAACAAGACGCGAGGCATTGATTACAGACAATTATTTCGAGAGTGATATGATGTGGATGGATATGAAGGACAGCCGTCTCGACATAGTGTTTGGCCCCATCGAGAACTACGAAGACGCACTCTATGGCTATAAGACTGCATACGAGGCTTTTGTTCTTATAAAAGACGAGAAGTGGAGCAACGACTTGGCTCGTTTCACCAAGATGCTGCCCGAACTGCAGAAACAGCTGCCTTGCGACCCGAAGTACAAAAAGGAGGTGCCTGGCACTGAGAGCGACCTGAACGTATACGATGTAATCTACTACGCTGGCGACTGCAATGCCGGCAGCAAGACCATTGCCATCAACCTGCCTAACGACGAGAAAGTACAGCTTAAGAAAGGCAGCCGCCGTCTGCAACTGAAAAACGCAATGGAGGCTAAGTTTCAGAACATTCTGGTTCCAATTGCAAACCTGATGATAAGCAAAGAGCAGCTCAAGAACATCAAGTTCGACGCTTTCTTCAGCAACGTATGCTATCACGAGGTGGCACACGGTCTGGGCATCAAGAACACCGTCACCGGCAAGGGCAATGTCCGTCAAGCGCTGAAAAACCAGTATAGCGCGTGGGAAGAGGCCAAGGCCGACATCTGCGGACTCTATATTGTCCAGACACTTATCGAGCGCGGAGAGATCAAGGGCATAACCGTCGAGGATGCATACGTAACCTATCTTGCTGGCCTGCTGCGCAGCGTGCGCTTCGGTGCAACAGAAGCCCACGGCATCGCCAATATGATGTGTTTCAACTATATGCAAGACAAGGGCGCTTTCACCCGCAACAAAGAAGGCAAATATGTTGTCGACAGCAGAAAGATGCGTGCCGCCCTTGAGGGCTGGGCCGCCCTGGTAATCAAGACAGAAGGCGAAGGCGACTACGATGCAGCAAAAGCCTATGCCGACAAGAACGGAAAAGTGCGCCCCGACCTTGCCAAAGACCTCAGAGCCATCGAGAAAGCCAACATACCGCTCGATATACGCTATGAGCAGGGCGCTAAGGTCTTAGGCTTGGAACAGGACCCTAAGGCTATGGAAATGAAAAATGATAAGAAGCCTATTAAGGTTCAAAACATTGAGTACAAGAAATAAGAGATAACAGGAACCACAACACAAAGTCGGGCGGCACTCTGTGCCGCCCGACTTGTTTATTTACGCAGAACCAAGATGCTGCCGTCTGGTTGCAGCTTTACTATTTGTGACGAACTGCCGCCAGAATGCTCCTCCATCGACTGAGAGACACAATGGTCGACAGCCTGTTTTAAACTTTCGTCTATTTCTACAAACGAGGCCGGAGACGGGCAGCCAGACAGGTTGGCCGATGTGCTGACTATCGGGCGTCCAAAAGTGCGCAACAGCTGTTGGCAGAAGTTCATCCTCGGGATGCGGACACCAACAGTTCCATCAGCAGCAGCCAAATTGTTTGCCAACAGCGATTTGCATTGAGGCATTATCACCGTCGTCGGGCGATCACTGCCCAACAGCAGCTCACCCACCTTGTCGCTTACAGGCGCAACATAACGTTCCACCATATCTATATCCGAGCACAGGATTAGCATACTCTTACTATGGTCACGCTGCTTGATAGAGTATATCTTTTCAACAGCATCAGCATTGGTAGCATCGCAACCGAGGCCCCATATTGTGTCGGTTGGATAGAGAATGGTTCCGCCTTGAGCAAGTTCACTTACAGTTTCAAGAATCACAGACGATTGTGACAGCATAACAATTATTATTTGTTTGCAAAAATACAAAATATTACTCAAAGAGCCCCTCTATTTCAAAAAAAATCGTAATTTTGCATAATTATTTAGTTTCCGAAAAACAATCAATTTTAAACTAAAATATTATTAATCAAAAACATTACAGTTATGAAAGGACATCCTAAAGGACTAATTGCAGCCGCATTAAGCAATATGGGTGAACGTTTCGGCTACTATATTATGAATGCGGTCCTGGTTCTGTTCCTCTGCTCGAAGTTCGGATTGAGCAACAGTGTCGCTACGGGTATCTACTCCGCTTTTTATTGCGGCATCTACATCCTTAGCTTGGTTGGCGGTATCATTGCCGACCGCACACAGAACTACAAAACAACCATCCAGTCGGGTCTGTTGGTTATGGCTTGCGGTTACATCATCCTTGCCATTCCAATCCTCGCCACTGCAGGCAACATCAACTGGCTTCTGCCGCTGACCTGCTTTGCCCTGCTGATGATTGCCTTCGGTAACGGCCTTTTCAAAGGCAACTTGCAGGCTATCGTAGGCCAGATGTACGACAACTTCGAGGCTGAAGCAGCTAAAATAAGCCCCGAAGCTCTGGCTGAGGCCAAGAGCAAGCGTGACCCCGGCTTCCAGATTTTCTATATGTTCATCAACGTTGGAGGTTTGATTGCTCCTTTCGTAGCGCCCCTGCTCCGCAGCTGGTGGCTTGGTGTAAACGGTTTCGCTTACAACGCCGACCTTCCCGCTCTCTGCCACGAATATCTCACCGTCGGTGCCGCAATGTCTACCGACGCCATTGCCAAGGCCACTGAACTCTTTGCCAATATGCACATAGCACTGCCTACCGACACCGCAGCAGCACAAGAGATGTGCCAGAACTACCTCAACGTTTTCAACACCGGCGTCCACTATTCGTTCATCGCCTCTGTTGCCGCAATGATTATCTCGCTGCTCATCTTCGTGGCCAGCAAGAAGAAATTCCCCACACCCGCCAAGAAATCCGCTACCGAGAGCGTGGAATACACCGCCGAAGAGAAACTGGCTATGGCCAAGGAACTCAAACAGCGCATATATGCCCTTTTCGCAGTACTCGTAATCGCCGTCTTCTTCTGGTGGTCGTTCCATCAGAACGGAACCTCGATGTCGCTCTTTGCACGTGACTTCGTCAACACTTCGCTCTTCCCGCCAGAAGTATGGCAGGCCGTAAACCCGTTCTTTGTCTGCTTGTTGACCTTCCCCATTATGTGGCTGTTCGGCACCAAGTGGGGCCGTAAGTTCTCAACTCCGCGCAAAATCGCTATCGGTATGGGTATTGCCGCCATCGCATATCTCTTTATGACTGTATTCTGCAACACCCAGGGTTATCCCTCGGCTGACGAGTTCACAAAACTCGACGCCACAACCGCTGCTGGTCTGAAAGCCGGTCCTTGGGTGCTCATTGTCTACTACTTCTTTATGACTGTCGCAGAGCTGTTCATCAGCCCTCTGGGATTGAGCTTCGTTTCAAAGGTTGCTCCCAAGAACCTCCTCGGCCTCTGCCAGGGTCTGTGGCTCGGTGCCACCGCCGTTGGCAACGGCCTGCTGTGGATTGGTCCTCTGATGTACACCAACTTCCCGATCTGGATCTGCTGGAGCGTCTTTATGGGCGTTTGTCTGCTGTCTATGATTGTTATGCTCTGTATGGTCAAATGGCTTGAAAGAGTAACTCAATAATCATTTATAACCAATCATCTGACAAGAGGGTGTCGCTTCGGCACCCTCTTTTTAAATGTGATATGATAGTCTATTACTACCGCAACGCCGACCAACTAAGCCCCGAGCGACTCGAAGAGCTAATAGCCTTCCTTCCTGGGCAACAGCAGGAGATTTTAGCCCGAATGAAGAGCCACCGCCACCGCTGCGAGCAAACTATCGCCTACATTATGCTCTGCCACGCCATCAAAAGCAGACGCATCCGTATTGCCGACACTTTTCATCTCATTCGTAATTTCGAGACCGAACATCTGACTCAACGTTATCTAAAACGCAATCCGCCGCTATGGGCATTCGGCGAACACGGCAAACCTTATATCACCAACTACGAAGGCATATACTTCAACATCAGTCACTGCAACGAAGCCGTGGCTGTGGCTGTAAGCAACCGTGAGGTCGGCATCGATGTCGAAGGCCGCCGCAAATTCAGCGACACCCTGCTGCAACGCGCCTTCAGCGACGAAGAACAGAAAGTCGTCCACAACTCTGGCGACCCACAGAAAGACTTCGCCTGCATCTGGACACGCAAGGAAGCCTGGTTCAAATATACAGGCACAGGCATCCTGATGGACCACCTCAAGACCACTGAGACCGATGCCAAAGCCTCCGGCTGCGTCATATCCACCGTTCCAATCTTCAATGCCGATCAAGGCCATTACGACTTTTGGCTTTCATACGTAGAAAAAAGCAGATAACCTTTTGATTATCTGCTTATTCCAGTGGAGCTGGGCGGAGTTTATCCCCTGATATTCTATAGCACTGACAATCATTTTTGTCCAAAATCACCTCGACCCATAAGGTCTCAGATTTTGATATCCGGTTGTCTCTTTCATATACTGAATTCCATTTCCATTCTCTTTTTCCTGCTCTCCGAGATTCCACCTATCTTGGACACTTTCCGGAGAGTATTGACGGCGGTTCCCGTGAGTTTTCTCACGTTGGCCAGACTGTATCCTTTACGGAGCAGACGGAGTTCCTCTGCATACTGGTTTCTCATCTGCTCGTCCGTCTTCTTATATCCCTTCTTTCGTCCGACGACACCACCACAGGACCGGTAGTGGTTGTAGCCGCTATAATCCGCGACGAGGAGGGACGCATTTTCGCCACCCAGCGGGGCTACGGCGACTTCAAGGATTTTTGGGAGTTCCCTGGAGGAAAGATTGAAGCCGGCGAAAGTGCCGATCAGGCTCTTCGTCGCGAGATATGGGAGGAGCTGCAGACGAGGATTGTTGTCGAGCGTCTGTTCCGGACTGTGGAGTACGATTATCCGCAGTTCCACCTGTCGATGCAATGTTTCCTCTGCCGCATCGAAAGCGGACATCCTGTGCTGCTCGAACACGAGGCTGCGCGGTGGCTTTCCCCTGCCGAGCTCGACAGCGTCGAATGGCTTCCTGCCGACAGGTAGCTGATAAGTGAGTTTGTGAGTGTGAATGAACTATTATAATCTGCCGCTGGTTCGGTGCCCAGTCTGCACAACCCATTCGCCGCTTTCGAAAAAAAAAACGCCGCCCGATGGAGCAGCGTTTTTTTTATTGTCAATTCTAAAATGTCAGACGTGCGCCGCCGGGTCAGGCATACCCATATAGGCATACTCATAAATCATATCGCCGTTAGCCTCACGGGTTGTGCCGCCGGCAGGGGTGAAGCGTACACCGCCCTTGGCGTAGTAGCGGCAATACTGCATACGCATTCCGATGGCATCGTAGCGCTTGCGCAGCTCCTTGCCGGCCATTTCGTACATATCCCAGAACTCGAGCTGGTCCTCCCACTCGACGTCGAACTCGGCACGCGAGCCGTCAGCGTTGGTGAAGACATAGTGGCTTTCCTTGGGGAACTCGCGGCCCTGATGCACCTCGGGTTCCAGACGCGTCTTGAGGTCGAAGTGGCCGTCGGTCAAAAAGACAACCTTGCCTGTGGCGTTGTCCATCAGGCCGAACATTGGAAGTTGCTTGTAGCCATACTGGCGGGCGGCCACGAAGTCGTAAATATAGATGGTATAGAGGTCGGTGTACATACGGCCCCACAGCCAGTGGTGGTAGAGGGCGAAGTGCATCGTGTTCATCCACTGGTGGTCGTGGTAGCCGAGTCCGCGGACCTCGTGCCACTCGCCATCGTAGAAGAGGCGGCCACTGACCTGGTTCTTGGGCACGGCGAGGTCGGTGTGGTAGAACTCGTCGTTGTCACCAAAGGCCAGCAGCAAGGTGCCCTGGCGGAAGGGCTCGGTGAGGGCGTCGTAGTGCAGGTCGAGACCCACTCCGTGGACGGGATCGAAGTGCAGGTCATAGCGCTTGAAGTCGCCGCAGCACCAATGTGGACCCACCTTGGTGTCGCATTGTTCGCGGCTGAAGCTGCCCTCGGCAGCGGGGTAGACGATGTCGTCGCGGAACTCCTTGCCCGTGGGGCTCTTGATGTAGATGTTCACATGTGGCGAGTCGACCGGCTTGGTCATGCCGTCCATCGACTTGGGACGGTAGCCGACCATGAACTTGGTGCCGTCGTCCATTGTGCCGTCGAAGTACCACACCTCGCTGCCCACCTCCTCGGTGCGCGTGCGGCGTCCGTCTTCCCAGGTCTCCACCTTTTCTGGGTTGATGCCAAGGCGTTTGAAATCTTCAGGTTGATTCATCAGTCGTGCGCGAAGCACTTTTGCATTGCTGTTGTTTTCCATAACTTTTTAATTTAGAATGATTAATAAAAAACTTCTTATACTTTATTTCACAATGCAAAAGTACCACGAATAAATGACCTAAAATCTCGCTATCCAAGGCAAAAATGTCGAAATCCTACGATTTAGATATAATAATATATATTTTTATTCGTTATTATAGCCAAAACGCAATAACTATGAACATACGCAACCTTGATGCGCAGACGGCTCTCAACGAGCTGGTGCGCCACGGGTACCGCCACGCGGGTGACTACGGTATTATGATGAATGCACGTATGCAGGCGAACGGTTTTTTCCGCCAAGGGCAGCCCTATCGTGCCGTTGACGGCCGTGTCGTGGTGGTGCAGCAGGGCAAGATGACGCTGGAGATAGACTTGGAGGAGTATCGTCTGCAGGAGGGCGACATTGCGGTGATGATGCCCGACGCCTTGGTGATGGCCACAGACATCGGTGCTGACAGCGTGGCCAGTGCTGTCATCTTCCGTCGGCTGCCATCGCAGGCCGCTCAGGCGGAGAGTTTCGTGCTGTCGGGCGACGACGTGGCCTACAGCCGTGTGAAGCTATACCTTGCTATGATTTTTGAGCAATTCAACCGCAACACCGTTTTCACTGATATCATTGTCCATTTCTTCGATGCCTTGATTCTCGATATGCTGAGTCTTCACACAGAGGTCATTGCATCTCGTGACGATGGTTTTATGCACCGATTTATACACTTGCTCAGTCAGGATGGTCGCGAGAAGCACCCCATCGACTTCTACGCCGAACGCCTCTGCGTCTCGCCCAACCATCTGAGCACCCTTGTGAGGAGTGAAAGCGGTATGACTGTTCTTCAATGGATAGATAGAGCCCTGGTGCGTGAAGCCAAGGTGCTATTGCATCACACAGAGATGCCCATTGCCGAAGTGGCTGATACCCTTGGCTTTTCCACCCCGTCGTCCTTCATTCACTTCTTCAAACAGCAGACCGGTACCACACCGCTTCGATACCGAAAGCAATTATTGAGATAAATACCGTAGCTGCAGAGCCAGATGTCACAAGTGCCAGTGGCACGCGTGGAGCGGCCTTGTGTGTGGGCAACCCCGTCAGCCTTCATACGAGAAGGACGGCTATTGTCTTCGCATTATGTGCGAGAGGGGGAACGTATCGACATCACGCTCTTGGTCGAAGAGAACGATTGTTGCCGTGGTGCCTTCGGGTACGTTCAGTTTCAATTCTTTGTCCGTTATTTCCACGCTGATGGCGCCCGACGGCGTTGACATCGGCGGCTAAAGCGTGCTGCACGTCAGCAGCTGTGTAGTCAGCGACTGCCTGAAGGATATGGAGCAGATGGCGCTTATGACAGGACATTCTGCCGACGCCGAGCTTTTGAGGAAGGGTTATCCATACAGAAAGGTGGCCAAGCTCACCAACGTCTCGGAAAGTACAGTGAAACGACTGAAAAAAGAGTTTTGTATATAAGTGGATTATATGAAAAAAATGTTGTGATTTTGCGCCGGTCAAAAACCGATACCATTTTGGAAACAGTAATTTGAACTATAAAGATTATCAATAAAATACGGAAACGGGGGTCAGTATCCTCCAGCTCCACTTGAGACGGGGTAAAATCACCCCGAAACACAAAGAAAGACACTGATAATCAAAAAGATTGTCAGTGTCTTTCTTTGTGTTTCGGGGTGATTTTACCCCGTCTCAAGTGGAGCTGGGCGGGTTCGAACCGCCGTCCATACAAGTAACTGACGTGCTTTCTACAAGCTTATTCCGTGATTGGTTTTCGAGGCGGCTCCGGACGCGGACACCCAAGGCAACCCTTATCCTCTAAAGCTTCACCGACACTTCGAGGCCTTATGCCGGCTATCCCGTCTTTCTGAGCACCTCCTTGTCACACGCCGACGGTCGGGGCCTGTGGGAGATGTCTTGTCCCTGCAACTGTTGCGGGGATTAAGCTAACCTACTGTGCTTCGGTTATGCAGCAAGAGCGTAGTTATTTTCGCCAATTATTGTTCTGCATCGGTTTTCAAGGCTGCTGATGCGTGAGCCTGCTTGCTTACAAATCCATTAACCTTGCTGTCAAAACCAGTCAGCCCCGTTAACAAACTTGCACAAAAAAAGCCCTCATAAGAGAGCTTCCTTGTTTGGCGGTCCGGACGAGACTCGAACTCGCGACCCCATGCGTGACAGGCATGTATTCTAACCAAACTGAACTACCGAACCGTTTGCAATATTTGAAAGACCTTTCCTTAATTGCGAGTGCAAAAGTACGACTTTTTTTGATACTGACAAATTTTTTTTCATTTTTCGATGAAAAAAGTTTAGAAACACCTGATTTTCAACACCTATATATTTCACAACACCCCACCAAAACGGATGTAAAAGCGTATATTTTATTACCATTTTCGTCAAAAATCGTACCTTTGCAAAACAATAAAAATGCAGAACAAGCGTATCATCTTAATAATAAGAACAATATGCACAACAAAGCAGACAAAATACACAATATCATCTTTGATTTTGGCGGTGTAATACACGATATTCGATATGAGAACGTCAGCGAAGCATTCGTCCGTCACGGCATAACAGATCTTGGCGACTTCTACAGCAAAGACTTTCAGACTCCCGAGATGGATCAATTCGAGAAAGGTCTCCTCTCCCCTGCCGAATACCGCGACTATATCCGCACAATGACCGGGCACAATCTTAGCGACAGTGACATTGATGACATCGTCAACGCCATACTCATAGACGTCCCTGCCGAACGTGTCGAGTTGCTTTTACGCCTGCGCGAGCGGTATAATACATTCCTCTTCAGCAACACCAACCAAATCAACTACGATTGTTTCACCGAACGTCTCCGTGCAAAATATGGCTTCGACATATTCCAAAAATGTTTCAATGCCGCCTATTTCTCGCATTTTATGCATTGCCGCAAGCCATCTCCCGAAGGATTCCACCGCATCCTATCCGAGCAGCACCTCGTCCCCGAGGAGACACTGTTTATCGACGACATAGCCAAGAACCTGGAAGGCGCCCGCACCGCCGGCCTGAAGACCTTGCATCTGGCTAAAGGCACCATCCTCGACCTTTTTGACGACAATCTAAACCTCAAATAGGCGACTTCAATGCCAACCCCACTAACATTGGAAGCACATCACCATCCAAGCAAAGTTTCACAGTAATAAAAAGACACCACAAAACAAAAAAGAGGACACCTTATGGATGTCCTCTTTTTATCACTGCAGCGCTTTAAATTACATAGCGTTGACTTGCTTCATCAGTTTTGATTTGAGGTTAGCGGCTTTGTTCTTGTGAATAACTGAACGCTTTGCCAGTTTGTCGATGATAGAGACCATCTTGGGCAGACGCTCGGTAGCCACGGCCTTGTCCTCAAGAGCACGGAAATCACGCAGCGCGTTGCGCATAGTCTTTGCGTAATATCTGTTCTCAATTCTTTTCTTTTCGCTTGAGCGGATTCTTTTTTTTGCTGACTTGTGATGTGCCATAATAAATACTATCTTCTTTTTTCTTGTTCTTGTACTCCGTGCGGGATTCGAACCCGCGATTTTGAGAATGAAAATCTCACGTCCTGGGCCAGCTAGACGAACGGAGCCTCTTTTGCCATTGATTGCTAAACGATTGTTGGATGGTGATTTATAGCCTTTCCGACAGCGTTTTCAACTCTCAAAAGCGGATGCAAAAGTACAAACATTTTCCGAACTGGCAAAATTTTTTTTCACCGTTATCTGTAGATAACTGCCCTTATGCATCTGTATCTGCCTGGAAACGAAAACCTAAACGCTTGGCTGTAACCAGTGATTTTTTATCAAAATTATTGCGCATCTCACCCACTGAAACCACCTTTACTTCATCGTATGGAGGGGTCAAAAGATCAAAATTGGTGGTATACTCGATAGCCGACTCAACTATGCTTTGCACCGACTCATTGGTAATCAGCGAGGTATTAAAATTATTGTATAGCATACCCAGCTCGCGTTTACCCTCGATAAAGTAGTGTTTTTCCTTGTTAACAAACACGCGGCCAATCATATAGCCCAAATCACTGTCGCGTTGATACAAGAACGAGTCAGTCAGGAAGTTGTATATTTGTATCACACCGCAATAGGAGCGATTCGAGTCCTCGCGAATGTAGGCCGATTTCATCACCTCGTGGTTGCGCGAGAACTCAAAGACATTGGTGTGCATCATAAAGACCAGCGTGTCGCTTGCAAAACGGATTTCAAACTCGAAGTCACCGCGGTCGATATAATCGAAGCGCATATCCTTCTCCGTTTGCTTGTTCCGCTCTTTAAGCTGAGCGATAATATCCTTTGCCGTAGCACGGAAAAGCCCGAATGTCTCCAAGGTTGAATAATATATATCGTGCTTCAGCTCTCCCTTTGAGAATATGAGGTCACACAGTTCTTTTTTCATTTCCATAATAAGTGCTGTTCTGTTAAACTATTTCATTTCCCACGTTGCGCCGTCCTTGCCGTCCTTGACAGCGATGCCGAGGGCCGACAGGCTGTCGCGTATCTTGTCGCTGGTGGTCCAGTCCTTGTTGGCCTTGGCCGTGGCACGGACATCGAGAATCATCTGCATCAGGCCGTCAATCAGAGCTGTATTATCCGACGCAGCCTCGTCGCGCAGACCCATAACGTCAAACACAAAGATTTGGAAAACCGACTTCAGTTCGTCAATGTCCTCCTGTGTCAGCGTGGCCTTGTGGTCGTTGACCGTATTGATAACCCTTGCAGCATCAAACAGATGCGAGATAACGATAGGCGTATTCATATCGTCGTTCATAGCATCATAGCACAGCTGGCGGTAGCCTTTCACATCCACAGAACTCGACTTGGAGGGCTGCAGCGAGCCGAGGGTCTTGAATGCCTGCATCAAGCGGTTGTAGCCCTTCTCGGCAGCCTGCAGAGCCTCGTTGCTGAAGTCAACGGTACTGCGGTAGTGCGCCTGCAGAATGAAGAAGCGTATCGTCATCGGGCCGTAGGGCTGCGCCAGCATTTCCTCGCCGGTCTGCGGATTCTTGTGGCTGCCCTCGAAGAACTCGCCGAGGGTGATGAAATTGCCCAGCGACTTGCCCATCTTCTGACCGTTGATGGTAATCATATTGTTGTGCATCCAATACTTGCAGGGGCCGTGGCCGGTCGAAGCAACGCACTGCGCTATCTCGCTCTCGTGATGCGGGAACACCAGGTCCATACCGCCGCCGTGAATGTCGAACGGCGAGCCCAAATACTTGGCACCCATCGCGGTGCACTCAGCGTGCCAACCCGGAAAGCCGTCGCTCCAGGGCGAGGGCCAGCGCATAATATGTTCGGGCGAAGCCTTTTTCCAAAGGGCAAAGTCGCCGGCAAAGCGCTTCTCATCCTGGCCGTCAAGCTCGCGGGTAGTGGCAAGCATCTCGTCGATGACGCGACCGCTGAGCTGTCCGTACTTGTGGGTTTCCTCCTGGTACTTGCGGATGTCGAAATAGACACTGCCGTTACTGACGTATGCCAAACCTGCGTCAAGAATCTTCTGCACCAGTTCTATCTGCTCAATGATGTGGCCGCTGGCGTGGGGCTCGATGCTGGGCCGCAGCACGTTCAGACGGTCCATAGCGGCGTGATAGCGGTTGGTATAGTACTGCGCCACCTCCATCGGCTCCAGTTGCTCCAGACGAGCCTTCTTTGCAATCTTGTCCTCGCCCTCGTCAGCATCGTGCTCAAGGTGTCCCACGTCGGTTATATTCCTGACGTAGCGAACCTTATAGCCAAGATGCTGCAAATAGCGATAGAGTATATCGAACGTGATTGCCGGGCGCGCGTGTCCCAGATGGGCGTCACCATAGACCGTCGGGCCGCAGACATACATTCCCACACGCCCAGGCGTAATGGGTGTAAACAGCTCTTTCTGGTGACTTAAAGTATTATAAATCAAAAATTGTTGTTGCATATCGATATTGTTTTTACTTCTTAATGTATGACAGGAAGTCGAGGTCGATCGACAGGGAGATAAAAGGTTTGACGAGCCACGACTTGGCGGTGATGTCGTCGAGGGTCAAGGCCGTCTCGAGCGACTGACCGGCCGAATAACCGTCTATAAGCATCTCATACTCACATATATTCAAGCCCACGGTGACATAGAAAAAGTCCACAAAACGGAAACTGGGACCAATATAAAAATTCTTGAACAGGTTGGTGCCGCCAAAGCCGACGTAGATGCCCAGGTCGTAGTTGAACTTCTGGTCGAAACGCGGAATGTCAGGCAAACGCGTCAGCGAGGTAGAATCCTTCTTCGAGTCGCCGTTGAAGAAATCGGTCAAATCCCACAGCATCACCGACGCACCGGTGACGAAATCGAACTCGATGTCGCCGGCATTGCGGTTGCGAATCACTTTCGAGTAGGTCGCCGCACCCGTGGACGGGTCCACGTGGTCAGGCGTCAGGCGGATATCCCAGTCGGGCGTGCGGAAGAAACGGAGCGCGATGCCCTGTATCGGACGGACTTTCTTCTTCTTGTTCAGCGTGATAGCCGCTTTTTCCTCGGCATCCTTGGCTTTCTGGGCCAGGTATTTGTTCTCCTCCTGCTTGCGAATGTTCTCATATTCAACAGCATTGACCCGCTTCTGCAGCGAGTCGACAAGATGGCGGTAATACTCCTTCTCGGTCAGAAGGTGCGAATAGTTCTCGCGCTGCGACTGGAGCGTAGACTCCTTGGCGTCGATGTCCTTCTGAAGGTAGGCGATCTCACGACTCTTGGCGTCAATGCTGGCCTCCTTAGCCCTGAGTTCACCCTCCCATTTGGCCTTGTCAACGGTCGAGTTGGTCAGCGCCTGGCGGTAAAGTTCCTCCTTCTCAGCCACAAGCCGTTCTTTCTCCTGCATCGCGGCCTTCTGCTCGTCCATCAGGCGGTTCTTCTCTTGCAGCTGCCTCTGGAACAGGTCGTTGGCAGCAATCAGCGAATCCTTGAGCATAACCAAATCGTTCATACGCCGACGCAATGTGGCCAGCAGCGCCTCGTTAGAGTCGAGCCTCGAGTTCAACGCCTCCAATTGGCTCTGACAGAACCGCAACGAGTCGCGCACCTCGTCGTCTGACTGTCCGCGACAAGGGACAAAGACAAACAGGGCCATCATCAAGGCGACGAACAATTTGATTCTGTGCATATCTTCCGTTTTTCTCACTATAATCGATTGACAATTAATTGATTTTAAGCGCATTCCATACACATCACACTATTAATGCAAATTGCAAAAATACAAAAATAATGGCTACACAGCAAAAAAATCATTAAAAAAACGTATTTTTGCAATTCGCAACAGCACCATTGAAAAGGTGCAAAGAACAAGGAATCAGAAAAGTAACGGAAAAACAATGGCAGGATATTTATCGCATACAACACCCGTCCCGCACGGTACCAACACCGCTCGTTGTCCAGTCGTTGTCCAGTCGTTGTCCAGTTGTTGTCCAGTCATCAACTGGACAACAACTGGACAACGACTGGACAACGACTGGACAACGAGCGGTGTTGGTACGGTCCGAAAACGGCTTTTTTCCAGCGTTGCAGCAGGGCGAGGCCTATTCGCCGGCATACGGATTGTTGTGTCGCTATTATTCATACTTGCCTTGTTCCAAGACGTTTATGCCCAACGAATAGTGCAAAACGGCATCCAGTTCCGCCACAGCGACAGCCGGCAGCTGTCGATTGGCTTCACCCTGACTGACATAAATTCGAGCGCTTTCGACGGCCGCTATTCTTCGTTGACCTCGCGGGCCACCAACAGCTTCAGCAACGAAACAGGCAAGCCAATGCTTCCGGTTTACCGTCAAATCATAGAGATACCCGACGGAGGCAAGTTCGCAATCACCATAGACACAGCCGATTGGGAAACCCAGGCGTTGAGTGGCATAGGGTGCCCCGATGCCATAAGACCGGTGGCGCCAGCCAGCATCAAGAGTGCCGGGCGCCAGGAACCTGTGCCCGACAGCTCAATCTATGGCCAAGACTTGTTTTACGGCGACGACATAGTGAGCATCAGGTCTTTAGGCACTATGCGAGGTAGAAGGCTTGCAATGCTGACCATCGCACCCGTCAGGTACAACGACGCCCTGCGGCAGGTGCAGGTGTGCCGCCGTCTTGCCGCAACAATCACAGTGTCAGGCAAGCGCGTTGGCGGAGAGTTGCGGCCGCTGCGCGGCAACCCGATGGCCGAAAGCGGAGACGAGACATCGAAGGCATACGCCAATATCCTTGCAACAAGCGACAGCCCAATAACTTATCTCATCGTTTCGTCCCCGAAGTTCCGCGAGATGCTGCAGCCATTCATCGCCTGGAAACGGCAGGAAGGCTACCTCGTCGAGGAGTACTACTGCGAGACATCGAACAAAGAGGCAATCAAGAGCCACCTCCAGCAGCGCTACGACAACGCCACGCCCAGCCATCCGGCCCCGCTGTTCATACTGCTTGCAGGCGACGTTCAGGAGATAGGCGTATGGAACGCCCAGCACAACATCGAGGGCCTTCTTGTGCATCAGACCGACCTCTACTATGCCGAGTTTACGGGCGATTATCTGCCCGACGCACTGATTGGGCGCCTTTCGGCAAGCGACACGGCCACAATGCGGCAGATAATCGACAAAACCCTTAGCTACGAGCGCTTTATGCTGGCCGACAGCAGCTATCTGAGCCGAAGCCTGCTGGTGGCCGGCAAGGAGGAGACCGAGCCCGCGCCCATAGTCACCAACGGACAGGTGAACTACCTGAAATCGTGCATAATAGAACACGACAGCCAGCACGATACGATATGCTACTACAACCCCTCGTCCGACACGTTGGGCGAGGCCATCGAAGGCCACATCCGTCAAGGCGTGGGGCTGATAAACTATACCGCCCACTGCATAGCCACAAGCTGGCTATATCCGCGCATAAGCCAGTACTTCTTCGACACCTTGCCAGCCAACGGCAGTCTCTTCATCGCCGTAAACAACTGTTGCAGAGCCAACGAAATCATCGGTGACTGCCTTGGAGAGCATCTGCTGAGGAAGGGCGGAAGCGGCGCTGTGGGAGTCATCGGCGCCAGCAACGAGACCTTGTGGAACGAAGACTACTACTGGAGCGTCGGGGGAGAAGGGAACCCCTCGCTATTCCCTCAATACCACGCAGGCCTTGAAGGTGCCTACGACCGCTTGTTCCACACCCACGGAACGGCACCTGCAGAGCACGCACCCACGATGGGCCAGATGCTCACTGCCGGCAACTGGGCCGTCACTGCCAGCGGCTCGCCCTACGATGCCTACTACTGGGAGATTTACTCTCTGCTTGGCGACCCGTCGCTGATGCCCTACATAGGCATCCCGGACACGCAATGGCTGGACGTCGATGCCGTCAGGGAAGGCGATGTAACCATTGGGGTGCACGGCACGCCAAGAGCCCGCGTCGCAGCGACTTGGAACGACACGCTGTGGGGTGTCTGCACGCTCGATGGGAACGGCGACGGACTGATGCACACGTCGCGCCCCGTTCTCGACACGCTTCTGCTCACCGCCACGGCCCAGTTCCACAGGCCATTGCAGGCCATCATAACCCCGTCGCCATACGAGGGGGCACGGCTGGTTGTGGCAGACGTTGCCGTCCACGACGGCGACGGTGTTCAGGCCCAGCAGCTTACGTTGTGCGACAGCGCCACGATATCGGCAACCGTCCGAAATGTCGGCGAGCAACCGGCAATCGGGCATTTCCTCTCCCTAAATACATCCAACAGACAAACAGTCAGCGATTTGCTGCCGCGCCAAGACACCACCATACAATTTGTCATCTACCCCGAAACCGATTGCGACTGGATGACATTGGATTACGCCACCGGTGACAGCGCGACCTACTGGCAGATGCAGCAAGTGCTCGACATTCTGTCGCCTCGGGTAGAGCTGGCATCGGTAGCGTTGACACGCAACGGCGCGTTGGTTTCCACCTTCACACCGAACACAGAGCACACTTTGCAGATAGCCATTGCCAACAGAGGTCGGGGCAAAGCCAAAGAACTGAGTGCCAGAATGACAGCCAATGGCAACGACACCATTGTTTCGTTAGGCACTCTCGGCGCTGACGACACGGCGCGGTGCCAGTTCAGTCTGACCGTCAACGGAACGGAAGACAGTCTGGCTGTCGGGCTGCAGATTATGCATCGTGCCGACACAATAACAGTCGACACCGTTTTTCTGCGCGACACGACACTCGCCATACGCCCAGTACAGGAGAGCGCAATGGAGGTGAATATATACCCGAATCCAGCAAGCAACATTGTAACTTTCAGCGGTTTCCGCCAGCCCACGCACATCACCATATACGATGTCTACGGCCGGACGGTGGATGATTTTTTTGCGCAAAGCGGACAAATCATACAATATTCGACGCAGGAACTGCGTTGTGGCATTTACAGTATTCTTTTCAGCGAAACGCAGCACGGCGCGCCGATGACGCGGCAAACGAAAAGGCTACTGATAGCACGATAAGCAACAAGACCGAAGGCAGATGAAGCAGACTGTAACAATACTCCAGACGACACCCCAAACCGACTCCGTTCGCGTTTCGCACAGCGGCGACAGTATGAGTAATACGGAGTTGCACGCCGTCCAACCTGCGCGACAACTGCCTGCAGTACACTACAATACCGAGATTCCTGAGACACTGCTCAGGCCCAACGACAGCATTTTCCTACCAGACATAGACACCAGCGAATACCTCCTGCTTTGCTACGATTCGACCTTTGCCGCTTACGAAGATGTACCGGTACGGCAGCGGGAGAGTATGTTTATAGGCAACAGCCACCACAAGGGGTTTGCCATACCCGAGACGCGATACAACCAGCATTCGGGCGACTGGATTTTCGTCACCATAATGCTGTTGTTCACCTTTGTGAGCATCTATATCAACAACCAGAAATTCAAGCTGAAGGACATCTTCCAATCGCTGTTCGACACTCGCGTTCTCGACCGCGTTTTCCGCGAAAGCAACATACGCACCTCGTCGCTGCTGCCTATGGTCGGCATCTATCTGGCATCGGTGGCACTGATGGCCATCAAGCTGATAGACAGGAATGCGGCATTTGTCACTACCCTGCCCGACTATCTGATGTATCTGGCGATACTGGGAGGCCTGATTGCATTCATATTCCTTAAGAACAGCTTGATACGGCTGCTGGGCAATGTCTTCGAGGACCGTTCGGTGACGATGCTCTACATCTCAAGCAACAATCTGTTCTATTTCGTCGGCGGATTTGTTTTTGTTCCACTTATGCTGCTGCTTTTTTACTGCCCAGCAGCAACAGAAACCATATTGAAAACCACAATCTTTCTTGTCGGCATAATATTCATTGTCAGGCTTTTCAGGGGCATACAACTAATTTTAACAAATTCAAAAACCTCTAAATTATATTTATTTTATTATCTTTGCATTTTTGAAATCGTACCCATTTTGGTAATGGCAAAGATTGTATTATTGTAGATTACAGATAGTTGCACTATTTGAACAGCATCGTATGAAATTGAAAAAAATCCTGATTTCGCAGCCCGAGCCTGCCGATTTGGAGAAGTCGCCCTACAAACGTCTGGCAAGTGAGTTCAAACTTGACCTCACGTTTTACAAATTTTTTGAGGTTGTTGGCATTTCCGCCACCGAATTCCGCAAAAGCAGAATCCACATTACTGACTATACGGCAGTGATTTTCAACAGCAAGAACTCCGTGGACCATTTTTTCAGAATGGCCAAGGAACTGCGTGAAGTCATTCCCGAGAGTATGAAGTATTTCTGCCCGACCGAGGCGATTGCACTCTACCTGCAAAACTACATACAATACCGTAAACGCAAGATATTCTTCGGCAACCAATACTTTGCCGACCTCATCGACGTGATGACCAAACATCGCGAAGAGAAGTTCCTGTTCCCTTGCTCGGACGAGAAACAGACTGAATATACAAAACTTCTCGACAAGGCTAAATTCAAATACACCAAGGCACCGATGTATCGCAGCGTGCCTCGCGACCTTAAGCAGTTCAAGCTTGAGGACTTCGATATGGTGGCTCTTTTCTCACCCATCGGAGTACGCTCGCTGCTGATGAATTTCCCCAATGTCAAGGAATCGTCGGTACTTGTGGCAGCCTTCGGCACTTCGACCCACGCGGCTCTGAATGCCGCCGGCATCAAGATTACCATTGCCGCCCCGACGAAGAACTCGCCCTCTATGGCAATGGCCATTGAGAACTATATGCTTGGCAAACAGCAGGAAGCAGTGTTGGTTGTCAAACCCTCATCGCTGAAGAATTCCAAATCGGCACACTCTGCAAAGGCCACTGGCTCAAAGAAAACAAAATCGGTGTTTGCAAGCAAGACAAAGTACAAACAACTGATGGAAGAGAAGAAAGCCAAAGCCGCCGCACGCCGTGCAGAACGCGCAGCCGAGAAAGCCCGCAAGGAGGCTGAAGAGGCACAAAAAGCCGGTAAAAGCGGTAAGTGATGTACACTTTCAGAAAAGACGAGCGACTCTGCAACAAGAAAATCATTGGCGATCTCTACGCTTCGGACAACAGATTGCTCGTGTATCCTCTGAGTGTACACTGGCTAATAACAGAGCAGAAGCATCCCTGCAGGCTGCAAGTACTGATTGTAGCACCCAAAAAGAAACTGCACCACGCCGTTGACCGCAACCGTACCAAGAGGCTGATGCGCGAATGCTACCGTCACCGCAAGCATCTGCTGCTTGAGACATTGGAACAGAAGAACCTGTCAATGGCCCTAAGCATCAACTATATCCATAACGCCTTGCCTGACTATCACCAGCTGGAGCACACTTTCGACAAGCTTTTGGAAAAAATAATCGAGGAGTTACAACGATGATAAAACGCCTGCTGACAAAGGTATTCCTGCTACTCATTAAGTTCTATCAACAGTGTATCTCGCCACTAACGCCGGCGGCGTGCCGCTATACGCCCACCTGCTCTCAATACGCAAAGGAGGCCATCCTGAAATACGGCCCTTTTAAAGGGTCCTGGCTGGCATTGAAACGAATTTTGCGCTGCAACCCCTTTGGCGGCTCAGGCTACGACCCCGTGCCATAATCCTATCTTCCAACCATTTACCCCAATAATTGGATTTTTTATTGCAAAAAGCAATCCTATTTGAAGAATTATGTGTATTTTTGCATCATAAATATTTAAACCTACAAAACAATGAAAAAATTCAGATTTTTAGCCATTGCAATGGCAACAATGCTGACTCTCGGTATGGTCAGCTGCGGACCTAAAGACGAAGATGTGCCCTATGAAGGCATCACCCTCAACAATGGTGAATTCATCGAGATCGACTCGTATGGCACCGACACTACAGCTGCTTACAAACTGCATTTTAAAGTTTATTTAAGCGACGGCAGCCTTGTCATTGAAAACCTCACAAACAACCACAACATTTCCGGTTTGCCCGATATGGCTTGTACTACTGGTGCAAAAATTGCCGATGCAGGCAAAGTTAAAGGCATCGCCAAGATTGACGAAATTCCCGCCGCTGGCGATTTCGGCGATTCGGCTCCTGCCACCGAGAAACACGGTTATGTAGTTGAGGCAAAAGGGACTCAGAACCTTGACGCATACAGCAACCCGAATATTCACGATCCCGCCACCCAGTATATGCGCATCTGGCTCGAAGAAGCAACAGACAACGGCTTCAAGCTCCGTTATGAATTCCCCTTCACTCCAGCGGAATAAACATATAAAAGCATAAAAAAACAGGAGCCAATCGGCTCCTGTTTTTTTATTATAATGTCAATATTCTATTGTTTGTTCGCAGCCATATATTGTTCTAACAGGCGCTGTACATATTTGCCGAAGACATCAAACTCGATGTTGACCACCGTGCCGGGCTTAAAATTATGGAAATTAGTAACCTTATAAGTATAAGGTATAATTGCCACGCTGAACATACCAGGCTCGCTGTCGACAACCGTAAGGCTAACACCATTGATGCTGATTGAGCCCTTGGGGACGGTTATGGAAGGTGCGTTCTTCTGGTCGTATTCGAAGTAGAAGCGCCACGAGCCGTTGTCGTCGACCACCTTGGTGCAAGTAGCGGTCTGGTCAACGTGACCCTGGACGATGTGACCGTCGAAACGGCCGTCCATACGCATCGAACGCTCAACGTTGACCTCTGTACCGATCTGCCACGTGCCGAGATTGGTCTTCAACATCGTCTCGTCCATAGCGGTGACTACATATTGTTTATTTTCTTTGTCCACCTTCACCACCGTGAGGCAGCAGCCGTCGTGTGCCATACTCTGGTCAATGGCCAGTTCGTCGCCGAACGGCACCTCTAACGTGAAGTGGTAGTTGGTGTTCTCCTTTTCTATCTTGACGACCTTGGCCGTCGTTTCTATAATGCCTGTAAACATACTATTATTCTTATCTACTTTACTTTATAACTACTTGAGGAATGTTTCGTAATAGTCGAACATCTTTTGATACAGATGCAGGCGCTCACGACCGAGGACGTTGTGCTCGTGGTGCGGGTACATAAAATAATCCACCTGTTTGAAGTTGTTGATGCAGCGCTCGATGAACTCGGTGCTGTGCTGCGGGACGACAGTGTTGTCCTCGGCACCCTGGATGACCAGCAGGCGTCCTTCGAGGTTCTGGGCCTTGTTGAGCAGGCTGTTGGCCTCGTAACCCTCGGGGTTCTCCTGCGGAGTGTCCATATAGCGTTCACCGTACATAATCTCATACCATTTCCAGTCGATGACAGGACCGCCGGCGCAGCCTACCTTGAAGACTTCGGGGTGAGCCAGTTTCATCGTGATGGTCATAAAGCCGCCGAAGCTCCAACCCTCAACGCCCATACGGTCTTGGTCGACGTATGGCAGACTCTTAAGGAACTTGACGCCCTCCATCTGGTCGGCCATCTCAATCTCGCCAAGGTGACGGTGTGTGCAGCTCTCGAACTCGAAGCCGCGGTTGTCGGTGCCGCGGTTGTCGACGGTGAAGACCACATAGCCTTGCTGGGCGAGGAACATAAAGTAGAGGTTGCCGCCGCCAAGCCAACTGTCGGTGACAAGCTGCGAGTGAGGGCCACCGTAGACATAGACCAGCGTGGGATACTTCTTTCCCTTCTCCATATTGGGAGGAGTGATGAGGCGGTAGTAAAGGTCCGTCTTGCCGTCAGCAGCCTTGATTGTGCCAAGTTCGACACCAGGCATAGCGTAGTCCTTGAGGGGATTTTCAGCCCTGTAGATGTTATAATCGCGGTGATTGGCCGGCTTGTTTATGTTAATAACATAGTTGACCTCACCAGGATTGTCCACAGCACTGAAATAGTCAACCATACGGGTTCCCTCGTCGTTGATGACAACAGTATGGGTGCCTTCCGCTGAATTATAGTTTGTCAGGCATTCCATCGTCCCATTTTTCAGATTCACACGATAGGCATCGCGGCCGTCGAGATTGTTCTTGTTTGCATAGATAAAGATATTCTCGCCTTTCTTGTCGAACTGTATGAAGCCCTCGACCTCGTACTCTCCTTTGGTAACCTGCTTGACGAGGCTTCCGTCGAGATTGTAAAGGTACAGATGCTTGTAGCCGTCGCGCATTGAGTACCAGAGGAACTGGTCGCCCTTAGGGGTGAAAATCATCGGCTCGCAGGGCTCCACATAGCGGGGGTTGGTCTCCTCGAAGAGCACCTTCTTAAAGTCGCCCGTAGCAGCATCGTACTGCTCCAGCCACATATGGTTCTGCTCACGGTTGATTTTGGCAATATACACATACTGCTCGTCGGGACTCCAGGCGATATTGGTGAGGTACATCTCGCGCTCGTGGACCGTGGTGTCGCGGGCGGTGTTAAGGTACACAAGTTTCTGCGAAGCGCAGTCCCAAACACCCACAGTCACCTCGTGGCTTTTCATACCGGCCATAGGATACTTGATGTTGCGCACCTCTGCTTCGCGTGCCTTGGTGTTGACCAATGGATAGTCTACGACCATACTTTGATCCATACGATAGAAGGCCAGCCTTGAAGCCTTGGGCGACCAGAAGAGGCCACCATTAATGCCAAACTCATTGCGGTGCACGCTCTCGCCAAGGACGATGTTGTAGCCGTCACCGCGTTCAACGAGTTTGCCGTCGACATAGAGGTTTCCCTCCTTCAACTCGACACGCTCTTCAAGTTTGGGGTCGTTGTTGGCAGGTTTGCGCCAGTCTTTCTGTACATCAGTGAGTTTAAACTCCTTCTTGCCGTCGAAACCGTACAGTTCCTTGCCCTTATAATAAGTCACAGTCTTGCCGTCGGGCGCAAAGATGAAACTTACAGCTTCACGCTTCGGATACAGATTGCGATCCATCAGTTGGTCCCACTGCAGGAGTTTCTCCTGCGCCATCATCGTAGCAGCACACATCAAGGCCGCCAAAGTCAATACTATCTTTTTCATATCTCTGTATATCTTATTACTCTGTTAATCTTTATCTGTTCTCCTGCTCGCTGCGCTCGCGAGATCTTGCGGATCTTGTAGATTACGCACATCGCTTCGCTCGCGCCGGCTACGCAGGCATTATATTGTCACACGTCTCAACCCTTTTTTGAAATCATATTCACCAAAGTTGATTAGCAATCCTTCATCTTTGCCCAACAGCCGAAGATAGGTTCGCAATTGTTTGTAGTGAACATCTTTTATTTCTTCCACGGATTTCAGTTCCACTATTAATTCGTCTTCCACCAACAGATCCATACGTAAGTCATCACCCACAGGAGCCCCTTTGTACAATATGGGGATATTTACCTGCGATGCTACTTTCAATCCCCTCAACTCCAACTCACGAACCATTGCCTTTTCATACACAGATTCCAGCAGTCCAGGGCCAAAGTGTCCATAGACTTCCATTGCAGCCCCTCTTACCTGATATTTAATATCATCAAATTCCATTCGTCAGCAAAATCTACGAGATCTACGAGATCTCGCGGAGCAGGAGAATCAGTAGTTGCGCCAGTTGCGGAAGCGAAGGTTGAACACGCCGAAGAAGGCCTCCTTGAAGATCTTCATACTCATCTTGCTGGTGCCAAGCACGCGGTCGGTAAAAATGATAGGAACTTCGTAGACCTTGAATCCAAGACGTGTAGCGGTGTATTTCATCTCAATCTGGAAGGCATAGCCGACGAATTTGATCTTGTCGAACTTCATCTTCTCCAGCACCTTGCGGCTCCAGCACACAAAGCCAGCCGTCGCATCGCATACCTTCATACCCGTCACTATGCGGACATACTTGGAAGCATAGTAGCTCATCATCAGTCGTCCCATAGGCCAGTTGACGACGCTGATCTTGCCATCGACATAGCGGCTTCCAACCACCACGTCGCCCTTGCCCGTCGAGCAGGCATCATAGAGGCGAATGAGGTCGTCAGGGTTATGGCTGAAGTCGGCATCCATCTCAATCATATAGTCATAGCCGTGCTCGTTGCCCCAGCGCATACCGTCAAGATAGGCAGTGCCCAGGCCAAGTTTGCCTTTGCGCTCCTTGATGAAAAGGCGGTTTGGAAATTCCTGCATAAGGCGTTTGACAATGTCGGCCGTACCGTCGGGCGAGTTGTCCTCGACAATAAGCATATCAAACTCTTTCTCGAGCGAAAAAACCTTGCGGATAATATTCTCTATATTCTCTTTCTCGTTGTATGTCGGCGTAATTACCAGTGTATCTGACATAATCATTAGTATTTAAAAACAATTTGCAAAGATACGAAAATAAATCCAAATGGCGGAGACAAAAACACCATCCAGCATCTATCCTCTTAATCTACCGTTTTTTAGACTTCCAGCACACAAGTAAAAACCAACCCAATGAGACACCGATGAAGTTGGCGACAAGGTCGCTGGGGTCAAATCCACGGTAGAAAAGCAGCAGCTGTCCCGACTCTGTGACGGCAGCAAACAGAAGTCCCAGCAGCCAGTGGGGAACAAACCACCGCCGTCTGCCAAGCTCGAGGTCCATCATAAAGAACACAAACGGGACATATACCGATGCGTGCAGCAGGTGGTCGAGGCGGATACGGAGCAAATAGCTGTCAAGCTCCAAGCCAAGACCATTTACCGGCGCCCACATAAGCACCAGCAACAAGGCCAGATAGACCCAACGCTGCCAACGGCGCTGCCTGAGTCCGAACACATTGAAAGGCATATTGATTAGCGTTCGCCGCAACGCGACACGACGGGACTTACACCTCCACTCATAGCTGTCGCAAACCTCTCTGGTCCCATTGCTATGGTCGACAGCCACAAGCCTTGCCAGCACATCCTTGCGGCTCACGCATTCCGTATTCCTGCAGTTATCGCCACGGAACACAAGTCGCTCGCCGTCAATCCCTATAAGCCTGTGTATAACACAGCGCCCCTGATAGACAAACAGATAAACCTCGCCACGTTGCAAACCGCCTTCAACAGCAGCCAGCTCAATACGATCGCTGCGGCCATCTATCATAGGCAGCATACTGCTGCCGCCAAAGGCAATGGTCACCGTCAGCCCCTGCGCGAGACGTTCCTTCATCTCGTCGACTATGAAGCTGTCGGCTTCATTGGGTATCATTAGACGCTTCCTGACCATAGCAAAGATTATCCGAAAATGGTTCTGCAGCTCAGCCGTGCCGCCTCCTCGTCTGGCAAGCAAGCCAGATGGTAGGCCGGTGCCACTGCAATGGTGTCCGAAATAATGTCGATTAGCAGGTCGGCATAGCGTTCATCCTGCATCAGTGCCGGCGGCAGCGAGGGCTGCAACGCCGCCAATGCCCCTGGAATCGACAGCCTGTTCATTCTATTCTCTTTCGCCTGCGACAGGCGCACGATGGCCGCCAAGGGAAATCGCTGAGCCACATAGCACGGCGTCTTGCCGCTCCACGGGCTGCCGTAAACGTATGGCCTGCCGCCCTCAATGGTCAGCACGGGGCTGTCGTCATTGAGCAGATGTGCATCTGGTATACGGCCAAGCCACAGCCTTGTATGCGTGCTCTTGCCCGTCCCTGACTCACCGAGGAAAAGCACTGCGCGGCCTTGATGGACAATCACCGAGCTGTGGACAAACGTGAGGCGCGATGCTGCCGAGAGCATACTGAGAGCAAACCACAGCGAGAAACGCAGTGCCGACTCGTTGCTGCACTCTGTCGCCTCGACAATGTCGCTGCCAAAGCGATGACGCATAGCAATCAGCCGAGAGCCGCTGGCCGAGTCGTACATCTCATAGAAATAATCGTCGCCACAACGTCTGAACCGGCAGTCGGCATTAATCTCACTGAATGTAAATTCGTTTAGTGTCTCGCCGTCTGTCGCAGGCTCAAAGGCAATGCCGTAACGCACCGTCCAATCGGCCTCGCAACAGTCGACAATGAACGGCTGCGCACCTTTGTAAAAGCGTAGAAAACGCTCGGCGCATTCGCCTTCAACCTTGAGCCTATGGCCTCCAACACACAGCGCAACTCCCATCAGCCTAATATGTTGTGTTCCTGCAATGTCGCAATCCACTCGGACGAATCCTTCATCGCCGTCGCTTCATCTACGTCATAGCGCTCAGTGAGCAGTTTGGCGACATCACCTTGCTCGAACTCCTTGCCATACAGATTGTTCCATAGATAGAGCGATGTCTCGTTGAGGGCAATGACCGTAGTCATATCGCCAGGATTCCGGCCCTGCACCATAACAATGTCCTCGCCGGCCACATCACGGACTTTATATCTGGGTAAAATTCTCATAACCTACACGTTTAAAAGGCCACACCTATGCGGAAACCGGCCGTGAAAGCCAGGCGTCCGTCAGAGGGGTAAAGCATAAAACTGTGATAATAATTGTTGCTGTTTCCGGTCCCGAACGATGGTCCAAGACCGCAGTAGACATCGAACAGAAACCAATCCCACAGAAGTTGGTAGCCACATTCAGCAAGAAGGGCGAACTGACGAGTCTCCTCGGGGGCTGTCGACGACATATCGCCCCGTCCTTTTGTCCTCACTCCTTCTCTGCCTCGTTGTGGGCCATAAACGAACTGCGCATATACCAACTCAGGCTTTACGTACATTCCTGCCAGCCAACTGCGTGACGAACCCTGCGGAATCAGGCGCCATTTGTAGGCAAACTTGGTCAAAAGCCCCTTGGAACGGGTGTGGTTCATCCAATCCCATCCCATTCCGATGAAACCCACCGTCAGCTCAGCACTGTTTCTCTTGCTGAAGGCTCTCTCGTAAGTTATGCGTGTCGAACCGCTGCCCAACGAAAGCAAAGTAACCTTCAAATCGTTGCGCAACCCCAATGTCTCACCACTGCTTTGCGCTTGGAGTGCAGTGGGAAAAAGGAGCGTCACAAGGCAAAACGACAATACTATTTTACTGAGTTTTAATTTCATATAGTGTCAGTGGATAATCGTTAGATTGTACAAAATTACATTTTTTTCTTCAAACGGCAAAAAATTCGTACTTTTGCACTCGAATAAAACGTAAAAAATGGATACTCTGAAATACAACCTGCGCGGCGTATCGGCTGCCAAAGAAGACGTACACAACGCCATCAAAAACATCGACAAAGGCCTATATCCCAAGGCTTTCTGCAAAATCATACCCGACATTCTGGGCGGCGACCCCGACTTCTGCAACATTATGCACGCCGACGGCGCCGGCACCAAATCGTCGCTGGCCTACCTCTACTGGAAAGAGACCGGCGACCTTAGCGTGTGGAAAGGCATTGCCATCGACGCAGTGGTGATGAACCTCGACGACCTGCTATGCGTGGGCGCAGTCGACAACATCCTGCTCAGCAGCACCATTGGCCGCAACAAGCGCCTTATTCCTGGCGAGGTTATCAGCGCCGTCATCAACGGTACCGAAGAGTTCCTGCAACAGATGCGCGACCTCGGCATAGGCATCACCCTGACCGGCGGCGAGACAGCCGACGTGGGCGACCTGGTACGCACCATCATCGTCGACAGCACCGTCACGGCCCGTATGCGCCGCGCCGATGTAGTCGACAACGCCCATATACGTCCAGGCAACGTCATCGTAGGCCTTGCCTCCTACGGCAAAGCCACCTACGAGACCGAATACAACGGCGGTATGGGCAGCAACGGCCTGACCTCGGCACGCCACGACGTTTTCTCCAAACACTACGCCCAGCAGTTCCCCGAAAGCTTCGACCACAACCTGCCCGACGAAGTGGTATATTGCGGTGGAAAACGCCTCACCGACCCCACCGAAGTCGAAGGCGTCGATGCCGGCAAGATGGTCCTCTCCCCCACCCGCACCTACGCTCCAGTCATACGCCGCGTTCTCGACGAATATCGCCCAAAAATCGACGGTATGATACACTGCAGCGGCGGCGCCCAA